>OFGO01000009.1_pt1 | contig 180807 bp, 190 predicted proteins | sample 1521761 | NCBI WGS metagenome assembly OFGO01 (sample SAMEA3504128, study PRJEB24116) | mouse gut metagenome | biome: mouse gut; feature: mouse-associated habitat; material: faeces | place: Denmark | collected 2011
ATAAAAACGGAGCCGTTGCTCCGGCAGATTATTCATCTACTTTTGCAACAGCCCCTTTCCGACATTGCCGTTTAAAAAATCTTAGCGTGTACACCGGTTTTATTTGGTGAGTTCTTCCAACTCCTCGATCACCTGGCCGAATACGTCCAGAGCGTCCTGGATGGGCTGGGCGGTGGTCAGGTCCACGCCTGCGATCTTAAGCAGTTCCACCGGGGGCATGGAGCAGCCGCCGGAGAGGAATTTTTTGTAGCGTTCCACGGCGGGAGCGCCTTCCTCCAGGATGCTGTGGGCGATGGCCACGGCGGCGGAGAAGGATGTGGCGTACTGATATACATAGAAATTGTAATAGAAATGGGGAATTCTTGCCCATTCCACGCCGATCTCCGGATCGGATACCATGTCCGGACCATAGTACTTGGAGTTCAGATCATAATATACTTTGGTCAGCGCTTCCGCCGTCAGGCTCTGGCCTTCCTCCGCCATTTGGTTGGTGATCATCTCATATTCCGCGAACATGGTCTGGCGGTACACGGTTCCCTTAAAGCTGTCCAGATAGTGGTTCAGCAGATAGGCCCTTTCTTTTTTGTCCGTGGTGTGGGCCAGCAGGTATTCCATCAGCAGGATCTCATTGCAGGTGGAGGCCACTTCCGCCACGAAGATCCGATAATGGGCGTACATGGGAGGCTGGGCGTGGTTGGAGTGCCAGGTGTGCATGGAATGGCCCATCTCATGGATCAGGGTGAACAGATTGTCCATATTGCCGGTATAGTTCAGCAGGATGTAAGGGTAGCTGTCGTAGGAACCGGTGGAGTAGGCGCCGCTGCGCTTGCCCTCGTTCTCGTACACATCGATCCAGCGGTTTTCAAAACCTTCCCGGACCACCTTGAGATAGTCCTCTCCCAGAGGGGCCAGAGCCTTCAGCACGGTCTCCCGGGCCTGCGCAAAGGGAATCTCCTTGGATACGCCGGCGATAATGGGGGTGTAGATGTCGTACATATGCAGTTCGTCCACGCCCAGCAGACGTTTGCGCAGGCGTATATAGCGATGCATCTTGTCCAGATTCCTGTTTACGGTGTCCACCAGATTCCGATACACCTGAGGGGATACGTTGACCATATCTACGGCTGCCTCCAGGGTGCTGTCATAGTGGCGGGCCCGGGCCTGGAAGATCAGTTGCTTCACCTGGCCGCTGTAGATGCTGGCCAGTGTGCGGGAATATTGTTTGTACACGCCGTACAGCTTTTCAAAAGTCTCTCTGCGGACCCGGCGGTCGGTGGATTCTTCCAGGGGCACGAAGCGGCCGTGGGTGATCTGTACCATCTCCCCGTTTTCATCCTCCACCTCGGGGAATTTCATGTCCGCGTTGCTGAAAATAGAGTAAGTCTGATCAGGATTACCGCAGACTTCGGAGGCATCCGCCAGCAGTTTTTCCATCTCCTTGGACAGAATATGGGGCTTCAGGCGCAGGGTATCCTCCAAGTCGATCCGATATTCCTCCAGATCGGGACACTGCTTATAGAAGTCTTCCAACTTTGCAGGCTCCAGTTCCAGAATCTCAGGGGTGATGAAGGAGATGCCGCTCTGGATGCCGGCCACGATGCTGGAGAAGCGCTGGCTCATCTCCTGGTGGGTGTCGTTGGCGGTATCCTGATCGCTGAGACAGGACACATATACGCCCAGGTGGTTCAGCTTGCGGTACAGGGCGGTCTGCTCTCTAAGGACCTCCAGCAGGCTCTGCGCGCTGTCGCAGACATGGCCCTCCCGGCCCGCCAGCTTCCGTCCCATCTCCTGGGACAGCGTCAGGTCGGTTTCCCAGGCCTCCCGGGACTCGTACATCAGACTCAGGTTCCAGGTGTCCTCCGGGGCCACCTGGTCCCTTGTGGGTAATGTTTTAGCCATAGTGATAACCTCTTTTCCCCATGGGAGCCGCAGGGCTGTCGGCGGCTGCGCCACAGTCAGTATTTGGAGGGATTCTCCAGCTTTTATCATACCATAGTCTGGAAGGATTATCCACTTTTTTGGAAAGGAAATTCATTCTCCAAAGCCTATTGACTGTAGGAAGTTTTTTCTAGTATAATAAATACAATTATCTGCTATGCGGATAGAGGAAGGGAGGCATACATAATATGAGGCAGTTTTTTGCTATGAGCCAGAGGGGCGACCTGGCGGAGGCTACCAGCGGCTTGAGGAATCCCCAGTTTATCATGCTGTTGTCCAATAATACCCAGTTTGAAGAGCATGTGAAGGCGCTGGAGAAGTCATTTCCCGGGGTCCCCAGCATCGGCTGCATCGGTATGGGTTATGATACCAGAGTTGTAGAGTCAGGAGTCGCCGTCATAGCATTTTATGATGGGGTGGGCGCGGCAGCCAATGTGCTGGAGCAGGTGTCCACCATGCCGGTAAAATATATCCGTCGCCTGGAGGAGGACCTGCGGAAAGTGGGGGGATCGGAACGGGACACGGTGTGCATTGATTTCTGCGCCGGGAACGATGCCTGCGCATTGACCACCATCCACACGGTGCTCGGCCCCCAGGGTATCCAGCTGGTGGGTGGTACCGGGGACGGAGGCAAGGTTTCCGCCAACGGGAAGGTGTATCAGGACGCAGTGGCTTACGGACTGGTGCGCAACCAGGGAGGACGGGTTAAGACCTATAAGGAGAATATCTATCACCCTCTTGGAAAATACCGTTTTATTGCGTCCCAGACAGACAGGGCCAACTATATATTGGGGGCACTGAACGGGAGACCGGCCAAGCAGGTGTATCAGAGCATCCTCCATGTGACGGATCAGGAAATCCTGACCCAGACTTTCAAGAATCCTTTCGGAAAGCTGAACGGGGACGATATCTGCATCATTTCCATAAAGGAAGTGGCGGGCAACGCGCTGGCCTGCTTCCGGCAGGTTAATGATTCCGATGTGCTGATTCTGCTGGAATTGGGAGATTACAGAGCTATCACCAGAGAGACCATCCGTAAAATCTGCGCGGATTTCCCCAAGCGGTGCGCGGTGTTCTCGGTAAACTGCCTGTTCCGTTACAAACTGTTCAGCGAGCAGGGTTATATGCAGGAATATCTGCGGGATATGTCGCAGCTTGGCAGCCATGCGGGGCTTGTGGGTTACGGAGAGCATTATAATAACCGGTTCGTCAACCAGTCCATGACCTGCGTGGTGTTTGAATAAAACGATGTGTTCTCTGCCGGGCCCCAGGCCTGGAGGGAATAAGCGGAACTTAAATATGGAGGAGATTACATATGGCATTTTCCAATAAGCGCCGGAACAAATCCGGCCAGGTGTATCATACCCAGGATACTCTCTATCCGATCCTGCATGTGACAGACAGCCTGAAGGATTACAAGAAGGACCTGATCAATAAAGAAGTGGAGTCTCTGTTTGAACTGGGCATGGTGGGAAGTTCCTTTGCAGGGGTGCTGGACAAGGCGGACAACTTCCAGACCCAGCTTCAGGACTTCGGCCAGTCCTTTTCCAATATCAACCAGGCGGCGGGCCAGTTCGCCCAGGTGAGGGAAGCCATCACCCAGACGGTGTCCGACACGCAGGCCAAGGTGGAGGAACTTCGGAGCACTTCCGAGCAGGTGGAGGAGACTTACCGGGAGATGGAGCAGACCTTTGGGCAGCTGCAGGGTTCGGTGAAGAACATACAGCAGTGCATGAGGAAAATCGTATCCATAGCGGACCAGACCAATATCATTGCCATCAATGCCTCCATCGAGGCGGCCCGGGCGGGGGAGTACGGCAAGGAATTCGCCGTGGTGGCTGAGAGGGTAAAGGAACTGGCGGACGAGATCAAGGGCCTGGCGGGGGAAGTGGATGCCGGGGTTCACGATGTGGAGAGCGGCGCCAATCAGCTCAGCGGCAGCATTACGGCGTCCCAGCAGGCTCTGAACCAGAATTTTGAGACGGTGAACAACACCTATGAATCCTTTCACAGAATTACGGAGACGGCGGAGGGAGCGGCCTCCGTACAGACTGCCATCTCCGATGTGATCCAGGAGTCCAAGGGGGAATTGCAGGTTCTTTACAATTTCTTTGACGAGATCAAATCCCAGTACCAGGAGGTAGTACGGCATATCGAGCGGGCCAGCCGCCTGGGCACCACCAAGAGCGCCATGTTTGAGGACATAGACAATATGCTGTCCCAGATTCCCCTGATCATCAAGGATAAATATCCGGAGGGCGTTTAGGATTTATGCTACGACAAACCCCTGCGTTCCAATAAGAGAAAAGAAGACAGGCCGTCCCATGTTGCTTCTGCGTGGAGCAGGGGGGACGGCTTCTGTCTGTGGCAGAAAGCGGATAAGATACGTAAAAAGAGGGAGTATAATCAGACAGAAGACCTCGTCTGGCTATCGCAGAGAAAAGAGTGGAAGGGCCTGAAAAATGATGCCCTGCTTTTTTGAGGAAGCGGTATAGGCCGGAATGGAACGGGAGTGTGCCCCAGGGGACAGGGAGAATGTACATGGAGCGAAAAAGGGTAGACCTAAGCTGGTATGAAAAACATGATATCACGGAGAATGAACTGGGGTACATAGAGCAACTTCTGGATATTGGTGGGTGCGGCGGTGGACCTGATAACCCTGGCCACAGGACTATACGGCTTTTCCGTGGCGGCAAAGAACATGGGGAAGAAGGAGGTTCTGCGCTATTTCACACAGATGGCCCTGTGTGAACTGGCGGCGGATGTGAGCGCCGCCACAGTGGCTAAGCGGCAACGAATTGTATGATTACTTAATAAAAAATGGATATGATGTTCAACCATTAAGTAGAGGTAGTTTTAAAGGAATACCATTTGAAGAAGGTGGTGGATTTAAAGTAAATTGGGGTGGAGATAGAATTTTGCAATATCATCCTGAAAATTTAAGTCATCAAAATATTTTAATTGAACTTGGATTTAAAATTGAGTTTGTTGGAGAAAAGCAATACCAATATTTAGTATATAATAATTGCTATTGTAAGATTACATATTTAGAGAAATTAAATGCTTTTGTCATTGAAAGTGCAGATAATTTAACTGATGCTATGAATGGAGTATTAGAAGATGGGGATTTATATTATATGAATATTTCGGAAGATGCTATGTTGCATCAACTTAGAAGAGATGTAGTTGCATACTATATGGATTAGAAAATGAATTAATTTCTGGTTCTTTCCAATATTAGTTGAAAACAGATGATTTTTCTGGATAAATGTGGTATACTGAAAACAGATTATTTATGTCATGGAGATGCCGCATATGGATGAATTCATTAAGCTTTTGGATCCAAGCCTGGATTATATCAGTCACGAAATAATTGGGGATACCATCTTCATCCGGGTCGCATCCAATAAAGAAGAGGCCGTATGCCCATATTGTGGGCATGCTTCATCCAAAAGGCATAGCGCTTATGAGCGCAGCTTCCAGGATCTTCCTGTCATGGGCATGAAGAGCAGGATCATCATCAAGAACAGGAAGATGTTCTGTCCAAATCCGGAATGCGGCCATAAGACCTTTGCGGAGACCTTCGGCTTTATCAGCCCCAAGGCCAAGAAGAGCAGGCGGCTCCTGGAAAAGATCATCAATGTCTCATTGAATGTCAGTTCGGTAAGTGCGTCGGACATGCTGAAAGACGGGATAGCGGATGTAGGGAAGAGCACCATCTGCAATCTCTTAAAAAAAAGATATACCCCTTCCAGATAAAGGGAAGGCCACAAAGGTATGCATAGATGACTTTGCCTTTAAAAAAGGGCATACATACGGAACTGTCATGGTAGATATCGACACTCACAGGATCATAGACCTGCTCCCCTCGCGGGAGGTCGGTGACGTGGCGGAATGGCTGTCCTCCTTTCCCAATCTCGAGATTGTCTCCCGTGATGGCTCCGTATCTTATAACAGCGCCGTGAGACAGGCAGATGCAGGAATCGTACAGGTCAGCGACCGCTTTCATCTTTTAAAAGGGCTGACAGATGCGGCGAAGAGCGTGATGACTTCTCTTGTGGCTGCGAATATAGGGCTTCCCGTGTCTGCTTCCCATTATGAGGGGAAAGGGACTGGAGACTACTGGGAGAAAGAGCCCCAAAAGGAAGACTTCCCCACCAGGGAGCACAATGCAGCCTATGAAAAAAAGAAAAAGGCGGTGGAAAAGGTCCGGGAACTGACGGAGCAGGGATGGACATGTAAAGAGATTGCAGCGGAAGTAGGCATCTGCGGTGCGACAGTAAGGAGATACCAGTCCCCGGACTTCAATCCGGCACATGGCCTGTACAATACCACCAGGGACAGCAAGATTAAGCCATACGCTGAAAAGATAAAGCAGATGCTGGGTAAGGGATGCACGTTCCGCCAGATAGAAGAAGCCATAAGGGAAGAGGGGTATGAGGGGGCGTGCTCAACGATCCGGATGTACACGACACGGGAACGCAGGCTCATGAAAGAGGCAGAAGCGGACAATACGGAGCCTGTGGAGAAGATAGAACGGAAATGGCTGATACGCCTGTTATACAGCCCCATTGACGAAGTGAAGAAGATATCACAGGAACAGCTGAATAAGGTCATTGAAAGATATCCGCTCATCGGTGAGGTACATGACATCGTAAAAACTTTCAAGGAGATGCTGTTCTCCAAAAAGCCAGGGGATCTGGAGAAGTGGATGGAAGATGCCGAAAGGCTGAAGATAGAGAAGATCGACAGCTTCGTGAATGGGCTTCGGAGAGATATAGATGCTGTGAGGAAAGCGATTGAATTGGATTATAATAACGGGCTCGCGGAGGGGAGTGTCAATAAGCTGAAAGTGGTGAAACGGATCATGTATGGCCGCAATAGCTTCGAACTGCTGAAAGGGAAGCTATTGCGGCTCGAATTAAAATGCAAAATCAACTAACTTTGGAAAAAACCTAATTTCTCTTGACACTTCCCCAAACTCCATGTTGCAATGGTACGCACCAGGGGATATAAGAGAGAAGAAAATCTCTTTCACAACTAAACAAAAACACGGTAGCAGCGGAATTTCAAGTCTTTAAAAAGTCATGAAATACCGCTGCTTTTCTGTGTGTTTTATAAGTCAGTTAGTTGCATTAGCAGGGAAAAACACAATTGCAAACCCATCTGGAAAACAACCGCCGCATTATGACTTCCCACTGTTCATTTGATAAATCAAGTTTTTTGTATTGCTCGTTGAGTTCCTTTTCCTGCACTGCAGCTTCCATATAATCGGCATCTTTTTTGACGTTTTATATCCAAAGCGCCGCCAAGTCCCCCAAAAGAGACGGGAAAGGAAACAGCTATGTGGAAGTAATAAGCAGTCACTTTGGTAGAATCTTGCTCTTAGAAAGTGACGGATTCCGCTGTGCTGGCTTCTGCCGTTTTCCCCCGGCTTGCGTGGCGTGGCTTTCGCCAACTTTGTGGCGGTATTTTCTCCCGCTGTAAAGCCGGGGAAAAGCAAAACGGGCGTAAAAAAACAGGAAACTTTGAATATTATATTTCCAGTTTGCCAATGCAAAAGCAATGTTACGGCTTCCTTAGCAGACACAACTGGCAGTTTTTATATATACCGATTAAACATTCAAATATGATGGGAATGCTGAACATAAGGTATCTTTGGAAATATCAGTGGGATATTACCTGTCAACCGGGACCACACTCTTTAAACAGTGTGAAATCAGTCATTGCTCCGCCGCTGTTATCCATCCATAAAGTAATATCCTCTGGATTATCCGCCGGATAGCTTGCTTTCATATCCGCAATGAAATGCTCCGGCTCATCGCTTTCCGGCTGCCCGGACAAGTATGTAATATCCAGTGTGAATATCTCGTCCACCGTTCCGTCATTTTCTTTACGTTCCACAAGAACTGCGGAGCAATCCTTATACTCATAAAACGAAGCGTACATTTCTTTCCATTCGCTTATAGCCTGCTCCAGAACCTTTTCACTGGGTGCAGTATCTTCTGTCGGCTTTTCGGCTTCTGCATTATTTTCTTCCGGCACACTGTCTTTTTCTGCCACTATACTTTCACTGCCGCTGCCCATAAGTGGTTCTTCCTTTGGCACATTTTCTTTGCCGCACCCGGAAAGTAATATTGCGGATAAAATGCCAATTACCAAAATATTTTTCCATAGTTTCTGTTTTGTGTTTCTCATTTTTAACCTCCATGTAATTGTGATACTAAAACTTACTTTTCTGTTAAAGCTATATGGTTATGAACAAAAATACCTTACGTTCAGCATTCCCACCATGCCTGTTTCAAGATTCAAAACATTTTCAGTCCGCAAGGATATTGTCAACCACAAACTTAATATCTTTTATTTCTCCCTCCATTCCCAGATATTCCGTTTCCTGTTCTGAATTTTCGGGATTCCACTGTACGTCACCTGGATAGCAGAGAATGTAAGTTTTATCGCTGGTAGAAAACAGATAACGGTACTGGACAAAATCATATCCCTTTTCTATGAATTGATCCGGTGTCATGGATTCCTCATAGCAGACGATATAAAACAGGACACCGCCGTCAAATGCGTCTATCCCCGCACTGACATCTTCTCTGACCTGTGTGTGATAAACAATATAATTCTGACCACTAGCTTCTACAGAATATTTTCCTTTCCAATCATCGGGCAGGATCAGTGTAAGATTGATTTCTTCCAACTTTATCATTTCCTGTTCTACTGGCACTTCAACCACTGTTTCACGGGCAAAGGCAAACGCGCCTGCACTAAAGCTGCAAGCCATAAGCACAAAAGCTGCGGCGGCAGTAAGGAAGCGTCTTATTGTCTGACGGTGATGCAGTTGTCTGTAATTTGGGATATTCTCTGCCTGTTCAACAAGCCGGTCATCAATGTTCCCAATATGTTCGGAAAGCTGTTTTTTGTTCATACTTTAATACCCTCACTTTCTAAATATTTTTTTAACTTGCGGCGCATTTCGTAAAGCATGGATTTTACCTTGCTCTGGCTGAAGCCTGTATATTTACAGATAGTTTCGATTGAATCAAAATACCAGTACCGACGTATAAATACAGCCCGTTTTTCTTCCTCTAACCGCCAGAGGAACTTATCAATCGTACTTTCGATATGCTTTTTTTCGATTTCCGGCTCTATGCTGTCTGTCCCGGATACGCAGTCACCTAATTCCTCTAATGAGGTAACAACAGCCGGATTTCTTTTTGCAGCAGAAATATATTCATATTTCTTCAAAGCCAGATTTCTGACAATCCTGCTCAAGAATACGGAAAATCTGTTTGGGTGCTTATCCGGGATTGCGTTCCAGACTGCAAGGTAAGTATCGTTGAGACATTCTTCCCTGTCTTGGTAGTTTGAGAGAATGTTATTTGCGATATGATTACAAAGCCTGCCATATTTTGAAGATGTTTCTGCAATCGCGCTTTCATCTCTTGCCCAGTAAAGACTTACAATCGTCTCGTCATCCATAGTATGTTTTCACCTCCTTGTTATTTTGTAGATAAACAGCCTCCACTATACTAAGTACGGATTTTGTCATTTTGGTTGTAAAAAAAATAAATTTTTTTGTTTTGCAGAAGAATTATAGCATATCTTTTTTATCTCAAATCAAGTTTTAATATCTTCTAGGTAGGAATTTGTAACAACCAAGGTGCTCATAAAGAAAAAGGGAAAATGCCAACGAGTACTTGATACAAACTTTACGCAAACAGCGGTGGACGGATGGGCTTTGGTATGATAAGATTAAAAAAAAGAACTTATGAGGAGGACAAAATGGATTATAATAACAGCCAGAACCCTTACGAACAGAACAGCGGCACGGATCCCTATGGGCAGAACAGCGGTACAAGCCCTTACGGACAGAGCAGCGGAACCAGTCCCTATAGTCAGGGACAGAATCCTTACGGACAGGCGGGAAATGCGCAGGATCCTTACGGACAGACGGGAAGCGCACAGGATCCTTACGGACAGCAGGCCGCCGGGGCCCAGGGCACGTACAGCCAGGGACAGGGCGCGCAGGACGGTATTCAGAATCCTTACTATCAGCAGAGCGCTTACCAGCAGAATCCCTACCAGCAGCCTCAGTACCAGGGCTATCAAAGCTATCAGACCTACCAGGACAGCGGCGAAATGGAAGAGCCCATGTCGGTGAAGGAGTGGCTCATCGTAGACCTGCTGATGCTGATTCCCTGCGTGAACCTGATCCTGGTATTTGTATGGGCTTTCAGCAGTGGAGAGAAGAAGAGTAAGTCCAACTTCTTTAAGGCCAATCTGATTTTTGCGGGATGTTTCCTGGCGTTTTATGTGCTGCTGATCATCATCGCGATTATGGCAGGCTTTGCCACAATGTTCTATTGATGCTGTGACTGTTGTAAAAATTTCCGGCGTCCCTGATTTTAAATATTTCTTTGCTCTTTAGACGGACAGACAAAAAGCAGAGGCCGTTGGGCGAAATAAATTTCAGCGGGAGTGCATTTTGAACGATGCGCTTCTGCTTTGCTTGTTTTGCTCGTGAAAGCGGCAGAATTAGATGAACTGCTTCGATAACAAAATGGCTTAAGGAGGCGGAATGCTGTGCAGCTTTTTTATGGAACACCCGAAGATATTGAAAAATGGATGAGCCTTGTAACACAGCTTAGATGGAATTTTCCTGGTCTGGAATCACAAGAGAAGTTAAATGAGCATCGGGCCACCGTACTCAATTTTATGGGTAAGCGACAGGCTATCTGTGTAAAAGAAGAAAACGAGATTGCCGGTGTTATGCTGTTCTCACGAGGACACAACATGATCTGCTGTCTCGCTGTCTCCCCCGAATACCGTCGCCGTGGCGTAGCTTCAATGCTTATGGATGAAGCGCTGTGTAATTTAGACAGAACAAAAGAAATATATGTCTCCACGTTCCGAGCCGGCGATGAAAAAGGACTCGCACCAAGAGCATTGTATGAAAAATATGGTTTTGTTGCAGATGCGCTTATTGAGGAAATGAATTATCCGAATCAGAAGTATGTTCTCCATCCTGAAGAAAAGTATCCTTCAGCACATTTGAAAAAGAACTTGCACGAAACGGCTTAACTCTTATCGAAAAAGGAATTACAAGTTCGCCTCCTGATTTTGATAGCTTGATGTATGCGGTAGTAAGGATGTAAAGATATGGAACTTTGGGCTTTATATAATGAGAATCGTGACCTCACCGGCAAAACACATTTTTGTGGACAAGAGGTTCTGATGTTGGAATGTATTGGTGGCTCTGCCATTGCGGGTGAGGGCGTATAGAAATCGGAACAGACGGTACAGCCCTTGCAATCGGGGCTGTATCGTCTGTTTGAAACTTACTCCTTTTTAACCGGGGACCCTTTTGGGCCGGGGGTTTTATACTTGGCTATTCCCTGGTCCAACGGCAGGAGGCTCCGCAGGGGAGGACCAGGTCTGCAGAACTGACGGGCAGGCCGATCTCCTGTGCCTCCACTCTGCCGCCCAGAGAGGGAGGCAGCGCCTGGCGGGCCAGATAGGTCAGCACGGCGGGCTGCAGGCCAGTGGTATAGGAATTGATCAGGAAAAAGAGGGCGTCTTTGGACAGGATCTGGCCGGTGAGCTGCAGGAAGGGCCATATGCTCTCTTCCATTTTCCAGATCTCTCCCTTGGGGCCTCTGCCGTAGGAGGGAGGATCCATAATGATACCATCGTACTTGCTGCCCCGGCGGATTTCCCGTTCCACAAATTTCACGCAGTCATCCACCAGCCAGCGGATGGGCGCATCACCCAGACCTGAAGAGGCGGCGTTTTCCCTGGCCCAGCCCACCATGCCCTTGGAGGCGTCCACATGGGTCACCTGGGCTCCGGCGGCGGCTGCCGCCAGAGTGGCTCCCCCGGTGTAGGCAAAGAGATTCAGAACTTTTACGGGCCGTCCGGCCTCCCGGATCAACCGGGAGAACCAGTCCCAGTTTACAGCCTGCTCCGGGAACAGTCCGGTATGTTTAAAGCTGAAAGGCTTGAGATGAAAAGTCAGGTGATCTTCCCGGGTGGCTTTCCTGCCGCCTTCCTGCAGACAGGGCAGGGGATAGGAGATGGTCCATTCCTCCGGCAGGTCAAAGAATTCCCATTCGCCGCCGCCCTTGGCGCTGCGGTGGTAGTGGCCGTTCTTTTGCCGCCAGCCCCGGTGGCCGTGGGGGGTATCCCAGATCACCTGAGGATCCGGGCGTACCAGAATATATTTACCCCAGCGCTCCAGCTTTTCTCCGGCGGAGGTATCCAGCACCTCATAGTCTTTCCAATTATTGGCAATCCACATAATCAATCCCTTTTCTTCTATATATAATATGTCTAATATGCAGCGGGCCCAGCCGACCAGATATCGGTGGTTCCGCATCTACTATACACCAGTTCTGCTGGTTTTACAATTACAAAGATGATGGGAGACATTGTACTTAAAAAAATACAATATTTTCAAAAAAAGTCTTGCAATGCTGGAATTTCCCATGTATACTACTAATTGCTGTGGCATGATAGCTGTGAAGCGAGAGGTTGCTGCCAGTCAGCAATGGCGGGCGGGTTTTCCGTGGAGCGAATGTCAAGTTAGGAAACTGACGACAAGTCACTGTACAGATTTATGGTCTGTCGCAAGACAGAAACGACGTGAGAGTAGTAAACCAGTTTTACCTCGCTGTGAAATAGGCCTGGGAGAAGAAAGCGTTGCGCAAAGGCTTAGGACACACACGGGAGAGTGTACAGTCACCGCTTGTCGTACTTACAACCAAAAGTGCGAAAAGGAGGCGACTTTTTTTATGGCAAGTCAGGTAATGAGAATCACACTCAAGGCTTACGATCATCAGCTTGTTGATGCATCTGCCAAAAAAATCATCGAAACAGTTAAGAAGAACGGTTCCCAGGTGAGCGGCCCGGTGCCCCTTCCCACCAAGAAGGAAGTGGTAACGATTCTGCGGGCGGTACACAAGTACAAGGACTCCAGAGAGCAGTTCGAGCAGAGAACCCACAAGAGGCTGATCGACATCATTACCCCGACCCAGAAGACAGTTGACGCATTGCAGAGACTGGAAATGCCGGCCGGTGTTTACATCGACATCAAAATGAAAACCAAGTAATCAGTTTGGCAAAACCGGAGTTCTGCGGAATCCAGATTCTGCAAAACTCCCATCCCCTACTAGTATGGACATGATAGTTACATCACAAGTTTGCGCTGCAGATCATGCAGTTGCGCGGAAGCACAATCTGCCGTAGCTGCATCACAAATATGCACTGCAGTTTATGCAGTTGCGCGGAAGCGCAATCTGCCGTAGTTGCATCTCCAATGCAACTACATGTCCCGCTGTAGAGTAATTAGGAGGAAAAAATGAAGAAAGCAATTTTGGCAACAAAAGTCGGAATGACTCAAATCTTCAACGAGAACGGCGTGCTGGTGCCTGTCACCGTGCTCCAGGCCGGGCCCTGTGTGGTGACCCAGATCAAGACCGTGGAGAACGACGGATACAGTGCAGTGCAGGTTGGTTTTGTGGACAAGAAGGATAGGATCAACAACAAGGATGCGAGCGGCAAGAAGGAAGTGATTCACAGGCACGGCGCCAACAAGGCCGAGCAGGGACACTTCAAGAAGGCCGGCGTGAGTTCCAAGAGATATGTAAGAGAGTTCAAGTTTGAGAACGCCGCTGAGTATGCGCTGGGCGCAGAGATCAAGGCCGATATCTTCGAGGCAGGCGACAAGGTGGATGCTTCCGCCATCTCCAAGGGCAAGGGCTTCCAGGGTGCCATCAAGAGACTGGGACAGCACAGAGGACCCATGAAGCATGGTTCCAAGTTCCATCGTCACCAGGGTTCCAACGGTGCATGTTCCTCCCCCAGCCGTGTGTTCAAGGGCAAGGGTATGCCCGGTCATATGGGCCATGTGAAAGTGACCGTCCAGAATCTGGAGATCGTGAGAGTGGATGCGGAGAAGAATCTGCTGCTGGTAAAGGGCGCGGTTCCCGGACCCAAGAAGGCGTTAGTAACCATCAAAGAGACCGTCAAGGTTGAAGCATAGTTTAAGACGGAAGGAGGACCAATCAGATGGCAAACGTATCTGTTTATAATATGGAAGGCAAAGAAGTTGGTACAATCGAATTAAACGATGCAGTATTTGGTGTTAAAGTCAACGAGCACCTGGTACACATGGCGGTTGTACAGCAGCTTGCAAACAAGCGTCAGGGCACACAGAAGGCAAAAACCCGCTCTGAAGTGTCCGGCGGCGGCAGAAAGCCCTGGAGACAGAAGGGAACCGGCCACGCAAGGCAGGGATCCATCCGGGCTCCCCAGTGGAAGGGCGGCGGAGTGGTATTCGCTCCCGTTCCCAGGGATTATTCCTTCAAGATGAACAAGAAGGAGAAGAGAGCGGCGCTGAAGTCCGCGTTGACCAGCAAGGTGCAGGACACCAGGCTGATCGTCTTGGATGAACTTAAGTTTGATGAGATTAAGACCAGGAATTTTGTCAATGTGATGAACAATCTGAAGGTGAACAAGGGCCTGGTGATTCTGGCAGACAACGACACCAATGTGGTCATGTCCGCCCGGAATGTGGCTACAGTGGACACCATTGTGGTAAACAACATCAATGTGTATGATGTGATGAAGGCGAACACCCTGGTTCTGACCAGAGACGCCGTAGCGAAGATCGAGGAGGTGTACGCGTAATGGCTGATATTAAATACTATGACGTAATCCTCAAACCGGTTGTCACCGAGAAGAGTATGGCCGGCATGGGTGAAAAGAAATATACGTTCCTTGTTCATCCGGAAGCTAACAAGTCCCAGATCAGGGAAGCCGTTGAGAAGATGTTCGAGGGCACCAAGGTAGAGCGTGTCAATACCATCAACTGCCCCGGCAAGAAGAAGAGACGCGGCATGGTGGTGGGTAAGACCGCCAAGACCAAGAAGGCAATCGTTACCCTCACGGCAGAGAGCAAGGACATCGAGATTTTTGCCGGCCTTTGAGATAGAGATTTTCTAAGGCGCTAAAATACTGCGCCTTAGAAAAACTAACTATCTCAGCAAGAATTGCTTGGGCAATTCTTGCGGGTTACTGGCAGTCTGGGGATTGCTGGCATCTGAAGGGTGCTGGCGGTCAATTGTATGACTGCCGGTGGATTAAGGTATGCGGCGCAGACAGGCGCTGCGCAAAGAATCATTGTAGAAAAGGAGATAGAAAGATGGGAATTAAGACTTACAATCCCTATACACCTTCCAGACGTAACATGACTGGCTCTGATTTTTCCGAGATTACAAAGAAAACTCCCGAGAAGAGCCTCTGCTACTCACTGAAGAAGAATTCCGGCCGTAACAACCAGGGTAAGATCACGGTGAGACATCAGGGCGGCGGCGTCAGAAGACAGTACAGAATGATTGACTTTAAGAGAAACAAGGACGGCATCCCCGCAACGGTGGTCGGCATCGAGTACGATCCCAACAGAACGGCCAATATCGCGCTGATCTGTTACGCGGACGGCACCAAGTCCTATATCATTGCCCCCGAAGGACTGACCGACGGTATGAAGGTTATGAACGGTCCCGAGGCGGAAGTAAGACTGGGCAACTGCCTGCCTCTGGCTCAGATTCCCGTAGGTACGCAGGTACACAATATCGAGTTACACCCCGGCAAGGGCGGGCAGCTGGTCCGTTCCGCCGGCAACAGCGCGCAGTTGATGGCTAAGGAAGGCAAATACGCAACCCTGCGTCTGCCCTCCGGCGAAATGAGAATGGTTCCTCTGGTTTGCCGCGCCACCGTTGGCGTCGTAGGCAATGTAGACCACAACCTTATCAACATCGGCAAGGCCGGCCGCAAGCGCCACATGGGGATCCGTCCCACGGTCCGCGGTTCCGTTATGAACCCCAACGACCATCCTCACGGCGGTGGTGAAGGCAAGACCGGCATCGGACGTCCCGGCCCCAGCACTCCTTGGGGTAAGCCTGCTCTGGGCCTCAAGACCCGTAAGAAGAAGGCTTCCGACAAGCTGATCGTGAGAAGACGTGACGGCAAGGCAATCAAGTAATCGAGGAGGAGAGACAAATGGCTAGATCACTGAAAAAAGGCCCTTTCGCTGATGAAAGTTTACTGAAAAAGGTAGATGCGTTGAACGCTTCCGGACAGAAGTCTGTTATCAAGACCTGGTCCCGTCGTTCCACCATCTTCCCTTCCTTCGTTGGACACACCATTGCTGTCCACGACGGAAGAAAGCATGTGCCCGTATATGTGACCGAGGATATGGTTGGCCACAAACTTGGCGAGTTCGTTGCCACCAGGACCTATAGAGGACATGGCAAGGATGAGAAGAAGTCCAAGGTCAGGTAAGTAAAGCGTAATAGTGGCGCATGGCTGCCCGGGAGGGCGGCCAACCCCCGAAGCGGCAGGAAGCGTAATTCCATGCCGCCCGGGGAAGGAAACTGGTCTGTCTGCGGCCCGGCCGTAGCAGATGCGTTAGCTTGAAAACAACGGAATGTAGGAGGAAATTATCTATGGCTAAAGGACATAGAAGTCAGATCAAGAGAGAGAGAAATGCCCAGAAGGACACCAGACCCTCTGCCAAGTTATCATACGCAAGGATCCCCGTTCAGAAGGCATGTTTTGTATTAGACGCCATCAGGGGCAAGGACGTGGAGAGCGCCCTGGGCATCCTGGCATACAATCCCAGATACGCCTCCGGCGTAATTGAGAAGCTGCTGAAGTCTGCAATTGCCAATGCGGAGAACAACAACGGCATGAATGCCGACAATCTGTATATCGCAGAGTGCTATGCAAACAACGGACCGATCATGAAGAGAGTAAGACCGAGAGCACAGGGCAGAGCTTATAGGATCGAGAAGAGAATGAGCCATATCACCATCGTGCTGGATGAGAAATAGGAGGAAGAATTATGGGACAGAAAGTTAATCCTCACGGCCTGAGAGTCGGTGTTATTAAGGATTGGGATTCCAAGTGGTACGCTGATGCAGAGTTCTCCGATTATCTGGTAGAGGACTACAACATCAGACAGTTTTTAAAGAAGAAGTTATACAGCGCAGGCGTTTCCAAGATCGAGATCGAGAGAGCGTCCGACAGGGTGAAGGTTATCATCTACACCGCCAAGCCCGGCGTGGTAATCGGCAAGGGCGGCGCTGAGATCGAGATCACCAAGCAGGAACTGTCCAAACTCACGGACAAGAAGGTTATGGTTGACATCAAGGAGATCAAGAGGCCGGATAAGGATGCTCAGCTGGTGGCCGAGAATATTGCGCAGCAGCTTGAGAATCGTGTTTCTTTCAGGCGCGCCATGAAGTCCTGCATGGGCAGAACCATGAAAGCGGGAGCCCAGGGCATCAAGGCAGCCTGTGCGGGTCGTCTGGGCGGCGCTGATATCGCGCGTACCGAATTCTACAGCGAGGGTACTATCCCCCTGCAGACACTGAGGGCTGACATCGACTATGGTTTTGCCGAGGCAGATACGACTTACGGCAAGGTTGGCGTCAAGGTTTGGATTTATAAAGGCGAGATTCTTCCTACAAAAGGAGAGCCAGTGGAAGGGAGCGATAAATAATGTTAATGCCGAAGAGAGTAAAGCGTCGTAAACAGTTCCGTGGCACCATGGCCGGCAAGGCTATGAGGGGCAATACCCTGACCTATGGTGAGTACGGCCTGGTAGCAACAGAGCCCTGCTGGATCAAGTCCAATCAGATCGAGGCGGCCCGTATTGCACTTACCCGTTATACAAAGCGTACCGGTAAGGTCTGGATCAAGATTTTCCCGGATAAGCCCGTAACCGCAAAGCCCGCTGAGACCCGTATGGGTTCCGGTAAAGGTTCTTTGGAGTACTGGGTAGCAGTTGTAAAGCCCGGACGCGTAATGTTCGAGATCGCTGGGGTTCCTGAGTCAGACGCCCGCGAGGCATTGCGTCTTGCCATGCACAAGCTTCCTTGCAAGTGCAAGGTTGTATCGAAAGCAGATCTGGAAGGCGGTGTATCATAATGAAGAAAACTAAGTATGTTGAGGAATTACAGACCAAGTCTGTTGAGGAACTGGACCAGGAGCTGGTCGCTGCAAAGAAGGAACTTTTCAATTTGAGATTCCAGAACGCTACCAACCAGTTGGACAATACGGCAAGGATCAGAGAAGTCAGAAAGAACATTGCCCGTATCCAGACTGTGATCACCCAGAAGGCCAAGGCATAAGCAGCGGACGAAGAAAGGAGAATGGGTCGTGGAAAGAAATTTGAGAAAACAGCGTACTGGCAAGGTTGTCAGTAATAAGATGGATAAGACGATCGTTGTCGCTATCGAGAACCGTGTAAAGCACCCCCTTTACAAGAAGGTTGTGAAGAGCACCTACAAGCTGAAGGCACATGACGAGAACAACGAGTGCAACATCGGCGACACCGTTAAGGTGATGGAGACGAGGCCTCTGTCCAAGGACAAGAGATGGAGACTTGTCGAGATCGTAGAGAGAGCAAAATAATCGTGCGGATAGATAGTTGGAAGGAGAATTAACATGGTTCAGCAGGAAACTAGACTGAAGGTTGCTGACAATACCGGTGCAAAGGAACTTCTTTGCATCCGTGTTATGGGCGGCTCCACAAGAAGATATGCACAGATCGGCGATGTGATTGTTGCTTCGGTCAAAGATGCAACACCTGGTGGCGTTGTAAAGAAGGGTGATGTGGTCAAGGCCGTGGTTGTCCGTACTGTGAAGGGCGCGCGTCGCAAGGACGGCTCCTACATTAAGTTTGATGAGAACGCGGCAGTAATCATCAAGGAAGACAAGACTCCCAGAGGAACTCGTATCTTTGGGCCCGTAGCGAGAGAGCTTCGTGAGAAACAGTTTATGAAGATCGTTTCCCTGGCTCCCGAAGTATTGTAAGGAGGTGCGGCAATGGCAACGATGAAGATTAAAAAGGGCGATACGGTCAAAGTGATCGCCGGCAACAGAAAGATCAAGAATAAAGAGGGCAAGGTGATTTCCGTTGATATGAAGAACGGCAAGGTCCTTGTGGAGGGCCTGAACATGATGACCAAGCACTCCAAACCCACCCAGGCCAATCCCAACGGCGGTATTATCCAGAAGGAAGCCCCCATGGATATCTCCAACGTGATGCTGGTCCACAAGGGACAGGCAACCAGGGTCGGCTTCAGGATGGAAGGGGACAAAAAGGTTCGTTTCGCTAAGAAGACCGGCGAAGTGATCGACTGATCCCAGGAAGGAGGAAAGTAAACGTGAGTAGATTGAAAGAATTCTATAACAACGAGATCGTCGCCGCTATGACGAAGAAGTTTGGATATAAAAACGTGATGGAAGTTCCCAAGCTGGATAAGATCGTGATCAACATGGGCGTTGGCGAGGCCAAGGACAATGCCAAGGTGCTGGAGAACGCGGTTCATGACATGGAAATCATCACGGGCCAGAAGGCTGTTTTGACCAAGGCCAAGAATTCCATTGCCAACTTCAAGATCCGTGAGGGCATGAACATCGGCTGCAAGACCACCCTGCGGGGCGAGAAGATGTATGAGTTCCTGGATCGTCTGGTGAATCTGGCGCTTCCCCGCGTGCGTGACTTCAGAGGAGTGAATCCCAACGCTTTTGACGGCAGAGGCAATTATGCCCTGGGCATCAAGGAGCAGATCATCTTCCCCGAAATCGAATATGACAAGATCGACAAGACCAGGGGTATGGATATCATTTTCGTGACAACTGCCAAGACCGACGAAGAGGCGCGCGAGTTGTTGACGCTGTTCAACATGCCCTTCGCAAAATCATAAGGAGGTAAATTCTCATGGCAAAGACATCTATGAAGATTAAGCAGCAGCGCAAGCCTAAGTTTTCCACCCAGGCTTATACCCGTTGCAAGATTTGTGGCCGTCCACACTCGGTTCTCAAGAAATACGGAATTTGCAGAGTTTGCTTCCGTGAGCTGGCATACAAGGGCGAGATTCCCGGCGTTAAGAAGGCAAGTTGGTAAGGAGGAGGAAAAACCATGGCACTGAGCGATCCTATTGCAGATATGCTTACAAGAATCCGTAATGCGAATACTGCAAAACACGATACAGTTGATGTTCCTGCTTCCAGGATGAAGTTGGCGATCGCCGACATCCTTTTGGAGGAGGGCTATATTAAGAAGTATGACATCATAGAGGATGGCAGCTTCAAGACCATCCACATCGCCCTGAAGTACGGCGGGGACAAGAACGAAAAGATGATCACCGGCCTCAAGAGAATCTCCAAGCCGGGCCTGCGTGTGTATGCCGGCAAGGATGAACTGCCCAGAGTGCTGGGCGGCCTGGGTATTGCGATCATCTCCACCAACCAGGGCGTTATCACCGACAAGAAGGCAAGAGAGCTGCAGGTAGGCGGCGAAGTGTTGGCTTTCGTGTGGTAATGGACGAAAATAAGAGAGAGTTATGTAGCAGGTTATATAGAATAAAATTAGGAGGTACGGGCATGTCACGTATAGGAAGAATGCCAATCGCGATTCCCGCAGGCGTTACTGTGGAGGTTGCAGAAAATAATAAAGTGACTGTAAAAGGTCCCAAGGGTACTCTGGAGAGAGTATTGCCCACGGAGATGGAGATCAAGGTAGAGGGCGCAGAGGTTCATGTGAGCCGTCCCAACGACTTAAAGAAGATGAAGTCCCTGCACGGCCTGACCAGAACGCTGATCAACAATATGGTGGTGGGCGTTACCCAGGGTTATGAGAAGAAGCTGGAAGTAAACGGCGTGGGTTACAGAGCCGCCAAGGCTGGCAAGAAGCTGACCCTGTCTCTGGGTTATTCTCATCCGGTGGAGATGGAGGATCCCGAGGGGATCGAGACTGTCGTTGAAGGACAGAACGTTATCCTTGTCAAGGGTATCGACAAGGAAAAAGTAGGCCAATTCGCAGCCGAAATCAGAGACAAGAGGAGACCTGAGCCTTACAAGGGCAAGGGCATCAAGTATGCTGATGAGACCATCAGGCGCAAGGTTGGTAAGACCGGTAAGAAATAACAGATAAGGAGAGTATGAAAATGGTTAGTAAGGAATCCAGACAGAAAGTACGTGTTAAAAAGCACATGAGAATTCGCAACCGTTTCAGCGGCACGGCTGAGCAGCCTCGTCTTGCGGTATTCAGAAGCAATAATCATATGTATGCTCAAATTATCGATGATACGGTCGGCAACACCCTGGTATCCGCATCCACTCTGGAGAAGGCCGTCAAGGCAGAACTGGAGAAGACCAACAATGTAGATGCGGCGGCATATTTGGGTACAGTCATCGGTAAGAGGGCAGTAGAAAAGGGTATTACGAAAGTTGTTTTTGACAGAGGCGGCTTTATATACCACGGCAAGATCGCAGCATTAGCTGACGCAGCCAGAGAAGCTGGCTTGGAATTCTAGGAAAGGAAGGAAATATCATGAAGCAGACAATCATAGATGCAAGCCAGTTAGAGTTGAATGATAAAGTTGTCGTAATCAAGCGCGTTGCCAAGACTGTAAAGGGCGGCCGCAATATGCGCTTCACCGCATTGGTGGTGGTAGGAGACGGCAACGGCCATGTGGGCGCCGGCCTGGGCAAGGCAGTGGAAATCCCCGAGGCAATCCGCAAGGGCAAGGAAGACGCCATGAAGCACCTTGTGACCATCGCTCTGGACGAGAACAGTTCCATTACTCATGATTTCATCGGAAAGTACGGTTCTTCCAACGTACTGCTCAAGAGGGCTCCCGAAGGTACCGGTATCATCGCAGGCGGTCCCGCGCGTATCGTTTGCGAACTGGCGGGTATCAAGAACATCCGTACCAAGTCTCTGGGCTCTAACAACAAGCAGAACGTGGTCCTGGCTACGATCAGCGGCCTCAGCCAGCTTAAGTCCCCCGAGGAAGTGGCAAGAAACCGCGGCAAGTCCGTGGATGAGATCTATGCCTGACGCAAGGGCGTGAAAGGAGAAGGAAGAAATCATGGCAGATAAGATGTTAAAGGTGACTTTGGTAAAGTCCACCATCGGTGCTGTGCCGAAGAACAGGAAAACAGTGGAGTCCATGGGACTCAGGAAGCTGAATCATTCCGTTGTCCTTCCTGATAATGCGGCTACCAGAGGCCAGATTCGTCAGGTGGGCTATTTGTTAAAAGTAGAAGAAGTGGAAGCATAAAGAGAAGGAGGTGTCAAAATGGAATTATCCAATTTAAGGCCTGCGGAAGGCTCCAGAAAAAGCGATAATTTTAGAAGAGGCCGTGGACATGGTTCAGGCAATGGTAAGACTGCCGGCAAGGGACACAAAGGCCAGAAAGCTCGTTCTGGAGCACCCAGGATCGGCTTTGAGGGCGGCCAGATGCCTTTATACAGACGTATCCCCAAGAGAGGTTTCAAGAACAGGAACACCAAGGAGATCGTGGCAATCAACGTGAGCGTGCTGGAACGCTTTGAGGATGGCGCCACCGTAGACGTCCAGGCATTGATGGAAGCTGGAGTAATCAAGAACCCCAGGGATGGCGTAAAGGTACTCGGAAACGGAGAACTTACCAAGAAACTCAACGTGAAGGTAAACGCTTACAGCGCATCCGCAAAGGAAAAGATTGAGGCACTTGGTGGAACAGCTGAGGTGATCTAATGCTAACAACCTTAAAGAATGCATTCAAAATCAAGGAGATAAGGACCAAGATTCTCTTTACGCTGGTCATGCTGGTTGTGATCCGTCTGGGATCACAACTGCCTGTGCCGGGCGTGGACAGGACTTACTTCTCAACATGGTTTGCGCAGCAGACCGGCGATGCATTTAGTTTTTTTGATGCGATAACGGGCGGATCGTTTCTGAATATGTCCATTCTGGCGCTGAACATCAGCCCTTATATCACATCGTCCATCATCATGCAGCTTTTGACCATCGCCATTCCAAAGCTGGAAGAGATGCAGCGGGACGGCGAGGACGGCAGGAAAAAGATCGCCTCCATCACCAGATATGTGACGGTGGTGCTGGCCGTGGTTCAGGCTTCCGCCATGTCCATCGGCTTTGGACGGCAGGGCCTGCTGGTGACATTCAATGCGCTCAACGTAATCACCTGTATCGCCGCGCTTACCGCCGGCAGTGCTTTCATGATGTGGGCGGGGGAGAGGATCACCGAGAAGGGGATCGGCAATGGTATTTCCATCGTGCTGGTCATCAATATCGTGTCCCGTCTCCCTCAGGATCTGGCCAATCTGTTTGACCAGTTTGTATTTGGCAAGGCGCCGGCTACGGCAGTGCTGGCGGCATGTATCATCGTATTGATTATCATACTGATGGTGGTGCTGGTCATCGTGCTGAATGCGGGCGTGCGCAAGATTCCCGTCCAGTATGCCAAAAAGGTGCAGGGCAGGAAGATGGTTGGCGGACAGACTTCCAACATCCCGCTGAAGGTGAATACTTCCGGCGTGATCCCGGTGATCTTTGCTTCCTCCATCATGCAGACTCCCATCATTATATGCAGTTTTGCGGGCTATCAGGGAACCGGCTTCTGGGGCGAGGTACTCAAGTATCTGAACCAGAACTACTGGTGCAGCCGCACCCAGCCCATCTATACCATAGGCATGCTCGTGTATATCCTGTTGGTGATCTTTTTCGCTTACTTCTACACTTCCATCACTTTCAATCCTTTGATGGTGGCGGATAATATGAAGAAGCAGGGCGGCTTTATTCCGGGTATCAGGCCGGGTAAGCCCACCAGCGATTATTTGACCAGGGTTTTGAATTACCTGATCTTCATCGGAGCCGTGGGTCTGGTGGTGATCGCCATACTGCCGTTTATTTTCAGCGGTCTGTTCGGTGCTCATATCTCCTTCGGCGGAACAAGCCTGATCATCATTGTCAGCGTCATACTGGAGACCATGAAACAGGTGGAATCCCAGATGCTGGTGCGCAACTACAAGGGATTTTTGAACGATTAACCAGGGCGGAAAGGCGCTTTCCCATGATTTTTTATCATAGAGGGCGTCTTTTTGGTGTAAATGCAGGATTTATATTGCAAACAGCGGGTGAAATAGGTAAAATAGAACGGTAAATTTAAAAGCAGTCCATGCACGGAAGCGGTATGGACATAAGGAGGAGCATATGAAGATCATTATGTTAGGCGCGCCTGGCGCGGGCAAGGGGACCCAGGCCAAGATGATTGCTGAGAAATACGGAATTCCCCATGTATCCACAGGGGATATCTTCCGGGCCAATATCAAGAACGGCACAGAACTGGGCATGGAAGCCAAGAAATATATGGATCAGGGGCTGCTGGTGCCCGATGAACTTACCGTGAAGATTCTGCTGGACCGGGTGGCTCAGGAGGATTGCAGGAACGGTTATGTGCTGGACGGCTTTCCCCGCACCATTCCCCAGGCTGAGGTACTGGACAAGGCGCTGGCGGAGTTGGGCGAGGAGATCGACTATGCCGTCAATGTGGATGTACCCGATGAAAACATTGTAAAGAGGATGTCAGGCCGGAGGGCTTGCCTTTCCTGCGGCGCAACCTATCACATTGAGCATATTCCTCCCAGGCAGGAGGGCATCTGCGACAACTGCAGCCAGTCACTGGTGCTGCGTGATGACGACAAGCCCGAGACGGTGCAGAACCGCCTGAAGGTGTACCATGAGCAGACCCAGCCTCTGATTGATTTCTACACTGCCAAGGGTGTGCTTCGCACCGTGGACGGCACTGTGGATATGAAGGAAGTGTTTGACGCGATTGTTTCCATTTTGGGTTAAGGTCAGTGTGAAAAGAGGATAGCAGCTATGGCGGTGACGATTAAAACGGAGCGAGAGATTGAATTGATGCGGGAGTCCTGCAGACTTCTGGCCATCGTACACAAGGAGATGGAGGAGGCCATCAGGCCGGGAATGTCCACCAAGGATATTGACATTCTGGGTGACACTCTCATCCGAAAGATGGGATGTATTCCCAACTTCAAGAATTATCACAGATATCCCGCCTCCATCTGCGTGTCGGTCAACGACGAAGTGGTGCACGGGATTCCCAACAAACACCATATCCTTCAGGAGGGCGATATTGTCAGCCTGGACGCCGGCCTGATCTACAAAGGTTATCATTCCGACGCTGCCCGCACCCATGCGGTGGGCAAGGTGAGCCCCCAGGCGCAGCAGCTTATTGATGTGACCAGACAGTGCTTTTTTGAGGGAATAAAGATGGCAAAAGCCGGCAATTATCTATTTGATATTTCCAATGCCATCGACGCCTATGCCACCTCCTTCGGCTACGGCATCGTGAGGGATCTGGTGGGACACGGCATCGGAACGGCGCTGCATGAGGATCCCCAGATTCCCAATTTTGCTCAGAAGCGCAGAGGCATCCGGCTGCGGGCCGGCATGACGCTGGCCATCGAGCCCATGATCAACATGGGGGCGGCGGATGTGGTGTGGCTGGACGACGACTGGACGGTGGTGACGGAAGACGGTTCTCTCTCCGCCCACTATGAGAACACCATCCTGATCACGGACGGGGAGCCGGAAATACTGACATTGTATTAGGGCCTGGGCTCCGGCATCCGGCAGGGAGCCGTGCGGCAGGAAAGCGTGCCGCGGCAGTACGGACACATGGCAGGCGAAGGGGGCAGGCATGACAGGATATTTTGCAACATCCAGGGCGGGGCATGACGCGGGAAGTTTATATGTCATCGTGGGAGAGGAAGACGGATATGTTTACCTCAGCGACGGCCGCCTGCGCAGTATGGAACGCCCCAAGAAAAAGAGCCGCAGGCATATCCAGGTGATCCGGGAGACGGTGGACGTGGAACTGCAGAAGCGGCTGCTGGGGAAAGAGGCCGTATTTGACCATGAAATCAAATATGCCATAAAACAGTATTTGGCCGCCAGGTAATTCCGCTGGGGCGAATCAGACGCCGCAGGGAGTTGCCCGGAAGGGCCTGGAGAGGAGAGCGTGTATGTCAAAGAGCGATGTAATTGAAATCGAAGGTACGGTGGTAGAGAAGCTGCCCAACACCATGTTCCAGGTGGAACTGGAGAACGGGCACCGCGTGCTGGCCCATATCAGCGGCAAGCTGCGCCAGAACTTTATCCGTATCCTGCCCGGCGACAGGGTGACACTGGAACTGTCCCCCTATGATCTGTCCAAGGGACGCATCATCTGGAGGGATAAGTAGTAGAACTGCGGTAAAAACAGGAAAAAAGATGAATTTTACAGGAAAAAGTACTTGCATTGGAGAAAGTCGCATGCTATAATGTAAAACGGTCTTTTTTGAAAGGAGGGTTTAACGTGAAGGTTAGATCATCAGTAAAACCGATTTGCGAAAAGTGCAAAATCATCAAGAGAAAAGGACGTATCAGAGTTATTTGTGAGAATCCGAAACACAAGCAGAGACAGGGATAATCACCGCTTGATCATCGCTTTTTGATCAGGTATGTGAGTTTCTGTCCGGTTGTTATGTGCGGCTGAACCAGCCCCCGCAGGCGGGCTGATTATCATAGAACTGGGATAGAGCTTACGGAGATTACTTCTTGGTTACCTGGACGAAGGAGTTTTTGTAAGGCTGCAAAGGACGCAGCCCAACAAAAACTAGCCTTGTCCCAAAGAATTCGCGCAGCGAATTCTTTACAGGTTGCGGCAGGCGTGACATGAGTTTGAGACGAGGCTGCATGAGTGCGCGGTGAGGCGGCGTGAACGGCATATGCCGGCAGGCAGACCGGAGACGGTTGTTCGGGGAAGATCGGATTAGTAACAGAAGGCGTCCGATTGGGTGAAAACCCCAATCAATTAGTAACAGGCGTACAAAAACAGACCAGATGTGTACGCAGCGTTTATTTCCGCAGGAGCGGAAGCGCAAAGAAAATGGAGGAAACGTAAATGGCTCGTATCGCAGGTGTGGATTTACCTAGGGAAAAACGAATCGAAATCGGTTTGACTTACATCTATGGCATCGGTAGAGTAAGCGCAAACAAGATCCTGGCGGAGGCAGGCGTGAGCCCTGATACCCGCGTAAGGGACGTAACTGACGAGGAAGTAAAGAAAATCAGCGAAGCTATTGAGAAGCTGAACATTATGGTGGAGGGTGACCTCCGCAGGGAGACGGCCCTGAACATTAAGAGACTGCAGGAGATCGGCTGCTACCGCGGCATCCGTCACCGCAAGGGTCTGCCCGTCCGCGGCCAGAATACCAAGAACAACGCCAGGACCCGCAAGGGACCCAAGCGCACCGTTGCAAACAAGAAGAAGTAATGCTTCTTCACAGGACAATGATTAATAGGAAAGTAGGTTAGTTTAAAATGGCAAAAGTTGCAAAAAAAGTAACAAAGAAACGTGTCAAGAAAAACGTTGAACGGGGACAGGCACATATCCAGTCATCTTTTAACAATACGATTGTTACGCTGACAGACGCTGAGGGCAATGCCCTGAGCTGGGCAAGTGCCGGTGGTCTTGGCTTCAGAGGTTCAAGGAAATCTACTCCGTATGCTGCGCAGATGGCAGCAGAGACAGCCACAAAGGCTGCTCTGGTACATGGTCTTAAGACCGTAGACGTGTTTGTAAAGGGTCCCGGTTCGGGACGTGAGGCGGCTATCAGGGCTTTGTCCGCCTGCGGTCTGGAGGTTACCAGCATCCGTGACGTAACTCCGGTTCCCCACAATGGATGCCGCCCTCCCAAGAGGAGAAGAGTCTAGTAAGCATATGCGGCCGGTTTACCCACGGGGTATTTTACGGCGCATGGAAGAGTTGGAAGAAGGTACCTGCAGCAAGGGGCCGGGTAATATGCCGGGCCGCTTGCCGTATCGGTATTGTAAACATCATGATTATAAGGAGAAAATGAAAAATGGCAGTTAATCGTGTACCCGTTTTAAAGAGATGCAGAGCATTGGGCCTGGAGCCTTCCTATCTGGGCTATGACAAGAAGTCCAACAGGACCAACGCCAGAGCCGGCAAGAAGGTAAGTGAGTATGGACTGCAGCTTCGTGAGAAGCAGAAAGCCAAGTTTATTTACGGTGTGTTGGAGAAGCCTTTCCACAATTATTATGTGAAGGCCGACAAGATGAAGGGCATGACCGGTGAGAACCTGATGGTGATGCTGGAGAGCAGACTGGACAATGTGGTGTTCCGCATGGGCTTCGCAAGGACCAGGAGAGAGGCTCGTCAGGTGGTGGGCCATAAGCATGTGACCGTCAACGGCAGAGTAGTAAACATTCCCTCCTACCTGATCAAGGCCGGTGATGTGATTGAGATCCGTGAGAAGTCCAGATCCCTGCAGAGATTCAAAGATATCGTAGAAGTGACCGGCGGCAGGCTGACGCCCGAATGGATAGACGCGGACATCGAGGCTCTGAAGGGAACCATCAAGAATCTTCCCACCAGAGAAATGATTGATGTACCCGTGGACGAGATGTTGATCGTCGAGTTGTATTCTAAGTAAACCGCCACCATACGCTTGTCCGAAAATAGCCGTATAAAGGAGGGTATTTGTAGTGTTTGATTTTGAAAGACCGAATATTGAGGTTGTTGAAATCTCGGAAGACAAAAAATACGGTAAATTCGTAGTGGAGCCTTTGGAAAGGGGCTATGGCATTACGCTTGGCAACTCCCTGAGAAGAATCATGCTTTCCTCTCTGCCCGGTGCGGCAGTGAGCCAGGTGAAGATCGAGGGTGTATTACATGAGTTCAGTTCCGTCCCCGGCGTGAAAGAGGACGTGACGGAAATCATTATGAATATCAAGAGTCTGGCCATCAGGAACAACAGCGAGACCAATGAGGTAAAGACCGCGTATATCGAGTACGAAGGCGAGGGCGTGGTGCGGGCCTCCGATATTCAGGTAGATCAGGACATAGAGATTCTCAATCCCGATCTGGTGATCGCCACTCTCAGCGGTAAGAATACCAAGCTGTACATGGAACTGACCATCACCAGAGGCAGAGGCTACGTGAGTGCCGATAAGAACAAACGCGAAGATTTACCCATCGGCGTGATTGCCATTGATTCGATCTATACACCTGTAGAGAGAGTGAACGTTACTGTACAGAATACCCGTGTAGGCCAGATCACGGATTTTGACAAGCTGACACTGGATGTCCATACCAATGGCACATTGGTTCCGGACGAGGCTGTCAGCCTGGCCGCCAAGGTGCTCAGCGAGCATCTGAGTCTTTTCATCAACCTGTCCGAGAATGCGAAGAACGCGGAGGTTATGGTTGAGAAAGAGGACAACGAGAAAGAGAAAGTGCTGGAGATGAGCATTGACGAGTTGGAACTTTCCGTCCGTTCCTACAACTGCCTGAAGAGGGCGGGTATCAACACGGTGGAAGAGTTGACCAACAAAACATCGGAAGATATGATGAAGGTGCGGAATCTGGGACGCAAGTCTCTGGAGGAAGTGCTGGCAAAGCTGAAGGAATTAGGCTTGCAGCTTAATCCCAGCGAAGACTGAAGCTGGGTAACGCAATATCTTGTCTCTTCAGTAAGTCCTATTGGCATGGAGGGACCGTAACTCTTTGTGGAAATGAAACTGCATCCGGTATGTAAGTCCGAAGAGCGTGGCCGGGTGTACCATGAATGGAGAAAGGAAATATCGTTATGGCAAAATACAGAAAGCTGGGCAGGACCTCCTCCCAGAGAAAAGCATTGCTGAGGAATCAGGTTACAGCCCTGATCGCAAACGGCAGGATCGTTACCACTCAGGCCAGGGCCAAAGAGGTTCAGAAGATCGCTGACGGCCTGGTGGCCATGGCGGTCAAAGAGAAGGATAACTTCAAGACCGTTACCGTGACTGCCAAGGTTGCCCGTAAGGACAAGGACGGCAAGAGGGTAAAGCAGATCGTTGACAAGGATACCAAGGCCGTACTGTCCGAGACTCACCGCGACAAGGACGGCAAGATCCTGAGAATCGAGAACGGCGTTACCGTTACCGTTTATGATGAAGTGGAGAAGGAGATCAAGAAGGATCTTCCCAGCAGGCTTCATGCCCGCCGCCAGATGCTGAAAGTGCTGTATCCCGTGGTGGACGTTCCCAAGGAGGCTGCCGGCAGAAAGCGCAACACCAAGGAAGTTGATCTGGTTGCGAAACTGTTTGACGAGTACGCTCCCAAGTACGCAGACCGCAAAGGCGGTTACACCAGGATCGTGAAGATCGGCCAGCGCAAGGGCGATGCGGCCATGGAAGTTATTCTGGAGTTGGTATAAACTGACAGAAAGTAATAAGTAAGAGGAATGGTGTCAAATCCATTCCTCTTTTTATATGGGCTTCTACAGGCGTATTTTTCCGTGACATGTGTTTGAACGGCGCTTTAAGGCGTCTTTTGAAAATGCTGATAGTCTTTACAGGAGTTCCAGTCGCCGCCCCAGGTAAAGCCATGCTCCTTAAACAGGCGGTAACACAAATCCTCTTCGTCGATTTTATAGGGGAAAGACTTACTCCGATCCGCATAGTCTTCTCCGGCTTCGGGAGATACATGGATGGTTTGATCCTTATTGTAGGTAATATAGGGATTGTACAGGGGGTTGATATCAATGGCCAGTCCATAGGCATGTCTGGACAGGCTGGAGGAGCCCGACACCACCCGGTAATTGAAGCAGGAGCTGTTGTTGTCGGCCATGGACAGATCGTCGTCCCCACCGTAAGCGTCGATAAGCCGGATCTTTTCGATCTGATATTCTGCCTTGTACAACTCGTGGAATATTTCTACAAGATCCTGTGCAATGGCCTGATTGCAGATCAGCTCTCCTTCCGCAGGATTCCCTTCAAAATCATTGTAAAGTACATGGATGTAGCACAGGTCACTTACGGCAATCGCCGGTTTTTCCAGATCTTTGGGATAAGATACACCTGTTATATAATCGGCCAGTCCCTGGGAGAGGGGCTCGTAGTAAAATCCCTCTTCCCAGGTAATCCTGGCATCGGCCATGAATTCCCCATTCAGGGCCAGGCCGGGCAGAGAGAGAAGGCCGTCGTTTTCTGTCATATTTTGCAAGTTATCCGTCATTACATCCCCACCTGATGCCGGAGTGTTTTGTATATCATATGAGGGATCCCGGGAGTCCGCCACATCTGAGGGAGTGCTTCCCGACGATTCTCCTCCGGGTCGTGTGTTTCTTTCGGCTTCCTGATTTTCGCCGGGCTGTGTGCCATCTTCGGTTTCTCCCTGACTTTCGCCGGGCTGTGTAGCCTCCGGGGTTCCATTGCCAAGGCTCTCTGTGCTTTCTTCATTCCTCGGCGTTGCCGTGGGCTGCGGGTGTTCCCGAGCGATGTCTCCCAGGGTCTGGGAGCCGATTCCGATGATCCGGCCCAGACTGATACATATGACAATCACCGCGGCTATGGCGGCAAGTCCTTTCAACAGTGCATTTCGTCTCTGATTCATATTGTTTTCCACCACCTTTGCGGATATTATAGCATGCCCCGATTCACCCGTCAAAATTTTAGTTGTAAAAGAACGCTAAATTTAGTAAAATAGGAAATCGAGGTAAGAGCCCATGAGTATTGTAAAAACGAAAAATCTGATATATGAATATTTGAGACGGGACGAGGACGGCAATGTGGAGGGAGTCAACAGAGCGGTGGACGATGTTTCGCTGGGAGTCCGGCGGGGAGAATTTATCGCCATCGTTGGACACAATGGCTCGGGCAAGTCTACCCTCGCGAAGCATATGAACGCCATCCTGCAGCCCACCCGGGGTACGGTATGGGTGGACGGCATAGACACCAGCCAGGAGGAACAGGTCTGGGCCGTCCGCCAGCGGGCGGGGATGGTGTTCCAGAACCCGGATAACCAGATTATCGGCCAACTGGTGGAGGAGGACGTGGGATTCGGTCCGGAGAACCTGGGCGTTCCCACGGAGGAGATCTGGAAAAGAGTGGAAGAGAGTCTGCGGGCCGTGGGCATGTACCAATACCGCAGCCACTCGCCCAACAGACTTTCCGGCGGCCAGAAGCAGCGGGTATCCATTGCGGGAGTGCTGGCCATGCGTCCCCAGTGTATCGTGCTGGACGAACCCACTGCCATGCTGGACCCCAGCGGCCGCAAAGAGGTGATCCGGGCCGTCAGGGAGCTAAACAGCAGGGAGAAGGTCACGGTGATCCTGATCACCCACTATATGGAAGAAGTGATCCACGCGGACCATGTATATGTCATGGACCGGGGGCGGGTCGCCATGGAGGGAACGCCCCGGGAAATCTTTTCCCGGGTGGAGGAATTGCAGAAGCTGCGGCTGGATGTGCCCCAGGTAACGCTGTTGGCCCATGAATTGCAGCAAAGGGGAATCCTTCTTCCCCAGGGAATTCTCACCACTGAGGAATTGGTGACAGCGCTCAAGAGCTGTGAATGGCCCCATGGGAAAAGCGAAACCGGCGGTGTACAGGCAGATGAGGAGGCGCAGTATGGGATTGACCATTGAGCATGTGAGTTATGTATATGACCCGGACGCCCCCCTGCCTCAGAGGGCGCTGGAGGACATCTGTCTGACCATACCGGAAGGGCAGTTCATAGGAATCATAGGCCACACCGGTTCGGGAAAGTCCACCCTTATGCAGCATTTGAACGGATTGGTGCGGGCCACCGAGGGACATATTTATTTTAACGGACAGGATATTGACGCCAAAGGATTTGACAGGAAGGAACTGCGCAGCAAAGTGGGACTGGTCTTTCAGTACCCGGAACACCAGCTATTCGAGGTAGACGTGTTCTCGGATGTATGCTTTGGACCCAGAAATCTGGGACTACCCAAAGAGGAAGTGGAGCGGCGGGCCCGGGAAGCCCTGGCCAGGGTGGGGCTGTCGGAGGAATTGTACACCCAGTCCCCCTTTGAATTGTCCGGCGGCCAGAAACGCCGGGTGGCCATTGCGGGGGTGCTGGCCATGCAGCCGGAAATCCTGATTCTGGATGAGCCCACTGCCGGCCTGGACCCCAAGGGCCGCAGGGAGATTCTGGATCAGATCAAAGAACTGCAGACTCAGACGAATATGACGATCCTGCTGGTCAGTCACAGTATGGAGGATGTGGCCGAGTATGTGGACCGGATCATTGTGATGAATCATGGGAAGGTTATTTATGACGATGTCCCCCGAAAGGTGTTCCGGCGCTGCCGGGAGTTGGAGGAGATGGGCCTGGGAGCCCCCCAGGTGACATATATCCTGCGCACGCTGCATGAAGAGGGACTGCCGGTGGATGTGGACGCCATCACCGTGGAGGAGGCGGCAGACCGGATTCTGCAGGCGCTGGGAAAAGAGGGGAGCCATTGCGGGCAGAGGAAGGGACAGAGATTATGACACGAGGAGTTACCATATGCTGAGAGACATAACCCTGGGACAATACTATCAGACAGAGTCCGTAATCCACCGGCTGGACCCCCGGGTAAAGCTGGCGGGGACTATGCTGTATATCATCTCCCTGTTTCTGTTTGAAAATATAGCGGGCTATGTGCTGGGAGCACTTTTTCTGGCGCTGGTGATCGGGCTGTCCCATGTGCCCTTCAAATTCATGGTACGGGGCATGAAGGCCATTTTGTTCCTGCTTCTGATCACTGTGGCGTTCAATCTGTTTCTAACCCCCGGTGAGACGCTGGTGCGCCTCTGGAAGCTGAACATCACCCGGGAGGGACTGCACAACGCGGTATTTATGGCACTGCGCCTGTGCTATCTGATCATCGGCTCCTCCATTATGACCCTGACCACCACCCCCAATCATCTGACGGACGGCATGGAGAAAGGGCTGCGTCCTCTGAAAGTTTTCAGAGTGCCGGTGCACGAGGTGTCCATGATCATGTCCATCGCCCTGCGCTTTATCCCCATCCTGCTGGAGGAGACGGACAAGATTATGAAAGCGCAGATTGCCAGGGGAGCGGATTTTGAGAGCGGCAATCTGATCAAACGGGCCAAGGCCATGGTGCCTTTGCTGGTCCCTCTGTTTATCTCCGCTTTCCGCCGGGCCAATGATCTGGCCATGGCCATGGAGGCACGCTGTTACCACGGGGGCGAGGGGCGCACGAAGATGAAGCCGCTGGTCTATCAGCGCAGGGATCGACTGGCATATCTCTGTCTTCTCCTGTACCTGGGCTGCAAGGTAGCGGTGGGAGTGCTGTTGTAGACAGATAGGGCATTGGTCCGGGCAGAACCGCAGTCCGGCGGTTCTGACACACCGAGAAAGGGATGCGGAAAGCCATCCGGAGAAGAGGGCATTATGGAAAAAAAGCGGGTGCGCCTGACGGTGGCCTATGACGGCACGGCCTATCATGGCTGGCAGCTGCAAAGCAACGGGATTACAATAGAGAGCGAGCTGAACCGCTGTCTTACGGAACTGCTGGGAGAACCCATCCAGGTGACCGGGGCCAGCCGCACGGACGCGGGGGTTCATGCTCTGGGCAATGTGGCCGTATTTGACACCGGGGCGCGGATGCCCGCGGAGAAAATATCCTATGCACTGAACCAGCGGCTCCCGGAGGACATAAGGGTTCAGCGCTCGGAGGAGGCGCCTCCTGACTGGCATCCCCGCCATGTGAAGAGTCGCAAGACTTATGAATACCGCATCTACCGGGGGACTTTTCCCCTGCCCACGAGAAGGCTGTACACCCATTTTACCTATTATGACCTGGATGTGGAAGCCATGCGGGCCGCGGCGGAATATCTGGTGGGGGAACATGATTTCAAAAGCTTCTGTCAGACAGGGGCCCAGGTGGAAAGCACCGTGCGGCGCATCCACTCCCTGGAACTGCTGGAGCAGGGGCCGGAACTGGTGATTCGGGTCTGCGGCGGCGGCTTCCTCTATAATATGGTGCGGATCATCGCCGGCACGCTGATGGAAGTGGGCCAGGGACGGCGCCGGCCGGAGGAGATGGGGGCGGTGCTGGCGGCCAGGGACCGCCGGGCCGCAGGCCCCACTGCCCCCGCTCGGGGCCTGACGCTGGTGAAATATGAATTTGAAAGCTGATTGGGAGAGTTGAAAATGTCCTTGCACTCGTTCCTGTTTTTGCCCTGTCTGGCGCTTGTGGCCGGGGTGTATTATGCGCTGCCCCAAAAATACAGATATATCTGGCTCTGTGCGGCAAGCCTCTTTTTCTATTTGTCGGGAGATGTGCGCTTTGCGCTGGGCCTGGCTTTCTGCACCGGCACCACATATCTGACGGCCTTGCTGGTGGACCGGGAAGGAGCGGGAGGCCGTGCTGCCGCAAAAGGGATCCTGGGGGTCTGTGCGGCGCTTCAGGTGCTGGCGCTATTCCTGTTCCGTTATCCCTGGGCAAGCTCTCCCTTTGTGCCCCTGGGCATCTCGTTTTATGCATTGCAGGCCATGGGGTATGTGGTGGAAGTCTACAGGGGTCATGTGAGAGCGGAACGGAATCCGGTGCGGTATGCGGCCTATGTGTCTTTTTTTCCCACGGTTATGTCGGGCCCCATTCAGAGAGCCCAGGGACTGCTGGCCCAACTGCGGGAGGGCAGAGCGTTTGACTATGCCAGGGCGCATTCCGGTCTGTATCTGCTGCTGTGGGGCTATCTGCTGAAGTTTGTCATTGCAAATCCCCTGGGAGGCATGGTGGATTTCGCCTACGGCAATTATGAGGACATGCCGGGGGCTGCCCTGCTGTGGGCCACCATTCTGTATGCGGTGCAGCTGTATTGTGATTTTGCGGGATACAGCGCCCTGGCGGTGGGAGCGGCCAGGATCCTGGGATTTGATCTGGCCGACAACTTCGCCCAGCCATATTTCGCGTCCTCCGTGCAGGACTTCTGGAAGCGCTGGCATATCAGCCTTTCCTCCTGGTTCCGGGATTATGTATACATTCCTCTGGGCGGAAACCGAAAGGGGAAACTGAGAAAATGCGCCAATCTGCTGCTTACCTTTCTGGTCAGCGGCCTGTGGCATGGGGCCGGGCTTAACTATCTGGTCTGGGGCGGCATTCACGGTCTCTACCAGGTTCTGGGAAGCTGCCTGCCCCGAAGAGAGGCCAGGAGAGGCGCGGTCTGCCGGGTGCTGCAGGGTGTGGTTGTCTTTGCTCTGGTGGATTTCGCATGGCTCTTTTTCCGGGCGGATTCCCTGTCCCAGGCTTTGGCCATTTTACACCGCATCATTTTCCGATTCCAATTTAAGGAGATGACCTATTACGGAAGTTATCTGATGGGAAGATCGAAGCCGGAACTGGCGCTGCTCCTGGCAGGGATCGTTCTGGTTTTCCTGGTGGATTTTCTGCATGAAAAGAAACTGTCCCTGGAAGAACTGGCGGCCCGCAAACTTCCCGCGGCGGCCCGGTGGGCGCTCTATATTGCCCTGACGCTGGGCCTTCTGCTGGTGATTTTACGGGAATATGGGCAGGCGGCGTCCAATTTCATATATACGAGGTTTTAAATTATGAAAAAATTCATCCGGAAGTGCAGCTTGTTTACCCTGCTGATTTTTTCCGCCTGTGTATGCTTTTTGTTCCTGTCCGCAAGAGAACCTTTCCGCCCCATACTGGCAAGACTGACGAACAGCCAGGAGTTCCTGGAGGACAGCGGCATGCTGCCTTATTTTGAGCGGGCCGGGGAATCCGACGGTACCACCCGGCTGATCATCGGCGACAGCATCTGCCGCCAGATGTTTTCCCCGTTGGATGCATATAATCCGGACAAGAGCATTCTGGCCACCAACGCCGCGCTGATGATGCCGGGACAGTATCTGCTGGCCCGGGAATATCTGCAGAGTCATCCGGGTACCACGGATGTGTTTCTGGTGATGCATCCTCTGACGCTCACCAGAACCTTTGACATGGAATGGGGATATCGGTATGCGGCCATGACCTATGTGGAGACGGAGGGTTTGTCTTATCTGGATCAGAGTACCCGGGACGCCATGGAGGAGGCATACGGGAGTTTTTTTCTGACCAAGGGCGCGGTGTGGATGATGGAACATTCCCCGGTCTGCCGGAAAATCGGCCTGAACTATCTGCAAAGCCGCCGGGAGCCCTATGTCCAGGGCCATCCCTTTGAAATAGCGGATCTGTATGTGGAAAAGCTATATGATCTGTGTAGGGAATATGGCGCGGAACTGCATCTGTATGCCTCACCCGTATCGGAATATTATCGGGAGGAGATGGAGACTCTGGCGGCGGACTATGGGGAGACCGGGATGAGCCGGCTGTTTCCCGACTATATGAAGGACATATGGTACTTTCCCCAGGACTGGACGGAGGATCAGAGCCATTTCAGCGGGGAGCACGCCGCCCGGGAGCGGCTGAATGAGATCATGGGGCAGGCATACGGGAATACCTTCCTTCTGGATAGTTTGGAAATAGGGTAAAAAAAGTGCAAAACCATATTGACAGCGGCAAGGACCTATAATATAATATATCACTGTGACGGAGTTCGCATTGCCGAGTCAAAGCCCCGACGAGGCATGAAGATAAAATTAATCAGGCTTTGGAAGCCCCCAGGTTGTAGCCGGACATCTGCGGCCGGGGAGGGAAAGAGCCATCCCAAAAGTCCAAGGACAAAGTAATACGGAGGTAACGCAATGAAAACTTTTATGGCTAGTCCAGCTACTATCAATAGAAAGTGGTATGTAGTAGACGCTACAGATCAGACCCTGGGCCGTCTGGCTTCTGAGGTTGCCAAGGTACTCAGAGGCAAGAACAAGGCGATCTTCACCCCTCATATGGATTGCGGCGACTATGTGATCGTGGTCAACGCAGAGAAGGTAAAGGTCACCGGCAAGAAGTTAGACCAGAAAATTTATTACCATCATTCCGACTATGTAGGCGGTATGAAGGAAACCACCCTGAGAGAGAAGATGGCCAAGAAGCCCGAGCAGGTGATCGAGTTGGCTGTCAAGGGCATGCTGCCCAAGGGGCCTTTAGGAAGACAGATGTACACCAAACTGCATGTATATGCGGGGCCGGAGCACAAGCACGCTGCCCAGAAGCCCGAAGCACTGACATTCTAAAGGACTGAAAGGAGAATAGATCATGGCTAACACAGCAAAATACTACGGAACTGGTAGAAGAAAAAAGTCTATCGCAAGAGTTTACCTGGTACCCGGTAAAGGCGATGTGACTATCAATAAGAGAAGCATGGACGAGTATTTCGGTCTGGAGACCTTGAAGGTGATTGTTCGTCAGCCTCTGGTAGCCACCGAGACGGCAGATAAGTTCGATATCATTGTCAATGTAAAGGGCGGCGGATACACCGGTCAGGCCGGTGCCATCAGACATGGCGTAGCCAGAGCCCTGCTGCAGGCAGATGGCGATTACAGGCCCACCCTGAAGAAGGCCGGCTATCTGACCAGAGACCCCCGTATGAAGGAGAGAAAGAAGTACGGCTTGAAAGCTGCAAGACGTGCGCCTCAGTTCTCCAAGAGATAAGCAGAAAAATTATACAGATGCAAGAATATGGACTCCGCAGGTTTTCCTGCGGAGTTTTCCATATATGCTGAAAGCGAACAGGGACATTTATTGATCCAGTCCCTGCGCCGGACGTTCTGTGAATATGTTTTTTTTGACGGCTTTTACTTATTTATAGAATAGAACATTGAACGTTGTGAATGTGTACTAAGAACTATAAAAATGCAAAAAGGTGCAAAAAGCTGAAAAAAGCCGAATATACAAGGAAAACGGGCATTTGAAAAATAGAAATTTTCATTTTTACCGCACTGAAAAATAGAGGTGTATCGGGGCTGAAATAGTCCCGATTTTTTTGCGTTCAAAAAGCGTTTAATAGTTTGAATGCTGAAAACAGTGCAAATAGGGCTTTTTAAACGGTATTTAAATATTGTTTAAATAGGGCTTTAGGGACGGAATGAATTATTGCGGACATGTTGGCTGCTTTATTATTTGAAATGTCCGCAATCAAAAATGTAGATAATATCAGCGTTTATATCAATTTAGAAACTCGTTCAAAAATATTGCGGACATTTTTAACACATATTGCTAAGTGCAAAATTACCTTTATTAATACAGGATAAAAAATGTCCGCAATCAAGAGATAAAATATATATGGCATATAAAAATGGATAAAAATATACGAAATTATATCACATTGAGCAAAAAGTAATTTCATTAAACGCTATTAAAGATTTACTAATAAACCTTTGAACGCAAAAATTAAGATATATTTGCACGGCTATTGTTTTCGGAAAGGGAGAATTTAGTTTTGACCTCAGATGATCTCTGAAGTTTGAAATCTATAAATGCGTGAATATCCTCCTTGTCATAAGATGATAGCGAAATATACTTTTCGAGAAGAGTACACTCTTCTTGAGTTAGATCTTTACGAGTAGTGCCAAACAGGAGATAATCAGCAGATACTGCGAAAATTTCGCACATTTTAATTAGCTGATCCAGAGTAGGCTTGCTTTTTTGATTTTTCCAATCAGTAAGAGGTCCCTTTTTTAAAGAAAGAAGTCTTCCAAGTTCATTACTATTAATACCTGTTTTTTTGCATTCCTCAGAAATGCGTGAATATAGATCGGACATGATAATCCCCCTAACAATTAAATGCGAACACTACGCACATAAGTATTGACAATGCGAAATATTCGCATTATTATATATTTAGTGATTTACTAATCAATCACATTATACCTAAATGGGAAAGGCCGCACAAGGAAAAAGTGAGATTCCTTTTAGTGGCCAGAAAGGAGAGAGAATGTACAGGGAAGAAAAGCGGGAGGGGAGGGAGATGATGAGTAAGGAAGAGTTTGAGGATCTGATCAGCCAGGCACTATCTGATAGAGACTTTGAGATCATCGAAACGGTCTATCTGTATCACCCTGCGATCAGGGATGCATCTGGCAAGGAGGAGTTGGCCGAACTGTATAAGAGTTTCGGCATGACTATCTTCTATGATCTGGTCGGAAGGGCAAAAAGAAATCAGGATCTAGCTGATCAACTCCGACAGACCCAGGCGGAGACAGACAGGATCAAGGAAGAGATAATTCAGAACAGAGCATCCATGGGGCTGAATTATAGCCGGATGCCGGACAAGCTGGCCGATCCGAAAGTAGAGGAGCAAAAAACATCCCATAACATTGCAAACAAAGTGGTGGACATATTTATAGCATATTATCCGGACGGATTTGCCCTGGCCGATGTCAAGGAGATATTTTCCATCATTAAAGAAGGCTTTGAATGTCTACAAATTAAATTCAAGGACGGCAAGGAGGTTATCTGATGGATAACGGGAAAAAGCCATCCCGAGGATGGCTTAAGGTTAAAAAGATACTTGAATGGATAAAGTCGAGAGAACCTAGCTTTTGGCTGGGTGTATGTTTGATAGTCTGGGTGATTGTCTTTTATTCATGGTTACTGGCAATTAACCTGTGGGTGGTGGAAATATCCAAAGTGTTACATTAACCGTTCTGCAATTTCCTGTAGGGGATAGGCAACCACTGCCATAGGGTCATCAACACCCATGCGGGATTTTGAATGTTTCCCATATTGTTTAACAATGATTTCTACATGTTCATTATATTTTTTTGCATTTAATTGGTATGAGATATCAAAAATACAAGTACCATCGGGAGACTCATGTAGCCTTATGGGGAGCAGAAACTTTTGATTTGGGCATATGGTATTCCCAACTAGCCCATCCAGTATATTTGTTACAATGCAAAGGCTTGTTGGCTGTCCCTTTACTACTTCGTTATAAGACAAGGAAGTGATTTTGGCTGACGAATTTCCAAAATTCTTCACGACAAAGTAGCCGATAGGCTGCCCCATATTCGAGTAATCAAAGTAAATACTGACATATGGGCGTGTGGATGCCTCAAGCATGCGGTTGTTCTGCCAAATTGCAATAATAACTGTTATAACAGAAATTACCGCAAGAATAAAAGATAATACAGTGATTGAATCCATAATGGGATATCCTCCTTAAATTATTATTTGCCAGCATTGCCAGATACTGGTAAGGATACTATACCACATATTGTCGAAATGCGGCAAGGGAAACCCTGCCGTGTCTGCCGGAGACAGCCTACCGGCACTGATGAGACAGGCCAAAGACAGGGGGTGGAAGAATGAGGAGCTATAAGGAGATGGAGCGCCAGTTCCGGGAAATGCAGGAAGAGATGGTATCCCTGCGCCGGGGTATCAACATATTGGACGGGAGGACGTCAGAGATGCAGGATGAATTATCACGGATGGTCAAGGCGGCCAAGTATGAGAACAAGGACATGATCGCGAGGTATTTAAAACCCTTGCTCCAATGCACCAGAGCCGGGAGCGATATTAAGGATCTGGTGCTGGATAACCAAGAGGAATACGTGACCATCGTATTTGAAAATGGGACGAAACGAGTGCCGGTAATGGGTGACTCCGGGATCGCACTGATCCAGGACATCATAAAGTGCTTGTAAAGATAATTCCATCCCGCCCCTGCCGGGAAAAGCAAGGGAGAAAGGACAATACTATGGGACAGAACAAGGCAACGGATGCCGCAATGAGCAAGAGGCTGATGAGTTACACAGAGGCGATCCTGGGAGTCGGGGAGAAATCCCAAAGCCCGGAGGATCTGGTCATTGAGCCAACAGCGGAAGAGGCCCGCCTGATACTGGAGAGGTTTTTCAGGGCATAGACAGCCGAAACGCAGCGGGCGGATCCCGCTGCGTCTGCCAGGGATGGCCTACTGGCACTGATGAGGCAGGCTGAATGGATCGGAGGTGATAGAGATGAGGAGAACCAGGAAAATGACGCCTTTTGAGAGGCGGGTTAAGGCCAGGCTGCTGGAACTGGACATGACTCAGACAGAGTTGTGCAACAGACTGGGTATCAAGAAACAGTATCTGAACACAATCTTTGCCGGTGACAGGCCGGGCAGCAATTATATAGACCAGATACGTGAAGTACTGGGGATCAGCGCGTAAGGAGGAAGGAAATGAACTGTAGAGATTGTGAGTATATGAAACCGTTCCAGCGGAAGAGTGGCGGCAATCCAATTTTCATATGCGGCCACGGGAAAGTGGATAAACTGCCGGTGGAGTTATTTGGTTCTCAGAGACGGGGCTTTATCTGCCGGGCAGATAACAACGGACGCCCAAGGAACAAAACGCATCCCAGGTGGTGTCCATTACGGGCGGGGAAGACTAAAAAAGGACGATATGTCGCGGAGTGGGATGACAGCAATGGGAAGATCGCCCTGAAATATAAGGAGGACAAGGATGAAGCCGGTACTGCAGGGAATCAGTTTGATTGAAGACGCGATCATAGAGAGTTTCTGCCCGGAGGATTTTGAGATCCAGACAGAATACTCCAAGGAGCATTACGGGAAATGCAAATATAAGGATGATATGGAGTGTGGCGCTTGCTGGAGGAGTGCGGTAGTGGAGCCGAGGGTGGCTTATCTGACTACATGAAGGGAGGGATAGGGATGTTACAGGCCAATAGCAAGGACAGGGTGGCTACTAGATATCTGGATGGGCGGTATGCAGCGGTATACAGGTACAGGGGATATCCCATCTGCACGTTAAAAGTGGCAGTGCCCTCAGAGGGCGACAGCTTGGGATATGTCATTGACGACACGGAATTTTGCGGCATGGAGTTCGACAGCATTGAGACGACCATGGAGGCGATCGACCGTTTAACTACATAGGAGGTATGCGAGATATGGAAGGAATCAGACTTGAATTAAAGGACTATTGTGAAAGATGCTCACATTTCGAGATTGCTGTTGATAGGGTGGATGTGACAAGAGGAAATGGGGAGAAACTGGCTGATATAACTATCAAGTGTAATAAAGCTGATATTTGCGAACGGATGTATCGGCGACTGGGCAAAGAATAGCCGAAATGCGGTAGGGGGAACCCTACTGCATCTGCCGGGAATGGCTGTCCGGCACTGATGAGGCAGGCCAGAAAGGAGAGAAAGGATAATGAAAACTGCGTTAAAAAATGGGCCACCCCCTGGCAGGACGTTGGCCCATGCCTCTCCATCGCCCGAAGGCGTTACCCAAGACACTGATAGGATAACATATCAGATGCCGAATGTAAAGGGTGGAGAGAAAAAAATGGAAGAACTGACTGTTGAGGAGTACGCAAAGCTATCTGGGCAAGCTACAAGACATGTACGCCGATTGATTGCAGCAGGTACATTAGCAGCCAGAGAGACCCGTGGCCGTGGCGGATCAGGAGGCAGGAGTTTCCTGATCCCGGTGTCCAGCCTGGATCCAAAGCTGAAAAAGAAGTATGACCGGCTGCACAGGCAACAGAACCCGGAGCCGGTGCGACAGATTCCTCTGGAGGAACTGTCAGAAGCGGAACGGGCGGAGGCGGCGGACTGGCTGGAGCTCCTGAAAGAGTGGAAAGAGTACCGTAACGCTTACAGCGGCTCCAAGGCCCAGGCAGATGAAGCGTTTGTCCAGGTCATGCAGCAGCGCAGGCCGGGCCTTAACTACCAACAGCTGTCCCGCAAAGAGCGTCAGTATAAGGAGATGGGGGCCGGGGCCCTGGTGGATCGGCGTGGTAAGCATAACAACCACTGCAAGAGGATCCCGGATCAGGTGTGGAACGTGTTCCGAGAGTACTATCTGGATGAGTCCCAAAAAACGGTGGCGCTATGTATGCGGCTCACAGAGACCTATTTTAAGAAGAATGGGATAGAGATTCCGCCTATGGCGGATCGTTCCACATTTTCACGGGAAATCCTGAAAAGCATTCCTACGCCGGACATTGTGCTTTACCGGGAAGGGGAAAAGGCATTCAAAGACAAGTGCGGTATGTATATTTCCAGAGACTATGAGGATCTGGACAGCAATGACATATGGGTCTGTGATAACCATACTTTTGACATTTTTATCAATGATGGGGAAAAAGTAAAGCCCAGCAGGGTGTACCTGACAGGATTTTTGGATGTCAGGAGCCGGAAGATGGTGGGGTGGCATGTGACCATGACGCCGAACAGCCAGGCAACGCTCTATGCATTGCGGCGTGGGATTGAGCGCTACGGCATTCCGAAGCGGATACTGGCGGACAATGGCAGGGAGTTCCTGACCCACGATATTGGCGGCAGGGGACACCGCAAAAGTGCCGACTGGGGGCATGAAGCTCCCACGATCCTGCGGCACCTGGGGATTGAGTTCCACACCGCCCTGGTCAGGAATGCCAAGTCAAAGATTATAGAGAGGGCTTTCCGGGATGTGAAGGAGTGTTTTTCCAGAGCGTTTGAGGGTTACACCGGCGGCACACCGGCGGAGCGGCCAGAGCGGCTGAAACGCACGGGAAAATACGCGGAGAACTTTACACCAATAGGAGACTTCGTGAAGTACGTTGACAAGTACATAGAGGGAATTTACAACTTTACGGAGTGCGTGGGAGCGGGCATGTATGGAAAAAGCCGGAATGAGGTATACGCAAAGTGCCTGGTCGAGAAACGCACGGCAGCTCCTGAAGAGCTGAATCTGATGCTGATGCGTAACAGCAAGCCCTGCACCGTGCAGCGTGCCGGAGTGAGGCTGCCCATGTATGACGCTTATATATGGTTTAACTCAGAAGAATTGTTGTTCAACCACATTGGAAAGAAAGTGTATTTTCGTTTTAATCCGGATGATCTGAAGGAAGTCCGAGTCTATGATGAACAGGATCGGTTTCTGTGTACCGCTACCCAGCAGGGCAAACTCAGTTACTATGCCTCTGCAGAAGAGGTTAAGGAAAAGATGCAGCAGATGCGGTCTTATGAGCGGCTGGTCAAGAACTGGAGAGAGCAGAGGAAGATAGAGGTTGATGATGCATTGGCGTTGACCATGTGGCAGGCCGAGCAGAACCTGGCAGCAGGGGAGCCACAGCTTGACCCCGCTGTTATTACACCGATCCGCTACAAAGAGAGACACTGGATGGAAGAATTTGACGAGGCAGCAGGCAGCGAGGGAGCTGATATGATCGACTACTCCCGGATGCTGGAAAAAATGAAAGGATAGGTAGATGAGATGAACGAAGACATAAAGAACGTTAGTTATGAGGAGGCAGTGAAGTGGGCCAGGGATTACATGCGCCAGAAGAACATCAGTCAGGCGGAACTTAGCCGAAAACTGAGTATCAGTTCCGCAGCGGTGAGCAGCTACCTAAACGGGAAGTATCCTAACCCGGAAACCGTGACGGAGAAGATTGCGGAACTGATGGATATGCAGGCTCAAAAGACGCTGGCTCCTAGAGCACCGGAGTATGTGGAGACTACTGTCACCAAGATGGTCAAACAGGCGATCAGCTATGCCCACTTGCGGGGCGTGGTCAGTGTGGCATATGGAGATGCCGGGGTTGGAAAGACCACAGCGGTACAACAGTACCTGAAGGAGAATCAGTTGGCAATAGGGATTGAGATCATTCCTACATATGCGTCTTTAACGGGAGTTAACGAATTGCTGGCAGATGAGCTGGGGAGCAGGGAGAGAACAGACAGGAAGATCACCAAGGATATTATCAGCAAATTGAAAGGATCGGGGCGGGTGATCATCGTGGATGAGGCCCAGCACTTGACAGTCCGGGCCATTGAGCATCTGCGTAGCATTTCTGACAGCACAGGTATCGGGATCTGTTTTGTGGGGAATGAGTCGATTTATACCAAGCTGCTGGGAACCCATAAGAGCGAGTATGCGCAGTTGTTTTCCCGGATCGGTGTCAGAAAGATGGTTACTACCTCCACCAATACCCGAGATGACATGGATCGGATTTTCGGGCAGTATGTGATGGATGAGGAATCTATGAAAATATTACATCAGATCAGCCGTACTAATTATGGTCTGCGGGGCGCGGTCAACGCTTATATTAACACCATCGGCGTGTTTGATGAGATCAATCCGTCTAACTTGACAAAGGTGATCCGGGACATGGGCATTGCGGGATAGGAGGTGGCAGGGATGGAAATGGAAGAACTGAAGAAAAAATACTGGGGCCTGGTTAAGAAGACCCGCAAGTCCGGCAGGATATCCCCGTCTGTGATCGGGAAAGCCGAGGAACAGTGGAAAAGATTTGATGAAAGCGTGGTCAGGCAGGCGCTGGAGATCCATATCCAGCATTACCCTAGCTACCCGGAGCGGTACACACTGGGAATCATGCGCAACCTGCAGCGATGCAAGGAAGGAGGACCAGAGACAGCCAGGCCCAGAAACAGTTTTAACAGATTCGAACAAAACAAGTATGATTTTGAGCAGCTGGAGAAGGAGTTGCTGGCCAACTGACAGGAGAGGAGGAGAGCGATATTGGAAGAGTTTTATCGGAATCCGCTGGCCGCTTACAGTACCCAGCAAATTGAAGAGGAACTTGCCAGGAGGCGCGGGAGCCATGTGGTATTGCAGCTTAAGGTAAAATTGCAGTCACTGCGCAGGCGCAGGAAAATGCCTTATAAAAGGTGAAGCCCACCGGGCTTCACCTAATGCGGCCACCCACCAGGGTGACAGTCACAAGCCTGTATGAACGCAGAGTGGGGAAGGAGGGCATATGGGAGAGGCGACATACCATTTCCCGGTAGCTATAGGTGACACGGCCTATACAGTGTATGGCGAGAGAGTGTACCCGTGTGAGGTGGCTGGGTTTCAGGTAATAGGGCAAGATACGTATGTATACGTGCGGTATTCCAGGGACATCCTGGAACACCCCGTACTCTTGTCAAACATATGCCTGTCGCCCGAGGAAGCCGAAAACAAAATCTTTAGAAAGAAGGAGGAGCAAGAGGATGAAACGTGTACGGATGGAACGACCTGAACTAAAGACCTGGGATGACGTGAACGAGGCACTGCGGCTGATCGCCGAGGCTCAGAATGAGATCGCCATGATGGAGGCAGGAATGAACGTGCAGATTGACACGATCAAGCAGGCCTATGAGGAGAAAGTCCAGGAGTATAAGAAACAGATCAAGCAGAAGGAACTGCTGATTAAGGAATTCACTACAGACAAAAGAGACCAGCTGGACGGCAAGACTAAAGATCTGACTTTTGGAAAGGTGGGATTTCGGAAATCTACCAAGTTACAGCTGCCCAAGGCATTGGATAAGGTGATTGCCGCCCTGCGCAAGAGGGGCATGGAAGACTGTATCAGCGTCAAGGAGACAGTCAATAAGGACATTCTGAAGCAGTATGACGAGCAGCGGATCCTGGAAGTGGGAGGGAGCCTTAAAGTTGAGGATGCTTTCTGGTATGAGACCAAGCAGGCGGAATTAAAGGTGGGATGAACATGGCGGCAATGACAAAGGCGCAGCGGGCCAAGATATTTGCCGTCTGCCGGGAACGGGCCATTGACAATGATCTGCTCCATGAACTGGTTTATGCGGAGACTGGCTGCGGCAGTCTGAAGGAACTATCCAGTAGCCAGGCCCTTCAGGTAATCGACCGACTGGAGGGACGGTCCGTTCCCAAGGGAATGGCAACGGCCAAGCAGAAGCGATTTCTGGAAGCACTGCTCAGGGAAATTGCCTGGACAACGCCTGCCGGCGGCGCAGACTGGAGCCGGCTGGAGGCATTTGTGAAGAGCCGGTATAAAGTGGACAGCTTACAGTACTTGACAAGTAAGACGGCGGGCAGAGCCATAGAGGCGCTGAAAGACATGAAGACCCGGATGAAAAAAGCGTCTTTACAAGGTACAGGGAGTGTGACATAATGAGGATATCTGAAGAACAGTTGCTGCGGGAGTTGAAGATGGAGGATCTGGAAACCCAGCACCGGGAGATCGCCGAAGTGATCGGAATAGAAAACCTTGTGAAACTGAGCAGATATTTCGCGGGAAATCCCGTGTATGCCCCTAAGATCGAAAATCTGGTAAAAAACAAGAAGTACAGCCTGATCCGCCAGGAGTATGATGGAACCAATATCAAAATGCTGGCTACCAAGTATGACGTCTGTGAATCCACAGTATATAATATTCTCCGGGATATGCTGCTAAAGGGAGCGTGTAAGAGGGAGGCGAAAGCCAATATACCGGGGCAGATGAACATAATGGAATTCTTCAGCCAGCCACTTGGCGAAAAATAGTAAGATGGAAAAAACAATACAGTTGACATGTGCTACCATAGCCGTATAGGGAGGAAAAGACCTCTTTATACGGCTTTTTGATTCCGTCAAACCAAGGAAGGAAATTATCATGAGGGAGTTTTTACAGGTAATGAAAGAAATTTTGACACCCATTGTTCTGATGGCCCTGCTGTACACGTTGGCTTATATAGTAGTCAGGATCAGCAGGATCGCGGCTGCCGGTTTAGAGAAACTGCGCGGCGAGGCGGAGGCATCTGGCAAGTCAGCCCAGGAAGCAGCCTTTAAGCTGGCCATCACAGTGCTGGAGGGAGTCGCCAATACGGTGATCAGCGTTATGGAATCGGAGAAAGCCTATGCGCTGCGTCAAAAAGTAAAAGCGGGACAGGCGGCCCCGGAAGAGTTAAAAGCGCTTGGCCAGGAGGCATATGAGCAGATCGTACAGATGCTGGACGCACAGGTCAAGGTGGATCTGGACAGCTGTCTGGCAGATACGGAAGCCTATGTCCGGGATAAGATCGAGGAATTGCTGCCCGGCGTGAAGGCCGCCTACCGGGAGACAGTTCTGGAGGAGATCACAGAGGAAACGTAAGGGATGAGACGGAGGTATGGCATGTATATATGGGTAAGTATAGTCACGGGCACGACTTTATACAGGGCGGCCCGGGCTGCTGCGTCGGTATCCTTGGGAGATGAGATGACCTTTGGGGAGATCATGCGAAATATAGTGGATATCGGAATCACGCCGGTGCTGCTGGTAGTTTTCATCATCTATTTTATCTGGAAATCCAAGAATGATGATACCCGGGTGAACAAGGCCAATGAGATGCTCCTGCAGCGTGAGCAGCAGCTGGCGGACGAGGCCGCCAAGAGGGAGAAGCTGATCCGGCAGGAGTCGGAAAAGCAACTGCAGCTGATTATGGAGGAGAGGGCCCGGAGGGAGCAGCAGCTGATTGAGGATGGTGTCCGGCGGGAGGAGATGATCCGCAGGGAGTCTGAGAAACGTGAGTCCATCCTGATGGGGAACATGGAGCGGATGATCCAGAATATGGATCGGATCACGGAGACCATGCGCAACATTGACCTGTCCATGGCAAAGACCAACGAGCGGATGGAGAAGATCGAGGAGATTATCAAAGAAAGGGTGTGCGTGAGAAATGGCGGCGGATCTTATGAGGATTAATGCGGCGAAGCTCCTGCGGGGCAACGTGGTGGAGATCCTGTATCGGTATTACGGCACGGATATCAGCCTGTCCGTTCTGCGGCAGAGTCTGCGGGCAAAGGGGTTTACAGCGGATGAAGACCTGGTGAAAGCGTTTTATTATCTGGCAGGCGACGGAAAACGCTATATCCATGTGAATCTAAGCGAGCAGTACTGGGACAGCGTGATCTGGCTGACGCCGACAGGAGTAAATTTGGCGGAAGGAGACATAGAGGACGTGGGGGTAATTTTGGATGAGTGAACTGATAAAGCAGGCACAGAGAGAAGTGCTTAGGGACGAGATCCTGAAGCTGGCTGCACAGTCAGAGCCGGTGGGGGCATCCCTGCAGGTACTGCGGGCTGGACTCAAAAAACTGGATATAGACGTGAGTGAGGTGGAACTGGCGACTCAGATGAATTATCTGGAGGGAAAGGGCCTCTTATATGTGGAACGCCTTAAGAATCCCCGACTACATATTGAGCGCACGGTGGCGCACATCACCCCTGCCGGGACGGATGTACTGGAAGGTAACGGGGCGGCAGCCGGGATCAGCTGCTACTAGGAGGGAGTATGGAACAGGGCAACAGGAGCCACGGGAAGATCGATCGCCTGCCCCAGGAGGTAAAGCGCGAGGTGGAGGAACGCTTGGTGGGCGGTGAGAAGTATGAGGACATATCCAGTTACCTGAAAGAAAATGGCTATGATGTGCATTACTCTTCCGTGGGCCGTTATGGCAGGAAGTTCCTGGCTAGATTTGAGTCGGTGCGGGTGGCGAAAGAGTTCGCCAAACTCCTGGCGGAAGACAATGTGGACCGTCCGGCCACGGAACTGCACGAGGCCAACAACCTACTGGCCAGCCAGCTGATCATGGAGGCCATGGTGGATGATGAGATGGACCCGGGAGACCGAGCCAAGATCGCCAAGTCCATAGCCAGTCTTCAAAATGCCCAGGTAGCCAACGAAAGGTTGAAACTGACCTCCAGGAAAGAACAGGGAGCCATCCACACTGCTATGCGGCTGTTCACCGACAAGGTCTATGAGGAGATCGGCAGCCGCTACCCGGAGGTGGCGCAGACACTGCTTACGCTGGCACAGGAGACGGAGATAGAACTGTCCCGAATGCAATGAGCCACAAGGCCCATACAGGCAAAATATATATTATATGATGGATTTTCCGTAAAAAAAGAATCAGGCGCTTTTAAATGCCCTTTAAACAGTTTTGAACGGCACGTGAGAGCGTGCAGTCTACCATCATGCCCAAAAACAGGGGGGACAAAAATGGAAAGCAGAAATGCAGGGGGCTGGAGAGCAGCCGCCAGTGAAGCGTTTTTTGACAGGCATAAATCCATAGAAGAGATTACCCGGGAAACAGGCGTCACCCGCCAGAGTATATCCGCATACCTGAAAAAGCTGCCTGACTACCAGGAAGAGAGGGAAAGGCGCAAGGCGGGGAATGCGGCAGCCCGGAAAGACTATAAGCGCCAGAAGAACCGGGAGTACCGGGCCATGGGTGCCATAACGGCAGAAACCATCCGCAGGGAGCATGACGTGGCGGCGTTGGTTCTGAGCAGGGAGAAGTATCATTGATGAATAGAAAGAAGAGAACAAGAATGCGCAGGCCCCAGAGAGATATCCTAGCGTTTGACGCGGCAGCCAGGGCCAGGGGGATGACATATGGCCAGGCGCAGGTACAGGAGACCTGCAGTGACTACCAACATATGAGACAGGTACCGGCGCATTATCATAAAGTCGGCACCTGTTTTCGATTGGGGAAACATAACAGGCTGGAAAATGTAAGAGTATTTAGATAGACATCGGGGAGATTCAGGGGGGATTTAATGGGCATTGCACAGGAGTTTAAAGCCAAAGTACATAAGGCGGATGCCCGGGATCCTTACGCGGCGGGCCGGGAGAGTTTCTGGGTGTATGAGAAGATGAAGAACCCCAAATTCTACAAGGAGGATCGCTGGCATTTAAAGGAGATCGCCAATACCCTACAGGCGCTGGTGGAAGATCGGATCATCCGACAGATCCCGGAGAGCGGGTGGCATATTGCGACGTCAGAGGAGATTACCGGGCTGCGGGAAACGGGAACAAAATACCATGTCTGCAAAAAGCTGATGCTCAATATCCCGCCCCGGCATGGCAAAAGTTACAGCCTGGCGGAGTTTGAACAGTGGTATCTGGGGAAAGATCCCACGAACAGCGTCATCACGGTATCCTACAATGACACCCTGGCGGAGCGGTTTTCCAGCAATGTCCGGGACGGCATAGACGCCACCAAGCTGGATCCCCGAGTGACCGTGTTCTCTGATATCTTCCCGGGGGTGCGGATCAAGCCGGGCGACGCTGCCAAAAAGCTGTGGGCGTTGCTGGGCAGTTTTTTTTCTTACCTGGGCACAGGCTTTGGGGGAACGATCACCGGCATTGGATGTAAACTTGGGGTAATAGACGACCCGATAAAAAACAGCAAGGAGGCGTTCAACGATGCCACGCTGGATGAACAATATGTCTGGTATGCAGATACCTTCATTTCCCGGGTCGAGGAGGGAGGCTATCAGATTGTCAACATGACCAGGTGGTCCACCCGGGACCTGTGCGGACGGCTGCTGGAGGAGGAATGCGGGGAATGGTATGTACTGAACTACCCGGCCTGCGCCAACGCCCAGAAGATTTACCGTACAGAAGACTGTCGTAAGAGCCGTGATCTGGATCATTGCCGGGATTGCGGGGAATATCCCTGTGCCTACTATCAGGGAGAGGAACTTGACGAGGATGGGCACATCCTTGGAAAGATGATGTGCCCGGAACTGTTGAGTTATAAGTCTTGGAATGATAAACGCCGCGTGATGAGTCAGGCGATTTTTGAGGCCAACTACCAGCAGCAGCCGGTGGATGTGACCGGCGGGCTGTATGTCCAAGGTTTTAAAACCTATGATCCGTTGGCGCTCGATCGGAGCAGCTTTGAGCGGATATGCTGCTATACGGATACGGCGGATGAAGGATCTGACTACCTGTGCAGCATCTGTTTTGGTGTCATAGACAACTATGCGTATCTGCTGGATGTGTATTATACGGACGAGGGCATGGAAAAGACGGAGCCGGAGACGGCCCGCCGCATGAAGACCCAGGGCGTGAAAGAGGCGCTGATCGAGAGCAACAACGGCGGCCGCGGTTTCGCCAGAAATGTCATCAGGATACTGAAAGAGTGGCGCTGGACCAGGACGGTTGTCACGTGGTTTCATCAGGGATCAAATAAGAAGGCCAGAATCTTATCCAATGCCACCAATGTCTGCGAGCAGGTGATCATGCCGGAGGATTGGGAGAAACGCTGGCCGGAGTTTTCCAAGCATGTCAAGAAATACCAGCGAAAGGGCAAGAATGAGCATGACGACGCGGAGGACTGCCTGACCGGTGTGGTGGAGATGGTAAACGGCGAGGTCAAAGTCCGCAAAAAAGTGCGTGTGGCTAAAAAGTCCCGGCTGGGAGTGAGGTGATGACAAGTGATATACAAAAACCGCAGTTTGATGGCTTCGGACGGAACCGTGCCCATGGAGTTGCTGGAAAAATGCATTAAGCAGCATATGAAAGAGATTCCCAGGCTTGAAAAACTGGATAATTACATGGACGGCAGGCATAAGATCCTGGGCCGGTACTTTGAAGACAATTCCATTCCCAACAACCGTCTTGTGGCAAACCATGCTGAGTATATTTCCACAATTCTGGTGGGATACGTTCACGGAGCGCCAGTAGTCTATTCCGGAGATGGATCTTCCGCGCTGCGCCTGCTTTTTAAAGAGACAGAAGAGGAAAGCCATAATGCGGAGTTGGGGATGAACATATCAGAATTTGGCCGCGGCTATGAACTGCTCTATATGAACAGCGATGAAGTGCCCATCCCTGAACTGGCGGTGCTCTCTCCATTCTCCACCAACGTGGTATGCGATACTACGATAAAGCATAAGTGTATGTTTGCCTTTTCCTATGTGGAGGAGGCAGATATAAACGACTTCTGCACAGGCTATATAATTACCGTATATTGCAAGGGATTCACCGATACCATTATCTGCAGCAATCTGCAGTCTGCTGCTACATACCGTTTGGTGAGCCGGGAGCCGTCCTATTTTGGGAAGGTGCCGGTGACAGAATACCGTAACAACAAAAAGGGACGGGGTGATTATGAGGGAGTGATCACCCTGATCGACGCCTATAACCTGCTGCAGTCTGACCGGCTCAATGACAAGGAGCAGCTGGCGGACGCCCTGCTGGCCATAGAGTCTGGCACGCTGGGAGACGATGAGACAGAGCGCAGCGAGACGGCGGCGCTGATCAAAAAGGAAAAGATACTGGAACTGGAGCCGGGCGGCAAAGCCTACTGGGTAGTCAAAAACATGAATGAGGACCAGGTGGAGGTTCTGAAGAGATCCATCAAGGATGATATCCATGAATTTGCCCAAGTGCCATGCCTGACAGATGATAACTTTGTGGGCAACTCCTCCGGGGTAGCCTTGAAGTATAAGCTGATCGGCCTGGAAGATAAAGGAAAAACTAAAGAAAGATATTTTAAACGGGGTTTAAAGCGGCGGCTTAGAATGTATGAAAATATCTTTTACCTGCAGGCAATCCCGTTCAAGGCGGCGGATATCTCTATCACCATGAAACGGACGCTGCCCGTGGATGAGGAAACATTGGCTAAAGTGGCTCAGGAGACGGAAGGGCTGCTCAGCTGGGAGACCAGAATAAACCGCTTTGACCCGGACCTTGACGCGGAGGCGGAGAGAACCAGGCTGCAGGCGGAGCAGCAGAATACGGTCAAGCAGAAACAGGTGGCCTTTGGCAGCTACGACTTTAAGGATCTGGAGTAGCAAGCGGCTGTACGCGGCATGCCCCGATTTGGACAGGAAGAGGCCGGAATAGTCCATAAAGAAAGGTTGCACCGATGCAACTATGAGGGGAGGTGAGGCATGGCATACGAGGATTATTGGATCAGCCGGGCGGATGGTCGCCTTTCTGACCAGCAGGAATATGTCACCGCGTCCATCTTGGAGATCAACCAGGCGTATGAGGAGGCCATGAAGGAACTACAGCGGAAGATAGATCGCCTGTTCTGGCGCTTCGTCCGGGAAGGAGGCATGACGGAGCAGGAGGCCAGGGTGATACTGCGGCAGACCATATCCGCAAAGGAGGTCTCTGATATCTGGAACCAGCTGGAGAACATAACAGACCCGAAAATCAGAGAACAGCTGTTAAAACAGATAGATGCCTACTACTACCAGAGCCGGATTACCAGGGAGGAGGCACTGCAGGCGGTGATCCAGGCACAGATGTCCGTGATTGCGGACCAGGAACTGGCCATCCATACCAAAACATATACTAATGTGATTCGCCAGGAATACTTGCGATCTATGTTTGACGCCCAGCAGTATCTGGGCGTTGCGTTCTCCTTCCAGGATCTGCCGGATAAGGTGATCCACCAGATCCTGCAGGAAGACTGGAGCGGCAAACACTACTCCAAGCGGATCTGGGGAAATGCTCAGACAATCAACCGGGAAATAGAAAAACTGCTCCTGAAGGGAGCTATGCTTGGAACCAACTCCCGGAAACTGGCAAAGCAGTTGAGCAACCTGGCGGACAGCGGAACCTATGCGGCGGAGCGTCTGATCCGGACGGAGACCACTTACTTTGTCACCATGGCGGATCTGGAGGCGGCCAAGGCCCGGGGAACAAAGCAGATACGCTTTGTGGCCACGCTGGATACACGCACATCCCCTGAGTGCCGGACAGCGGATGGCAGCATCATAGACATAGAGGACGCAAAGCCTGGAAAGAACGTGCCGCCGCTGCATCCGTTCTGCCGATCCGTGATCATAGACGTGATCAAGGGATTGGTACATAAGGTCCGCAGGGCCAGGAATCCCGCTAACGGGAAAAATTATCTGGTACTGGCGGACATGACCTATAAGGAATGGGGAAAACTACCGCTGGTGGAGAAACAGCTGAACCTGGGACAGGTCAGGGGCGTCACATTCCAGCATCCGGCGGAAAAGACAAATCTTACCAGAGAACAGATAAACGCCATCAAAAAAGCCATATCGGATGTGGGAAAAGAATATGACGTAAGGCTTGATTATCTGGAAATAGGGGATTATACTGATGATAGCCATTTAGGGAGTCCGATGTTCTACAGAGCGACTGATGAAGATGGCTTATACAAAAGTAAACTTGTGATCAACAATGCGTGCGCCTTATGGACCGATCAAGAATACCAGGAACAGATATTTAATTCGGGTTTTTTCACAGGACGATCTTTTGAAGAATTTGTACGTCATGAAATGGCCCATGTGCTTACATTTCAAGGATGTACAACAATGAAAGATTTTTACGCAATGGAGAAAAAATTGTGTGCATTATGGAGTCCGGGTATATCCTTATATGCGGATAAGGAACGGGATGGCGCAGAGGTGATAGCAGAGGCTTTCTTGAAGAAAAGCGTTGGAGGACTTATCACACCAGCCGCCGAGGAACTGCTGAACCAATATGTGGAGGTGTGGCATAGATGATTAGAATACCTGTATGTTTCTCTTGTAAGTATTTTATTGCAGATTACTCTAAAAAAGGTGTGTATAAATGTAGTGCTTTTCCCGAAGGGATTCCGAATGATGTGTTCAATAATAAGGCACGTGAAGACAAGCGTGAATGTACAAATGGATATCACTATGTAGAGAGAAGATATAAACGGCAGCAAACAGAGGAAAGTAATAATATTGAGTTTAGGAAAGATACCTGACAAGTTTAACTTGTAGCTGTAAAATTTTAACCAGGCATTAAAAGACGTTCAAGGCGTCTTTTTTTGTGCCCCGAAATTGGGCAACAGATACAGAAACCACAGAATCAAAGAGGAGGATCAGAATGGAAGAGATCAAGGAAGAAGTGAAAACCCAGGCCGCGGAGAGCGACCAGGAAACCCAGCAGGCTTCCACGGTCACGCTGGAAGAGTTTTTAGCGTCCCCGGAGTATAAGGCGGCGTATGACACCGCTGTATCGGCTGCCGTGGAGCAGGCTCTGGCACAGCAGAAAGCGGCAGCGGAGGAGGAAAAGCGTGTGGCTTCCCTGTCCGATCAGGAAAAAGCTGCCGAGCGTGAAAAAGCACTGGCGGAGAGGGAGGCCAGGCTTGCGGCGGCGGAGCTTAAGGCAGGGGCAGTCAGCAAGCTGGCAGGGGCAGGTTTGCCCGCAGAGCTGGCAGAGTGCTTAAGCTATGGAAGCAAGGAGAACTATGAGCAGAGCTACACTGCCGTGTCCACTGCCTTTGAAAAGGCAGTGCAGACAGCGGTCAACGATCGTCTGCGGGGCAAGACGCCGCCGATAGTGGGACAGGGCGACGGTGCAAAGACGGTCCGGACACCGATGGGCACCTTCGCGGAGATCATCAATAAGAACAAAGTGAGCAGATAAGAAGGAGGAGAAACAGAAAATGGCATATTTAAAGGATGAGTTAAAAGGGCTTGTGCCCACAGAGACCGCCCAGGAGATACAGGGCCTGGTAGCGAGAGGATCCACGGTGCTGCGGATGGGCAAGACCACGCAGATGAAAAGCGACAAAAAAAAGGTGCCGGTGATGGCGGAAGGCCCTGGCGCATACTGGGTAGGCGAGGGGGAGAGGATCAAGACCAGCAAGGCCATGTGGATCTTCCCGGAGCTGGAGGCCAAGAAACTGGCAGTAATCATCCCGGTCACAAAAGAGAAGATGGAAGACTCTACGCTGGATGTGTTTGAAGAGTTAAAGCCCGTGATCGCGGAAAGTTTTTATACCGCTATTGATGCGGCGGCCCTTTTTGGGACAGGCTCTCCTTTTGCAAAGAGCGTGTTCGCGGCGGCAGTAGCGGCGGATCAAATCATTGTGATCGGAGTCAATAAGACGCTGGATCTGGACGTATCTGACACCATGGCGCTGGTGGAGAAGAACTGTGATGTCAATGGTTTTGCCGCACACTATGGCATAAAGAACGATCTCCGTAAAATGCGGGACAGCAACGGAAACGCTACGTATGTGCCGGGGACGGATACTTCCACCTTTTACAGTGAACCCATTGAGTTTTCCAGAAACAACGCCTGGGACAAGGAAAAGGCAGAAGTTATTGCGGGAGACTGGAACAAACTGCTGATCGGCGTTAGAGATGATATCGAGTATGAGATCTTAAGGGAGGCTACCCTGCAGAATACAGTGGATGCGGACGGCAAACCGCTCTCCCTTGCCGAGCAGGATATGGTGGCCATCAAAGCGACCATGCGGATCGCAGTGTTGCCCATTAAGGATGACGCCTTTGCGGTGCTGGCTCCCAAAGATTACGGCAAAGAGGAGCCCACCATACCCAGTGAACAGGAAGGAGAGTAAGACATGGTAAAGGAATATATGAACGCCAACGGATATCGGATCAAGGCCAGTGAAAAGGCTTATCGGCTGCTCTATAAGAAAAATGGGTTTGTACCCGTGGAAGGCGTAGCGCCCGGCGAGAGAACTGCCACAATGGAAACGGGAATGGTAGCCCAGACGGGCGATACGACACCCACTGAAGACGCAGCGCCTGCCGGGGACATGACGGCGTCTGCTAAAACACAGCTGGGTAAAACAGGTAAAAGAAAAACCAAGTCTACTGCCTCTAAGACGAAAAAGACTGTTGCCTCTGATACCGCTGCAGACCAGGAAAGCTACGAGAATACGAGTGAATACATTACGGATCAGGACAGCCCGGAAGAGGGATACACAGGTACAGCCCTCACCGATTCGGGCACGGCAGAACATCCGGAGGTCAAGTAGCATGACGGCGGCGGAAATGCTGTCCGCCAGGGTGAGCGCCTCGGAGGAGATCCGGGGTCAGGCGCTGCTGGAGGCGGAGGCGGTGATCTTGGATCTATGTCACAGGGATAAGATTACTTCCGCCTTGGTTCCGCTGCAGGCAAGCCTGGCGGCGGTATATGTACACCGCATGGAGGCAGCGGGAGAGGAGAGCCGGAAGGAAGGTGAGGTGAATGTGAGTTACGCCTATAACAAGGAGATCCCGGCTGATCTGATGCAGCGGATCCTCTCTCACCGGCGCTTGAAACAGGCGGAGGTGGCAAATGCGGCTAAAAAAACTGTCTAAGTACTATATAGCCCAGCGTCAGATCATCAGAGATGAGCGGGAGGGCGGCAGGCATGAGGGATTTTCTACCCCTCTCTCTATCCTGGCCCATATCTATGACAAAAGCAGCCAGATCACGGCAGCGGCGGGCGGGATCAGCCGGGAAAGGGTCAAGCTGATGCTGATAGATATACCTCACAGAATAGTATATGACCCGGATACCAGACAGGAAAGTTATGAGCTGGATGGGATGGACTGCCGCCTGCAGGTGGGGGATGGAGTGTGTGTGTACACGGCCTCGGAGCAGGGGCCGGATTACCGAATCAGTGAGATCACAGATCCCGGCCATCTGGAATGCAGGCTGGAAAGGATCGGATGATGGAGGGCATAGGAGAACTACTGCGCAAATTTGACGACATATCCCACATCGCCCCGCAGCTGCACCAGTTGATGGAGCAGTGCGGGACGTTTATCCGGGACGATGCCAGACTACGCGTCCCGGTGGACACGGGGGATCTGCGGAAATCCATCCAGAACACCACCAGAGAAACAGAGGGAGGCATAGAGACGGTGGTGCATACCAATTCCGACCATGCCGCATTTGTAGAGTTTGGGACCGGTCCCGTGGGGGCAGCCAACCACCAGGGCATAGCCCCAGGCATACAGCCGGTATACGCCCGGGAAAAATGGCGGGGTGTGATCCCGTTTTTAAAGACTGAGACAGATCCCGGTATCCGTTTTATAGCCGGACAACCAGCCCAGCCGTATCTTTACCCGGCACTTAAAGAGAATGAACAGCAACTGAAGGAGTATCTGGCGGATGGTATGCGGGAACTCATAAGGAGACAGACAGATGGTTAATGTAAAGAACATGGTCTATGAGGCGCTTAAACCGCTGATGCAGGATGTATCGGATTCTTGGCCCTGCGAGTGGCAAAAGACAGAGCCTAGGATCGTTTATACGGAAGAGGAAAATAAAAGCCATGAAATGAGCGGCAAAAAGACCACAAAGTCCTATGTTCGGTTCAAGGTGGATATTTTCTGTTACCAGTCCAGCACATCGGACCTGGCCTGTGCGGTAGACAAGGTACTGGGATTTGATGACGCCGACCAGAGCGGCCTTGGCATGACCCGGACATTCTGCGGGGATGACAACGGCCCCGAATGGAAACACAAGATCATGCGGTATGAGGCGATCGTGGATGAGTATGACGGGAGGTTTTATGGGATCAGTTGAAGTTGCCCGAGATCAAGAAAATGAAAAAACAGAGGTTCTGATGAACCTGGAAAAGGAGGAGAAATGTTAGCAAATGGTATTCTGCTGGGCTTCAAGCCGCCCGGTGGTACAGGGACATATACGGATCTGCCGGAATTAAAAGAGGTGCCCGATCTGCAGAACAAGCCGGAGCGGGTGGAGAATACACCACTTAACGCAGCAAATAAAAGATATGAGAAGGGAATAGGAGACCCTGGCGAGATGGTATATAAATTCTGTTACCATGGACCTAAAAAGGGGAGTGCCCTTGTTCTGCTCCAGAACGCGCTACTATCTGACGAGGAATTGGATTTTCAGGAAACCTGGCCGGATGGGACGATCATCCAGTACACAGCGCAACCCAATATCTCATTTTCCCGGGGAGGCGGAATCAATTCCGTGGTAGATATGCAGGTGGAGATGTTCGTCACCAGCGACATTGAAACCATATTACCTGATGAAGGAGGAAACTGAAGATGAGCGATATGGTCAGTATGGAGGAGTATGAAAACACCCAGCGCCAGGAGGACACAGCCCCTGCGCCTTTCACGCGGGAGGAGACAAAGAAAAAGGAACTCTTTGCCATCTGGCAGGTAGGCGGAGAGAATTACCGAATGAAGCTGAGGACGGCTGAACAGCTGGAACTGGAGAAGATCTACAAGCGGAATCTGTTTAGCCTGATGGGAGATGCGGACAACCTGCCGCCGCTGTCCACCATGCTGCAGATCACCCATGCCGCCATGAAACCCTATCACCACGGGATCAAGTTAAAGGACGTGGAAAACCTTTACAGCAGATACATAGGCGAGGGCGGCAGCATGTTACAGTTTTATGTGGACGTTTATATGCGGATATTTGCCGTATCCGGTTTTTTCTCGTCTTCCATGGAGGAGGATCTGACCCAATCCATGGAAGAAATATCGGACAAGATGAAATAACAGAATCATCCGACCTGATAGAGGAACTATACCCCCGGTTTTTAGACTGCGGGTATAGTCCCTTGCTATTTTGGCAGTTGTCAACGGCGGAAATCGTGGACATGCTGGAGAGTTATCAAAGGCAGCAGGAGCAGCGTCAGCGTCAGGAAAGGGCCCGGCTGCGGGACCTAGCAACTGTTTTAGATGGTCTTGCGGCCATCCTGCTCCACAATATGTTGCCTGCTGAAGGAGATAAAGCCATGCGCATGCAAGACGTGTTCCCGGATCTGTATCGCATGGACCCGGCGGCGGACAATCCCCAGTTGGCGCAGTCAGCCGCCGTAGATATGGAACTGTATAAGGCACAGCGACTACATCATGCGTACTGCTTTAACAAATCTAGGCAAACGGCTAAACAGAACCAGGAAGGGAGGAGAGTGAACCGTGGGCGCGATCACGCTGGAGACACTTAATGTAGTATTGCGGGCACAGTACGCCGAATACCAGCGAGACATGGAAAAAGCAAAGGAGGCCACCCGGAAAGCCAGAGATACGGTGGATGCCGAAAAAAAGAAGATCAATGACAGCCTGGGGGGCATCTCCACAAATAAAGCCCAAAAGGAACTGGAAAAGCTACAGGCGGCGCTGTCCAAACAGACGCAATCGGCAGCCGCCCAGGAGGCGGTGATCGCCAACCTGAAAAACAAGTATCAGGATCTGATGGATGGCATCACCGGGAGCAGAACGGCCTCCAGCCTGGAGAGACAACTGAAGGCAGCCCAAAAGGAACTGGCTGGGCTGGATCAAAAGCTGCAGCCGCTGCTTGATAAGCTGACGGCGGCGGAAGAATTTGAAAACATGGGGCTAAAGATGCCCGAAATGGATGCTGTACGGGCACAGATAGATGCCATTAATCCCAGGTATGATGAGTTGGAGGACAAGATTGCCAGAATACGGCAACAGCTTGCGCAGGCACAGTTAAATCCGGGTAGTACTACTGAGGCCCGGAAACTGCAGCGGGAGATCGCTTTGGCGGAAGATAAGCTGCATCTACTCAGGGGAGAGGCAATGGCGACCAATGCCCGGATGGAACAGTTAATGAATCAGAAGGGAACCCTGCGGGACAAGATAAACGCTGTTATTTCCCGTATGCGTAATCTCAGAAGAGAATCTGGTAAAACCACCACATCCATGCATGGCGGAATCTCCAAAGTGACGGGCAAGATTGACCAACTGCGCAAACGCCTCACCGGCCTGGCCTCATCGGTGTTGATCTTTAATGTGATCAGTAAGGGTATCCAGAGTATAAAAGACAGCACATACGGATACCTGAAAGCCAATCAGGAATTCAATAATTCATTAAATGAGATACAAACGAATCTTAAAGTTGCTTTCGCGCCATTATATGAGTGGGCGCTGCCAGGGTTAAACGCGCTGATGGAAAAACTGTCGGATGCCTCCCGGGTAGCCGCGACTTTTGTATCTGCGCTGTTTGGTAAGACCTACAGCCAGAGTTACCAGGCAGCCCAGGGAATGGAGCAGGCCAAAGACGCTCTGGAATCCTATGGATCAGCAGCGGAGAAAAACAGGGGTCTGGCCAACTTCGACGAACTGAACAATATCACAGAGACAGATAACGCCGGCTCAGTTGGCGGCGGGGGCTCCGTTATGCTGCCTACTATAACAGGAGATAGCCCGGAATTATCCGGCTGGCTCCAGAACGCGCTGGAAACAGTACAAGAATTTAAGGACCGCGTGAAGGAGATTGGGAAAGATTTTAAACTTGGCGACTGGTTCAAGGCGGGGGCCGATATCTCAGACCTGATCATATGGGTTAATGAGGGGATAGCGGATTTGCTCCGAGGAGTGGATTGGGAGGGCGCGGGCACAAAGGTGGGACAATTCCTGAAAGGGATCAAGTGGCTTGCAATCTTAAAGAGCCTGAAAGATGTACTTTGGGAAGCTGTTAAAGGTGCAGCGTCCTTCTGGTTTGCGTCTTTTGAGGAGGCCCCCTTTGAGACGGCGCTGATCACCGCTATCGCGCTCTGGAAATTTACCAGTTTTGGAGGGCGTATCGGCAAATTGATCAGCGGAGCAATCCCTACGGAATATACTACAGGCTTGGGAGTCAAGATCACGGCCATCACCATAACGGCAGTAGCTGGCTTAAATTTAGGAGAGGCCATAGGAAAGTGGCTTTTCCCGGAGGACGAATGGTGGTACGACAATTTTCACTTATTCGAGGAAGACGGAAGCCTTTCCCGTCTCTTACCGTCAGATTTATCGGAGGCATGGGGTGGACTAATCGAGTGGGCAAAGGACAGCAATTCTCAACTGGGTATTTTGCTAAAAATCAAAGAGCGACTTGAAGAAAACGGCTTTGAACTATCTGGCTGGGCCGAATACTCAACCGGAGTAATCGGTACCCTGAACAAGATAAAGGAATGGGATGGGTTTTCCGAATGGTGGGACAGCAAGGCGTCGCCATGGTTTACGAAAGAGAAATGGGAGTTGCTGGGAGAAAATATTAAATCCAGCCTGCATAATAAATCTGAGGAATTTTTTACTTGGTGGGACGAAAAGGGTGCGCCAAAGTGGTTTACGGTTTCAGTGAATCCATTATTTACAATGGAAAAGTGGTCAGAACTTGGAGAAAACATTAAAGCGGGCCTCAAGGAAAAATCTGAAGAATTTTTCTCCTGGTGGGAAGAATCAGGAATATCAAAATGGTTTAAGGTCTCTGTAGGACCATGGTTTGCAAAAGAAAAATGGGAACAGGTATCAGCAGGTATGAAAGAAGGCTTGGTATCCACCGTTCAGAAGATGGTATCCACAGGGGCGGAACTGATCAACAAACTGATCGACTGGATCAATGAAAAACTGCACCTGAAACTGGAACCGGTGACTTTGCTTGGAAAAACTGTTTTTGAGGGCGCGGACATACAGCTTTTTACAGTCCCCAAGATCCCCATACAGCAATACGCTGGCGGCGGCATTGTCCCCAGGGGACAGATCTTCCAGGCAAGGGAGGCCGGGCCGGAGCTGGTGGCATCCTTTGGAGGACAGACAGCGGTCTTAAATAACGACCAGATCGTTCAGTCTGTATCCGGCGGCGTGGAAAGTGGTACATACCGTGCGATCAGCCCGATCCTGACGCTGCTGCGGGAGATCCTGGTATTACTGGAAGATCACCCGCACCGAAGCAGTGATGGAGCATATGATCCAGACATACTTTTTAATCTGATGCGCCAGAAGAACCAGGAATACTATGAACGCAACGGCGAGTCTGCTTTTGCTTAATGGGGGTGTTACATGGGATATGACGGCAACCTGCTCTACATAATAAGCCGGGAGGGAAAACAGATTCCCTTCCCGGAAGACTATATCTATAAGGAAAGTTATCACGCCACGCCCAACCAGAAACAGGACATTAACTCCAAGCTGGCAGCGAACTATGTGTTGAAGCGCAGGGTAGCGGCTCACCGGCGGAGTAAGATTGAGTTTAACACGATTCCGGAGATTGACAATGAGGAAATGTATGCCCTTTCAAAATTATTTCTGGATAACGCCCTTAATGCCGATGAAGAAAATGTGCGGATACGGTATTTCAATGACCGGAAGAACGACTACGATGAGGGCGTTTTTTACTTGCCGGATATCACTTATGTGATAAAGCAGACAAATCGCGCAAAAAGAAAAGTGATTTATGCTTCCTGCAGATTCGCCTTGATCGAATATTGAGCCAGACTTTTAAAGAGGAGAATTAAAGAATGGTGGATTATGAATACCAAGATCTTTTTCACACTGGCTCCGTGGAAAAGCAGCTATATATCCGCTGCGGCGGTGAGACATTGGATAACGAAGACTTGGAATGTGATACCATGGTTCTCACCCAGTCCCTGTGTGAAAATGATGAACTGTGTTTTGGCTGCTGTCCTTCCAGTCAGTTTCAGATAACCGCGCTTAATTACGGGAATTCGCTGGTAGGACAGGAAATATCCGTATGGCTGGATCTGGCAGGAGCCGACCAGCCATTTCCATTAGGAAAATATATTGTTCATACGGATCAGGAATCTTCAGACGGACAGTACAGAAACATTGTTGCTTATGATGTTCTCTCCAGTGTTTTCAAGGCCAATGTGGCAGACTGGTATAACGCCTTGACATTTCCTTTGACCTTACGGGCCTTCCGTAATGCATTTTTTGCGCATTTCAGCATCATGCAGGAACCTGCCACTTTGGTCAATGATGAAATGCTTGTAGAAAAGACCATAGAGCCAAGTGAACTATCTGGAAAAGATATACTATTCAGTATTTGCGAGCTCAACGGATGCTTTGGCAAAATGAACTGTTATGGCAATTTCCAATACGTCGTACTGCAGGAGAATATGCCGGGCCTGTATCCCGCGGATGATCTTTACCCGGCGGAGGATCTTTACCCCAGAGAAAAAAACTACATAGACATAGACCAGAGTGAGTATTTTACATGCGTTTATGAAAAAATAGTTTCCCAGCGGATCACCAAGTTGCGGATCCGGCAAGAGGAGCATGATATTGGAGTTAATGTGGGGGAAGGGACCAATGGCTATGTGGTAGAAGATAATTTCCTGGTGTACGGAAAAGGCACGGAGGAACTGTCCGTTGTAGCGGAGAACTTACTGGCAGTGATCAGTCTGGCATCTTACCATCCCTATACCCTGGAGGCTGTGGGAGACCCATGTATAGAACCCGGGGACTGCATCAGGATATCGGTAGATGGTGGACAGATTGAGTCCTACGTTCTTAAACGGGTGTTAAAGGGCATTCAAATGCTGGATGACACATATTCCGCCGCCGGGAAAGAATACCACAGCGATAACGCGAACCATCCGGCCAAAAAGATCAAACAACTCAAAGGCAAAATGAACAAGATTGAGCATACGATTGAGATGACCCGGCTGGAGATAAGCGATCTGGAGCAGGGGCTGTCCTCCCGGATTACGCAGACGGCAGAGCAGATCAGTACCGAAGTGACGCGGGCCCAAACGGCAGAGAAGGGTCTGGCGGGCAGCCTTGATAGCATCAATACTACTTTATCTTCCCGAATCGTGCAGACGGCGAACCAAATCAGCGCCGAGGTAACACGAGCCAAAGGACAGGAAGTGGAACTGGCCGCGGCCATCAGTATCCAGGCAAACCAGATCAACCTTAAGGTTACAAAAGGGGATGTGTCCTCTCAACTGAGTGTGGAAAGTGACAAGATACATATTACTTCAGATCGCTTTTCCTGGGACAGTACCTATTCGTCCCTCAGCGGTGACGGCAAACTTACCGCCGCTGAGGTCAATCTGCAAGGTAAGATAGTCGCGACAGGCGGCGAGATCGGGGGATTCGTCATTGGCAAAACAGCGATTTATAATGCCAAAGCGTCTCTGGACAGTAACGCAAGTGGAGTGTATTTGGGGACAGATGGTATATCAATAGGGAGATACGGAAGCAAACCGGCCATTAAACTATCCAGAGACGGTGAGGTGGAAATAAATTCCGTGGGAGATCTACGGCTCACAAAATCGGGGAACTTCATGGAACTGGATGGAGAGGGTATCTCTTTCGGGCAAAGTACTATAAGGAATACATATATAACCAAAGATAAAATCAGTATTTATAATACTTACATAGATAAAAATACAGTACATTGCTCAAAGTATGACGGCACTACCAGCTGCTATGCAGATATATGCGGAGACGAAATAAAGCTACACGCAGGATCTCTATATGGGTGGCTGACCATCAGCGGCACCGCAACCACCTGGGCATCCACGGATAGCTATTTTCTAAAAGATAACCGTTCCAACAATTTAATGGCGATAAAAACAGGCGTGGTAAATATCTGCCCAGGCAATGTCCATATAGGCGGGACCACCAGCCGGTTGTATTTCTTCGGCGAAGGCGTCGGCTCAACAAAGAAGACTGTAGCAAAGGTAACATCTCCCACCACTGCCGCTATAGCAATGACTCTCAATGATCTGATAGAGGCGCTAAAGGCATACAACCTGATCGGATAAGTCAAGAAAGGAAACAGTAGCATGACTAACTTAAAAATCAGGGAATTTTCTCAAGCCATCACTAATTTTATAGACCGCTCTCCATTGCCAGTAGAGGTCAAACGGCTATGCCTCAATGATATAGCTGCGCAGTTATTACAGGCGGCAAATATGCAGATTGAGACGGAGATACTGGAACGTGACCGGCAGGCGGAGAATGATATTCCAGAACGGGAGGAGAAAAATGAGTTTATTAAAGATTCATCGGAAGGTTCCCTGGAGAAACAAGACGGAACCGGCACTGAACGAGAAAAATCTGGAACAGTATGATCGTGAATTGGATGCTCTCGACGACAGAATCATACAACTTTCAAATACCACGCTTCCCTCACAGACAGCAGGTGGTTTTATTACTGATTTTAATGTGAATCCTGCAGATGGAGTTATTACTATCACTTATTTTTCAGGACGGATCGTACAGATTGACACGAATCTGGAAAAGATCCCCTTCAACTATCGTTTCGATGAAGAGGCCCAGATTCTGTACATCATAGCTGATGACGGGACAGAACAACGATGTAACCTTGCATCCCTGATTTCCCAGTATGATTTTCAGGACAGCGATATGATCACGTTTTTTGTGACGGACGGGATTGTTACGGCGCAGGTAAAAAGGGGATCTATCACGGCGGAGATGTTACAGCCCAATTTTCTATCAGATGTACAGACGGAGGCGGCAAGGGCTCTAGCCGGAGCAGATACTGCCGCTGAAAATGCTTTGGATGCGTCAGGCAGCGCTAAAATAGCCCAGACGGCAGCCGGGCAGGCAACAGCGGCAGAACAGGCAGCAGAACGCTACGCAACAACTGCGGGCGCAAGTGTGGATGTTGCCTCCAGCAGTGCCCAGAGAGCATCCGTCAGTGCAGATATAGCAAACAGGTCTGAGACAGCAGCCAAGGCCAGCGAACTGACAGCCCTGGAACACAAAGAGGCCGCCGCAGAGAGCGCCCGAGAATCCTCTGACAGCGCAAATGCGGCATTAACTAAAGCCATGGAGGCCATTAACAGCGCACAGGCAGCAACAGAACAAGCATTATTAGCAAAAAGTTATGCGGTAGGCACGGAAGGCACAATGCGACCAGGTGATTCAACAGATAACTCAAAGTTCTTCTGTGATCTGGCAAAGAAGTTGGCGGCTGATGCCCAGAAATTACTTGACCAGGCTACAAAGATAGTATCTGCAGTCTCCGTGGGAGCAATAATCCCTGCCGGCACAATTACTTTTGCTGACCTTCCGACGACACCAACTGTTGGATTTATGTACAATATATCTGATGCATTTACAACAGATGCCCGATTTGCCGAGGGAGCAGGAATTCTCTACAATGCCGGGGCCAATGTTTACTGGACTAAAGACAGTCAATGGGACGTTATGATCGGCGTACAAGTGACAGGGGTTAAGGGAGCAGCAGAGAGTGATTATCACCAAGGCAACGTGACTATTACCCCTGCAAGCATTGGGTTAGGAAATGTAAATGATACAGCAGATGCAGAAAAAGTAGTAAAAGCAGCATCGCAGGACGGGAACGGGAAGAATATAGCAGATACTTACCTAACCAAGACGGGGGATAGCGCGAATAATACGGTACATTTTACGTCTGCTGATAATACAAATTTAGCAGCATGGGAGGATGTGCCTCCCTTGATCAGCGGTGACAAACATAGCAGCATACTTAACAAAATATCCATAATGTTTCACAACGTGCGTTATCTCTGGAAACTGATAGGCAATACACAATTATCTATCGGGGACGGCACTGTGACAGGGGCAATTAGCGCTCTGAATACGCACGTAAAGGATATAGCATATACATTTGCTGCTATAGACAATCCATATACCGATGAACAAAGTGGTACATTTATAAAAAGCGGAGGCGTGTATATCGCTTTTTTTGGATTCGTCTTAAAAACAGAAATTCCGCCCTGGACATCTATATCAATAGGCAAGATAAGTGGCTGGCCATATTTGCATATGGTTGGCATCTGTTCATCGGTTCAAGGGGGCAGTGAGCCGTACTCTCAATCGCTTTTGTTTTCAGTGAGCACCGACGGCATAGTTTCCCTCACAACGCATGGGGCCATTTCTAACAGAGGCTGGTTTTACGGTAATACTGCTATATAATTAATAACTTTTTACTGACAGATCAATATATATGCTAGGCTTCGAATCAATAACATCAAACTACAAGGAGAAAATATGTTAAAACCATTAGATTATAAGCAAAATGATTATAAATGGGGCAGTAATACATATGCTGTGGACGGCGAGAATAGTACAATTAAAAGCGCAGGCTGCGGTCCTACTGCCATGGCTGATGTGTTAGCTGCTATGGTAAGCCCCTATATTGACCCTTTGACCTGTGCCGCATGGGCAAGGCAGCAAGGATATAAGGTTTACAAGTCGGGCACATCGTACAGTTATCCTGTGGCACAAGGTAAGGCGTATGGCGTAACAGTGCGCAGGATCAACTCCGCGAATGTGTATGGCAAACTTTCCAGCACCGTTCATGTACAAGCTCTGGCTGAACTACAGAAGGGAAACTGGCTGATCGCCTGCATGGGTAAGGGACTATGGACAAGTTCTGGGCATTACATAGTCGCCTATGGGGTGTCTGGCGGCAAAGTGTATATAAATGATCCTGCCAGCACATCAGCAAGAAGATCATGCAATGATTGGTCTCTGTTTTGCAGTCAGGTGAAATATTACTGGGCTGTAGAGGTGCCGGAAAACATCAAGAGAGGTGGATTGGTAAAATGTGGTGATTACTCAGTGGCCGACTTTGTTCGGGAATGTCAGATGTGCTTAAAAGCAGGAATTGACGGAAAGGCGGGAAGTCAGACGTTGAGTAAGACGGTAACTATCAATCCTAGAAATAAAACTAATGCAAAACACAATGTTGTTCACCCGCTGCAGAAAATTTTATTGCAAAAAGGATTTTATACAGGTATGCTTGATAAATCGGCAGGGATGCTGTTTCAGTCGGCAATAAACCAATATCAAACTGAAATTTTAAAATATACAAAACCTGATGGAGAAATTACTGCTAAAAGAAAAATGTGGCAGAATCTTTTAAACATGATTTAACAAATCTTCAAAAGGAATTAATAAGGCCACAATGCTATAGTTAATTTGTAGCAGTGTGGCCAATTTTTTATATAAATAAATGCAAAATGCAACTTTTATTATTCTTGATGCACACATTTTTCATTTTTGTCGCCCGTTCACAAACGTCAAAGGCTGGATATTTCTGAAAAAACGTGCTCCCTCAATAACTGACAGATGTTCTTCCAGCCACATCATCACCTTGCGGCTGATGCGTCGTCGCTGGTGGTTTTTAAAATTAGACTGTGTATTGCAGTACGAAAGCTGTTGTGAGGTTTCTGTGACATTTTCATGTTATCCAATAAGGGAAAGGAAGTGAGGCCATGAGGCTTTTAGTCGTTGAGGATGACCGTCTTTTGAACAATACTCTTTGCTACAATCTTTCGGCGGCGGGCTACACAGTGGACGCTGCCATGACAAAATCGGCGGCGGTCAATTTTTGTGAAGCGCAGGACTATGATCTGATCGTGCTGGATGTCAATTTGCCTGATGGAAACGGATTTGACTTCTGTACGGAAATCAAAGAGCGCCGTCCAGATACCGCCATGATTTTCCTGACCGCAAACGATATGGAAAGGGATATGCTGAAAGGCTTTGAGTTGGGGGCAGACGACTATGTTACAAAACCGTTCCATATCAGTGTATTCAGAAAAAAGGTTTCTGCCTTGCTGGGCCGTATACAGAAGCAGACAGGCGGCGATTGCTACACGGATGGCACATTGTCCATCAATTTTTCGGAGTTGACTGCCACCCTCGCAGGGGAGCTGGTTATCTTCACGCCGATGGAATACCGCTTGCTGAAGGTACTGGTAAGAAATCCGCAAATCGTTCTGACCCGGCAGGTACTTCTTGAAAAGCTGTGGGACGCGGATGAAAACTTTGTGGATGAACACGCATTGACTGTAGCGATCAGCCGCGTCCGGGGAAAAATCGAAGTAAACGGCCTGCAATATATCAAGACGGTCTATGGCATGGGCTATATGTGGATTGGGGGTGTGAAAAAGTGAAAGGGGGCAAAATTTCCATCAACCGCGCCTGTGGGGTGGGGGCAGCTTTTTTAGGTTTGCTTTCCATTGTGACCATTATTTCGGCTTTTCTATTTGCCAGAAATCCGGCAATCGTGTGGCTGTGCCTGCTGTTTATTCTGCTGGTGCTCTCCTGTGCAATTCTTTTCGTGGTCTATCTGCGCCGGAAGCTGGTTTTATTCTCGGACAACCTGTGCCAAACGATAGACGATATGTTGAATGGAGCAGCAGCGCCGCCGCAAATTCGCGAAGAAGAAAATCTGTTTTACAAAATCAATTACCGGCTGGCTCGCCTCTATGACGTTCTGCGGGAGAACCGGGAGAGCATAGCAAAAGAGCGAGCCGATTTGCAGGAATTGATCTCCGACATATCCCATCAGGTAAAAACGCCGGTTAGCAATCTCAAAATGGTAAATGCTACTTTGCTGGAACAGCCCATGCCAGAGGAAAAGCGGCAGGAGTTTTTAATGGCATCCAGCGGCCAGCTTGAAAAGCTGGATTTTCTTATGAAGGCCATGATAAAGACCTCCCGTCTGGAAACCGGTGTCATTTCACTGGACAGAAAGATACAGCCGCTTTATGATACCCTGGCGGCGGCACTGGGTGGTATTCTTTTGAGCGCCGAAAGGAAAAATATTCATGTCGGTGTAGATTGTCCGGAAGATATAATTCTGGCCCACGACAGGAAATGGACAAGTGAAGCCCTGTTTAACATTCTGGATAATGCGGTGAAGTACACCCCGGCAGATGGCGATATTCAAGTTTCCGTTCAAAGCTGGGAGTTCTATGTGAAAATCGACATAACCGACAGCGGCAAAGGAATAGCGGAGAGCAGACAGGGGATGATCTTCAAACGCTTCTACCGGGAAGAAGAAGTACATGACATTGAGGGTATCGGCATCGGGCTGTACCTTGCCCGTGAGATCGTCACCATGCAGGGGGGATATATCAAAGTCGTTTCAACAGTGGGCTGCGGCTCCACATTTTCCGTATTTCTACCCAATGAATAAAATTTTTAGAAAACCTGCGGCTTGTGACATTTCTGTGAGAATTGGCTGTTAGACTGACGGCATCACAGAAAGGATGGTGCAAATCATGAGCATTTTACAAACAACTGACCTCAAAAAATACTATGGCACAGAGCCGAATATCACAAAGGCGCTGGACGGCGTGTCTCTCTCCATTGAGCAGGGGCAATTTGTCGCTATTGTTGGAACCTCCGGCAGCGGCAAGTCCACTCTGCTGAATATGATGGGCGGTCTGGACGTGCCCACCTCCGGCAGCGTTCAAATCAACGGCAAGGAGCTGGCCAAACTGAACGACGAGCAGCTTACCATCTTCCGCCGACGCAACATCGGCTTTATCTTCCAGAACTACAATCTTGTTCCCGTTCTGAATGTCTATGAAAACATCGTTCTGCCCGTGGAACTGGACGGCGATACCATAGACCGGGGATTTATGGATGAAGTAGTGCGCCTGCTGGCTCTGGAGGGCAAACTGAACAATATGCCCAACAACCTATCCGGCGGACAGCAGCAGCGCGTCGCCATCGCCCGCGCCCTTGTTTCCAAGCCCGCTATCGTCCTGGCAGATGAACCTACCGGCAACCTGGACAGCCGGACGAGCAACGATGTGCTGGGTCTTTTGAAAGCGACAAGCAACAAATTTCATCAAACGCTGGTGATGATAACCCATAACAACGAGATCGCCCAGCTTGCCGACCGCATTATCCGCATTGAGGACGGCCGGATTTTCGAGTAAGGGGGGTGCTGACGTTGAATGACATTTTATTTGGAAACAACAACGGCGCGGTGATTAAAAAGCTGTCGGGCCGCTATTTCAAGGCCGGCAAAAGCAGGAATATCATCGCGATCATCGCAATCATTTTGACTACAATACTGTTCACCACGATTTTTACCCTGGGGACCGGCCTGATGGACACCGTTCACGATCAGAATATCCGTAAAGCGGGCGGCGACGGGCAGGCGGTTTTAAATTATATCAGCGATGAAGTATATGACGATGTAGCGGGAAGTTCTCTGATTGACCGCATCGCCTATTCAAAGGCAGTTTCCTACCGGCTGCAAAATCCGGGGCTGGAACGCTGGCGCTCTGACCTGTGGTATTTGGATGATACTGCATTGGAATTTGCCCGCTACACACCCACAACAGGCCACCGGCCCGAAGCGGAAAACGAGATCATCGCGGACACAAAGACGCTGGATGCCCTGGGTGTACCGGCACAGATTGGGGAAACCGTTTCACTGACCTATGACATTAAAGGAAAATCCTACACTACCGATTTTATCCTCTGCGGCTTTTGGGAAACGGACGGTTTGAGCAACATCGGACGGCTGATCGTATCAAAAGCCTTTGTGGATGCTCACTCGGATATTTTGGCCTATACCTATCCCATAGACAATGACTACTCCGGCATTGTCACCGCCTATGTGATGTTCAGCGGAAACGGCGATATAGAAGCCCGGCTCCACCAGCTTCTCTCCGAAACAGGCTATACCTGTGACACGATGGGTGGCAGTCCGGAGGACGGCAATTATGTGATTGCCCGCGTCAGTCCGGCCTATCAGAGCGGCGTACTGTCAGATAACCCGGCTATGCTGGTTTCCGGCATTGTTGGTGTTCTGCTGATTATTGTAACAGGATATTTGATTATCTACAATATTTTTCAAATCTCCGTCATTCAGGACATCCAGTCCTATGGACAGTTAAAAACGCTGGGCACAACAAAGCGGCAGATCAAGCGGCTGATCAACCGGCAGGCGCTTTGGCTTTCTCTGATTGGTATTCCTATCGGTTTGCTGGCGGGATTCTTTATTGGCCGGGCGCTGGTTCCTTTCTTGATGAACGGAACGAGTTATACTGCGGACGCCGGTATTAAGGTGACAGTAAATCCGCTGATTTTTATCGGCTCCACCGCGTTCGCCTTTTTTACAGTTTTTGTCAGTGTACGCAAGCCCGCGAAGATTGCCGGAACAGTTTCGGCAATTGAGGCCATTCGCTATACGGAGAATGATGCGGCGGCTTTTGGAAAGCACAGGGCTAAAGACAAAAAATCGACCCACGGCGCAAAACTCCACTTTATGGCCTTGGCTAACCTGGGACGAAACCGCAAACGCACGGTACTGGTTATTGTATCCATGACACTGAGCCTGGTGCTGTTCAATACAGTGTTCACTCTGTCCAACGGGTTTGATATTGACAAATATATCGCAAAATTTTTGGATACAGACTTTGTAATTTCGAACGTGGACTACTTTCAGTACCAAGTTGAAGAAGGCGAAAACGACTTGTCCGAGAGTTTTATTGAGGCTGTCAAACAAAATAGCTGCTTTGAGGATGGCGGCAGGCTTTATTCCTCCTGGCTGCTGGAAGAACCGTTTTCCACAGGACATGACGCCTTTTTCAGCTATAACAAAGACCAGAACGGCAATTCCTATGTAAGACTATATGGTGCGGACGATTTTCTGCTGAATAATATGGAGGTCATAGAGGGGACAATTGACCTGGAAAAGCTGAAATCAGGAAAGTATATCCTGCTGAGTGTGGAGTGTAATGATGATGGAACCGTCATAGATAACCCAAATATCAGCGTGGGAGACATGGTGCAGATCAACCATCTGGAAGCAGAGGGACTTTCAACCACCATTACGGACAGCTATGATTTTATCATCATGGCAAAAGTCCGGGCCAATGAGAACACAGCCACTACCCGCAACACGGGCGAAAGCCGGTTCTATCTCCCGACAGAAATCTTCCTGCCGCTGTGCGATAGTCCCCATCTGGTCAATTTCACCTTTGATGTGAAAGAGAGAACAGAAGCTGAAATGGCAGAGTTTTTGAATAACTATATCGACAGTGTGGAACCGGGTATGGATTTTGAATCCAAAGCAACCTATATCAGTTCCTTTGACGATCTGACTTCCCTGATCATCACCATCGGCGGAGTGTTGAGCAGCATCATCGGAATTATCGGTATCGCAAACTTTGTCAACTCCGTTTTAACAAGTGTTATCACCCGCAAAAAAGAGTTTGCCATGCTGCAAAGCATCGGCATGACCGGCAGGCAGTTAAAGCGTATGCTCTCTTTTGAAGGACTGTATTATGCCATGGGAACGATTATCACATCGGTTGTCCTTGGGGTGCTGTTTTCTGTGGTAGTAGTGCAGGGAATTTCCAGCGGGATTTGGTTCTTCACCTATCGCTTTGTTATATGGCCCATGCTGGTAATTTATCCCTTCCTTATACTCCTGACCGTGGCGATACCGGCGCTTTTGTACCGGCAAATTGCTAAAGTCAGCGTCATAGAACGGCTGCGACAATAATAAAGAAAAGCAGATTTCTCTGGAAATCGAACAGTTCGACAAACAAGGAGCAAATGTAAGATGAAGAAGATATTAGAATGGACGGCTTTATTAGCGGCGCTTCTGGCCCTTGCAGGCTGCACTGGGAAGGAGGCGGAGGAACCCCGGTGGGAGGAATCCCTTTACCGCACAGTGGTCTATAACAGCGGAGAAGATGAAAGTGATGCAAAATATTTGGAAATCGCACAGCGCAGCCAGAAACTACTGTCCGTATTGGAAGAAAAAGCAGGAGCGTTTGTCATGGACGCATACAATTATCAGAGCGTTGATGATGAGGGGACTCCCCTGTATACTATGAATAACCCGGAGGTTCCAATCGAGATTGCTCCTGCCGGGATGTCTGTGCAGGTAAGCCGGGAATATTTCAAATGGAATCCCATTGAAACAGCGAATGGTTCGGATCTGGCAGAACAGATTGTGCAGGATGACTTGACACTGAATCTGCTTGTACCGGAGCAGTACCGTGACATGGAGCAGGAAATATTGGCCGCCTGGAGGGAATATTTCTACTTTGAAAAGGTGGAGGCCGAGAACGATTACAATGAAATGGCCGGAGAGAAAGAACAGCTGGATATCGCGGAAGATCAACTGGCAGTGAATATCATATATGTTAAGGATGGACAACGGTACTTTACCTATCGGAGTGACTGTGCATCTGCTGACGGAAATTGGATCACAGATCCTCTGGTGCAGATTTATACCGGGAATATTCACTGCAACTATGCTCACAGCTTTCTGACACAGTGGACATATATCCCTTCAGAAGCAGGTTCTCCGGAAAATGCTTACAAAGAGATTGCTCCTTATATTTTGGAATGCGGTGCCCAGGAGAGTTTGAAGGAACTGCGCCCCCTGCGGAATAAGTAAAGTAAACAGTGTTTTTTTGAGGACCACGAAGCCAGGGCCGGAACCCCTTGCGGTACAAGGAATGGAAGCTGCTGATTGTTCACACATCATATGAAAACACCGCTCCGTTTTTGGCGGAAGCGGTGTTTTGAATAAGGCTGACAGACCAAAATCAACTCAGTATCGGTAATTGCAGAGTCTGTATGACATGCAGAGAGTGAATATAGACGAAATATTGGGAGAATAGGGCGATTGGAGAAATAGGATGATACTATGACCGCATGAAACCGGTTTGCTGAAATTGCATGATAACGAAGTGGAATTTCGCAGATTTGCAATATATAAGAATGTAATCCTGACCAGGATTCCCCATAATATACCGAATTGGTATGAAAGAGTTGATATTATTTTCCTCGAAAACGAAAGGTTTTCGGGGAGATTTTTTTATGTTCCCGAAAAATTTACAAAACCTGCCAAAAACCAGTTGATAATATCTACAACATAAATTATAATATTAGAAGAATTCATTGACAAAAGAAATACCTGGGAGAGTAAGCGTATGAGTTTCGGAGAAAAATTGTTTCAATTAAGAACTGAGAGAGGAATCTACCAGAAGGCGGTTGCGGAGTATCTGGAGGTATCGGTGGGCACGATCTCCAATTATGAGAACGGAGTGCACTGTCCTGATCTGCCGACTCTGTGCAAGCTGGCCGGATATTTCCATGTAACTACGGACTACCTTCTGGAACTTACAGAATGCGCGTCTTCCATGGAGAAGCTGAACGTGCAGATGGCAGATGGTTACACCATCGGAAAAGCCCTGAACACCATGCAGGATATGTCCCAGCCGGCCCGCAGACAGGCCATCAAGTATCTGGATATGGTAAAGGCTTATGAGGAAATGCCCGGGAAAGACCGAAGTATCAGCCGGCAGAGGCAGCAGATCGAGAGCCAGGGCCAGATCATTATCCAGCAGGCGGAGGAGATTAAACATCTGAAGGAATTGCTGGAAGAGCAGTTAGAAAAGCAGATAGAAAGGCTGTAGGCCGATGTTTTAATTATTGATGCCCCCCCTTGACAGATCAGGTAAAAAAATTACAAAATTTTCCATAATTCGGTTGATACTATCTATAATATGTATTATAGTATTAAAAAGGGATTCAATTAGGGGAGAATCACAATATGAATTTTGGAGAAAGACTATTTCAACTGAGAACAGAGCGGGGAATCTATCAGAAGCAGCTGGCAGAGTATCTGGGGGTGTCCATCGGCACCATATCCAATTATGAGAACGGGGTACATTTTCCCGACCTGAGTACATTGTGCAGATTCGCAGAGTATTTTCACGTATCCGCGGATTACCTCCTGGGGCTTACGGAGAGCGCCATGCCTATAGACAGTCTGAATGTGAGACTGGGAGAAGGACATACGGTGGGCAGCGTGCTGAATTCCATACTGGATCTGTCCCAGCCCAGCCGTCAGAAGTTGGCCAGGTATCTGGGCATGATCAAGACCTGTGAGGAGGCTCCGGAAAAGGAGCAGACCATAGGCAAGCAGAAGCAACTCATCCGCCGCCAGAAGCATGCCATCGACCGCCTGAACCAGACCATTGAACGACAGAGCAGAGAAATTGTTCGATTAAAAGAGTTAATTCCCACTAAAGTATTTTCCGAAGCCACCGATATATAATATGTCGGCAGGACAAGAAGGCTGGAGGACTGATTTTCGGAAAACCGATTTAAAAAAAAACGAAAAAAGTTTTCCAAAGCCCTAAAGTTTTCCAAAAGCCCACCGATATACATAACAAGTAAAGCAAATGAACAACCGTTCAATGCTTACGCTCAATGCAACCCGGATCTGATCCGCACAATCAAGGAAGGGCTGCAGTAACATTTGCCGGGAGAGCGATACGTGCGAATCGAAGGAACGGCAAGCAAAAATCCGGCCGCAAGGAAGCGGCTTCAAAATTCAAGGAGGAATATATCATGGTAGTACAACACAACTTACGCGCAGTAAACTCTAACAGAATGCTCGGCTTGACCGCAGCTACTCAGTCCAAGTCCACTGAGAAACTGTCTTCCGGCTACAAGATCAATCGTGCAGCTGATGACGCTGCTGGCTTGGCTATCAGCGAGAAGATGAGACGTCAGGTAAGAGGTCTGACCCAGGCTTCCCTGAATGCACAGGATGGTATCTCCTGCGTACAGACTGCTGAAGGTGCTCTGAACGAAGTTCATGACATGCTGCAGAGAATGAACGAGCTGGCTGTTAAGGCTGCCAACGGTACTAACCAGTCCGAGGATCAGTCCTACATCCAGAAGGAAGTAACCAATCTGTGTGAGGAAATCAACCGTGTATCTGCAACCACCACCTTCAATGAGAAGATGTTGCTGGATGGTACGTTCAAGAGCGTAGCCCTTCAGGTTGGTGCAGAGGCTGCTTCTGCTAACCAGATTTCCGTTACGATTGCTTCCCTGAGTGCAAGTGGCTTAGGCGTTGCCAGCGTTAGCGTAGCTTCTCAGGCATCTGCGAAGACTGCTATCACCACGATTAAGAGCGCTATCAAGACTCTGAACGAGCAGCGTGCTAATCTGGGTGCTGTTCAGAACAGACTTGAGCATACCGTTAACAACCTGGACAACGTAGTGGAGAACACCACCGCTGCTGAGAGCCGTATCCGTGATACCGACATGGCTACTGAGATGGTTAAGTACTCCAACAACAACATTCTGGCTCAGGCAGGTCAGGCTATGTTGGCTCAGTCCAATCAGGCTAACCAGGGTGTACTGTCCTTGCTGCAGTAATCACAGAGTTAATTGTACAACTAGGAAGAGGGTTGACTTGGTCAACCCTCTTTTTGGCTTGTTTGTATTTTTATTTGAAAACGTAATTTGGAGCCTGGGGCTAAAATAATTTTTCTCCCCGCATTATGCGTTCCACCAACGACTTTTCCAATGCCTCAATTTGCTTTTTGTAAAAGGGATATTCATGGGAAACACTGCAAATCGGAGTCATGTAATCTTCGCCATATACTTTTGTAAGCACTGCGTCATATGCTTTAGGAGCAGGCAAAGTGATATTTTCAAAGGGTAGATAAATGCATTCGTCAAACCATTTTTTCTGAAAGTGGTAGTTGGCATTGGGGTTACCGGGGATATGGGTTACAAAAGGGCCGTTGGTGTTGCTGTACTTTTTGCTGACAATATCGGCCTGTTTCAGTAACTGTCCCCGGAGTTTTTGGGTACGGTCGAACTTTGTCTGGCAGAGAACTTCCAGATCAGGCAGTACTTCTAATACTCCGTCTGGATCGGTCTCACAATTCGTGGATGTGCCCATAAGAATCTGTACAAGCTGTGCCTGGTCCATTTCCTGTGCATGGTTAAGGGGCAGGGTGTCAAAGGGGAAGATGTCCACTCCCACAATATATGGACATCCATGGAATTCCAATAGCTGCTGAGGGGCATAGGAGATGGTCCAGGTGTTGGTCACACGCATAAAGGTGGTAGAGTAATCCTCCAGATTATAAGGGCTCTGCAAATGGTAGTCTCCGGTAAATTCCGCAGGGGCCAGTTTCATAAAGCGCTCGTAGTCCTCCCTCAGCATCATAATATCCACATCGTCGTCCCAGGGAATAAAGCCTTTGTGACGCACCGCCCCGAGCAAGGTTCCATATGCGGCAAAATATTTGATCTTGTGCTTTTCACAAATACCGCGTATCACCTCCAGGACTTCTAACTGTGCTGCCCAGACACATTTCATCATCGGCTCCACATAAAAGCCCTGGTAGGTTTCTCCTAAAAAGAAATCCTTATCAAATTGAAGCATATGTTTTCTCCTCCACGCTGTATAGCTTTTAGATGTACATTTGGATTATAACATTATTACCGCCCAAAGGAAAGCGTTTTAACTGAATTAGACAGGATAAGTATGGAAATCAGGGATTTTGCAGAAATTACAGTTATCATTTAATTGGATTTATGTTATAATGGGAAAAACAATTCAGGAGTTATCTGTATATGAAAATATTGATTATGGCGGATATCCATGGTAATCTGGAAGCGTTGGAGAGGATCCTGGCAGAGGCTGACAGCTGCCATATTCAGGGCTGCGTCTTGCTGGGAGATCTGATTGATTATGGGATGCATTCCAACGAAGTGGTGAGGCGTTTGTTAAAGCTGCAATACCCCATGCTATGTAATCTTAGGGGAAACCATGAGGAGGCGGTATTGCAGGAGGACTATGCCAGATTTTCTTCCGAAAGAGGGCGGAAGAGCGCCAGGCATACGAGGGAGCGGCTGGATCAAAACACATGGCGGTACATAAAAGATTTGGAGAAGAGTGGGAAGCAGGAATTTCGCTGCGGCGGGAAATATTGCCTGGGGATTCACGGCAGCCTGGAAGACTGCTTTTGGAAGAGCATTATCCCGGAGCAGGATTTGGATTTGTACAGTTCTTACGATTATGTATTTTCCGGGCATTCTCATCGCCCTCATTTTTTTGAGAGATTTTATCCGGTACAGGATGCCAGACGGAGGAACCTGAAGAAAACGATTTTTATTAATCCGGGTTCGGTAGGTCAGCCCAGGAACCTGAACCCCATGGCTCAGGCGGCAGTTCTGGACACGGATACGGAAAATGTGGTCTTTCTGAGAGCGGCGTATGATATTGCCAAAGAACAGCAGGCTTTTGACGGACAGGTGGATTCTTTTTACAGTGAGAGATTGGAGTATGGCGTATGAAAAACTTATATGTAATAAGCGGCGTGACAGGTATGACAGGGAATGAACTGGCAAGGAAGCTGACGGCGGAAGGTACTGCCAACAGGGTGATCGGTTTTGACAACTTTTTTGCTTCTTCGCTGCATACGGTGGAGGATATTCTGGACAGGGAAGCATTTACCTTTTATGCGTATGACTTGAATGACAGGCGGCAGATGCAGGAACTGAAGGAAGAGGTGCGGCGGGAAAAGTCCGGGTTTGATTTATGTATCTATATCAACTGTGCGGCAGTGGTTCATACAGAGCATTTTTATCATGTGGAGCGTACCTTTGAAACCAATGTGGTGGGGATGAAGGCTTTTCTGGAACAGGCCATCGCCGTATCGGCGGATGTCTATATCAACTGTTCTACTTCGGAGGTATATTCCATGAATTCCTGGGGGGAACAGGGGGTGAGGGAGTCGGATTTCATCACCATGGCCAATGCGGAGCATTCCCAGAGGACCAGCTATGCCACGGGAAAACTGCTCACGGAATTCTTTATGAAAGATGCGGTGATGGAGGGGAAAATCAAGGGATGCTCCATTCGCTTTGCCAATGTATACAGTAAGAATGAACTGTATCCCAAGCATATCATTCCCCATATTCTGAACCAGCTGAAGAACGGGGGGAAGGTGGAACTGTTGGATAACTCCCGCAGAAACTACAGGACCTTCCTGCATAATGAGGACAGCTGCGAAGCGGTCATAGAGTTGGCCAATACGCCCCAGGCTCTGGACGGCAGTGTATACAATGTGGCCACGGACGAGGAGATTTCCATCATTGACCTGGTGCGTCTGTGCGCGCAGAAGTTGGGAATAGGAGAACCGGAGATCGCTTTTAACGGGTATCGGGAGTCCGATCCAGAGAGACGGCTGTTAAACACGGACAAGATCAGGAGCAGGACCGGCTGGCGGCCGCAGATCACATTGGAACAGGGCATTGGGATGTGCGTGGAGGAGATGGAGCGAGTATGAGAATATTGCTTGTGACGGTGGCAGGACTTTCCAGCCGTTTCAGCCAGTCTGTGGGGTACCCCTGTCTGAAATGTCTGTACCATGAGGGAGAAAGTACCCGGACTCTGCTGTACCGTCTTACTCATATGTGGGATTTCGACCGCTATATTCTTGTGGGCGGTTATCGGTATGAGGAATTGGCCGGGGCGGTGGAGCGGGATTTAAAGGATATCAGGGATCGGGTGAGTCTGGTGAGAAATGAACTGTATCAGGAGACGGGTTCCGGATACAGTCTGTATCTGGGGCTGTGTGAGGCATCCAGATGGGACTATACGGAGATTGTTTTCGCGGAGGGGGATCTGCTGGTGGACCGGGAAAGTTTTATAAAGGTATGCCAGGCTCCCGGGGATGTGGTGACGGTGAACCGGGAGCCCATACAGGCCCACAAAGCGGTGGCGCTCTATTTTGACAGGGAGAACGGGATACATTATATATATGATACCAGCCATAGGTGTCTGGAAATCGGGGAGCCCTTCCTGAGCATATATAATTCAGGACAGATCTGGAAGTTTGCGGATTCGGGTCTTTTACGGAAGTCAATGGATGCTTTGGACAAGCAGGGGCAGACAGGAACCAACCTGAATTTGATCCAGGAGTATTTCAGCCACAGCAGGCATTATGAGATTATTTCCTTTGAAAAATGGGTGAACTGCAACACAGTGCAGGACTATAACGCAGGGATAGCGGAGATAGACAACTATGAAAACATTGAATGAGAAATTAAATGGCCTACGAAGAGAATTGCGGGACAGAAAAGCGAGAGTCATGATCTTGGGCCTGGGGAGCGTGGGAAATTATCTGCTGGACTACATTTTGTCTTCCGGGGATGAAGGCCTGGAAATCTGTGTGGCAGGGCGGAACCGGGAAAAGATGGTCTCGGACGTGAATATTGTGAAGGTGGCCTCTTTAATCCGGGGACAGAATCGGTGCGGGGTAGATGTGATGGCAGGGGTGGACCTGAATGACATTTCTGCTATCCGGGACTGCATCCGGGCATGGAAGCCGGATATCATTGTCAACTCCAGCCGGGCCTATTCTGGTCTGAAATATGGCAGCATCTCCTGGGGAGCGGTCCGGGCTTATGGGATCTGGTCTCCGCTGGCTGTTAAATATATAAAAAATATTATGGAAGCATATGAAGAGGCGGGCAGTGAAGCCATTGTTATCAACACATCCTATTCGGACGTCGTGATTCCCTGGCTGAAGTCTGCCGGGAAGGCATACCCGGATTTTGGGAGCGGCAATATCAATCATCTGCTGCCAAGAATCCGATTTGCCGTGGCGGAGGAGAGAAGGATAGAGGATTACTGGAATATTGATGTGACCTATGCGGTAAGCCATTTTCATGATGTGGTGATCAGCAAAGAGGGGCAGACGGAGGGTGTGGAGCAGCTGATTGACATCCGTTATCGGGGGGAGAAGCTGATGCCGGACATGGCAAGGATATTTGCGGCCTGTAAGATCGCCATGCCTGTGGATGCCAAGCGCAATATGATGAACGCCTCCAGTAATTATGAGATCATCCAGGCCATCTTGGGTGCCGTGCGCCAGGGGAAGCGGACCAAGCTGCACTGTCCCGGTGTGTTCGGCGAGATCGGCGGGTATCCCCTGATCCTGAACGGCAGCGGGGAGGACGTGCGGGCTTACATAGAGGAAAAGTATTTTGATATAGAGAAGATGCGCCGTAAGAACCGGGAGTCCATCTATCTGGACGGAATTGAGGATGTGCAGGAAGGGAGCCTGGTTTATTCGGATGAATTGATTCGGAAGGCACGACACGCTTTTGGGGTCATGCTCCCCAAAAAAGTTGCCTTTGCGGAGATAGAGGACACTGCTGATTTTATTATCAGGGAAATCATTATGAAATACAGCAGCTGACCCACCGAGAAAGGGGCTGAGGGAAAGACAGCCCCATATGATTCGGAGGGGGAAAGTTTAAAAGAAGTCAGGTCTGACGGAGTCCGCCATCCTGCCGGCCACCAGTGCTTCCACCAGCATGTTGTGCTGCTTCTGATAGAAGGGATATTCGTGGCCGGGCTGACGATCCGGGATCATATAGTCGGCGTTGAACAGGGCAGTCAGCGCTTCCTGGTAGTCTATGGGAGCAGGAATACTGGTATTTTCAAAGGGCAGCCATATCACATCGCGGTACCACTCTCTGCGCAGATAGCGTTTACGCCCTACATGATAAGTCATATGGGTCATATAGGTGGCATCCGTGTCGTTATATAAACAGCTGACAGAGGTGAGGGCCCTCAATAATTGATTTTTAATATCTTTATCCCGGTCAAAACGCATTCCGCACATTCGCTCCAACTCCGGCAGATTTGCCATGACTTTGTCAAGGTGATTGCGGCAATTTTGCACATTGGCCAATAGAGTGATATATAGCTTGCATTGCTGCTCTTCGGCTTCCTTGTCATCAGGAAGCACATCTAATGGAAATATGTCGGGTCCTACCACATATGGACAGCCATGGTACTGCTGCAGGCGCTCCGGGGAATAACTGATTGTCTGTGCATTGACCATCACTGCGAAGGGCTGCTCATATAGATTGCTGGAGTATTCGCTGTGGACATGGAAGGGTTCGGGCAGTTCCTGATTGGCGATTGCCAGAAAACGTTCGTAATCCGGGCGCAGCATGCAGATGTCAATATCGTCATCCCAGGGGATGAAGCCCCGGTGACGGACGGCTCCCAGCAGAGTACCCCAGTCGGCAAAATAGGTGATATTATGCTTCGCGCATAGTTCACGCAGCACTTCCAGCACCTCCAGCTGCGCAGCCCAGGCGCATTTCATCATTGCTTCAATATGAAAACCGTCAACCGTTTCATCCTGAAAATAATTCTTGGGAAATTGCAGCATGGCAAGGGACTCCTTTTCGGTAATTTTATATCCCAATCATAGCGCATTTTATAGAAAAAAACAAGAATATAGATGCCGGAGTAAAGACTTTTCTCTTTTTTTCCGATATATACTAAAAGAATATATAGTTGCATGGAGGCACGGAGAGTCAAAAAAGAGCGGGAAGCTGTTATCGCATGGAGTGCTATAACAGTTTTTTATTTTGTTAGGTCATGGAAAGGACGGAAATATGAAAAAAGTATACACTTGTTTTTGTACGGATGTGATTCATGAAGGGCATTTAAATATTATTAACAAAGCGAGAGAATACGGGGAAGTCATCGTTGGGGTTTTAAGTGATTCCGCCATGATTCGGTTCAATCGTTTTCCTATTATTTCCTTCGAAGAGAGAATGAAGCTGGTGTCGGAAATAGAAGGAGTCAGCCGGGTTATCGTACAAGATGAGTTTGATTATGACGAAGTTATTCGCCGTATCCGTCCGGATTATGTTATTCATGGAGATAATTGGACCAGAGGGTTTATGAAAGTAGTAAGGGATCGTGCGGAGGCGGCTCTGAAAAAGTACGGCGGAGAGATTATAGATGTTCCATATACATATAATGAGAATGTGAAGCGGATTGATGCATGCGCCAGAGAAAAGGCCCGGATGCCGGAGTATCGGAGAAAGCGACTGAGGCTATTGCTGCCCCTCTGTCCCATAGTCAAGACCATAGAGGTACACAGTGGACTGACAGGTCTGATAGCGGAAAAGACAACAGTGGAATGTGACGGCAAGCTGGATCGATTTGACGCAATGTGGATCAGTTCGTTATGTGACTCCACGGTCAAAGGCAAGCCGGATATTGAATTGGTTGATATGACCTCACGTCTTCGGACGGTGGACGATATCATGGAAGTTACAACAAAGCCTATTATTTTCGATGGCGATACGGGGGGAATGATAGAACATTTTGTTTATACGGTTCGGACATTGGAGAGGATGGGAGTCTCCGCAATAATAATAGAAGACAAAATCGGTCTGAAGAGGAACTCGCTGTTTGGAACAGAGGTGGTGCAAACCCAGGATACCATAGAGCATTTCTGCGAGAAAATAGCGGCGGGAAAGAAAATACAGCTGACGGATGATTTTATGATTATTGCCCGCATTGAGAGTCTGATTCTGGAGCAGGGAATGGAAGATGCCCTGAAACGTGCCAGGGCCTATGTGAAGGCCGGCGCGGACGGGATCATGATCCATTCTCGAAAAAAAGAACCTACGGAGATATTGGAATTCTGTCATTTGTTCCGTCAGGAGGATAAGGATACGCCCATTGTGGTGGTTCCCACGTCCTTTAACAGTATCACCGAGGCGGAACTGGCGGAGGCCGGAGTCAATATTGTTATCTATGCCAATCAACTGACCAGGAGCGCATTCCCTGCCATGCAGAGAGTGGCCATAGATATCTTGAAAAACCACAGGGCCCTGGAAGTGGATGAACGGCTGATGCCCATTAAGGATATCATCAGTCTGGTAGATGACATCTAATTGAGGCCCATGAGAAGGCGATCCTGCCGGAAACAGGACTGGTAAAGGGAGTTCTGTTTCCGGCAGGATTTGCTTAGTATGCATTTTTGAACTAATTTAGATACAAGAAAGTCTTGTATAATTTTATAAAATATTTGGCCGATATATACTATAAGCGTGTAAAGGCTGTATGGAGGCACTGAAAATCCGAAGAGCGTTGGGGCTGATAATTGTGCAAAGGTGTAAGTGAGGAAAATACGGTGTTTGATAAAAACATTAAATCATTAAAACAATATAAGCATGCACATGGCTGGGATACTGTTGGCGGCAGGGATGCGGGAGATCAGATAAAATCTGATTTTAGAGCATATGAAAGGACCGATAAAATTCCTCTCTTATCCAATATTATGGACAGGGAGTTTCTGGTCAAAATAGATAATGAAACACTTCTTTTTACATAATCATGATATATCTCCGCTTCTTGTTAAGGAGCGAATTGTCTTTTTGGTAGGCCAAGACACACTTGAGTCCTATTTTGAAGATATGCAGACGCTGCTTCCCCAGGAAGTATTTGGTTATGATCACACAAGTATTCAGAGCATAATGGATACAATTGCTGCAGGTTATCCACATCAAAGACAAAAAACATTTAACAATTACCTATGAAGATAACAGTGTGGCGCTTCGCATGGGCGGAGAATTTGCGGTTTCATTGTGCAGTCTCTTATCTGACGAAAACAGGAAGAAAATCCACTGCATCATTGACCAAAGTAAGGAATGCTATGCCAGTGTGCTGGGATATCCGGCGTATTCTCTGACGGAAATGGATTTCACGGAAATCAAGTATGTGGTGGTATGCAGCTATCAACATCGGGAAATGTTAATGAGAGAAAGTCAAATGTACAGTGACCGTGTAAAAATAGCGGATATATATGATTTTTTAGAACAAAAGGGTTATGTGGGCCTGCATACGATTAATGGTTATGAATTTCCGCCGCGGGAATGCTATGATGTTGATTTCCCGTTCTGTGATTTGAATGAAGACTATTAGTACAGAAGCGGAAAGAATACTCTGAGAATGGGGGAGGGAATGAAGCGTGGTAAACACAAAAGCAGCGCAGAGGGTCAGATTTGTTGTATGGGGGGCCGGAGGCCGGGGGAAAATAGCGGCAGAAATCTTCGGGGAAGATAGGATCGTAGCGTTTATTGACGGCGATCCTGATAAAATAGGCACGAACTTTTGCAATAGACCGATTATAGACTTTGACCAATATAAAAAGGAATATTCCATGTATGCCATTCTGGTATCCCCGGCAATAGGCGATTCTATAACAGAGATTCTCAGGAGAGAAGACCTTTTCTTTTTTTATTACAATGAGTGTCCGCCCGAACTGATCGGATATGGGTGGCAGAAAGCAAAGAAATACAGAGACAAAGTGAGTATGCCTTCCGCGAAATCGGCAATATACGGGGACTCTCTATACAGTGTTCTATTGTATGAATATTTGACTGCTGCAGGATATGAATGCGTGGGATTGATTCATAATAAGGATTTATCAGAAAATGCGAAGAAATCCTTTGCCGGAATGTTTCCGCATATTACTGTTAAACAATTATGTGAGATCGGAGAGGATACCGAAATTTTACAGACAGTATCTGACTGCGAATGTTCACAAGAATTATTCAGCAAAAAAAGTCAAAATATTTACGATTGGAAAGATTGCATAAAAGAATATTACAACCCCAAAATAGCAAATCTGCAAAACAAGTATGAGAAGCGAAGATGTTTCATTGTGGCCACGGGTCCCAGCCTGACACTTGCTGATTTGGATGTACTGAACAGAAACCATGAATTTTGTATGAGTGTAAACACAATTTTTTACAGTTTTGATCAGACAAAATGGAGACCCGATCAATATATTGTGGTTGATCTGGCAATTATTGAACATTATGCTGATAGTATCAAAGAGATGGACGTCAGAGAAAAATTTATTCCGGATGCGTGTATAGATTTTGACTACGAAAGTCTGTCGGATGAATTTTATGTATATCATTCCATTTATACGGCGGGTGCATTGCGGCAGGGGCTGATAACAGAGAATTTTGCGAAGTATGCCTATAATACAGGAACAGTTACGGCGGTATGCTTACAACTTGCCATGTATGAAGGTTTTGAAGAGATATATCTATTAGGATGTGACTGTTCGTATTTTGAAACCGGGCTGAAACATTTCTGTGAACCGGAGGAACTGCAGATTAACGGATATGGCGTGTTGGAGGGGGGGCTGGAAATTTTGGCTTACCACATCAATGCTTATGAAAAAATAAGAGATTATGCCGATAAAAAAGGAATAAAGATTTTTAACGCAACCCGAGGCGGATATCTGGAGACCTTTGAGAGAGTGAATTTTGACGATCTATTTTAGAAGTATATAATAAAGCTGCCATAAAGATAGGAGAATCAGAGGAAATGGGCGAAAAAGTAACTTTATCTCCAGAAAAATTAAGAAACTTGCAGCTGATCGAATTAGAGATGTTAGTGGAAGTGGATCGCATCTGCAGGAAATATGGCATCGAGTATTCTTTAGATGGAGGAACTCTTTTAGGGGCAGTACGCCATAAGGGCTTTATCCCCTGGGATGATGACGCGGATGTGATATTTACCCGTCATGAGTATGCGAAGTTTTTCAGGGCCTGCAAGAAGGAATTGGATACGGAACGTTTTTTTCTGCAGGACTATCGCACGGATGAGGAGTACAGATGGGGCTTTGCAAAGATCAGGCGCAAAGGTACTGAACTGGTCCGGCGTGGGCAGGAGCATATGAAATATCGCACAGGCGTGTATATAGATGTGTTTGTGGTGGATCATGTGCCGGACGGTTATCTGATGCGCCGATTCTATTACGGTGTCAATTTCTGCATTCGGAAAGTTTTATATTCGGAGTTGGGAATGGTGGCAGAGAAGAACACATACATGCGGATGCTGTACCGCATTCTCTATAAACTGCCTAAAGACACCATGTTTCATATCAGGAATTGTTTCGCCGCCCTCTGCAATCGGAAGGAGACAGAATTGGTGAGTCACCTGCTGTACCAGTATCCTTCCAAGGAGACGAAATATGGAATGCCGGCAAAATGTTTTAAGCAATATCGGGATCTGGAGTTTGAGGGAATGCAGCTGAGAGGATTTGCGGATTATGATACTTACCTCACTCTTCTCTACCATGATTATATGACGCCGCCGCCCGCTGACAAAAGGCACCATGAAGCGGGGGAGGCATCCCGGATCGATCTGATTGACATAACATTGGAAGAAATCCGGGAAAGAAAGCGTTCCGCGGACAGAGAGCTGGCCCACAAGAAGAGAGGTCGTATATGAATATAGCATTGATCATTGCAGGGGGGGCGGGATCCAGGATGCAGCAGGATATTCCCAAGCAGTTCCTTTCTGTCCATGATAAACCGATCATCATATATACGCTGGAAGCATTTCAGAGGCATCCGGAAATAGACTGCATTGCAGTGGTATGTCTGGAAGGATGGGAAAGGACCTTGGAAGCCTATGCAAGGCAGTTTAATATTGTTAAGCTGAAGCATATTATTCCCGGCGGTGAAAACGGCCAGTCCTCTATTCGTAACGGCGTATTTGAGCTGGAAAAGTATTATGGGGGAGAGGATCTGGTTCTGGTACATGATGCCATCCGGCCCATGGTATCGGAAGAGATCATCTCGGACTGCATACATAAGACATTGGAGTATGGATCAGGAATCGCATCCATTCCCTGTGCGGAAGCCATGGTGGTAACGGAGACAGGGCATGGCGCTTCGGAAAGTTATGACCGCAGCCGTCTGAAGCGCACCCAGACACCCCAGGGATTTTCTCTTCAGCGGCTGGGGGAGGCACACAGAGAGGCACTAAAGCGTGGTATTACCAATTCCGTGGCATCCGTTACGCTGATGCTGGAACTGGGACAAAGCGTGGAACTGTCCCTGGGCTCAGAAAAAAATTTGAAACTTACAACAGTTGAGGATATCGACATATTTAAAGCGCTGTTGCTGTCAAAGAGGGAAAGCTGGCTGAAAAACGGCTAGAGGACAGAGAAGTGCGGAAAGAAAATCCATGTTATTGAAAAATGATATTTATTCTCGCCAGATAGATGAGGCATTGAAGAAAATAGGAAACAGTCTTAAAAAGCTGGCGGGACAGAGGGTTTTTGTCACGGGCGCTTCCGGAATGATTGGTTCCTGTGTTGTGGATATGTTTTTGTACCTGAATGAGCGGCAGAAGATGGGCATACAGATTTATGCCGCCGGGAGAAATGCAGAGAAGATTCAGAAGCGCTTTGACGGCTGCAGGGACAAAAACGATTTCCATATAGTGGAATGGGATGCGGCCCGGGAGCAGGAACTGAATCTGCAGCCGGATTATATTATCCATGCGGCGGGCAATGCGGATCCTCTTATGTTTGCGGCGTATCCGGTGGATACGCTGCTGGCAAATGTTCTTGGTGTAAAGACAATAATGGATCTGGCCATAAGGTGCCGGACAAGGCGCATACTCTATGTCTCCTCCGGTGAAATGTACGGTCAGCCGGATGGTACAGTGGAAGCCGGATTCACTGAAGATTACAGCGGATATGTGGATTATAAGGATTCACGTTCCTGTTATCCTTCAGGAAAGCGTGCGGCAGAAGCATTGTGTCAGGCATATATACGACAGCATGGAGTAGATGCAGTGATCGTAAGGCCCTGTCATTGCTACGGCCCGACAATGACGGAGAAGGACAGCCGTGCCCTAAGCCAATTTTTCCGAAAAGCCTTAAAAGGGGAGGACATTGTACTGAAAAGTTCCGGTGAAGTGGTTCGTTCCCACTGCTATACAGTGGATGCGGCCGCCGGAATGCTGAGGGTATTGCTGGATGGAGAGTGCGGGGAAGCATATAATATCGCAGATCCGGATTCTGTTGTAAGCATAAGGGAAGCGGCGGAACTGATTGCGGGCGAAGCAGGACAGAAGGTATGTTTTGATATACCGGAGGAAACAGAAAAAAGAGGATATTCTAAGGTAAGCAGGGCTGTTTTGGATTCCGGGAAGATTTATGCGCTGGGCTGGAGACCGCAAACAGGTATGCGAACAGGGGTGCGGGATACGCTGAAAATAATGACAAACTGCTTTTAGGAAAGTATAATGATGAAAACGGCAAGGAGAAAATCATGTTTGATCTGAATCAATTTATTGCGAAATATGTAATTCAGCGTCCACAAAGTATGTTTTTCCAAGATATTGAAGCCAACAGGGATAAGCTGCTTCATAAAATAGAAGGAAAATCCGTTCTTGTAATCGGAGGCGCCGGTTCCATAGGTTCCTCTTTTATAAAAGCAGTCCTGCCGTTCAAACCCTCCACGCTGGTGGTGGCAGATATTAATGAAAATGCATTGGCAGAACTGACCAGAGACCTCAGAGCTTCCAGGGGTATGTATGTACCGGAGGAATATATACCTTATCCTATGGATTTCGCATCTCCCGTATTCCAAAAAATGATCAGAAAAAGGGGCGGCTTTGATATTATTGCCAATTTTTCGGCGCATAAGCATGTCCGATCGGAGAAGGATATCTACTCTGTTGAGGCTCTTCTCAGAAACAATGTGCTAAATGCCAAGGTTTTGCTGGACTTTCTGACAGAATTCCCGCCGGAAGAATACTTTTGCGTGTCTACTGACAAAGCCGCCAATCCGGTTAACATCATGGGGGCGAGCAAGCGTATTATGGAAGATATGATCTTTGCGTATTCAGATAGGTTTCCTGTGAAAACAGCAAGATTTGCAAATGTGGCTTTTTCCAATGGGTCGTTACCCGCGGGATATTTGCAGCGTATTCAAAAGCTGCAGCCAATCAGTGCCCCTTCAGATGTAAAAAGATATTTTGTCTCCCCGGAGGAAAGCGGGCAGATCTGCATGTTGGCATGTATGCTTGGCGCAAACAGGGAGATTTTTTTCCCACGGTTGGAGGAGGCGCAGATGATGACATTTGATAGAATTGCTATTGCGCTGCTTCAAGAGCATGGCTATACACCTCTTCCCTGTGAAAGCGACGAAGAAGCAATTGAGAAAGCAGAGGCGCTCAGGGCAGGCAGCCTTCTTTATCCGGTTCACTTTTCCCGTTCGGACACATCGGGTGAAAAGGCTTATGAAGAGTTTTACACGGAAAGTGAACATGTTGATTTTAAGCGGTTGAGCGCATTGGGGGTTATCACTGGAAAAGAACTTCCGGATAAGGATAGAATCCAAAGATTTCTTGAAGCAATGAATAAAGTATTTGACCGTAAAGAAACAACGAAAGAGGAAGTGATTTTGCTTATGAAGGAATATCTTCCCAATTTTGATCATATTGAGACAGGCAAATCTTTGGACAGCAAGATGTAAAAAAGCGGGGCAGAAAGATGAGTGGACTGATTCCTTTGTCAATTCCAAATTTTGAAGGAAATGAGAAAAAATATGTGAATGATGCATTAGAACAGGGGTGGGTTTCAACCGGAGGCCCCTATATCACTAAGCTGGAGGGGCAAATGGCTGAGTTCCTTCATACGGATCGTGTGGCCGCCTGTCAAAGCGGAACAGCTGCCCTGCATCTTTCTCTAATTGAAGCAGGGGTAAGGCCCGGAGATGTGGTCATTGTGCCTCCGCTGACATTTATTGCGGCAGTGAATCCGGTGAAATATCAGTTTGCGGCCCCTGTTTTCGTTGACTGTGATGACAGTTTCTGCATTGACCCTGTTAAGCTGCAGGAATTCTGTGAAAATGAATGTACGTTTAAGGACGGATTACTTTCCTACAACGGGAAGGCTGTGAAGGCGATAATCGTTGTCCATGTATTTGGAAATATGGCGGATATGGTTTCCATTATGCAAACAGCACAGAGATACAATCTCAAAGTAATTGAAGATGCAACAGAGGCTCTGGGAACAAAATATACAGAGGGGCCATATTGTGGTAAATATGCCGGAACAATAGGGGATTTCGGCGCATTTTCCTTTAATGGAAACAAGATCATAACCACCGGAGGAGGAGGGGCCGTCACTGCAAAAGATCCAAAGATTGTAGATCATATACGATATCTGTCTACTCAGGCAAAGAACGATCCGCATTATTATATACACGATGAGGTGGGCTACAATTACAGGATGACTAATCTTCAGGCGGCGCTGGGAGTTGCGCAGATGGAGAAGCTGCCCGAGTTTATCTGCCGCAAGAAGAGAAATTTTGAAATGTATAAAGCATTGTTTGAGGGGTTTGAACTCGGTAAAATAATTGATTTCCGAGAAGGAACAGATTCCAATAAGTGGTTTTATTCCCTGGAGATCAACAGAAACAAGGTCACTGCCGCCATGCGTGAGATCATTACGGAACTCGAAGGGCGGGGAGTTCAGACACGTGCTATATGGGGACTGATTAATGAGCAGGTACCATATCATAAAGAATCCATATATAAGCTGGAGAAAGCCCCTTATTACGCTGCACGGATATTAAATTTCCCTTCAAGCACACAGATCACCAAGGACGAAATAAAGTATGTGGCCACACAGATCAGAGAAACACTTGAGAGGTTTTCATATGAATGAGCTCCGAATGCTGAAATTCATAGGCGATGCATCTATGGCTATTGTGGATGCAATGGCCAAAATAGATGTGAATTCCAAAGGAATTTTGTTTATCACGGACGACGCCGGTATATTATCAGGCTGTATTACGGACGGTGACATCCGAAGGTGGATTTTAGGTGCAGGGGATATTAATGCCTGCGTCTGCAGTGCTATGAATTCCTCTCCGCAATATCTCTATGCTGAAGAACGGATTAAGGCGGAGGAGGTGATGAGGCGCAAGGCTATTACCGCACTTCCCATATTGGACAGGAAAGGACACATTATTGATATTATACTTTCCAATGAGATATCCAATGTTCAGCCGGAAGAAAGAAAAAAAGACCTTTCCGAAATTCCGGTGGTGATTATGGCCGGCGGTAAGGGCACAAGACTTTATCCTTATACAAAAATCCTGCCGAAACCACTGATCCCCATTGGAGAGACGCCTATAGTAGAGAGGATTATCAAATGTTTTACCGAGTACGGCATTTCAAAGTTCTACATGACGGTAAATTATAAGAAGAGTGTAATAAAATCCTATTTTCTTGATATTGATCCCCCATATGAAATTGACTATGTGGAAGAACCAAAGCCGCTGGGAACCTGCGGCAGCATAAAGCTGATCAATGAAAAATTTGAGGAACCCTTATTTGTAACTAATTGTGATTCCCTGATTATGGCGGACTATGGAGATATTTATGATTATCATATGAATCACGGAAATTCGGTCACTATGGTTTCTGCTTTAAAAAATATAGCTATTCCATATGGGGTGATCCATTCCGGAGATAGTGGAGAAGTCCTCCGTATAGAAGAAAAGCCTAAGCTGTCCTATTTCATAAATACAGGAATGTATGTGATCAATCCGGATCTTATTGATAAAATTCCAACGGATGAAATGTTCCATATGACTGACCTTATTGAAGCCGTTATGGCCGCTGGAGAAAAGGTGGGAATGTATCCAATTAGTGAAGATTCTTTTCTGGATATGGGAGAGATCAGCGAAATGAAGCGGATGGAGGAGAAACTGAATATTGTTTCTGATTAGAGATGGAAGAAGATTAGGACTACCAGAAAAACATGTTGGTAAAGAAATGAACTAACGGGATATGCTAAAAAAATTCCTGTTCAATCTTGACAAACATTGTGACATATTGTATCATTTGAGATGTTGTTGCAGAGCCAATATGCAATCCGAGAGTTGCATACTCTGCGAAGAATTTCTGCAAAAGGCTTGATTATTGGACAAAAAAGAGTTGAAGGTTGTATTGATGGTGAACCATAGAAGGAACTGAAATGAGGAATATTGCCATTATTACCGCCAGAAGCGGGTCAAAAGGAATTATAGACAAGAATATAAAGGTGTTGAACGGAAAGCCGCTATTGGCATATTCCATTGATGCGGCGCTGAAGTCCGACCTATTTGACAAGGTGATGGTGTCTACCGACTCCGAGAGATATGCACAGATATCGAGAGAATACGGTGCGGAGGTACCATTTTTAAGATCATCTGAAAACAGCGGTGATGCATCGGGTAGTTGGGATGTGGTTAGGGAAGTATTAAAACGTTATGAGGAAAGTGGTGAGCGATTTGATACTGTTTGCCTGTTGCAGCCCACATCGCCTTTGCGCACAGCAGAGGACATTTTGGGCGCATATAAAGAGCTTGAATTGAAGAATGCAGATGCAATAACCGGAGTCTGTGAATGTGAACACCCAATAGAATTTATGATGACCTTGGACGATGATAAATCACTTATGGATTATCGCAGAAACGAACCGGGGCTTCCGAGACAGATGCTACCAACGTACTACAGAGAAAATGGAACAATATTTATAAGAAAAATAAGCTATGAAAGTGAAGGAATAATTTTAAGGATCGACAAAGAGTACGCATTTGTAACGAGCAATGCAAGCGGCATTGATATAGATACAGAGGATGATTTTGATTATGCGGAGTATCTGATGCAAAGAGCGGAGAGACACAAAATGAAGAAAATATGTTTTGTTACCGCCGCCAGATCAGAATACGGATTGTTGAAATGGCTAATGAAAGAAGTAGACGAGGCCTCTGAATTCCAGCTTCAGTTGATTGTTACAGGAGGACATCTGCTTGCAGAGCAAGGACATACCATAGATCAAATAATTGCAGACGGCTTTAAGGTTGATGCTGAAGTGGATGCTCAGCTTGATCTTGAAACAAAAGAAAATATAGCAGCTTCGATGGGGAAGATGGCAGAAGGTATGGCACATGCTTTCGCAAGTCTTAAGCCGGATTACCTTGTTGTGCTTGGGGACAGATATGAGTTGCTTCCCATTTGCAATACCGCATTTGTGATGACAATCCCGATTATTCATATTTCAGGTGGAGATGTGACAGAGGGAGCCATAGATGATGGGATAAGGAATGCCGTGACAATGCTTGCAACATACCATTTTCCGGGAACAGTTGACAGTGCTGAAAATATTAAACGCATGCGAGGCAGCGATAAAAACATTTGGGCGGTTGGCGAACCCGGACTTGATTCATTTAACAGAGAGGAATTGATGGACAGAAATGTCCTGGCAGGGGATTTGAATCTTGATCTGAGTTGTGATTGGGTGCTTTTTACGTATCATGCTGAGACAAAAAAAGATCTTGATTATAACCTTCAGGTCGTTAGGGTTTGCATAGAGATACTTGAGAGCATTCCGAATATACAGGTTGTTGCGACATATGCGAATGCAGATTTCGGTGGAAATCATATAAATGATTATTTAGAATCCGTAAGTTCTGAACCGAATTGCAATTTAAGAGTGGTTCCATCTCTTGGGAATAAACGATATCTGAGCTTAATGAAACAAGTGAGTTTTGTGATTGGAAACTCAAGTAGCGGAATAGTAGAAGCCCCGAGCCTTGGGGTTCCAGTGATTAATATTGGAGAACGGCAAAAAGGCAGGTATTTTTGCAGTAATGTTATTCAGTGCAATGCGGATGAATCTCGAATTAGGGAAGCAATTAATATTGCTCATATATCAGGTGTCGATCTTTCGGATTCTGCGTATTGGGGAGATGGTCATGCAAGCGAACGAATAATTGAAATAATCAGGAAAGAATTGTGATGGATAAGGAAATAATCGGTGGGGAATTTATAATATCCACATCAATGCTACATAGTGGTAGCAATAAGGAGCGTAATCACTATTACTATGCGTCTGGACGGACAGCATTGTCTGTGATTGTTGATTCTATCAGGAATTCGGGGGGGGGATGCGCCCGTTGATTTGTGTTTCGGATTATGTTTGCAAGTCGGTGGTTGATTGTCTTATTAAGGTTCGCGCAGAGATATCTTTCTATAAGATAGATGAATCGCTTTTGCCATCGGCTGAAATCTGGGAACTAATAGATCAATCAGATGCAGTTTTGGTCGTTAATTACTTTGGACTTGTCGATATCGATTCATTGACTGTAGGAATTCGCAAGAAAAACAAAAAAGTGAGAATAATCGTTGATGATGTGATGAATTTCTACGGGGCGGCACAATACAAGGAATATGACTATTCATTTACGAACTTTAGAAAATGGTTCCCGGTTCCTGATGGAGCGGAAATTAGATGTTCTCATAAGGAGGCATCAATAGTTCGATTAGAAGCGGAAACCCCATTTTATCGATATAAAATGGCAGGCAACATATTGAAAAACTATCGCGATTTTATTGGGGACGATATTTGCTTGGAACTAATCAAAAAGGGCGAGGAATTGCTTGACATGGAATACATGGCATCATGCTCAAGTTTTACAGAATCATTTATGGATGCAGAGGATATAACAGATGCGGCAAACAGACGAAGAAGTAACGGTTGGATTCTGCATAAGGGGCTAGAACAATTAGGGATATAACACATATACAGAGATGACGCTGTTCCTCTATTTGTGTCGGTTTTTATCAAGCGGAGGGATGAAATAAGAAAAGCGTTCTTTCACAACAATATATTTTGCCCTATACATTGGCCTGCTGACTGGCAGATTAATTATTCAGATGTGAGGACGAATCCATTATATGAAATGGAATTATCTCTTATATGTGATCAAAGATATGGTGAAGAAGAAATGACTATGCAACTGGAGATTCTAAAAAGTGAAATTTGAAATTGTTGATAGCTGGAATTCATATCTTAATAGGATTCCGTCTGAGAAAAAAGATATATATTATACAGAGGAATATACAAGACTTTATGAATCAGATGCAGATAGAAGTCTATGTGTAGTCGGTGAGGGTGACGGAAATATAATATTAATGCCTTTTTTGAGAGGAAAAGTTCGAGATTATTATGATTTCGAGACGGCATACGGATATGGAGGCCCGATATCCAACTCAGATTCTGATCTATGGATTGTTAAAGCTTTGCATGAGATGCATAATTTCTTCAAAGATGCAGGATATATTTGTGGTTTCATTCGATTTCATCCGTTATTACAGAATGCGCTGCCTTGTAAGGAATGTTTCAATGTTATTTATGATCGTAAAACTATTGCCGTAGATATGCGTTATACGCAAGATGAGATTTGGACAAATCAAATATCATCAAAAAATAGGAATATGATCCGTAAGGCAGAAAAGAATGGGCTAAGTTACAAAGCGGAGTATGATTTTAAATCGCTTCACCATTTTATAGATTTGTATAATGAAACGATGCAAAGAATTGGAGCAGACGAGTTTTATTTTTTCTCCGAGCAATATCACCACAATTTCGCAGATAGATTAAAAGGAAATGCTTTTCTTGGAACTGTATTATTAGATAGTGAGGTCGTTGGAGCTGCATTGCTTATGAGATCTGGCGAATATGGTCATTATCATCTTGCGGGAAGTAATCGAAAAAAGGGCAGTCTTGGTATCAATAATTATCTTCTATGGAAGACTATAGAAGAAATGAAGGGTACGACTGTAAAGCAATTTCATTTAGGCGGAGGAACAGGCCCTTCAAAGGATGATTCATTGTTTAAATTTAAAAGTGCCTTTAGCAATCAGGAAAGGGATTTTTATATCGGAAAGTGGATTTTTGATGAGGTAGTATATCAAGATGTGTGCAATGAATGGGAGATGAAATATCCGGATATTAAGGATAAATATAGAAATTTGTTACTAAAGTACAGGTATAGAAAATGAGGAATGGGTATGGACAAGATTTGGGAAAAAATTCATGAAAGTTCAACATGGGGTGGGTATCCGCCGGAACATGTAATTAGATTTGTTGCAAGAAATTATTACAGCCATAACAGAAAACAAGTCAAAATATTGGACTTCGGATGTGGACAAGGGGCTAATACTTGGTATTTGGCAAGAGAGGGATTCGATACATATGCATTTGATGGTTCTGATAGTGCAATTAAAAAATGCGAAGAAAAATTAAAAAGAGAGGGACTTGTTGCTAATTTGCAGGTGTCAGACGGTTCGCTTGTTAATTATCCAGATGATAGCTTCGATGCCGTAATCGATAATGCATGTATTTATGCAAATGAAGTGAAAAATATTGAGAAGATGTATCGCAATATTTTTTCCATGCTGAAATCGGGTGGAAAATTGCTGACAGCTTGTTTTGGTAAAGAATTGGGTGGATATAATACTGGTGTCGAAATAGAATCAGGAACATATAAAGATATAAAAGAGGGAGTTCTCGCAAACCGAGGAGTATCGCACATATATACGGAGGAAGAATTGAAAAGCATTCTTCGTAATATAGGATTTACAATAGAACAATGTGATTGGATTCGATATATAGATCGTGGAAATATGGTGCATCAGATAATATGCGTAGCAAAGAAAGCGTAGCAATGAAAAATAGATCATGCCTGATTATTGCCGAGGCAGGAGTGAATCATAATAATGATTTGGCGATAGCGCTGAAACTGTGTGATGCGGCAAAATCTGCCGGGGCAGATGTGGTTAAATTTCAGACGTGGGACACAGACAAGCTTATCACGCGTAATGTGAGGATGGCAGATTATCAGGAAACGAATACCGGAGCCAAGCAGTCTCAATATGAGATGCTGAAGGGCTTAGAACTTTCATATGACGGCTTCAGGAGAGTTAAAGAGCATTGTGATAGTATTGGCATTACATTTGCGTCAACTGCTGATGAGCCGGATAGCTTGAATTTCTTGATTGAATTGGGAATCCCGTTTATTAAAATAGGATCAGGAGATATTGGAAATACTTCCTATCTGCGTTATATAGGATCGAGGAAATTACCCGTAATCTTAAGTACTGGTATGAGTTCGCTGGCTGACGTGGATATATCTATTTCAGCACTTAGAGATGGTGGTGCTGATGACATTACTCTTCTTCACTGCACTACGAATTATCCTTGTCCCTTTGATGAAGTGAACCTTAAAGCGATGAATACACTTAGAGACGCATTTCATCTTCCTGTGGGCTATTCGGATCATACGGTAGGAACTGAGGTAGCGGTTTCCGCTGTCGCAATGGGAGCAACAGTTATTGAAAAGCATTTTACTCTGGATAGAGATATGGAAGGACCTGATCATGTTGCCAGTACAGAACCGGAAGAATTTGCTCATATGGTGAAGCAGATCAGGAATATAGAGGCGGCATTGGGTGATGGAATCAAACAGATGACTGCATCCGAAAAGGATATTAAAAAAGTTGTTACAAAAAGGATCGTAGCCAGAAGAGAGATATCTATCGGGGAAAGTTTTTCGGATGAAAATGTCTGCGTGAAAAGAAGCGGTGAAGGTGAGATTGCTTCTATGTGGGACTTGGTTATCGGACGGAAAGCCGCAAAAGATTATGTGCCCGATCAAGGGATAGTTATTTGACAGAAGAGAGCAGTTATAGAGCCGGATTGTACTATAGGAGAAAACGTGATCATCAAGGCAGGGGTTATCATATGGAGCGAATGTAAAATCGGTGATTTTACCAAATTGCCAACGGCTGCTTCGATATGTGGCGGTGCTAACGTAGAAAGAGACTGTTGCATAGGTGCGAGGTCTGTTGCTTGATATTCACTTGGACAGCATTAAATTTTCTTTTCAGAGTGCTGATGAGGGAACGTACAATGAGATGCGTGGAGCAGGGATAGATGATGCTGAAAAGGAAAAGATTCTGGAATTGCAGGAATATAAAAAGAACAATATAAGTTTTTTGAAGTGTGTTCGGAGATGTTTGACAAGTTCTCTATTCACTTGAACGGTGATGTGACGTTGTGCTGTTTAGATTATGACAATTACATGATCATAGGAAACATATAATATAGCAAAAGCTAAAAATTGGAAAATCGCCAAAATGGGCGCCAAGACCTTTAGAAAGAAAAATTCTGGAGGTCTTTTTTTATGGGTATTGAAGAGATGAAGAATGTGGATTGTTTTAAGAGGATACTATGTCGGATACTTTTGTGTGTTCTGCAGGTATACCAGGACAACAGGGACCTGTTTGAACAAGTAATATTCCATAATAGAACTGTTTAACGCAGAAGGGGCATTGAAGTGAGAAAAACATAATATATTGGCAGGCGGTTATTATGAACGGATCAATAAAGCGCAATATCCTGTTAAATCCAGGGCCGTCTACAACTACAGACACTGTAAAATTGGCGCAGGTAGTGCCGGATATATGTCCCAGGGAGAAAGAGTTTGTCTCTCTGATGAAAGATCTGCGTCGGGACCTGGTGAAGATTGTCCACGGAGATCAGGAGAAATATACCTCCGTGCTTTTCTGCGGCAGCGGTACGATCAATATTGATGTGTGCCTGAATTCCCTGCTGCCTGAGAATAAAAAGGTTCTGATCGTAAACAATGGGGCCTACAGCAGGCGGGCGGTGGAAATCTGCCGCTATTACGGTCTGCCCCACCGACCTGCAGTTTCCGGAGGATCAGCTTTCGGATCTGAAACTGGTGGAGAAAACCCTGGCAGAAAACGCGGATATCGCGCTGGTACATACCACCCACAACGAGACGGGTACAGGCATACTGAACCCCGTCAGGGAGATCGGAGAACTGGCGCATCGATAAGCATCAGGGATGGGAACCAGGCTGCTGCCGCTTACGGAAAAGATTCCCAAGCCTCTGATACAGGTAAACGGGTTCCCCATGATTGAGACGGTTATCAAGGGACTGCAAAGAAGAAGAGTGGAAAGAATCTATATAGTGGTGGGTTATCTCAGGGAACAATTCTCTTATCTGGAGGAAAAATACGGCAATGTCAGCCTGCTCATAAATGAAGACTACCAGTCTGTGAATAATATTTCCTCCATTTATTGGGCCTCTTCAGTCCTGAAAATGGGGGATTGCTTCATATGCGAGGCTGATCTGTATGTGGCCAGTCCTGAGATATTTGATGTAAACATGGAAGGATAACTGCTACAATATGGTAGTATCTCCTATTTCCGGCGGGCTGATTGCCTGATTCTGAAAGATGCTATCCAAAGGGCCTACGGTGCAGAGGGGTATGAGGAGCTGTTTTGGGACGAGGTGGTAGACCGAAATCTGGACAGGCTCAGGCTTTCCGTACACCCCATAGAGGATAAGCAGATCTATGAAATCGATACAGTGGAGGAACTTGAGAGAATGGACGGGGAATTGCAGCGCCGCCAGTATGATTTCTATTGATTTTATATGGAAGAATAGATATACTGAAAAGTGACAAGTCTGCGGTACGATCAGAAGAAGAGACAGGCCGTGGCGGGGAGTGAAACTACCGTCAGACAGAGGAAAATAAGCAGTTCGGAGGAACAAAACGTGAAAGCAGAACAGTTTGTAAAAACAATGGGCGCCGATTTCTACACAGGGGTGCCGGATTCCCAGCTTAAGGCTCTGTGCGATTATCTGATGAAAACCTACGGCATCGACCCGGCCCATCATTTGATAGGGGCAAACGAGGGAAACTGTGCCGCCATAGCGGCAGGCTATCATCTGGCAACCGGGAAGGTTCCGGTGGTGTATATGCAGAACAGCGGGGAGGGCAATATCATCAATCCGGCCGCTTCCCTGCTGAACCACAAGGTCTATGCAATTCCCGTGATCTTTGTGATCGGATGGCGGGGAGAGCCGGGCGTCCATGATGAACCCCAACATGTCTATCAGGGGGAGGTGACGCTGAAGCTCCTGGAGGATATGGATATCCGGTTCTTCGTGGTAGACAGGGAGACCACCCGGGAGGAACTCAGGCAGGCATTGGAAGGTTTTCAGGAAGTTCTCTCCGGCGGTAAGAGCGTTGCCTTCGTGGTACGTAAAGGTGCTCTGTCCTATGACGGGGAAGTGACGTACAAAAATGGGCATACCATGACCCGGGAGGAGATTATCCGGCATATTGCGGCGGTTTCCGGGGAGGACCCGATTGTCTCCACCACGGGGAAAGCAAGCCGGGAACTCTTTGAAATAAGAACTGCCATGGGGCAGGGCCATCAATATGATTTTCTGACGGTGGGTTCCATGGGCCATAGTTCCTCCATTGCGCTGGGAATCGCCGTGAACAAACCGGATAAGAAGATATGGTGCATAGATGGAGACGGTGCTGTACTGATGCATATGGGGGCCATGGCCGTGATCGGGGCAAACCGTCCGGCTAATCTGGTTCATGTGGTAATCAACAATGAAGCCCATGAGACTGTGGGAGGGATGCCTACCGTGGCAGGGCAGATGGATCTGCCTGCCCTAGCCAGGGCCTGCGGATATCCCCATGCCGTCTCCGTGGACAGCTTTCAGGAATTGGACCGTGAACTGATTGCTGCCAAAAGCAGGGACGCCCTTTCCCTGATAGAAGCCAAATGTGCCATTGGGGCCAGAGAGAATCTGGGGCGTCCTACTACCGGTGCTGTGGAAAACAAGACTGTGTTCATGGAATATTTGGGAAGGACGGATGCATAAGGGGGATAAGCTATGTACGACAAACTGGCGGAAATGCTGGAACAGGGACATTACGAGGACGCGCTTGCAGAACTGGGGCAAATAGATATAGACGATTATACGGAAGAACTGGCCATCCTCGCCGTATCCACGCTTCTGGCGCTGGGAGAGTATGAGACCGCCAGGGAATATCTGCAGTTGGGTCTGAAACTCAATCCCAGAAATGCGGAACTGTATTTGCTGCTGGGCAATTATTACGAGAGCCGCAACCGTTTACAGGCGTACTTCTGCTATGAAAACGCGGAACTGTATTGCACGGACCCGCAGGATCAAGCAGTCATACAGAGTTTCAAGGAAAATCTTGCCTCAGAGGGAGATCTGAATTATCGGAAAGTGGCAATCGTCATTCTTTCCTACAATACATACGAGATGACCCGCTTTTGTATTGAGAGCATACGCAGGAACAATGTCCCCTCTTCCTATGAATGCATCGACGGATGAAAGTCTGGGTTGGCTGGAACGGCAGCAGGATGTGGTTCTTGTTAAAAACAGCGAGAACAGAGGATTTCCCTGCGGATGTAATCAGGGGATCCGGGCAGCGGGGCCGGATTCGGACATCCTGCTTCTGAACAGCGATACCATCCTGTTTCCCAACTCCCTGTTCTGGCTCAGGATGGGGCTGTACGAGCAGGAAAATATCGGATCTGCGGGATGCATGACCAATCACTCTTCAAACGGCCAGGTGATAAGGGAAAAATTTGCCAGCATTCAGGAATATGAGCAATATGCCTTGAAAAACAATGTCCTTCAAGATAAGCCCTATGAGCTTAAGTCCTATCTGGTGGGCTTTGCCGTGCTGGTGCGCCGGGAAGCCATGGAGAAAGTGGGCGAACTGGATATCCGATATTCGCCGGGGCAGTTTGAGGACTGTGATCTGGGGATCAGACTGTGCTGCGGCGGCTACCGCAATATCCTGTGCCACAACAGCTTTATCTATCACTTTGGCGGCGGGGCCGGGCAAAACCGTCAGTTCTGGCAGGAGCAGTACAAGCGGAACAGGGTACTGTTCAAGGAGAAATGGGGCTTTGACATAAGCTATTATTCCCATGTAAGGGACGGAATTGCGGATCTGCTGGATTGCGGGGAAGGCAGGGAAGTGAACGTGTTGGAGGTGGGATGCGGCCTGGGCGCGACGCTGGCCAGGATACAATTCAAGTACCCTTACGCCCATGTTTACGGCATGGAACTCATGCCGGAAGTTGCGTCTGTGGGCGGCAGGATTCTGGACATTGTGCAGGGAGATATTGAGAATTCGGCTTTTCCGTTTGACGGTATACAATTTGACTATATAATTTTTGCGGATGTGTTGGAACACTTGCATGAGCCGGAGCGGATAGTGCGGGAGATGGCCGAACGTCTGAAAAAGGGAGGCGCATTCATCTGCAGCATTCCCAATATCATGAACCTGTCGGTACTGTACCCTTTGCTGCAGGGAAAGTTTGAATATGAGGAAGCCGGTATACTGGACAGGACCCATTTAAAATTTTTTACCCTGGACAGTATCGGCAGATTGTTTGCGCAATGTGGTTTCCATATGGAAAAATTGCTTTATTCCCAGAATGCGGATAAAATGGGGGAACAGGAGATGGAATGCCTGCAGCATATACTGAATATTCCGGGATGTGCGGACCGGGATCAGTTTCTGGCATACCAGTACCTGTTTCTGGCCAGAGCGGAAACGCAATAAGCTGTTTTAACTCAAATCCGCTATAATCTGAGAATCATATACAGGGTCGTGGATATCTTCCACGATATAGCCCTCTGGATATTCGTTATTATATTTGGTATTTACGGCTGTCTTAGCCCCATTGTTCCGAATCAGCCATTCATATGACAGATCTACATGACCGATATCAATGGCATGGTATCCCGCAAGAGCCAGGTCGTAGGCCAGTACGCTGGCAGTGGGCCCCAGAGCGATCAGCAGTGTCTTGGAGGTGGGCAGTTTTTTCGCCTTCGCCAGTATTTCGCTGTATCGGTCATAGGCATTCTCAGCAGGGCATAGTATGCGCTGGATGGAACGCGCATTGTCAAACAGATTGTTCCCCACGCCCATGCGGGTCTGGATTCCTTCTATAAAGACGCAATCCTTTTCATCCCATATCATCTTCTGGAGTTTTACCATATCCCAGGAGGTGGCGCGGGAAATACAGGCATTGGCGTATATGCGCCGCGTATTTAAAAGTTCCATATGCTGAGCCCGGACGGCAGGAGTAATGTAGGAACGTATTCCGTCAGCGTCCTGCACGGTCCGATGGGATAAGTCGCCGTAAAAATTGTTTAAGCCGATTAAAATGCCAGGTTCATCGGAGGTAACCACCTGGCGCAGACGCAGTGCCAGGCTTTCGTCCGTTCGCTGAAAGCGCCATCTGGAATCGCCAAACATCAGCCCGAATTCCCCGTCGCCAAACCTGGCAATGGACTTCCGCTCATGCACGATAATGCGGATTGTCTCTTCCAGGGAAAGGATCTGCGGAAGAGCGTATTTTTCCCCGCATGTCGGATCGTTGATCTCATAAGGGAGATTTTCCAGCCGGTTTTTCAGTACGTTTATATTTTGAGAATTGATGCGGCTATTCTGCTCTATGGAGGACAGCAGCTGGGTCAGGTTGTTAATCACCTGACAGACCTGATTGATAGTCTGTCCCTGTTTGTCCAGTTCAGCTGCCAGGTATCCGATCTGTTCCTGTAATGTATCTAATTCTTCTGCGCGGATAACGCTCTGTTCATTCTTCATCGTTCTCACTCCTGTTTTGCCGGATCAGTTTTTGTATATTTGCCACATAGGTTTGCCCGTTTACCGTTTCAAAGAATCTGTGTTCGGCCAGCTGAGCCGGGTCCACAATGACGCCGGCAAAAAGATTGTCCAATGTCTCAAAATCCTTCCAGGGCGGCAGCAGGCCATAGCGCAGAATAATGTCCCGTATGGGCAGGATGTCGTTGGCACGCTTCCAGGAACTGTAGAACTGTGTCAACGCCCGGTATAAGACATACCTGGCAGGCACATTTTCCAGAGTCCATTCCTGGTCAAACCAGTATATACCATCCTCTGTGTAAAAGGCATTGCGAAACAGCATATCCAGATAGCCTGTCTCCAGGATGGGGCCGTACTTGCCCTCATCGGGCAGGATATTCAGGCCGAAAGTATACAGTATGTTTTCCTCCCAGGAGACCGTGGGGGCGGAACGCGTTATTTCATCCCACAGGGTATCCAGCGCGGAGTAGATGAGGGATATTTCCCCGGCGTCATAGAGGGCCAATAGATGCTGTTCCCATGTCTGGGATTCACAATAGCGGGTAACGGCCGAATTGTCTGCAAGATGGCTCTCCCAGATACGCAGTCCCCGTTGCTGCATGGCCTGTTCATTTTTAAGCAGCTTTTCAATGTGCTGTTGCCCGGAAGAGGGGATGAGAGCAAATTTCTCAACCTTTTTGTGTCCCAGGAAGCGCGTTGCAATCCGATATTCGGGTATGCGCTCCGAACTGAGTGAGGCGAAAGAGACAGTTCCCACCTGCGGGTCGTCGCAGCATTCAACGAGAAAGGAATTGGCAAAAAATCCGAAAACATGGTTATGGATAATGTCTGCGTACAGGCGGCGCTCGTCCGCAACCAGCGTGGACGCGTCAGGGGTGTAGTAGGGATGCATGTTCAGCATGTTTTCATCGTTCGGCAGATGCTCCTGGGAGTAGATAACGGTGGGCAGCTTATAATCAGGCATGGGATAATAGAAAAATGTGTGCCTCCAGCCGCTGTCCCGGATCAGCTTTTCCAGCGAAGCGCCGGAAAAGGTGCGAACTTTTTTGGGGCTTACGGAGTACTGATTCATTCCCTCAAAAGGAACACCGGTGTGGTCTTCCCGCGCTCCGCACCAGTATTTTAGTCCATATTGATTCTCAATGGCAACCAGAAGCCTTCCGCCGGGTTTTAAGAGGGTTTTCACTTTCTGCAGGAAGTCTTTGTAAGGATCGGCGCCGTCGGTGTAACTTCCCTGATATTCAAGTACGCCGATCAGAGTGATGTAATCAAACTGTCTGTCAAACGCCACATCGTTCAGATTGCCCACGATGATGTCGAGATTATTCCGCTCCCTGCAGCGCAGGAGAGTGGCAGTGGCCCTTTTCAGAGATAACTCCACAGCCGTGACATGCGCGCAGCGTGAGCACAGCATATTGGTGATGGCTCCCATGCCGCAGCCGATTTCGAGTACCTCGGAACCGGTCTCAAAGGGATACCAATTCAGAATATTCTGCCGAATGTGTGTAAGATGGTAGAAAGTGGACCAGTCAAAGTTGGCATAGATTGCGTCCACATAGTCTTCGGGGGGTGTTTCGGCAATGATGCGGATGATTTTGTCCTCCACATCTCCTTCAGAGTAAGCGTCCTGGCCGTTATACCAATTCAGTATTAAGTTCGGCAGAGGATTCAGCTGCCGGATCAGTTCCTCATACATTTTAATTACCTTTTGCTTTCTTTGTTTTTGGAGAACCGTGCATTGTGGATAATTTATTCAGTAGAAATCTTACAATTACTTTAACAGATTTGAGGAAAAAAGGATAGTGAAAATTTGGACTATTTTCATTAATTATGTTCGGGAACTGATGCGCTGGGATTCCGTAAGGCTTGGAACTGCTGCATCTCCCCGGGACTCCATATTTCCCAATATAAATCTTCCAGAGTTTCATAGAAATCCTGGTCTGGAATCAAAAGTTCTCCCTGGGTCATTATATAGGCGGCAAGGGGGGAAAGGGGATTGCGCTGCAGATAGACCGCAGCCTCGCTTATCGATTCTTCGGAAAGCCGGAAAATCAGCCGCCGGAAGGCGAACAGGGTCAGCATATATTTCTCCCAGAGAGCCTTTTCGCTTCCGCATTCGTGACAGAATGGTCTGCTCCCGTTCAGGAGTTCCAGCTTAATAATGTTCAGGATGCGCAGAAGGCGATGACTCTTCCCGATGTATTGGAGAGCCACATGTCCTTCGGCCTCTTCCATATAGGGAATCAGCTTCAGCAATTCCGTATAATCCCCTGTTGCCAGAGAGGCGTCCAGCATCCGTAGAATGTGCCGGTACGCTTCATTGGCGGCGTTTAAGTCCTGAGATACCTGGCGGAAATATTCTTCGGCCTCCCGGCGCAGTTCAGATAAGTTGTTCCTCATGTTCTCAATCTCCCATATTTGCGATTTCCGCATAACTTTTTCCTAAGAAAGGTTCATAATGCTGTAAAAATATCTGCCGGTAGTGGTCGTAATGGGCCAGGTTCAGAAGGCCGTTGTCATCATGCATACACCAGGGATGCTTCTGACGGGGGACAGCGATCTTATAGCCCTCCAGCAGGAAGCGCATACTCTGGAAGGCATCATAGAAATCCCAGCCGTCCAGCCTCTCTGCGTCCCATGGGATATCCTGACTGGTAGCCATGAAGAATCCGTCGATTTCCGCAACGAAGTCATAGCCGTCCGCAATGTGGTACCGATATTGAGATAATGCCGGATAGGGAATCCTGGGGCGGCGGGTATACAGGCAGCCGGTTCGGTCCTCATGCCACATGATCCCGTCGGCGGCCACGGTTTCATAACCCACCATGCCGATCATGCCGATTTTCGGATCAGAGGAAAAGATCGCCAAAAGGTCCGCCAGCAGATGCCTGTTTAAGACGAATACATCCTGATGCATATATATTTTGTATCTGGCATCGCTGGCCCGCATGGCTTCGTTGTACGCGGAAGCGATGCTTTCCCCGTCCGGGATGGTGAGCAGTTCCGTCTCATATCCCTCCGGCACGTCCAGGTGGTCAAGATAATGAACACATTCCTCCAATAACAGCGAGTCATTGGTACATATGATAAAGGCAAACTTGCGATCGTTCATGAGGGGCCTCCGAAAGTGTTGGTAGGTCTATTTTAGCATGATTTGGGGAGGATGAAAAGAGTGGGAAATTCTAAATATATTTGTAAAGAGCTTTCGTAACTGCAATATATTAAGAAAAAAGGATAAAAGGCTTTGAATGTATGCTAAATACAATGATAGCTAAAATAAATTGACTAACTAAAATCGCAAAATTATAATGATAAGGAAGAAGCCGTTAAGGTGCTGCTATGCTGGACTATAGACGGAAGATGATAGCATATGAGGAAGGGATAAGGAATGGCTATTTACTCTATGGGGGAAGTTATAAGGCGGTTAAAAAAAGAAAAAGGATATACACAAGAAGAACTTTCGGAGGGTATTTGTACTCCAGGAGGATTATCAAGGATTGAGAATGGTCTAAGAGAGCCGTCTCATGCAAAGTTTGTAGCCCTCATGCAACGTATGGGGCAATATGAAGATAGCTATGATTTATTTGTGGGTGAGGAATATTACGAAATTTCTGAATTACAAAAGGAAATTTCAAATAAAATTATGCATCATGATTTTGATGGCGCAAATAAAATATTGATCATTTATGAAGAAAGGATAAAAGCCGTACCAAATGAAAATGTATATGTACAGTTTTTAAAATTACAAAAACTTGTTATTGCTGGGAGAGGCCGGGTAGGAGACAATGATTTGCAAAAATTAGAAGACATATTACGAATGACGGTTCCGGGGTATGGTAAAAAACGATTACACGAGTTGCTGTTGAATTATCAGGAACTTATTATCGTTAATAATATTGCAATTACTTATGCAGAAAATGGGGAGCGACCGAAAGCAATAAGAATATTTCAGGAGTTAATTGAATTTTTGGAAGAAAAGTTTATGGATTGCCGTGAGAGAAATTATTTGTATGCTCCGCTTGTACTAAATCTTGTCAAATACCTTGGCTTAGAAAAACGTTTTAAGGAAGCATTGATATTGGCTGATCAGGCAATTCAAAGGTTAACAGAATACGGAAAGACATTGTATGTGCCAGAATTACATTTTGATATAGCCTGGATACTAATTCAGATGGATAAAAAGAAATATATAGATATTATTACAGAAGAAATGACACTATCAATTTATGGTAGGATATGCAATAGACAATTCGATAGTGTCAAGTTTGTGATAGAATATTTGATAGAAAATGAAAAGGATATAGCGAACAGAATTAATGCCTATCATTATGTGGAGGTTCTATGCAGGCAAGAAAATAGGAGGTATTATTCTCTGGGGGATTAGTGTCTGTACCGATTATAGCGGTAGACAGAAAGATGATGCAAAGTACTATAGGTATTATTTTTCCAGCAAGATACATATTTTTCTCCTTCTATCTTTTTTGTCTAAAATTATTGATATCTTCTTAATTAATATAATTTAGAAAAAAGCAAAAATCCATGTCGTTTAGGTCACAATGCTATGTGACTTAAACGACATGGATTTTTGCTTTTCAAAGAGTTACTTTATTTAAAGGAATATATTGTCATAAATTGTCGAATATGGAAAGGAGCGGAAGAATAAATGATTCAAGTTTGTAAGAAAATAGTCATATTTATTCTGTGTATACAGCTGACGGGATGCGGTTCAAATTTAGTGATGAGTTTATCGGATAAATTGCCAATTGTAGATTCTATGCCGTTAGCGACTCCTGCTAAACCAGAAAAAATAGGAATATATTTAGATGTTACTCCCTCAATGGAAGGATTTCTGGGTATGGAGACTGATGAATATGAAGCGTTGGTACCTGAAACCCGATATGAAATATGCCTTGATGCAATCAATAAGATACTGGCCAGACAGTATAGCGGAGATCAACTGAATTTTTACCGCGTAGACACCCCTATGTGGAAAACGGAGGAAAATGTTCTTAAGGAGGCCGGGGATAAAAAGTATTATCGAAATAGTAAGAAAAATAATAGTTATGAAAAAGTTGATTTAATTGAAAACGATGGTGAAGATTATGACAGTTTATGCCTTACGAATGCGTTAATCAACTGCAGAGAGGATGATCTATCAATCCTCATAACAGATTTCCACGAAAATACTGGGGCTAAAAATGGAGACGAAGTAATACAGGCGTTAAAACAAAATATGGAAGAAAAGACAATTGGGATTGTGGGTATAAGGTCAGAATTTGCTGGTACAGTGTATGATTATGATTTAGAAGGAGGGCAAGTAGAATATGGGGTCATAGAGACGGATATTTTACCAGAAAATATATGCTATAGACAATTTTATATTATTGTTATTGGACAGGCTGAGGTGGTTCAGGAGTTTTGCAAGAATTTACAAGAGGATGTAAAGATTGGAGAAGATGATATAAAGAGTACTGTTTTTTATAAGGATGAAATATACGGAATGGATTATAGTTCGTTTAAAGAGTGTCTTACAAGGAGCAACAGCAGAACTTGGAAACTGTGGCCAAATGGAGAGATTAAAATTAATGATAATGGGAAAATGGATATATATAATTACTGCAACAAGAGTGGGGAAGAAAAATATGTAGTTACATGCTATAAAGTAGAAGGACAAACTCTTAAAGAGGAATTGGAAAGAGGAATAAAGTGTACATCTGTGCTTTCAGAGTTACAGACGTTGGATTTGGTTGAAGTACCTTATTATATGGAAGGAAAAGCAGCCTCTTTGTGGGATTCAGAAGAGGCTTGCTTTAGAGTAGATACAGACCTGTTAGATGTATATAGCGTGGAACATCTCTACTACTCTGCGCAAACAGAATTATTATATTTAGTTTTTTGTGTCACAGAAAATAATTTACCTGTGGGACCAATAAAGTTAAGCGGGGAAATACACTTGGAATGTCAAGAGACATTAAGTATAGAATGGATAAATGATTGGGATTTTGCAAACGACAATAGAAACTATTGTAAGACACGGGAATTAAAAAGATACACTGATGCTATTGTAGAAAATATGCCAGAAAGGAATGATTTGCTTGTGGATTTTGCTTTTTATTTAAATATCTTAAAGTGATGGAGGTATACCACGGAGAATAATACAATCGATATTTGAAATGATATTTCTATAAATGAATGATGGAGGCGTATAGAATGCAAGAAGGTAAAGTAAGATTCAGGCAGAAATGTATTGGAAAAATAGGGCTCAGTGCTATAGTATATGTTCTGATCGGAGTGGGAATTTATAAATGCATAAATAGAGATTTTGCCTATTTGGCTCAAAAAGAATTTGTACAGAGATCCATGAACGAATATTATCGGGGAATTCTATGGAGTTTTGCTGTGGCGTTGGTCTTAAATGTGCTTTGGTGGTGGCTGGCAACTAATAAAAGATTTATCAGACAATCGTTTGAGAAATATTCAATTCTGTATGTCATTATACTTGGTGGAGTACTCTTTGCTTCCATAGCAGCCATAACAAATGTGTATAGAGGTATTATTGATGATTTGGGTACAGAGCATGTTTTGAGGTATGGTTATTGCATTGGGGGCGGATTTCTAATAAATATTTTTTTATTTCCACCCCAGACAATCAAAGACGTAATTTTACCAGGAGGAAGATGGCTACGAGTAATTATATCATTAATAATTGCGGTAGTAATAATATCAATATTGGCGTGAGGGGAGCAGGGACAGATGAGCAATTACATTTTTTTTATCGGAGGGTCGGGAGCGAGGGCTTACACAGCGTTTATTCATAGTGCGGCATCAGGTATATTGAATACGGAAAATGTTAATACATTAATAATTGATGCTGACATAAGCAATAAGGCAAATGAGAAAAGTATCAATCTGTATAGAAAATATCAGGAAATATATGAATTGCTTAGTAATAAGGAAAATAGAACAATTTATACATGCGAAATAAACATGATGACACAAAATATACTTTCTCCAGTGGAATCTAATGCAGTGACTTTGAGAGATGCAATTGGAACTGTTGGAGAGGATCGAAAAAGGCTATTGGACTGTTTTTATACAGAGGAAGAAAAAAGTCAAAATCTTCAACATGGTTTTTATGCACATCCCAATATAGGTTGCGTATTTTTCTCAGACTTTAAGAATAAAGAGTTTGACAGTTGCCTGAGCCAGATAGAAAGAGAATTAGACGGCGGTCAAAAGGTCAGTGTTGCTCTTGTAGGCTCCATTTTTGGAGGCACTGGGGCGGCTGGAATCCCAACTATTTTTAAGATTTTAAAAGAAAAATTTTGTGGTAACAATAACTGGGGAAATTTATGTATTAGTGGTATATTCTTTGTCCCATATTTTAAAGTGTGTGATACAGATCAGGAGAAAAACATTACTATACGGTCAGACAGATTTTATTTCAATACATATGAGGCGTTATCGTATTATAACGCTACTAATCCTGATGGCCTTAAAAGTATATATATTGTAGGACAACAAAGTTTGGACTTTGTTAATAATCAATATGCGGATGGAGGCGCAGCCCAAGACAACAAGCCTCATATGGTGGAGTTGTATGCGGCGTTGGCAATAGACAAATTTTTCAGCCATCCTGAACAAAGTGGTGTATTTGGCTCAATACGTACTAAAAAACTGGGATGGAACGGATTTCCCAGGGTAGATAGAGATAATCCTACCCAAATGACATACATGGCAGACTTCGCAAGAGCACAGGCCGTATTTGTTGCTGAGATTTGCGGTTTTATTGAAACAGACGGAGAAAAATTGGATAATTGGTGCAAGAAAAGGGGGATTATGGTCCCACAGTGGTATGTGAAATATGGAATGAAAAATCAGGAACAGATAAAACAGGCAGAACAGATAAAGAGTTATGGAGTGGCGTTTTTGGACTGGCTATATAAAGTAAATTGTACCTATGATGGAAGTGAGAGATTACATCTTGATGAGCGGATTTGCTTATTTGGAAGTGCTTTGGAGAGCGTCTACCAAATATCAACGGAGCAGCGAGAAAAAATTGAAGATAGAAATTGGCTAAAAGAATTTCGCAATAAATTCAATACCTTTGTTGATGTTACTTCAAATGTGGAATATGTTTTGGATAAGGCGCTGTTAATTTTGTCAATGGCGGGAATCGTTTCTGGTAGTTCGGCAGCGTTAGGCGCAGTTGGATTGTTCCTAAAGATTGTTGCATTAGCAGGGGGCCAGAAAGAAAAGGGAATAAATGCCAGGAATAATAGGAGTATATAAAAATGAATAATAATCAAGATAAAAATAATAATTACTTTTCTATGATGGGATTAATAAAAAAAGATGATATTGGTAGTTTTTACGGCGAAGGAATGTGGCACAATTTCAATAGCCTGGAAAAAGTATTGAACATAATGGATAAAGAGGAGATGGGGGAAGAAGATAAGCACTCTATTCCTGATGTGTACGGAAGAGCTATCCAGTGCAAGATTACCTTTGAATCTGCAAAGAGGAGAAGCGAAGAAACTGGGTCATATTTTTATACACGGGAAATATTGGAATGGAGGGGGATAATAACGGTTATTGCACTACAGAACTACTTGAATTTAAAGCTAAAAATAGATATAGTTACATACAGCGATACAGGAAAGGGGTTTGACGAGGCGTTAAAGCATCCTCCCAAGCCGGAAATATTTCCAAATTGCTCCCTTTGGGAGTCTGGGGAATTTCATATATTGGCTTTGCAAGGGGACAAAGATGTTGATGCAATAGATATTGCACTGTTTTCTCAGCTAACAGTATTTGAGGCAGTTGCTGACTTGGGAAGAAAAATGCCAAAGGTTAAAAATTTAACATGGTTCGATTATGAAAACAAAAAATTTGTGAATCCGTGTTTCGTTTTAACTGATACAGAAATTATGATAGTGTATTTCTGGATAGAACAGTTTGAAGAAATACTTAGGCAGGAACGAGCAGACACATTATTATATCACCTTAACAAATATAAGGATGAATTGAAGAATGAATTGAAGGATGAATTGAAGGATAAATTGAAGGATATTTTGAAGGATAAATTAGATATATTGCCATATAAGGGTAAAACATGTTTTGCTTTGACAGAATATGACGGACAATATGAGAATATCATGAACAGTTTTGGGGGCGATCACGAAAAGATAAACAGAATCATGAATAGAACTGTAAAGCGGCAGGCACAGTTTATTGAAGAAGGTGGTATTGTAAAAGTTGACTATAGCGAAATGTTTGCGGACCAAATATATTATATTAAGAAAAGCCGTTCTCCGTTTTTGGAAAACAGTTTTGCTAACAATTACATGATAAAAAATACTGGTGACAACGTAAATGGGCGAAATCCATGGTTTGCGCTTATTCCACTGGGGAAGAAAGTAATTGATCCCTGTAGTAGAGACATAGTTCAAACATTGGCAAAAAATATGTTTATGAAGGCAATATACGACGCAGATGGTACATTGCTATATATACAGGCGACATTGAAATTGTCCAACATTTCAAAATCATTTATTGATGCTGATAAACGATATTATGCAAAGAACAGTGAAGAACTTGTGGAGGAAACCAGTTTCCCGGTGATAGCTTTATGGCCCTCTGTTTATATGAAGAATTGTAAACAGTATTATATCTATTTACAAGGTGGAAAAAACGGTAAAATAGAGGCAGTTTTTTTTGATGCAGAGAAGGGAGAAAATACATTTGTAAAAGCTGTTCAGGAATATCCGAAAGCAATTTCATTACAAAGGGTCCCACGAGATCAAAAAGAAATATATGATATAGGGGCGATAATACCAGAGCGTGATGAAATAAATACAAGTGATAACGTGACAGTTACTGCTGTGGTGGGGATTGACTTTGGCACAAGCGGAACAACAGTATATGCAAAAATTTGTGGGGAAAATGCGTTTCCAGTTGAAATTTGGAACGACCATTCAAAATTGTTAACACAAGCAGATGAAGAGGACCAGATATATTTGAGCCAATATTTTATAAGCAGTAACCATTCAAGACATTCACATAATAAATTACATTCCGTATATAGAAGTGTTTCAGGGGAACCAAGGATAAAAGTGACTCCAATATTAGATGGAATTATATATCAGGCTGGAGAGAAAGAGATGATAGAGGAATCAAAATTGTTTTTGCCTGATATAAAATGGAATGATCCGAGGAATGGGGCTTACTATGAGGCTTTTATAGAGGAATTATGCGCACATATTTCGACAATGTTAATGAAACACAATGTTAGTGTGATAACGTGGAGATATGCATTGCCGAGTAGCCTTCAAAATTGGGAAGGCTATCAGACTATATGGAAGACAAAAATTCTTAATTTTTTGAATCAGAATTTTTGTGATGTTAAACACAACATTGAGCAAAGTGTCTATACTGAAAGTGAAGCATCATCTCTATATTTTCAAAAATCATACCAGATGAAAATGGTGAATATAGGAAAAGGATATATTGTGGTGGATATTGGTGGAGGAAGCACAGATATCGCTGTATGGCAGCGGCAAGGGCAAGATACAGACGCATCATTGGTGGCACAGACCTCTATTCCTATTGCGGGACGCAAAATGTTTACAAGGTGGATTTCTCTAAATATATATGCAATTAGAACATATGTATTTAATAAAAATGCAGAATGGGAGAAATTACAGAAATTTAAGAAAGATACAGAGATTGTTAATGCGATATTGGAAAGAATGATCTATGCCGAGAGCGATACAATATTGAGAGCATACTGGAACGACACTACATGGTCGTATGTACTAAAAATGCAATTAGAGTTTGGAATGACGTTGCTTTTTTATGCTCTTGGATGTTATGTAGGATATTTGCATAAGAAAGAGAAATTAAAAGCTTATGATCAGGGAAAATTTAGTATTGCTGTAGGCGGGAATGGTTCCAAGATATTGGATTGGATAAACTGTGGAGAACATTATTCAAAGTTGCTTTCTATTTTTGAAAAAGGTATTTGTAGTAGAGACATTTGTGCTGAGTTATTTTCGCCAAGAATTATAAAAAGTAGTAATCCTAAAGAAGAAGTGGCTCGAGGTCTTTTAGAGAATAAGACAGAAAGCAATTCACAAGTAACGTCTGAAATGAATGAAGCGATTAGCGTTGAGCAAGCAGTACAGATGAATAAAAGTTTTTTGGAAGCATATAATAGCACATTTGAAAGAGAGATGACTTGTAACGTTGATGATATATGTGCTTTGATAGAAAGAGCGGATAAACAAATGGATATACTCAATTTCTTTATGACAGAACTGTATGGAAAATATTATTGTAGAAGAATGGTTGACAAAGGGGAGGATGAATAAAAAATATGTTTAAAGCATTGATTTTTTTGATTATACTGCTTTTGATTTTAGTATTAATCCTTACAATCATGGTTCTGATTTTCGTAAACATTGTAGTTATGCATAGCTGTTTTTTCTATGATATTAAAAGAAAAAAAATAATTAAAAAAACTTATAAAAAGGATTTGACGGGTGAAACAGATAATGCGACTGATCAATGCATAAAAAATAGACCCACAAGAGGCACAGGTGATATTATAATATCAGATCAGAAGGCATCAGACAGTCATTCTTCAAGACAAGGTGAGAGGGAATATAAGCAGGGGGATCTATATTCCTTACAAAATGAGTGGTATTCTGGCCAGGATGTGCAGAAAGAAAGGGAGACTGAAGATTTATGCATAGCAAATAGTGAGAAATTGAATACAAAGGAAGCTGGCAGTACTATTGATTTTAATAAAGAAAAAAAGCTATTAGAAATCATAAAAGGAAAGGCAAATAATAATTATCAAAAAGTAAAAGTGATTAATTTAAATATGAAAGCGCAACAGATTAACTATGAACCATTATTTAGTGAAGACTTAGAAGGAAAATTGATAGTATGTACCCAGAATGACGATACTTTCGGCGTTATACCAGGAGAGGAAATCATAGATTCAAAGGACTGCACTTGTGGGTCCGTTGGACTTTGCTTTCTATTTAATACAAAAATCAAAGTAGGTGCGCAATATAAAATTATTGGTATAAAAAATATTTGCATATTGAGAAAAAGAAATTCAAGCGAATTATTTCTTGTTCAAAAAGGGGAATTGGAGATAGAAGAAGTGTAGTGATAGAATTGTCTTTTTTTAGATTAATATGAGACAAAATTATGCAGTTTTGAGGTTAATTTGTGGCAAAAGTAGACGGAACAGATACTGGAAAAAATATAAAACCCTGAGTATTTTCACCCCTACTATTGATTTTATTTCCAAGTACAGCTATACTGACATAATAGTCACGCAGTGTGCGCTGAAAGAGGAGACATGCTGTGACAAAAAACACAGATATTAGACTTGAGTACCTTTCCATCTCTTTAATATCGAGGTAAACATGAAAACAGTAATACTGACAGAACAACCCATTAACAACATAAACGGCATGAAATATTTCAGAGATAAGCTGATCGGTGAGGACAAAGCAGAAGTCACATGCCTGCAATATAGCCCGAAGGAGCGCAGAGACATAATCGGCGAGATCAGGGCCCTGCGCCCGGATGTGCTGGTCACAGTGGATTTGCCGGGCTTTGAGCAGCGTACTCTCACGGATAATATTTCTTACAATCTATTAGATTGCAAGCAGCTGCATTTACTGCTCCATGAGAACCTGGGCAACGAATCCTGCCTGGCCGGACAACTGAGCATCACCATGTTCTTTTACTGCGAGGGAGATGCTCTTTATAACCGCCTGGCCCAAAGGTATCCTCATTTGCCCTATCTGAAAAAACTTTCGGAAAAGCAGGAGAATCCAGGGCAGTTAAATGCAGACGATCGCACAGAAAGCCGCAGCGGAGCGTGTTATTACGAAGCCTTACAGGAGATGCTGCAGGAGTGGAGGCCCGGGCTGTAAGCTGCCGCAGCTAAAGACAGGCTTGGCCTGAAACAGGCGGGGGCCCTGGTTCTCACCCCAACCCCGCCGCCTGAAACATCCTCTCTATCTTATCCGGATAGGCAAAATCCTCGCAAACCCTTCGATACCCGTTCAGTGCAATCTCTTGGCGGATTTCTTCATGCTTCAGATAGAAATCCGCTTTGTCAAAAGCGTCCTCCATGCTTCCGTACAGGATGGCGTCTCTCCCGTCCTCAAAAGATTCCGCCAGTTCCGGCTGATAATTGGAGAGCAGTACCCCTTTAGCGCCCATGATGTCCAGGGAGCGCAGGGGGATGCCGGACTGGATGCTCTTTAGCGAGGGGCAGAGATTCAGGCGGCTGAATCGGAAAACTCCGGGCATCTCGCTGTGATATTTCACCGGGCCGCAGGACTTGACCGGGGTGGAAAAGTCATAGGGCCCGGTGGAGTAAAAACGGGTGTCATAAAGTTCCCCCATCTGTTCGATGAGGAAGGTTCTCTCCAGATGGGTGATCTGGGCGGCGATGGCATAGGACAGCCCCCGGCGGTTCAGGGAGACGGAGGTCTGTCCCAGCTTTCGGAAGGAGTTGTTCAGACGTTCCAAGAATTCCTCCGTAATCAGATCTTCCAGAAAATTATACCCATAGACCCGCAGCTGCGCCTGGATCAGGCCCTCCACAAATCCCTTGCAGTAATCGTCCGCCGGATAGAGCAGAGCCTCCAGCGGGGAATCGTACAGACGCCCCACGAAGGACACATCGGCCCGGTAGGAGGCGGCCTGGGCGGGGGTAAAAGCCAGAGCGTCCAGACGGCCCGTGTTGACAGCCAAGGGCAGATGGAATACCTGGGAGTAGCCTTCGGCCCGGTAACTCTCCACCTCTATGCGGTCAAACAGGAAGATATAGTTGGTCTCGTATGAGAAGTAGTCTTTCAGCCTTTCTTCCAGCGGACTGTCGTAGCACCAGGAAAGATATTTGATGTTGTGCTTTTTACACAGCTTTGCCACCAGAGGGAAAAAGTTCACGCTTACCACTGCGTCATAGGAACTTTCCGTCAGATATTTGGCAAAACGGTTTTCAAAAAATTCATCCTCAAATTTGTCCGGAAAATGGTAATAAATGGTCTTGCAGTGATGCCCGGCCTGTTCCAGATAATATAAAAAATCCCGATAGGTGTAACTTCCCATGTCATAAAATAGAATCTTCATTCTTCTTTTCCCTGCGCCGGCCTTTGGCGATATTCCTTCCATAAAAGTTTATGTATATTGTATTACAAGCAGGAGCGGCACGCAATGATTTTATAAATAAGGTACCATTGATTTTGCGGGAAGAAATAGATATACTGTATACAAATCGGCAGGATGAGAGGAAGCGCACATACGGTCGGGAAAGCGGAATCCGAACCGAGTGCGGAAACCGGGCTGCTGACCGAAGGAAGCTGCCGGGAAAGCGGGGGCGTGGCAGAACTGCCCAAGGGAACCGGCGGCGTGGGGGGACAGTGTGAGAAGAATTTCTAATCACTTGCAGCAAAGGCTGCTTCGCGAAGAAGTTCTAAGTCTCACACCCAGAAATGCTGAAATACGACATTTCTCATCTTGATTTGTACGCCTGCTAAAGCAGGCAGATGGGAGTTAGGATGAAAGTCAGAATAGGAATCGTGGAAAACGAAGAGGACACACGGAATTATGTGTGCAGCCTGATAGAAGAATGTATGGCCCGGGCCGGGCATAGCCTGCATCTGGCCTGCTGCGCCAGCGCGGAGGAGTTTCTATTTAAATATGGGGAGCCGGATCTGCTGGACGTGGTGTTTCTGGATATTATGCTGGGCGCCATGAACGGTATGGAACTGGCCAGGAGCATACGGGAGAGGGACAAGCGGGTCCAGATTATTTTTCTAACAGGGGTGCAGGATTATGTCTATGAGGGTTATGAGATCGGTGCGGTGCGCTATCTGCTCAAGCCTGTCAGGAGGCAGGAGCTGGAAATGGCTCTGGAGCATTGCTGTGAAAAAATAGCCCAAGAATGCTTTCTGGAAAACGGAGAGGTTCTGCCTGTCAGCAGGGGCGCATATCAGACATTGAATGAGAATTTTATGAGATTTTACCTGTAACGGTTCTATGGGCGGAGCCCTGAGAACTGTCGGCAGGGAGACGCGGAATCAGACAGGGAATCGGTAAAGGGGGAAAGGGTATGCTGAAGATGCTCGGGGCGGTGGTTCCTGCCGTATGCATCCTTCTGTTTTTAATAGGGGAGATCCGGCGCAGAAGGGGAGGGATCGGCTATGCCCTGCTGTTTTGCGGCGGTGAGGCTTTGCTGCTGTATGCTGCTGCGAACAGGCCGGGCCAGGAACTCCTCATGGCGCTTATGGCCGTGCTGCTGTTGCTGATCGGGCTGGGAAATGTCTCTTATATAGGAAAGAAATATGAGGAGCAATTTATGGAAGCCCAGTCCCAGGCCCTGTCCCGGCAGGTGGAAGAGGTAAAGGAAATCTATACCACCATGCGGGGCTGGAGGCATGATTATCACAACCACATGCAGAAACTCAAGGCGCATATGGCCATGGGCCAGTGGGAGGAGGCGGCCGGTTATCTGGACAGGCTGGACGAGGATTTAAGCCAGGTAAAGGTGAAATATCAGACAGGAAATGTGAGTCTTGACGCCATTTTAAACAGCAAACTATCCCTGGCGGAGAAGGAGGAGGTGAAAGTAAACTGTAAGGTAGAACTTTATGAAGCGCTCTCCATATCGGACATCGATCTGTGTGTGCTGATTGGGAATCTGATAGACAATGCGGTGGAATCCTGCGCCTTGCTGCCCCAGGGGGCGGAGAGATTTCTGCGGATCTATATCTGTGTGCGCAGAAGCCAACTCTACATCGCTGTCACCAACGCCACCAACGAGGTAATACGCAGGCTGGATCAGCAGTATGTCACCCAAAAGCGCGGTAACCACGGGCATGGCCTGAAAAGGATTAATACCATTGTGGAGAAATATCAGGGGTATATCAGAAGGGCCAACGAGCCGGGCGTCTTTTCCACGGAGATTATGCTGCCGCTGTATTGAGCGCCCCTTTCGCGGCATAGTTACTGCTGATCTTCTGCTCTAAAAATGTTCTGCACAACTCCTTAAAAATTGCTTTTGAAATTGCTCTCAATCATAGGGAATCCTCTTCGTGCACGAATTTAAGCAATTCATGCACGTTTTTGTTTCCGCAAAATTCAAATGCTATAATAGCGCAAGAAAGAAGGAAGCCATGGGGCCGCAGGCGAACGCCAGCCCCGAAGATACGCAGGGAGAGGGAGAGATGGTACAAGATCAAAAAAAGTATGGCATGGCCGGTAATATTGCATATATTTATCGGATTCTGTTCCGGGAGCAGCCCCGGACAAAGGTTCTTCTGGCAGGCAAGATCCTGCTGGCAGTGGCACAGGATATCTATCAACGGTTTAACAATATGGTGCAGGACAAGACAGCCATCTTTATATCCCATAGAATGTCCAGCTGCAGGTTCTGCGACACGGTTATCGTATTCGACGGAGGACGTATTGTCCAGACGGGGAGCCATGAACGGCTTCTGGGGGATAAAGAGGGGATTTACAGCCGGATGTGGGAGGCTCAGGCAAAGTACTATGTCTGAAAGAGTATATGCAAATCACCTGCCATATGGTAAAATAACAGATAAAACAGCAGGCGAACCGTCAGACGGAAAGCAGACGAACTGTCAGACGGAAAGCAGGCAAACCGGCAGACAGACTACCGGAGAATATGCTCTGAACATACAGGAAAGTATGCAGCGGCCGGGGGCCGCGGAAAGGAATACATATGCGATACAACAATCCGATTATACCCGGGTTCTACCCGGATCCCAGCATCTGTAAGGCGGACGGCAGGTACTACATGGTGTGCAGTTCCTTCCAGTACTTCCCCGGCGTGCCCCTGTTTGAGAGCCGGGACCTGGTCAACTGGACCCAGATCGGTCATGTGCTCACCAGGGAGAGCCAGCTGCCTCTGAAAGGAGCGGGCTCTGACGGCGGCATATACGCGCCTACCATCCGTTTCCATGAGGGGCGTTTCTATATGGTAACTACCAATATCTCCGGCATGGGCAATTTCTATGTGTGGACCGACGACATTTACGGAGAGTGGTCGGAGCCTGTGAAAGTGCAGCAGGGGGGGATTGACCCTTCGCTGTATTTCGAGGACGGAAGGGCTTATTTCATGAGCAACGGGGATGATGACCAGGGCGTTTCCGGTGTGACCCAGTGTGAGATTGACATTGAGACCGGGGAAAAGAAGAGTCCTTCACGGTGCGTCTGGCAGGGGACAGGGGGAAGGTATCTGGAGTCTCCTCATCTTTACAGGATAAATGGGCAGTATTACCTGATGGCGGCGGAGGGCGGCACGGAGTACGGGCATATGGTGGTCTATGCCAAGGGCCCGTCCGTGAACGGGCCTTTCACCTCCTATCCCGGCAACCCGGTACTTACCAATCGTAATCTGGGGGGCTATGTGATCCAGGGCTGCGGACATGGTGATCTGGTGGAGGATGAACGGGGCAATTTCTGGATGGTTCATCTGGCGTTCCGGCAGATTCATCAGTGGATGACATTCCACATCACCGGCAGGGAAGTATGCCTGGTACCGGTGACTTTTCAGGAAAACGGCTGGTTTACCGCAGGGGTGGGCGGCATCACTCCCGCGGAGGTGGAGACGGACAGGATTCCTGACAGTGTGGTACAAAGCCGGAAGCTGCGGGATACTTTTTCCGACACCCGGGCGGGCGTGGACTGGGTTTTCCTGCGCAGGCCCCATGGGGAGGACTTTTCTTTCTCGGAGACCGCATACAGGCTCTACCCCACCAATCTGACCCTGGGAGAGAAGCAGGACTCCCCCGCTTTTGCGGCAATACGCCAACGGCAGATGCGGGGACAGATCCGCTGCAATATTCAGGTTCCGGAGGGAGAGGCGGGCATCAGCTTGTATATGGATCATCAACATCATTATGATCTGGCTGTGGCACGCATGGCCGCCGCCGGCGGGGCTGGGGATGTATACCGCGTCATGACCCGCAGCGTGGTGGGGGGCGTCAGCCATGTGGTGGAGGAAACCATGGTCCGGGCGGATACAGAGATCACGCTGCGGATCGGCCTGGAACCCATGGAATACAGCTTTTCCGCAGTGTTTTCCCAACAGGGACAGGAGACTTCATGCCCTCTGGGCAGGCTGCAGACGCGCTACCTCTCCACAGAGGTGGCCGGAGGCTTCACAGGCGTCATGATCGCGTTGTATGCCCAGGAGGAATCTTTGACGGGAGGAGGAGCAGAACCGGCAGTATTTACGGATTTTGAAGCCGCATATGAGGCGGAATGACCTGCCGGGTGCGGGTATATTCGGAGAGAGCGGGTATCCCGCAATAATTGCCCAGAAGTTAGCAGGATGTGGCGAGAAAATATTTACGGCATCTGGTAGTGTAAATAGTGGGGATATTTTAGCATTTATAGAATGAATGACGCAGGGACCAGCGGGCATTGCCGGCGGTTTCTGAAGAATTACTGCATCTGTCCGGGCCGTGCCCGGGAATTTTGGGAGAACCCGGAGAAAATACAGGACTCCGGGGATGGCCGATGGATGCGGAACTTATAATTTAGAGATGGAGGAAAAATCGTGAGAGACAGAGAGAGCGCAAGAAAGAGGGCCCAGGAACTGGTGAGCCAGATGACTTTGGAAGAGAAGGCTTCACAGCTGAAGTATGACTCGCCGGCCATTCCCAGGCTGCATGTTCCCGCATATAACTGGTGGAACGAGGGCCTGCACGGCGTGGCACGGGCGGGGGTGGCTACCAGCTTTCCCCAGGCGATCGGTATGGCTGCCGCCTTTGACACGGAACTGATGGAACAGGTGGGACAGGTGGTCGGCGTGGAAGGCCGGGCCAAGTACAATGCCTACAGCGCCCAGGAGGACAGGGATATTTATAAGGGGCTGACATTCTGGTCCCCCAATGTGAATATTTTCCGGGATCCCAGGTGGGGCCGTGGGCATGAGACCTACGGGGAAGATCCCTTCCTGACAGGAGAACTGGGCAAGGCCTTCGTGGAGGGTCTGCAGGGGGACGGCGAGGTGATGCAGGCGGCGGCCTGCGCCAAGCATTTTGCCGTTCACTCCGGACCGGAGGCGGTACGGCATCAGTTTGACGCCAAAGCCTCTGTAAAGGATATGCGGGAGACCTATCTGCCCGCCTTTGAAAAACTGGTGAAAGAGGCCGGCGTGGAAGCCGTCATGGGCGCTTATAACCGCACCAACGGAGAACCCTGCTGCGGCAGCAAGACGCTGATGCAGGACATCCTGCGGGGCGAGTGGGGATTTGAGGGCCACTATGTGTCCGACTGCTGGGCAATCCGTGACTTCCATGAGCACCACATGGTAACGGATACGGCGGAGGAGTCTGCGGCCATGGCCCTGAAGGCCGGCTGTGATGTGAACTGCGGCATCACCTATCTGCATCTGATGAAGGCATATCAGGACGGTCTGGTTACGGAAGAGGAGATTACCCAGGCGGCGGAGAGGCTCTTTACCACCCGTTTCCTGCTGGGACTGTTTGACGAGACGGAGTATGACAAGATCGGATACGACAGGATTGAGTGCAGGGAGCATCTGGCCCTGGCCGACAGGGCTACGGCGGAAGGCGTTGTGCTGCTGAAGAACAACGGCATACTGCCGCTGAAGAAAGAGCAGCTTCAATCCATCGGCGTGGTGGGTCCCAATGCCAACAGCCGTGCTGTGCTGGTGGGCAATTATCACGGTACTTCTTCCAGGTATATCACGGTTCTGGAGGGAATCCAGGACGCAGTGGGAGACGCCGTGCGGGTCTACTACTCCGAGGGCTGTCATCTGTTCAAAGACCGTGTGGAAGGTTTGGGCTGGAAGCAGGACCGTATCCGTGAGGCCGTGAGTGTGGCGGAGAACAGCGATGTGGTGGTGCTCTGCGTGGGCCTGGATGAAACCCTGGAGGGGGAAGAGGGTGACACCGGCAACAGCTATGCTTCCGGCGACAAGACGGATCTGTTGCTGCCCCAGTCTCAGCGGGAACTGGTGGAGGCCGTGCTGAAAGTGGGTAAGCCTGCTATCGTGCTGAACATGACCGGCAGCGCCATGGATCTGGGTGTGGAGCAGGAACAGGCCGATGCGGTGATGCAGGTGTGGTATCCCGGCGCCAGAGGCGGCAGAGTGGTGGCGCAAATCCTCTTTGGAGAGATTTCCCCTTCCGGCAAACTGCCTGTAACCTTCTATAAAAATACAGAGGATCTTCCTGCCTTTGAGGATTATTCCATGAAGGGCAGAACCTATCGCTACATAGAGTCCGAGCCGCTGTATCCCTTCGGGTATGGGTTGACCTACGGAGACGTGGAAGTGGCTGCGGTGAGCTGCTTTGGCAGTCCGGCGGTGAACGGAAGCGAGATCACCCTGGATGGACCGGAAGCCTTTAAACTGCATGTGAAGCTGGCCAACCGCGGCCAGGTGGATACGGGAGAAGTGGTGCAGGTTTATATCCGGGCGGAAGACGCGCCGGATGCCACGCCTGCGGCGAAACTCTGCGGCTTTGCCAGAACCCAGGTAAAAGCGGGAGGAGAGGCCAGCGTTACCATTCCCGTGGATGCGGAAGCCTTTACTGTGGTCAACCAGGAAGGCGAAAGACTGGTGGAAGGCAAGACCTTTACGGTCAGCGTGGGCCTGGGACAGCCGGATGCCCGCACCAGGGCCCTGACCGGCAAGGAGTGCATCACCTTTATCGTGAAGCTGACATAAGCCGCCCGGCCAATAGAAAGAGCAGTAATCACAGGGCTGCCGCTTGAGCGATCAGGCGGCAGCCCTGCTAAATGGAGGGAAGATGCGGAACTCTAAATCAGAAAGGAACAGAGATGGAATACGGTGTGCTATTTAATGATCAATGGAGTTTTCTTAAGACGGAACTGGGCACGGAATTATCCGATTTGGAGGGGCGGGACAATGCGTTTTGTCCGATGGATCTGCCCCATGACTGGCTGATCTACAACACCCGAGACCTCTATGAGAACAGCACGGGCTGGTATCGGAAGCATATTTCGGTGGTTTTTATGGAAAAAGCAGGCTGCCCGGGCACAATCCATGTGGCTCCCGGCCAGAGAGTGTTTCTTCGTTTCGACGGCGTCTATATGGACAGTACTCTCTATGTCAACGGCCAAAAGGTGGGAGACTGGAAATATGGCTATTCCGCATTTGACCATGATATCACGGAATATCTGGTGCAGGGGAAGAACGAATTGCTGATGCAGGTGCGTCATCAGAGCCCCAACAGCCGCTGGTATTCCGGCGCAGGCATATATCGCAATGTGTGGCTGAAGGTCTGTCCCAGGGTATATCTGCCCTTTGACGGGACTTATGTGCATACGATCTGGCAGGGAGAGGCGGCGGACGGTTATCTGCTGGAGATAGAGACGGAATGTGCCGGGGCGGTGAGCGATGCGGTTCGATGCGGTTACAGCCTGTGGCATAAGGGAGAGAAGATACGTGACCTGGGCTGGGGAGAAGGATTCGGCAAGGAGGATGGAGGGTTCTGCTTCAGGCGGAAAGTCCTGGTGCAGGGCCTGGCGGAGTGGGATCTGGAGCATCCCGTGTGTTATCGGCTGCGGGTGGAGCTGTTTGAGGGCGGGGAGGAACTTCCCGGGCCGGAGCCGGTGGACACCCAGGAGATTACCCTGGGATTTCGCCGGATGGAGTTTACAGCTGACAGAGGTTTTTTCCTCAACGGCAGATCCGTCAAGGTCCACGGGGCCTGCGAACACCATGATCTGGGCTGCCTGGGAGCCGCTTTCCACAGGGAGGCCATGAGGCGGAAGCTGCGGATCCTGAAGGAGATGGGGGTCAACGCCCTGCGCACCAGCCATAACATGCCGGCCCGGGAGGTGATGGAACTGGCGGACGAGATGGGTATTTTGGTGCTGGCCGAGGCGTTTGACATGTGGGAGAGGTGCAAAACGCCCTATGATTATGGCCGGTTCTTCAAGGAATGGGCGGAGCGGGATGTGCGTTCCTGGGTCCGCAGGGACCGCAACCATCCCAGTCTTTTTCTGTGGTCCATCGGCAATGAAATCTATGATACCCATGCGGACGCTCATGGCCAGGAGATAACCCGCAGGCTGGTGGAGTATGTGCGCGCCCACGATCCCAGGGGCAACGCGCGGATTACCATAGGCTCCAATTTCATGCCCTGGGAGGGGGCTCAGAACTGTGCGGATATCGTGAAAGTGGCGGGGTATAATTACGGGGAAAAGTATTATGCACAGCATCACAAAGAACATCCCGACTGGATTATCTATGGCAGCGAGACCGCTTCCGTGGTGCAGAGCCGGGGCATATACCGTTTTCCTCTGAGGCAGTCCGTGCTGGCGGATGAGGACTGGCAGTGTTCGGCTCTGGGCAACTCCAGTACCAGCTGGGGAGCCCGCAGCGTGGAGGCCTGTATCACGGACGACAGGGACGCGGACTTTGCATTCGGCCAGTTTTTGTGGACAGGGTTCGACTATATCGGGGAGCCCACTCCTTACCATACCAAGAATTCCTATTTCGGCTATGTGGACACGGCAGGTTTTCCCAAAGATGCCTACTATCTGTTCCAGGCGGAGTGGACCCGGGCGGAAGATTGCCCCATGGTGCATCTCTACCCTTACTGGGACTGGAATCCGGGCCAGATCATTGACGTGCGGGCCTGCACCAACGGGGAGAGTGTGGAACTCTATGTGAACGGCCGCTCCCAGGGCAGGCAGAGGATCGATCATGCCCATGGCAGGCAGCTGCAGGGGGACTGGCAAGTGCCTTATGAGCCGGGGGAAATCACTGCCGTTGCCTATGACGGGGAGGGCCGGGAGATCGCCAGAAAATCCAGGCATTCTTTCGGAGAGGCTGTGCGGCTGGTGCTGGAGGCGGATCGGCAGCGGATTTCCGGGGACGGGGAGGCATTGTGCTTTGTCACTGTCAGCGCCGTGGACCGGGAGGGGTATCCGGTGGAAAACGCCATGAACTATGTGCAGCTGTCCCTGGAGGGGCCGGGACGGCTGCTGGGGATGGACAATGGAGACAGCACGGATTACGACCCCTATAAGGGATGTGTGCGGAAACTCTTCAACGGGAAGCTGCTGGCGGTGGTGGCGGGCGTCCCCGGAGACCCAGAGGTACCGGAGGGCCCAGCAGGGACTGCGGCTGCGGCCAGGTGCGTCCCCGGAGCCCCAGAGATGCCGGAGGGCCCTGCAGGGACTACGGCTATGGCCAGCTACCCTGCAGGAACTACATATCAGCCGGAGAACTGCGTCAGGATCATTGCAGAAGCTCTGGGGCTGGAGTCTGCCAGCCTGGAGATTGGGGTGGAACCGGCATCGCTTCGTCCCGGCGGCTGTGCCGGTGAGGATGTGAGCCGGACGGACAGTGCACTGCCGGATATCATTCCCGTGCGTAAGGTGGAACTGCTGGCGCCGGAGGGCAGCATTCTGGAACCGGCCCGGCCCGGCATCCTCCTGGAGGCCAGAATCTGCCCGGAAGAGGCCACGGACCGCGGGCTGTCCTGGAAAGCAGTCAATCAGAACGGCATCCCTGTGAGCTTCGCCAGGGTGGAAGTACTGGAGGATTGCCGCGCCCGGATCACGGCGCTGGGGGATGGTGCCTTCTATGTGCGCTGTCAGTCGGGACAGAATCCGGCCCGGGTTATCTCCCAGCTTGAACTGACGGCCCGGGGCTTTGGCCCGGCGTTTCTGAACCCATATTCCTTCCTCTGCGCAGGACTTTTCAGCGAGACGGTGGGCGAAGTCACCAACGGCAATGAAAAGGGGATTGCCACCGCCAGGGACGGGGTCAGCGGCGTGGTGTACCGGGATCTGGACTTTGGAGATTATGGTTCCGATGAGATTACCATGCCGGTGTTCGCGCTCAGCGATGCCCTCCACGAGATCGAGATCTGGCAGGGCGTGCCGGAGGCGGAGGGCAGCAGGCTGCTGCTGAAAGCCCCCTATCAGAAGCCTTCCCGGTGGAACATTTACCAGGAGGAGACCTGGAAGCTGCCCTGCAGGCTCCGGGGCCTTACCACCGTCGCTTTCCTGCTCCGGGGCAGCAAAGTACATATAAAAGGTTTTTCTTTTACTTATTTTGAAAAGGCATATGAAAAACTCTGGGGCGCAGAGTGCAGCCGGGTATATGGTGACAGTTTCCGAATGGAAGACCGGGCCATTACCGGCATCGGAAATAATGTGACAGTGCTCTATGACAATATGGACTTTGGGGAGGAGGGGGCCGGGTCCGTGACATTGTGGGGGCGTTCGCCCCTTCCCGGCAATACCATCCACATTCATTTTACCCCTGCCCACGGGGAGATGCAGGCCCGGGTGCTGGAAGTGGCGGGAACCGCCGCCTATGAGCCTCAGACGTTTTGCTTGGAACCCCTGACGGGGAAGGGCACAGTGGAACTGATTTTCCTGCCGGGAAGCAATTTTGACCTGGAGGCCATACAATTTGGGAAATAGGACTTTGGTACTAATATTTCATAAAAATGAAGGTTAAAAAATAGCTAAATCTTCTATATCCTTGGGCCCTGAAATCTGTTATACTGTTTGCAAGTAATTTTTTCCACGGCAGGCCAACGGCGTATGACGGAAGGGAGCAGCATGTACAGGAAATATTCTGACGGTAAGGCGTATAAGGTGATCGCTTACATCTTTGCCAACTTTTTTAAGGATGAGGAACAGCGGATTATGCGCCAGGTGGTGAAGGAGAGCCGCAGGCATGACTGCAAGGTGGTATTTTTTTCCACGTTGGCGGATTTCTATTTTAACGACCTCAACGACAGGGGGGAGCAGAAGATCTTTACGGCAGTGAGCGTGGAGCGTTTTGACGCCATTGTTCTGATGTCCGAATCTTTCAAGCTGGACGAGGAACAGCTTGCCCTGGTGGGGCGGGCCAGGGAGGCGGGCGTGCCGGTGCTCACGGTGGACAAAGGCTTTGCGGGCTGTATCAACCTGGCCATGGATTACGGGAACAGCTTTCAGGAGATCGTGGAGCATATGGTTCAGTTCCACGGCTACCGCCGGGTCTATTTTATGGGAGGTATGCCGGACAATGATTTTTCCCTGGAGAGGGAGCGGGTATATCTGGAGGCCATGGAGGCCGTGGGGGTGCCCCGGGAGCAGTGCCGGATCTACTATGGGGGTTTTTGGGAGACCCCCTGTCAAAAGGCCATGGAGCAGATGTTTCAGGATTTTGAGCAGGGACTGGAAGTGCCGGAGGCCATTATCTGCGCCAACGATTCCATGGCCCTGGAGGTATGCAATTGTCTGCGTCAGCAGGGGTACCAGGTGCCGGAGGATGTGGCGGTCAGCGGATTTGACGGTCTGGAGATAGAACGCTATCACAGGCCCCGGTTGACCACGGGCGTTTTCAATGTGGAGGGGTTGATTCGAAAGGCTTTTGAGATCATAGACCAGGGCTGCCCGGATACTTATCAGGGAGAGAAGATTCCCGTTTATAATGCCATGCGGATCGGCGGTTCCTGCGGGTGCAGATGCCGGGATGACCACAATGCTTCCATGGAGATGGTGTCCTTGAAACGGGAATTGCACCATCTGCTGAAATACCAGGGGGATCTAAACCAGATGGTGGTGAACATCGGCACGCTGAAGCAGATGGAGGAGGCTCTGCGTGTGGTTCCGCAATTTATGGGGCCCCTGCGGTATAAGGACTTCTGGTTTTGTGCCAATCAGGGATTTCTGGAGAAGGATGTCATGGAATTCGGCAGTCAGGAAAAGGAAGAGACGCCGATAGATTATACGCCTGTGACTAAAGTGCTGCATTATCACAATATGGATCCTGCAGGCGGGGAATCCGATTGGGCGGAGGTCTCCTACTGGGAGGACATGGATTTTGGCGGGATTGTACCGGATCTGCACGCCCAGCTGGAAGAGAAGGACTTTCTGCTGGTGACCACTATGCATCTGCAGGGCAGGAGCATCGGATACACGGTGATCACCATGGATATGGAACGTTTCTGGTTTGTGGGCTATTCCGCTTTCTTAGCCAGTTTCCGGCATCTGATGGAGCTGCTGCGGGCCCAGAATCAACTGATGAAGATGTATACGGAAGATTTGCTGACGGGGCTTTTGAACCGCAACGGTTTCTACCTCAAGGTGAATCAGTTGTTGGAGAAGGCGGAAGGGCAGGATCTGTCCATCATCTCTCTGGATATGGACGGGCTGAAGCAGATTAATGATACCTACGGTCATGCGGAGGGGGATGAAGCGCTGCACAGCCTGGGCGCCATCATAGAGGACAGTATCAAGCAGGAGGTGGCGGCCAGGATCGGCGGAGACGAGTTCCTGATTGCTCTGACGGGCCGGGATATCCGGGAGCGCACCCAGGAGATCGTTCATGGCATTAAGAAGGGCATACAGGCATACAATGAAGTATCGGAGAAAGAGTATGAACTTCACGCCAGCATCGGCTCCTGCACGGACGGCATAGGAGGCCATACCCTGGATTATTTCCTGAAAAAAGCGGATGATCTGATGTACATCCGTAAATCCCTCCACAAGAGGCGGCAGGGGCATCCGAAGGTCTGAGCGCGGGCCGGGCGAGAAAAAAGGCGATGTAAGGGAGCCGACATTTTTAAGTTGGCTCTTTTAATATGGAAAGAAATGGGATATACTAATATATAACTTGGTAAAAAGAGGGAAAAGGGGAAAGAGAAATGATACATACGCTGATACCGGAGGGATACGCTTCTCTCGCCGCATTTGTGGGGATACTGTTTGCGTTTTTGGCCACCATCACCGCCATATCCAGGCTGGGGGCATATCTGCCCAAGGACGTGGGAAGGGATTTTGCCGTGGACGGCAAACTTTCGGCGGGTAAGCCCCGGGGGGCGGGCATCATCTTTGTGCTGGTCTTTGTGGCGGCATCGGCGATTTTTGTGCCGTTTTCCACGGAGAATGCCATCTACCTGGTGCTGGTGGTGGTATGCATGATGACCGGCTTTCTGGACGATGCCTCAAAGAGTCCCTGGGGGGAATATAAGAAAGGTTTTCTGGACCTCTGCGTGGCGGCTCTGGTAGCCATCACCTTTCTGCATTACAATTCCAGCGTGGTGGAACTGGCCATGTTCGGCGTGAAGTTCGTGATGCCCCCGGTGGTGTTTGCACTGTTGGCCGTGGTGCTGGTGTGGACCTCGGTGAATGTGACCAACTGTTCCGACGGCGTGGATGGACTTTCGGGTACTTTGACCATCATCACGCTGATGACCATCTACATCATTGACCAGGTCAAGGCGCTGGCGGGGGATTTCTCCTTTTTGATCCTGTTGTTCTCAGTGTGTATCCTGGGCTATCTGTGGTACAACGCCACTCCCAGCCGTCTCATGATGGGAGACGCGGGGTCCCGGGCTATGGGATTGTTCATCAGCATCGCCATCCTGAAGACGGGCTGCCCCTTTCTGTTTATCCCGGTGGCGCTGGTGCTGATTCTGGACGGCGGGCTGGGGCTGCTGAAGGTGGCCTTAAAGCGCTTCTTGAAGATTTGTATTCTGACCCGGGTGAGGACGCCTTTGCACGATCATGTGCGGAAGGTGTGGGACTGGTCCAACACCCAGACGGTGTTCCGCTTTGCGATTATACAGATCATATTGGCGGTGGCGGTGATCTACGCGGTAAAATAAGGATGGGAGCAGGGCCTGCGATATGCGGGCAAGCGATAAGTTAATAACATGGATGCAGAGGAAGTTTGTCATGGCTCAAACTTCCGTTATGCAGGAACGAGGTAAGATATGTACGATAAGTTGACAGAGAGCGATATACGGAAGATGGAGGAGGAGATCGAGCATCGGCGGCTGGTAGTGCGGCCCCGGCTGCTGGAGGATGTGAAGGAGGCCAGGGCTCACGGGGATCTCAGCGAGAACTTTGAGTATTACGCGGCCAAAAAGGCCAAAAACCAGAACGAAAGCCGAATCCGATATCTGGAGCGCATGATCCGCACGGCCCAGGTGATCTCCGATGCTTCCGCAGAGGATGAGGTGGGCATGAACAACACGGTGACGGTGGAGATGCTGGATGACGGCAGCGTGGAGAAGTACCGCATTGTCACCACGGTCCGGGGCAATTCCCTGGAAGGGCTGATCAGCAATGAGTCCCCCCTGGGTAAGGCTCTGCTGGGCCGCAAAGTGGGAGATGTGGTGCATGTGCAGGTGCGGGACGGGATCGGCTATGATGTGAAGATTGCGGAGATCGAGAACACAGAGGACGATGACAGTGTGGAACTGAGGAGTTTCTGACCATATGAAGAAATACATTTTATTTGACCTGGATGGTACGTTGACAGATCCCAAACTGGGAATTACCACCTGCGTCCAGTATGCGTTACAGAGTTTCGGCATTCAGGAGGCGGATTTGGACAAGCTGGAGCCCTTTATCGGACCGCCTCTGAAAGACAGTTTTATGGAGTTTTACGGCATGGAGGAGGAACAGGCGCTGGCGGCCGTGGAAAAATACCGGGAGCGTTTCCGCGACAAGGGAATGTATGAGAACCAAATCTACCCTGGCGTGGCCCGGATGCTGCAGATCCTCTCCGGCAGGGGGTTCCGTCTGGCGGTAGCCTCCAGCAAGCCCACGGTGTTTGTGGAGAAGATTCTGGAGCATTTTGACATCCGTCGGTATTTTAAGGTGGTGGTGGGCAGCGAACTGGACGGCAGCCGCAGCGAAAAAAGCCTGGTGGTGATGGAAGCGCTGCGTCAGCTCTTCGGGGAAAATCCCATCCTTTATAATGAGGTATATATGATCGGCGACCGCCGTTTTGATGTGGAAGGGGCCAGAGCCATGAAGGTGGAGAGCGTGGGGGTGACCTACGGCTACGGCGGCATGGAGGAACTGGTGGAAGCCCATGCGGATTACATCGTGGAGACTGTGGCCGAATTGCAGGATTTCCTCCTGCGGGAACTGTGCGAATTGCGGTCCAGGGGTTTTATGAGTGTGGTTGGCCCCATGCTGTTTCCTTTTCTGCTGTTTCTGATGATCCGCCAGGCGGCGTCCTACGGCGCGCTGTGGCTGGCCATGAACGTTGAATCCCATGTGCCGGAAGGCCTGTGGCATTGGCTTTACTACCGGGAGGCAGGAACCGGGGAGTTGGGCTATACGGGCAATCTGGGCAGTATCATGAGCGCCCTGTCCTTTGCCGCAGCGGGGCTGGCCCTGGTTCCCACGGCCCTGCCTGTGATCCGGGAAGCCAAGAGGCGCATGGCCCTGAGCCATCTGCGCCGGGAGCGGCCCGTGAACTATCTTCTTGCTCTGTTGTCCGGCGGCTGCGCCGTGCTGGGGCTGAATCTGCTGTTTGATCTGACAGGCATTACCGACAGTTCCGCCGCTTATCGGGCGGTTGCCCAGAGCCAGTTCTCCGCCTCTCTGGGGGTGGGGCTGGTCTGTTACGGTCTTATCACGCCCCTGGCGGAGGAACTGGTTTTCCGGGGAATCGTGTACAATGAACTGAAAAGAGGCTACAGGCTGCCTTTGGCCATGCTGGTGTCGGCCCTGCTGTTTGGCCTGTATCATATGAATCCGGTACAGGGAGGCTACGGCTTTCTAATGGGTCTGCTGATGGCGTATCTGTACGAGTATTTCGGCAGCTTTCTCTGGCCGGTGCTGATACACATGTTGGCCAACAGCCTGGCCTATCTCCTGAGCAATACCAATCTGGCCGGTTCTCGGGTTCATAGCTGGCCCGTGGCCATTGTATGCGCGGCGCTGACAATACTGGGACTCAAGCTGTTGGACTCTCATAAAAGGAAGCTGAAAGGCCCTGTTGTGGAATAATTCCTGTAAAAATCGCCCTGAGCCTACGCTTAGGGCGATTCGCAATTTTCTCTATGCATATCCGAAACCGTAAGTACTTCTTCGCGCAGATGCCTTTTTGACTGCATTTGTCCAACAGGCTGGGGGCGTAACCGTTTCTGCTCCTGCAAAGTCGTTATGGCATTTTTTACGGCAGCGTCAATTCCCAGAGAGTAAACTATTTTTTTCACCAACAGGAAGAGATTCCAATACAGCAGCAACTGCAGTTCCAGGGCCAGGGCCAGTCTGCGCAGGCTTGCCCGATGGCGGTAGCGGATACCGCAGATTAACTGGGAATCATGCTCCAGGCTTTCTGTCTGCAGTGCGGATAGCTCAGCCAGCGGATGCAGTCCGGCGTCTGTCACTCCTACGGAGAAATGGCCGTTTTCCAGATTCCGGCCGGAAATGCTGATTTGGTATTTTGCTCCCATCGTCAGGCGGAGATTCACCGGCAGACTGTAGAAGACGCCTCCCTGAACCTCACAGGCAGCTACGGTGAATTCCTGCAGGGGCCGGTCTTCTTCGAGAATGCGTATCACAAGATGCCCCGGCTGGCCCATCTCCGTCTCCAATAACAGGTTTATGTCGGGGATAGTCCCATGAGAAGGGCAAAACGCCTGCAGCAGTTCAGTATTCTCATTCAACTCCAGCAGGGAGGGGACAAAATTCCCGTTGTGTACATAGCTTTCGTCCTTGACCTGCAGGGTGCCCACCAGCGCTGCCGCCGCGATCACTGCGGGCAAAATTCGGTTCTTTCCGGGGCATTTCTTCGGTGCGGCCTCCTCCAGAGAGCCGATCAGGGCGGCCAGAAGCGCTGCCAGTCCCACCGTCCAGATGCGGTAAGTAAAGCTGCTGTGCACAAAGGTATGGTTGTGCAGGACGATGTACCAGGCTATGGGCGACAGTGCCACCAACAGCAGGGAGGCCGTTTTTTCCGTACGGATGCTCCCGGCTTTCACCAGGGCTCTGTAGCCCCACCATAGAATCCATGCCCCCAGCAGGAACAGGCCCTGGATACTCTGGTAAACATCCAGATTCCGCAGAATCACCTGCAGATGGGATACCTCATAGCCAAGGGTATCGGGCAATGTGCCGGCCCGGTATAATACTTCGTGCCAGGCGCTTGCGAAGATGGGACGCTGCAGGATGATCCCGCCGATCAGCCATTTACCTGCCCATAATCCGCCGTAACCGCAGATCCAGGCAATGCCGCACAGGACCACCGCGCCTATTCGATTCTTTTCGTCTTTGCTGTCGCTTCCCATGACAATCCACCAGATCATGGGGATTCCCCAGGTAAAAAGGGGATATGTAAGCAGATCCATGTAACTGGTAAGCATGCCCAGTATCAGGAACAGGATATAGATTCCATGCCCCTTTGCAAGTCGTTGGTGGAATTTGACGATCACCAGGGAACCGCACATGCCGATGTAGAATACCCAACTGTACTGGAGAGCCTGTGAGACGGCTATGGGCAGCAGGAGCCCATGGACGGTCAGCGCCAAAGCAGCCCAGGGAGTTCCTTTTTGGCGGTACAGCATGCAGGCCAGTGCGGCGGCAACCAGCATCTGCAAAAGAGAGTTCAGTACCCGCAGATCAGTATAGTTGAGAAACAGGAGCAGAGGCCGCAGGATTGCCACATAGCCGTGCCAGTAGTAGTTATATCCCTCCGTCATCTCGCTGCCGGCCATGTTCATGGCCTGATATATAGCACCCTCGTCCGGGGCGTGTCCGGCAGTGGTGATCATGATGGAGTCGGTGAAATTGTCCAATATGCCGCTGGGATTTGCCCCTGACAGGGCATCGTCATCCTGATGCATCACGGGAACAGCCGGATACCAGCCTTCCTGCTTCAGCGTTTGTATGGATTCCAGCACATGGGGGCTTTCCTCTGTTACGGGCAGCAGATAAGACAGCCACAGCAGAGTGGTTCCAATGAGCAGCCCGGCCAACAGCACCAGTGCTCCTTTTGTAATCGTCTTAAACATCTTTAAGTACCTCAGTTTTTTCGTTTGCACTCCGATGCCATTTTGCTTTAACAAATATTATACTTTATTTTCCCTAAAATGTCCACCTTCTGCCACATATTATTCTATATGGATGCAGGGGGAATTTGCCATGGCTTAAACTGCAACTCTTCTTCGGCGGTGGCCTCCGGCAAGCCCACAGTGTTTGTGGAGAAGATTCAGAAACATTTTACCATCCGTCGTTTTGATGTCTGTCTTTTATCCCATGGAAGCAGTTCTGCATCCCAAAATGTGGACGGGGCACTCCTCTATTTTGTATTCTAAAGGCGGCAAATGGTTGATCCGTTAGAGCAGAGCGCTGCCGGCGTGAGATGCGTATGAAGCGGATATGAAATGAAAGGAAAGGGTGAAAGGAATGAAGCGTGAGAACCTGAGAAAAAACTTTATAAAAGAATATGGAGAGGAGGCCGCCCGGGGTAAACAGGCCCATCATTTGATTCCTGTGAAGATATTGAAAGAGATTCACAATTGCGGGGAGGCGGATTTGCCGGAGGAATATAATCAGACATGGAATTGTCTGATGCTGCCTACGGATCAATCGGCAGAGTTTGTTCACTGGGGAAGTCATCCGTGGTATACCCAATTTGTCCGGGATCAAATCCGCAGCGTGGGGAAGGGCAATATTACTTCAGATACCCTTGGAACGGTAGCAATGATCATTCGTACATTCTGCGAGGAAAATATGAAGCCGTTTATGGATATGAAACTCAGCGGAAGGATCAACGATATAGAAGCGTATGTGAGGATTGTGGAGTTTGCGTATGATGTCCGGCAGTAGCAGCAGATGACAGAGGCGGCAGAGCGATAGGGAAATACAATAGAAGCTCCAGCGCCAGGGTCAGTCTGCGCAGGTCTGCCCGATAGCAGATCAGTTTGGATCCGGTCTGCGGTAGTACCGATGGTAGGCTCCATCCTGGTAAGAATCTTTGCCAAACTCCTCATAGATCCACTGCATGATCCAGGAGTCTTCTTTCACATTCAGCTGGCCGAACCAGCAGTCCACCACTACAACATTGGGCCGCTTGTCCGGGTTCTGCTCCCAGTACAGCAGAAGTTTTTCGTCATAGGTGGGGGTACAAATTGTGGAAGCTGCACTGATTTCCACATCTTCGTACAGATATGGCAGGGTGGAAACGCCGCCGCTGGTGGATACCAACAGAAGCCGGTCCCCCGGTCTGACATGCCGGGGCCATTCCTCCAGATCTGTGTTCATTGTGTAAGGCCCCATATAATCGGAAATAATTCCCAGGGCGGGACCGGACTTTACGATATTTCTGACGGATAAAATGTTTTTGCAATAAAATGACATGGGCATAAAGGTAAAAAAGTTCTGAAACAGGGCCAGACCCAAAAAAAGGTACAGCGGCACGTATGGATTCCGGCGTATGGCCCGCAGTCCCCGCTCAATCGGGATAAAGGCCACCGCAATTCCGGGAATCAGATAGGTTATGGCTGTGGCAAAGGTAAGATTTGTCAGCAGCAGCACTGCGCCCACGCATCCCAGGCCCAGACCGGTGCCCAGCCAGAAAATACGTTTTTCGGTCTTACTGCAATAACGAAGCAGGGATATCCCCAGCAGAACCAGGGAAAAGTATCCTTCCACCCACATAAAACCGTCATATACAGCGAGGATGCTCCATAGGTTAAACATCCCCAACAGCGCAAAGAAAACAATGCTCCAGGGAAGCAGCATTTCTTTCCCGGGCTTTATGGACTGCCGGCGCAGGAGCCGTATCGAAAATATGATTATGCAGGATAGGAGAGCGCAAGCGGTATACAGCAGAAGGAGATGGACGAATTCGGCGGCAAAGCCGGCCATGTTCCCATAGCCCATGATCTTGTCAGCCATGCTTATGGCGTGGGAGCCGTCCCCTGCTAATATTTCCCGGACGTAGTAAAAGAATTCCGCAAAACCCAGCCGAAAGCCGAAGTATGTGATATAACAAAGGCCCGAAGCGCCGCATACCGCGGAGAACAGAAGGCAGTCTTTCAGCCGTCTTTCGGACATGCGCAGCAAAAAGCCTGTTACGATGAAATATACCAGCAGGCAGGAGGGGTAGGAAAGGATCTCCATACACAGACACAGGGCAGACAGAATCAGCCATTTCTTCTGCCGCTGGTTTTCCAGATAACGGGCCAGGCAGCAGAGCAGTAATATGGCCGAATAGATTTGCATATTGGAGAAATCGAGGGTAATATATATTTTCGCGTTTGAGACAGCAAGAAAGGAAGCAGCAAAAAAAGAAGCTGTCCGGCTGCAGTATCTTTTCAGCGTATTGTATAAAAACAATACCACCAGCAGCTTTATCAGCAGGCTTACGGCATTAAGGTACAATACAATCCCTGTGGTTGTTCCTGTGGCCCACATCCAGATTTTCACAAAAAAGGCCAGCAAAAACGCGGATGTCTGATGAGGCTCCCGCATCTGTGAAAACATATGGTCCCCCATGGCCAGCCGGTAGGACATGGTCACGGCATATTCCACATCAACATTGAAATCAAGAAATATTTTTTTGAGGTTTATGGCTAAGATTCCCAGAATAAACAGGATAGGGAACCACTTTTCCCATCCCCTGCCGTTTCCTCTCAAAAGTTTCTGCTCTGTTTGCCTCCCGGCAGAAATGTTTCCCATAATATATGCACACTCCAATACAATACCATTTTGTACCAAATAGTATTATATCCGATTTTTCCCGAAATGTCCACCTTTTGCCACATATTATTCTATATGTCTCTCATAGGATTCCTGCGCTTGCAAAACCTGCGTCTGCTTACGACAGAGGTGGTGCCCTTCTGCATGTTCTCTCTGGCGGCTGCCCGCGCATCCGTGCAGGCGGAAGGTTTTAAGAAACGCCGGATGAACTGTTCAGGATATGTGGGGAGATAGAAGAAAAGCGAAAGGAGAAACAGACAATGAAGAAAGTAAATTGGGTAAGGAAACCATGGCCGGGGCCTGACAGATTCGGTAAACGTCGGAATCGAAGCGGGTGTGGAAATCGAGGATAAGAAAATGGAGGTGTAAAAGATGGAAAAGCAGGATTTCATCAATAAGATTGCCGGGTATGTGAAGAAATACGCCGCTGCTTATGGAATTTCGGTACACAGTCCTATTATAGCCCAGGCAGTCCTGGAAAGCGGATGGGGGGAAAGCCGTCTGGCGGCGGTGTACCATAATTATTTTGGGTTGAAATGTGGGACAAGATGGGCCGGGAAGAGCATTAATCTTAAAACCATGGAAGAGTACACGCCGGGGACCCTTACGCAGATTAAAGACAATTTCCGGGTGTATGACAGCATGGAAGAGGGAGTGAAAGGGTATTTTGACTTCATCCGCCCGGAAAGATACCGGAACCTTAAGGGGATTACGGACCCGGCGGCATACCTGGAAACCATCAAGGCGGACGGATACGCCACCAGCAGCAAATATGTGGAAAATATCATGCGGATTGTTTCGCAGTATGATCTGCGGCAATATGACGTAAAAGAGGAAACGGGAATCATTCCCGGGTATGCAGCGGAAAGCGCAGGGGATGCCGCCGGAAGCGGAGCAGAGAGCGCGGCCGCCGTGGCAGAGGAGGTGATTGCCGGAGTATGGGGCAATGGTGAGGAACGCAGGGAACGCCTGGAATCCGCCGGGTATGATTACCAGGCCGTCCAGGAACAGGTAAACGGGTTATTGAGAGAGTCTGTAAAATGTTGACTTCCATAAAAATATTGCGCGGGCGGAAAAAACACTTGCCAAATGGGGAAAAAAGCGTTTAAATAGTACTGATGATAGATAAATTGTGGAAAGGTATGGTTAAAACGCAATGGCTAACCAATTAGTACCCAGGGGCTACAAGTCCCAGTTGAATCTATATGAGACCCAGGTGGCGATCAAGACCGTGAAAGACTTCTTTCAGACCCTGCTGGCGGAACGCCTGCATCTGCTGCGGGTGTCCGCGCCCCTTTTTGTGGCTCCGGAGTCAGGAATGAACGATAACTTAAACGGCGTGGAGCGGCCGGTGAATTTTGACATCAAAGAGCAGGAGGGCAGGGAGGCGGAGATCGTGCAGTCCCTGGCCAAATGGAAGCGCTATGCGCTGCAGAAGTATGGTTTTGCCGTGGGGGAAGGCCTGTATACGGACATGAGCGCCATCCGCAGGGACGAGGTCACGGACAATATTCACTCCATCTATGTGGACCAGTGGGACTGGGAGAAGATTATCTCCCGGGAGGATCGGAATCTGGACACCCTGAAGGAAGTGGTGCGCACTGTCTACAAGGTGCTTCGTAAGACGGAAAAATATATGGCCATTCACTATGACTATATAGAAGAGATTCTGCCCCATGATATCTTCTTTATTACTACCAGGGAACTGGAGGAGATGTTTCCGGATTACACCCCCAAGGAGAGGGAGTATTACATAGCCAAGGCCAAGGGTGCGGTGTGCATCATGCAGATCGGCGATCTGCTGGAGAGCGGCGAGCCCCATGACGGCCGGGCGCCGGACTATGACGACTGGGCGCTGAATGCGGATATCGTGGTGTACTATCCCGTACTGGATATTGCCCTGGAGCTGTCTTCCATGGGCATCCGGGTGGACAGGGAAGCGCTGTTGTCCCAGCTTGAGAAGGCGGGCTGCCCGGAGCGGGCCGATCTGCCGTTCCAGAAATCCATTCTGGAGGAGGCGGTTCCCTTTACCATCGGCGGGGGTATCGGCCAGTCCCGGATCTGTATGTTCTTCCTGCGCAAGGCTCATATCGGGGAGGTGCAGTGTTCCCTGTGGCCGGAGGAAGTGATGCGGGAGGCCGGGAAGGCGGGCTTGCAGCTTCTGTAGGGCGGGCTTTAGGAGGATTGCCCCGGGTTGAGGGGCAATTCCTCCGTCCGGCAAAGTCCTGCGCGCGGGAGTATTTTGCCCTGTCCGGCTCCGCAGTTCCGGCGCAGGGAATTTTGCCTCGCAGGGGCTTTGCAAATCCACTGTGGGAAGCGGGGACAGGTTTTGCGGAAATACAAAATAGGACTTGACGGATGGACCGGAGTATGCTATGTTTATTAAGCGAGATGGATATTAGGTCTTTTTTTTATGCCTAAATTATAAGACAATAGACGGCTGCCCTGCAGCGGAATGGAGGAGACTATGCGTACAAGAATCACTTTGGCATGCACAGAATGCAAACAGCGTAACTACAATACCACCAAGGATAAGAAAACCCATCCTGACCGTATGGAAACCAAGAAGTACTGCAGATTCTGCAGAACCCATACCACGCATAAGGAGACCAAGTAACCGGCCGCTCTGAAGATCCGCCCCATCAGGCGGGAAAGAGGCATGTTTTGGAAACGCAGTATCGCAGGTTTTGAACGCGATATGCGGGAAAGAGGTATGTTTGAAAGTAAACTTTCAAATATTGATTTGGAATGTGCGCTGAAGCGCACAGGGGGTGTAAGTATGGGAGATTCCGCAGAAAAGACCGCGAAGCCCAAGTTCTTTGACGGGCTCAAGGCCGAGTTCAAGAAGGTTTCCTGGCCTGACAGACAATCCACCTTTAAGCAGTCTGTAGCAGTTGTGGCGATATCCGTAGTCTTGGGAGTTATCATTGCCGTGCTGGATTATATATTCCTGAACGGCGTGAATATCCTGACAACAATTTAGAGCGAGGGCGATTGTATGGCAGAGGCAAAATGGTATGTGGTCCATACCTATTCCGGGTATGAGAATAAGGTCAAAGCCAATATTGAAAAGACCATCGAAAACAACCCTTCCCTGGCAGAGCAGATCCTGGAGGTCCGCGTGCCCCTGGAGGAAGTGGTAGAAATGAAGAATGGTGTGAAAAAGACGGTTCAGCGCAAGATGTTTCCGGGCTATGTACTTTTGAACATGGACATGAACGACGACACCTGGTATGTGGTCCGCAACACCCGCGGCGTAACCGGGTTCGTGGGGCCGGGAAGCAAGCCGGTTCCGCTGACTGAGGCAGAGATGAAACCCCTGGGAATCAAGACGGACAACATATCCGTGGATTTTGCGGAGGGAGACAGCATATCGGTTGTGGCCGGCGTCTGGAAGGACACCGTGGGCATGGTTCAGAAGATGGATTATGGCAAACAGACGGCCACCATCAACGTGGAACTGTTCGGCAGGGAAACCCCTGTGGAAATCAGCTTCGCGGAGATCAGAAAACTTTCTTAAAAAAGGTATTTTCCGAAGGGCTCTGTCTCTTCGGTGAATATAGCCGCAGGCCCCGGAGGGGCAGGGCGGCGGCAGGGCGTATGCCCTGGCAGCGTAGGGATACGGGGGGCGCGGCAGGGAGATTTCTCCGGCGCGGGGATGCCGCCGTGTTCCAGTGGGAGCAAGACAAGGACATGGGATGTCCGAAGCGCTTGCGCCGGATTACCACATTATAGGAGGTGCCACTATGGCAAAGAAAGTATCAGGATACATCAAGTTACAGATTCCTGCCGGCAAGGCTACGCCGGCTCCGCCAGTAGGTCCCGCACTGGGCCAGCATGGTGTAAACATTGTTGAATTTACCAAGCAGTTTAACGCCAGGACAGCAGACAAGGGTGATCTGATCATCCCTGTTGTCATCACTGTATACGCGGACAGAAGTTTCAGTTTCGTTACCAAGACTCCGCCTGCAGCAGTACTGCTTAAGAAGGCATGTAACTTAAAGACCGCATCGGCGGCTCCCAACAAGACCAAGGTTGCCACCATTTCCAAGGACAAGGTTCGGGAGATCGCGGAGATGAAGATGCCTGACCTGAATGCGGCAAGCATCGAGGCGGCCATGAGCATGATCGCCGGTACCGCGAGAAGCATGGGTATTGTTGTTGAAGACTAAACACTATTGATTTGGGAGACAATTCTGTAAAGATTGTCGCTGGAACCTAGGAGGTAAGATCATGAAACATGGTAAGAAATATGTAGAGGCCGCTAAGCTGGTTGACAGGGCAACTCTCTATGAGCCGGTGGAGGCGATTGCGCTGGCAAAAAAGACTGCGGTGGCAAAGTTTGACGAGACGATTGAGGTGCACATCAGGACCGGTTGTGACGGTCGTCACGCGGATCAGCAGATCCGTGGCGCGGTGGTGCTGCCTCACGGAACCGGCAGAACCGTCAGGGTGCTGGTATTCGCCAAGGGCGATAAGATTAACGAGGCCGAGGCTGCGGGCGCGGATCATGTGGGCGGTGAGGAGCTGATCCCCAAGATCCAGAACGAGGGCTGGCTGGATTTCGATGTGGTGGTTGCGACCCCTGACATGATGGGCGTGGTGGGCCGTCTGGGTAAAGTCCTGGGCCCCAAGGGTCTGATGCCCAACCCCAAGGCCGGAACGGTAACCATGGATGTGGCCAAGGCCATCAGCGATATCAAGGCCGGTAAGATTGAGTACAGGTTGGACAAGAACAACATCGTGCATGTTCCCGTGGGTAAGGCTTCCTTTACCGATGAGGCCCTGCAGGAGAACTTCCAGGCATTGATGGACGCCATCGTGAAGGCCAGACCCAGTGCTTTGAAGGGCCAGTATCTGAGGAGCATTACTTTGACCTCTACCATGGGCCCTGGTGTAAAGGTCAGCGTTGCCAAGTTCTAATGGCATGATTGCCGAGCATATAAGGAACCTTCCCTTTTGGGAGGGTTCTTTTTCACACTGCCTTTTCTTGCGGGACATGTGCAGGGGGGATGGAGGATTCCATGAGACAGATTGGGAGAATATACCGCCGACATAGAGAGGCTGTTCTGGCTCTGCTGGGGCTGCTGACAGTGAGTTTGATCGCGCTGCCTTACCTGGTGCTGGGGGAGGGCAGCTATGTTCAGGTTCATGACCAGTTGGACGGCGAGGTGTTGAATTATATATACCGGGCGAGATATTTGGGACAGGGGAATGTGATTCCCCAGTTTATGAATGGCATGGACAAGGCTTCCATGCTGCCTCCGGCCCCCCTGGGTGTTCTGCTCTACCGTCTGCTGCCTCCCTTTGACGCTTATGCCGTGATGCATTGGCTCTGCCTGGCAGTGGGCTTTCTGGGCATGTATGGTCTGTGTCTGAAATTGGGCGTCAGGGCCGGTGCAGGCTGGGCCACTGCCTGCCTGTTCTGTTACATTCCGTTTTATCCCACCTATGGGCTGGCGGCGCTGGGGCAGCCCCTGCTGGTGCTGAGCGGTCTGCGTCTGAGGGAGGGGGGTGCCCCCCTGCGCTTCATAGGCTGTTATCTTTCCATTGCCCTCTATGGGGCCTGTTCCTCCCTGACTCTGGTGGGATATGTATGGATAGCGGCAGGAGCTCTTTGGATTCTGGGCCTGGCAGTGGCCGGAAGCCGGAAAAAACAGGGGATTGCTCCGGCCCTGCGGGTGGGCGGCGGTGTCCTGGTGCTGTCCTGCGTCTACCTGGCCTCCAATATGGATCTGCTTCGTACCCTGGCGGGAAAGGGCTTTTCCACGCACCGGCAGGAGATGGTGCTGCGGGCCGCGGAGCATCCGGCGGAGGTTTTTGGGGAACTTCTGTTAAGCGGCGGATCCTATTCTCCGGTGTATTCGACAGGGATTCTGACAGCGGCGGTATTGCTGACGCTGGCTGCGGCGGTGCTTTGGGTCCGAAGCAGGCGGAGGGTACGTAATCTCCGGCGCGTCTGGGCGCTGACGGGTTTGATTTTCTGCGGGGCGGTGCTGGCCGTGCTCTGGAACTGCGGCCCGATGGTCTCCCTACGGCTGTCCCTGGGCGGAGCAGTGACCTATTTTCAGGCCGACCGGGTCTACTGGTGTTTCCCTTTCCTGTGGATGCTGGTGCTGGGTCTGATCCTGGAAGGTATTTGCGGACTGGGAGAGTGTCCGGAGGGTTCTGTACAGCCCCGTCAACAGAATGCGGGGGAGCATCGTCGAAACATACTCCTCTGGGTCTGCTGTCTGCTGCTGTTGGGGATAGAGGGGATACAGGTTCTGCGGGACAGTACCCTGAACAAAAACTTTCGCCTGATGCTGTTTGAGGATTATGAACAAGTCACCTGGGAAAGCATTTATATGGAGGATGTATTCGCCCGCATCGAGCAGGCCATTGGCCCGGAGAAGGAAGGGTACAGCGTGGTCAGTCTGGGAATCCACCCTTCGGTAGCCCTCTATCATGGCTATACCTGCGCGGACGGCTACTCCAACAATTATGACCTGGCTTACAAGCATCGTTTTAGGCAGATCATGGCCGGGGAACTGGAGAAAAACGACGAAACCAGGCGGTATTTTGACGAGTGGGGCAACCGCCTGTATCTGGCGGGGATTCCTTATGGCATTAATGGCATGGTCCCCAAGGGGCAGCCGGGTTACACTGACCTGGACTATGATCTGGATGCCATGAGCGCCCTGCACATCCGCTATCTGCTGGCGGCGGCTCCGGTGGAGCTGTCCCCTGCCGCCCTGGAAGAGACCTCCCTGGGCCTGGAACTGGTGGATGGCAGCCCCTTCACTGATTCCGCTGCCTACTATGAGGTGTGGGTGTACCGCCTGGAGAGTGTTCGGGAACCGTAAAAGGGGAGAGAGTTTTCATGTTTTCATGGAATGCACGGAAATTTTTATCCAGGGGCTTGACAAATCCCTCTCCCGTGTGCTATGGTATCAAAGGTTAATAAAACCATGCCGGAGACAGTAGGTTCCGAACGGCTTACACATCCCCCTGTCTGTTACAGCAGATCGGATGCGGCAGCCCGGAGGAATAAGCGTAGCGCCTACCGAGGAGAGTGCGTTTTTATTAGGAAACTGTGCCTCCCTGTCCAAGGGAGGCTTTTTTGAATAAAGACCTTCTTCTGGCAACAAAAATCTATAAGGAGGTAAAAAAATGGCAAAGGTCGAATTAAAACAGCCCATTGTGGAAGAGATCTCTGCAGGTATCAAGGAAGCCCAGTCCGTAGTCCTGGTTGACTATCGCGGCCTGACGGTTGAGCAGGATACCGAACTGCGTAAAAACTTACGTGAGGCGGGAGTCGTCTACAAGGTCTACAAGAACACCATGATGAACTTTGCGTTTAAGGACACCGCTTTCGAAGGGCTGGCTCCCTTCCTGAACGGCCCCAGCGCAATGGCCTACTCCACCACAGACGCTACGGCGCCTGCAAGAGTATTGGCCGAGTTCGCCAAGAAAGCTGACAAGCTGGAGATCAAGGCCGGAGTGGTCGAGGGAACCGTGTACGATGCCAAGGGTATGGCTTCCATCGCAAGCATCCCTTCCAGAGAAGTACTGATTTCCAGACTGCTGGGTTCCATGCAGTCTCCGATCACCAACTTCGCCCGCGTGATGAACCAGTTGGCGGAAAAAGGCGGCGCGGCAGCATGTGCATCCGCCCCTGCCGCTGAGGAAGCGCCTGCGGAAGAAGCAGCGGCTCCTGCGGAAGCGTAATTCGCCGGACACACAGAAGTAACCAAAATCAAAAAAGTATATTCTCTGACAGCAAGCACCTGATAAGTGCGGTGGCAGGGAATATGCGGAACTAAAAACAGCATATTCCCGGAGAGCGCACTGCTTGCTTTCGGAACGCGAAAGCGTTCTGACAGCAAGCACCTGATAAGTGCGGTGGTAGGGAATATGCGGAACTAAAATGGAGGAAAAGAAAATGGCTAAATTAACGGCTCAGGAATTAATCGACGCTATCAAAGAGTTGAGCGTATTAGAGTTAAACGACCTGGTAAAGGCATGTGAAGAGGAGTTCGGCGTATCCGCGGCAGCGGGCGTTGTGGTGGCTGCAGGTCCTGCGGCAGCAGCAGAGGAAGAGAAGACCGAGTTTGACGTGGAGTTGACCGAGGTTGGCGCAGAGAAGGTTAAGGTTATCAAGGTGGTTCGCGAGATCACCGGCCTGGGCCTGAAGGAAGCCAAGGATCTGGTAGACGGCGCACCTAAGATGGTCAAGGAGGCTGCTTCCAAGGAAGAGGCCGAGGAGATCAAGAAGAAGCTGGAAGAGGTTGGCGCAAAGGCAACTCTGAAATAAGCTATGCTCTCAATGCGGACTCACCTGCTACAGGTGGGTCCGTTGCTTTCTATACCACAGATATTCTAGATTTATCCAAAAATCTGCTTGACTCCCCGATTTGTTTGTGTTAATATGGAAAATGCACTATTGTGGTGTGCTATGCTTTTTTGACGTGCAACAAAATAAGACCGGCGGCAAACAGGCAAATCAGAAAGAACGGGGTGAAATGTCCATGGAAAAAAACAGAATACGTCCTATTGCGAACAGCAAGAATATGCGTATGAGTTATTCGAGACAAAAAGAGGTTTTAGAGATGCCCAACCTGATCGAAGTCCAGAAGGACTCCTATCAGTGGTTTTTGAAGGAAGGCTTAAAGGAAGTCTTTGATGATATCTCTCCCATTGCCGACTACAGCGGCTCTCTCAGCCTGGAGTTCGTGGATTTCGAACTTTGTGAGGACGATGTAAAGTATTCCATTGAAGAGTGTAAGGAGAGGGATGCCAATTACGCAGCGCCCCTGAAGGTAAAGGTTCGCCTTTACAATAAGGAGAAAGAGGAGATCAGCGAGCATGAGATCTTCATGGGGGATCTGCCCCTCATGACTGCCACCGGCACTTTTATCATTAATGGCGCAGAGCGTGTTATCGTAAGCCAGTTGGTGCGTTCCCCCGGCATCTACTACGGAATCGGCCATGATAAGATCGGTAAGAGGCTGTTTTCCTGCACCGTCATCCCCAATCGCGGCGCATGGCTGGAGTATGAGACGGACTCCAACGATGTGTTCTATGTGCGTGTGGACCGCACCAGAAAGGTGCCTATCACCGTGCTGATCAGGGCTATGGGAATCGGCACCAACGAGGAGATCCGGGAAGTGTTCGGTGACGAGCCCAAGATTGAGGCCAGTTTTGCGAAAGACACTGCTGAGAATTATCAGGAGGGTCTGTTAGAGTTATACAAAAAGATCCGCCCCGGCGAGCCTCTGAGCGTGGAGAGCGCTGAGAGCCTGATTACGGCCATGTTTTTTGACCCCCGCAGGTATGATTTGGCCAAAGTCGGCAGATATAAATTCAACAAGAAGCTGGCGCTGCGCAATCGGATCCGGCATCAGATCCTGGCGGCAGACGCCGTGGATCCTTCCACCGGCGAGGTGATAGCGGCCGCCGGAACCAAAGTGACCGCGGAGATTGCCGATTCGATCCAGAACGCGGCGATTCCCTTTGTATATGTGCAGACCGAGGAACGCAATGTGAAGGTGCTGTCCAACATGATGGTGGACATTACCAGCTTTGTGGACTGCAATCCCAGGGAACTTGGCGTGACGGAGTGGGTGTACTATCCGGTGCTGGAGGAGATTCTCAAGGAGTTCGGCGAAGATCCTGGAAAGCTGGCCGAGGCCATCAAAAAGAATGTGCACGAACTGATCCCGAAACATATCACCAAGGAAGATATTTTTGCTTCCATTAATTATAATATGCATCTGGAGTACGGCCTGGGCAATGATGACGATATCGATCACCTGGGCAATCGCCGCATCCGTGCGGTGGGCGAACTGCTGCAGAACCAGTATCGCATCGGCCTGTCCAGAATGGAGAGGGTGGTGCGCGAGCGCATGACTACCCATGACGCGGAGGATATCTCCCCTCAGTCCCTGATCAATATTAAGCCGGTGACTGCCGCAGTGAAAGAGTTCTTCGGTTCCTCCCAGCTTTCTCAGTTTATGGACCAGAACAATCCCCTGGCAGAGCTGACGCACAAGAGACGTCTGTCGGCTCTGGGCCCCGGCGGTTTGTCCAGAGACCGGGCCGGGTTTGAGGTGCGTGACGTACATTACTCCCATTATGGCAGAATGTGCCCCATCGAGACCCCTGAAGGTCCCAACATCGGACTGATCAACTCCCTGGCAAGTTATGCCCGGATCAACGAATACGGTTTCGTGGAGGCACCTTATCGAAAGATTGACAAGACGGACCCCGCCAACCCCCGGGTGACGGAGGACGTGGTATATATGACGGCCGACGAGGAGGACAACTATCATGTGGCGCAGGCCAACGAGCAGCTGGACGCCGAAGGACATTTTGTCCGCAACAGCGTTTCCGGCCGCTTTCGTGAGGAGACTCAGGAGTATCCCAAGGTCATGTTCGATTATATGGACGTGTCTCCCCGGATGGTGTTTTCCGTTGCTACGGCCATGATTCCGTTCCTGGAGAACGATGACGCCAACCGTGCTTTGATGGGTTCCAACATGCAGCGCCAGGGAGTGCCTCTTCTGCTCACCGAAGCGCCCGTGGTCGGCACAGGCATTGAGCAGAAGGCGGCAGTGGACTCCGGCGTTTGTATGGTGGCGCCTAAAGCGGGCACTGTGGACTATGTGTCATCCAACCTGATTAAAATGACTTTTGATGACGGCGAGAAGGCGGAGTTCCGCCTTACCAAGTTCTCCCGCAGCAACCAGTCCAACTGCTACAATCAGAAACCCATTGTGTTTAAAGGGGATCATGTGGAGGCGGGACAGGTGATTGCCGACGGTCCTTCCACCAATGAAGGCGAACTGGCACTGGGCAAGAACCCGCTGATCGGCTTTATGACCTGGGAAGGTTACAACTACGAGGATGCCGTTCTGCTCAGCGAGAGACTGGTGATGGAAGATGTGTATACCTCCGTCCATATTGAAGAATACGAGGCAGAAGCCCGGGATACCAAGCTGGGGCCCGAGGAGATCACCAGGGATGTGCCCGGTGTGGGCGATGATGCTCTGAAGGATCTGGACGACAGGGGAATTATCCGAATCGGTGCGGAAGTGCGCGCAGGCGATATTCTGGTGGGCAAGGTGACTCCCAAGGGAGAGACCGAGCTTACCGCAGAGGAGAGGCTGCTGCGGGCCATCTTCGGCGAGAAGGCCAGAGAGGTGCGGGATACGTCTCTGAAAGTGCCTCACGGTGAGTACGGCATTGTGGTTGACGCCAAGGTGTTTACCCGGGAGAACAGTGATGAGTTGTCCCCCGGCGTGAATATGGCGGTCCGTATCTATATTGCACAGAAGAGAAAGATTTCCGTGGGCGACAAGATGGCAGGCCGTCACGGTAACAAGGGTGTGGTTTCCCGGGTGCTGCCGGTGGAGGATATGCCTTACCTGCCCAACGGACGTCCTCTGGATATCGTGCTGAATCCGCTGGGCGTGCCTTCCCGTATGAACATTGGACAGGTACTGGAGATTCATCTGTCCCTGGCCGCCAGAGCCCTGGGCTTCAATGTGGCCACCCCCGTGTTTGACGGTGCCAATGAGTTGGATATCATGGATACCCTGGATCTGGCCAACGATTATGCCAATCTGCCTTTTGACCGGGCGGAGGCGGAGCAGTGGAAGGCGGAGGGACGGGATACCGCTCCTGACGGCAGGCCCTGGGACGGTGTCTGCTTTGAAGAACTGCATGGCGAGGAATTATTGCCCGAGGTAATGAAGTACTTGTCAGAGAACAGAGGGCACAGGGAAGTCTGGAAGGGTGTACCCATCTCCCGGGACGGCAAGGTGCGCCTGCGGGACGGCCGCACCGGCGAATATTTTGACAGCGCGGTCACGATCGGCCATATGCATTATCTGAAACTGCATCACCTGGTGGACGATAAGATCCATGCCCGTTCCACAGGCCCGTACTCTCTGGTTACCCAGCAGCCTCTGGGCGGTAAGGCCCAGTTCGGCGGCCAGCGTTTCGGAGAGATGGAAGTATGGGCGCTGGAGGCATATGGCGCTTCCTATACTTTGCAGGAGATCCTGACCGTTAAATCCGACGATGTGGTGGGACGTGTCAAGACCTATGAGGCTATTATCAAGGGAGATAACATCCCCGAGCCCAGCATCCCCGAGTCCTTCAAGGTGCTGCTGAAAGAACTGCAGGCACTGGGTCTGGATGTAAGGGTGCTCCGGGACGACAACACGGAGGTGGAGATCGCCGAGACCATCGACTACAACGAGACGGATTACCGCTATGAGATGGAAGGCGACCGCAAGTATGACGACTATGATAGCAATTCCCTGGGAGAGATGGGCTATCAGGCACAGGAATTCGACGATGAAAGCGGAGAACTGATCAACGCGGAGGAAGATTTTGGCGATGAAGATTTTGCCGATGACGCCGATGAAGGTTATGACGATACAGACGAAGAGTTCTAAACGGATACAAGACTAACATTGGAAGGGAGTGCCATAATGTCAGAAACAAAGAATGAAGCATATCAGCCCATGACATTTGATGCCATCAAGATCGGGTTAGCTTCCCCGGAAAAAGTACGCGAATGGTCCCGCGGCGAGGTCATGAAGCCGGAGACTATCAACTACAGAACTCTGAAGCCCGAGCGGGACGGCCTGTTCTGCGAGAAAATATTTGGGCCCAGTAAGGACTGGGAGTGTCATTGCGGCAAGTATAAGAAGATCCGGTACAAGGGCGTTGTCTGTGACCGCTGCGGCGTGGAAGTGACCAAGTCCAGTGTGCGCAGGGAGCGTATGGGCCATATTGAGTTGGCTGCGCCGGTATCCCATATCTGGTATTTTAAGGGCATCCCCAGCCGCATGGGGCTGATTCTGGATCTGTCCCCCAGGGTGCTGGAGAAGGTGCTGTATTTTGCCTCCTATATTGTGCTGGATCCGGGCGGTACCAGTCTGGACTATAAGCAGGTGCTGTCCGAGCGGGAGTACCAGGACGCCCGGGAGACTTTTGGCAATAAGTTCCGTGTGGGCATGGGGGCGGAGGCCATCAAGGAGTTGCTGCAGGCCATTGACCTGGAGACCGAGTCCGTGGAACTTAAGGATGAGTTGAAAGATTCCACCGGCCAGAAGCGTGCCCGCATCATCAAGAGGCTGGAAGTGGTGGAGGCTTTCCATGAGTCCGGCAACAGGCCGGAATGGATGGTTCTGGACACGATTCCCGTGATCCCTCCCGATCTGCGCCCCATGGTGCAGTTGGACGGCGGCAGATTTGCCACATCCGATTTAAACGACCTGTACAGGAGAATTATAAACAGGAACAACCGACTGAAGAGGCTGTTGGAACTGGGTGCTCCGGATATCATTGTGCGCAACGAGAAGCGCATGCTGCAGGAGGCTGTGGACGCGCTTATTGACAACGGCAGAAGGGGCCGTCCCGTCACCGGGCCCGGCAACAGGGCGCTGAAATCCCTGTCCGATATGCTCAAAGGTAAGGGAGGGCGTTTCCGTCAGAATCTGCTGGGTAAACGTGTGGACTATTCCGGCCGTTCCGTTATCGTGGTGGGCCCGGAACTGAAGATTTATCAGTGCGGTCTGCCCAAGGAGATGGCCATTGAACTGTTCAAACCCTTTGTGATGAAGGAATTGGTGTCCAAGGGCATCAGTCAGAATATCAAGAACGCCAAAAAGCTGGTGGAAAGAATGGACACCCAGGTGTTCGATGTGCTGGAAGAGGTAATCAAGGAGCATCCCGTGATGCTGAACCGCGCTCCTACTCTGCACAGGCTGGGCATACAGGCTTTTGAGCCCATACTGGTGGAGGGCAAGGCCATCAAGCTGCATCCTCTGGTATGTACGGCCTTCAATGCGGACTTTGACGGCGACCAGATGGCAGTGCATCTGCCTCTGTCCGTGGAGGCTCAGGCAGAGTGCCGCTTCCTGCTGCTGTCTCCCAACAATCTGCTGAAGCCCTCGGACGGCGGGCCGGTGGCAGTGCCTTCCCAGGATATGGTGCTGGGCATCTACTACCTTACCCAGGAGCGGCCGGGTGTATTGGGCGAAGGCAAGTTCTTTAAGAATGTAAACGAGGCCATATTGGCCTATGAGAACCAGTTCATTACCCTGCACTCCCGGATCAAGGTAAGGGTGACCAAGAAAACCCCCCAGGGGGAGACGGTGAGCGGCAATGTGGAATCCACGCTGGGACGCTTCCTGTTCAACGAGATATTGCCCCAGGATCTGGGCTTTGTGGAGAGGAATACCCCGGAAGATTATCTGAAGCCGGAGGTGGATTTCCATGTGGGTAAGAAGCAGCTTAAGCAGATTCTGGAGAAGGTCATCAACACCCATGGGGCTTCCCGTACCGCTGAGGTGCTGGACGATGTGAAAGCCATCGGCTATAAGTATTCCACCAGGGCCGCCATGACCGTATCCATTTCCGATATGACCGTGCCTGCTCAGAAGGCGGAGATGCTGGCGGCGGCACAGACCACCGTGGATAAGATCGCAGCCAACTACCGCAGGGGTCTGATCACCGAAGAGGAGAGATATCGTGCGGTGGTGGAGACCTGGAACGAGACGGATAAGGAACTTACCGATGTGCTGCTGGCCGGTCTGGATAAGTATAATAATATCTTTATGATGGCGGACTCCGGCGCCCGTGGTTCCAATCAGCAGATTAAGCAGCTGGCGGGTATGCGCGGTCTGATGGCGGACACCACCGGTAAGACCATTGAATTGCCTATTAAGTCCAATTTCCGTGAGGGGCTGGACGTATTGGAGTACTTTATGTCCGCTCATGGCGCCCGGAAGGGTATGTCGGATACTGCGCTGCGTACGGCGGACTCCGGTTATCTGACCCGCCGTATGGTGGATGTATCCCAGGAACTGATCATTCGGGAAGTGGATTGCGCAGAGGACAGAGACGAGATCCCCGGCAATGTGGTGAAGGCCTTCATGGACGGCAAGGAGACCATTGAGGGATTGAAAGACCGTATCACCGGCAGATATTCCTGTGAGGATATCTATGATCGGGACGGCAATATGATCGTGAAACACAACCACATGATCACACCCAGCCGCGCTGCCCGGATTCTGAGCGTGGGCGTGGACGAGAAGGGTGAGCCCATAGAGGCAGTGAAAATCCGTACCATCCTCACCTGCCGTTCCCACAACGGGATCTGTGCCAAGTGTTACGGGGCTAATATGGCTACTGGCGAAGCGGTGCAGGTAGGCGAGGCTGTGGGTATCATTGCAGCCCAGTCCATCGGTGAGCCCGGTACACAGCTTACCATGAGAACCTTCCACAGCGGCGGCGTGGCCGGTGACGATATCACCCAGGGTCTGCCCCGTGTTGAGGAGTTGTTTGAGGCCAGAAAGCCCAAGGGACTGGCCATCATTGCGGAGTTCGGCGGCAAGGCCGAGATTCGGGATACCAAAAAGAAACGCGAGGTAGTGATCACCAACGAGGAGACCGGCGAGAGTAAGGCATATCTGATCCCCTATGGCTCCCGTATCAAGGTGGTGGATGAGCAGGTGCTGGAGGCCGGCGACGAGTTGACGGAGGGAAGTGTAAATCCCCATGACCTGCTGAAGATCAAGGGCATCAAGGCCGTTCAGGACTATATGCTTCGGGAAGTACAGAGGGTGTACCGTCTGCAGGGTGTTGATATCGCGGATAAGCATATTGAAGTGATTGTACGCCAGATGATGAAGAAGATTCGGATAGAGAACAACGGCGATGCCGAGTTCCTGCCCGGTACGCTGGTGGATGTGCTGGAATATGACGATATGAATGAGGCGCTGATCGCGGAGGGCAAGGAGCCTGCGGAGGGCAAACAGGTGCTGCTGGGTATCACCAAGGCGGCGCTGGCTACCAATTCCTTCCTGTCGGCAGCTTCCTTCCAGGAGACCACCAAGGTGCTCACCGAGGCAGCCATCAAGGGCAAAGTTGACCCGCTGATCGGTTTGAAGGAGAACGTAATCCTGGGTAAGCTGATTCCCGCAGGTACCGGCATGAAGAGATATCGCAACACCCGTCTGAATACCGACTATATACGCCACGTCACTGTAAAGGAGGAAGCAGTACTTTCGGAGGAAGAAGCTCTGGAAGACATTCTGATGGAGGGCGATGACGCGCTGCAGAAAGCGTTGGATGCCGAGATGGAGGAAGAACTGCTGGAGACCGTGGAAGAGGATGACGAGGTTTACGAGGCCGACGAGGAAGAGGCTGAGGAGGCCGATGCAGCCGAAGAGGAACTTCTGACAGTTGAATAGTTGAAACCTTTGAATTAAGAAGCAGAGCAAAAGACGGTAAGAAATCAGGGCTGAACCTTTCGAGGTTCAGCCCTGATCTGTGTTGCTGCATATAGCAAATCTGTACAAGTCCATACGGATAGGATTCCCAACGATATAGCCCGTCCAAATATAGCGCAGGGGATATACCTTCAGACAAGGGGAAAGGCGGCTTAATGGATCAAAAGCAGGGAGCCCTCATCCTCCTCCACATCCGAACTGTCGGTGAGAACCTGCCAGGAAGTAATGCGGTAGAAAGGATCGCCTTCCTGTTGGGGATAAAGAATTTCCAGAGTCACGGACAGAGTCTGCAATGCGGAGATGGATACAATATAGTTTTTCTTATGACCTACGGCCATAAAATATTCTTCCTCATCAAAGCTGTTGGCATATACGGCAGCCAGGGTGGAATCTATGCTGGCGATATCCTCCTGGGCCTGATTGCAGGCCTGGTAATAGGCCGTGGTGCGTTCCACCACCCGTCTGCTCAGTTTGGCATCCGCATTGGCGCTGACGATGGACAGGGTGGCAAAGGAAATAAGACAGAGGATTACAAAAATCAGCAGGATCGACGAGGAGCCTACGTTCACATGGAATTCCGGTCCGTTTTTTTTCTGAAAACTCATTGAAGAGGTCCTTTCTGTTAAAGAGCGGTAACTGCTTTTTCATCTCACACGGGGAATGTGCAGATCCACATGGAGCGTGTAGAGCGGGGCATCAGGGCTGTCCAGTCTGCATACCCGGATGTCGGCGGAAAGGGTGCTGCCGGGCTGCGGAAGGCCGCTGCAGACCAGTTCGGCGTGGTAGCCGTTCTGCTCCAGTGACAGGACTGCACCGTCTCCCGCCAGTGTGCTGTTCGGCATCAGGGCCTGCAGGGCCTGCAGATCTCCGTCACAGCCCAGAAAGGCCTCAGCCATATTTTGGGCGTAATTCACGGCATAATTCTGATCTACAGTCTGGGCGGACAGGGAGTGGGCTTTCACAAACAGCCGGATACATACTGTGCTGGCCAGAGAAAAAAACAATAATGCAATAATCAGTTCCATCAGAAAGAGCGATGATTTGGAATGCTTCAAGTGGCATCCTCCTTTCCGGCATTTCATATAATGCGGTCAGTACATTAATAGCTGTGGAGGGAGATAAACAGTTGCTTATGGGAGCCGTCCTCCAGGGTCAGGTTAATGCGCAGCAGATGGCGGTCTGCCATCTCGGGTTCCCAGTCCATAAGGGGCAGGATTTCCCGGCCTGCGGAGAGAGGATCGGAACCGATGTCGCTGCCCTGACGCACGAACAGCTCCCGGAGGCTTCCCTGGTGGAGGTACAGGTAGGTGGCATAGGTGGTGCCATTGATTTCCCGGGTCAGTACCAGGGCCCTGGAGCCCTCCAGTTCCCCCACGGAAATGCTGCCATACACATCGTTCTGGCGCACTTTTTCCGTCAGGTAGGAGTAAGCGGTCCGGGCCTCATAATTTTCGTCCATGTAGCTGACGGTCTGCCTGTATACATTGGCTCCCAGAATCACCAGAACCAGCGCGGACAAGGTAAAGACCACAAACAGCGCCAGAACAAACAGTACGTCCACGATATGGTTTCTTTCCTGTTTAACTTGCATAGTATACCTCCCCTGTTCCCGGTCGGGATAGTCCGTGAGATGCTGACGATTCTATTTTATGGACAGTATCGTCACTTCCGGCATCAGATTGGCCCCTACAGACTGATAATCAATCAGGAATCTCCCCCGGTCATAGGTCAGGCCATAATGTTCTTCCAGATACTTTAAGCTGGGAGGATACATCCCTTCCACGGAATAACACTGGGCGATACTCCGGGAAAGGGCAGTTTCAAGGCTCTCCAGCTGCTTGGCGGCCGTGGTGTCGCTGACGGATTGTACACCCCCCAGGAACAGAAGCAGGATCAGCACTCCCGTCAGCAAAGGGAGAAGGCTGATCAGGCGGGGCAGGAAGCCCAGGGGATTGGGTTCAAAACGATTGCTGCGCATAGCTCCCTCCTTGTCAGCCGATGCTGGACATGATGCCCATCAGGGGTAGGATCACGGACAGCAGGATCAGGCCCACTATAACGGACAGGATGATCACCAGCGTGGGTTCCAGTACGGAGATGATGGACTGCATCCTCTCATCGGTTTCCTTTTCGTAGGAGTCGGCGATGTTCTGCATCACCGTGTCGATATTGCCGCTGCGGAAACCGATGGCTACCATACGGGAATGTACATTGCTGAATATCCGTGACTCCACCAGGGCCTCGGATAAATTGTCCCCCTGGCGGAGCCGCTCCTTACAGGCCAGGATCTGGTCGTGCATCCTGGTATTTCCCACCAATTCCGCCACCATCTCCAGGCTGCTGTAGGTATCGATGCCGCTGCTGAAAGTCATGGCCAGGCCGCTGGCAAAGCGTTGGCAGGCGTATTTTTCAAAAAAGCCCCTGGTGGGGGGGAACCAGTTCAGAAAGCGGGTATTCAGCCTCTTAAGCCCGGGGATGCGGGTAAAGGCAAAATACAGCGCCAGAAACAGGCAGATGATTCCCAGCAGTACGCCGGAATAGCGGCTTAAGTTGTTGCCCAGGTTCATCAGGGAAGAGGCCAGCCCTCCCATGTCGCTGCCCAGTTCCGCGAATACCTGACTGAAGATGGGCAGCACCCGGCTCATCAGCACATAGATGACCACAAACATCATGACGATCATAATCAGGGGGTAGGAGACGGCCTGCTTTATGTTTTTGCGGATGCTGTCTTCTTTTTCATAATAGGTGGCCAGGGATTGCAGGCAGCTGTCCAGTTTGCCGGATTCTTCGCCCAGGGCGATGAGCCGCAGGCAGTAGTCGGGAAAGACGCCCACGCTCTCCAGGGCTTCATGGAAGCTGGTGCCCTTTTTGCACACATCCCAGATGCCCTGAAGGATTTCGCGTCCCTGGTCGTTTTTCATGTCGCTGAGCAAAATGCCCATGCTCTCCGCCGGTGTGATCCCGGCCTGGAGCAGCATGGCTGTCTGGGAACAAAATGTGGTGATCTCGGCCTGTGTGAGTGTTCTTTTCGCTTTCATGATTACCTCTTTCCTGCATACCGCAGGCTTGCCTGCGGTATTGCCATAATCGGTATATGGAACGCAGTTCCAAAATTACCTCTTTCCTGCATACCGCAGGCCTGCCTGCGGTATTGCCTTAGTAAATATACCTGACGGTATAATTGGAGCCGTCGCCAATGAATTCTTTCAATTCTTCCTCACTGTTGCTGGCGGCAAAGGTGGGATCCATCAGACTCCAGCTGGAGCCGTCGAATTTCACGATACCGTTCACCCATCCCACGTCCGTGAGATAGACGCTGACCCAGGCATGGTAGGAGAGGGAGGCGTAACCCACCTCCAGGCGGGTGGGGATGCGCTGGGTGCGAAGCATGCAGGCCATCAAGGCGGCATAATCCAGGCAGATGCCTTTTCCGTCCGCCAGGGTGGCGTCGATATCCGCAATATAGCTGGACAGAGCACCGCTGGTAATCTGGCTGGCCAGATCATAATCGTATTCTATATTTTCAATGATATAATTGTAGACGGCAGACACACAGTCCAGATCGGAAGCGGCAGTTTCACACAACTCCGCCGCCAGTTCCACCGCAGAGGTATCCGCATTGTACTGCACATAGGAACTGGGGGAAAGGTAGGGGCTGAAGGGGTCGTCCAGAGCCACATCCAGGTTTACTTCGTAGCTGACAATATAATCTTTTCCCTGTATATTTTCATTGACCGTGACGGTGTAGCTGCCGTCCCCCGCAGTCAGGGGAAAAGCCTGGAACTCCGAGGAGTTCAGGTTGTAGGTGCTGGTGTGGGAATCGGGCCCGATGATCTGCAGCTTGACCTTGGGGCATGTGCCGGTGTAGTTGGCCATAATATATCCCTGCGCCAGATTGGAAGCGTCAATGGTGGTCACGTCATTGCCGTAGGTCACTGTGCCGGAAGCCACGGGGGAGGGGCAATAGGGGGTATTGTCCCGGAGCGGTACGAAAGGCGTAGGCTCGGGCGTGGGAGGCGGCGTGGGATTCGGCGTTGCTGTGGGGGCCGGGGGGGCAGTGGATTCCTGGGGGGCAGCGGACTCCCGGGAAGGGGTCTCCGTCCGCCCCGTGTCCTGGGGGGAACTGGTGGCGCCGATCTGCAGAGCTCCCAGAAGATCAGACTGCTCCGAAGAAGGGGCCCCGGCCGAAGGGACGGAGATGGAAGTGGCGTCCCCACAGCTTGTAAGCAGCAGGATGCACATGCCATATGAAATTAGTTTTTTTAAAACACTTTTATTCATACAGTGTATGGTCAGGACCTTTCTGGGAGATTATCTTTTCAGTTTACGTGCCAGATTTTCTTTGCCGGAGGTGATATAGCGTTTGACGGTACTGCGGCTTATTCCCATGGCACGGGCAATCTCCTCCAGCTTCATGCCGCCGTAAAAACGCATGGAAAGTGCAGACTGTTCCCGGAAGGGCAGTTCCTCCATGGCCCGGCGGAGCCGCCTGAACTCATCGTCCCGCAGAGCAGTGGCCTCCGGATCACAGCCGGGGCGCCGATCCCGTACCAGTTCCAGCAGTTCCTGGCCGGGCAATTCCTGGCGGCTGTATTGTTTCTGGCAGATGTCGTAGCACACATGCAGGGATATACGGTTCAGCCAGGCGGTGAACAGCGCAGGGTCGCTGAGTTTGTCTATATTGCGGAAAGCAGCCATATAGACCTCCTGCAAAGCGTCCTGGGCCAGATACTCGTCCTTCAGATATTGGCGCGCGTAATTATATACTTTATTACAGGTAAGGGCGTACAACTCGGCAAAGGCGCCTGCGTCCCTTTGTTTGAAACGGACAACCAGGCCCGCCAGATATTTATGATTTGGCTCCGGCATACGGCCCCGCCTCCTCTCCCCCATCAGGGTACCGCGTCCTGCCCTTGTGTTTTTCTTCGTTACCTTCATTATTATAAGAAAAGTTGAACCTTTTTTCAAGATATCCCTGTCTTTTTTTACAGATTTGTGGTATATTTGACGATAACAAAGCTGTTCCGTATTATTTATGGCCGGATGCCGGAATAATCAGACAGAAGCAGGCGGAAGCTAAGGGGTGTCAGCACATCAGGCGGGCGGATGCGGATCACCCGGCGGAGTTAGGCACAAAGTGCAATGGAAAGGCTTTTTCTATATAAAGAAGACTTAAAAATAAGAAAGGGACGGATGAGATGAAGGTTTTTGTTACGGGCGTGAGAGGCCAGCTTGGCCATGACGTGGTAAAGGAATTGGAGAAAAGGGGCATAGAAGCGGTAGGTGTGGACATCCAGGAGATGGATATCACGGATGAGGAAAGCGTAAGCCGGGTCATACTTGGGGAGGCGCCGGACGCGGTGATCCACTGCGCCGCTTACACGGCCGTGGACGCGGCGGAGGAGAACGTGGATCTGTGCCGCCGGGTAAATGCGGACGGCCCCCGCTACATTGCGAAAGTGTGCAGGGATCTGGACATCAAGATGATCTATATCAGCACGGATTATGTGTTCAGCGGTCAGGGAGAGAGGCCCTGGGAACCGGAGGACGAAAAGGCCCCCCAAAGTGTCTACGGTCAGACCAAGTATGAAGGGGAACTGGCGGTACAGGAACTGCTGGAAAAATACTTCATTGTGCGGATCGCGTGGGTGTTTGGCGTAAACGGAAAGAATTTTGTCAGGACCATGCTGAAACTGTCCGAAAATCATGACGTCATCACGGTGGTGAACGACCAGTTCGGTTCCCCCACTTATACCTATGACCTGGCCCGGCTGCTGGTAGATATGGTGCTCACGGATAAGTACGGCGTATACCATGCCACCAATGAGGGAATCTGCTCCTGGTATGATTTTGCGTGCGCCATTTTTGAGGAGGCAGGTATCCCCATGACGGTCAAACCGGTATCCACTGCGGAATACGGCGCAAAGGCCAGCCGTCCCGCCAACAGCCGCATGAGTAAGGACAAGCTGGAGGAGAATGGTTTTGAAAGGCTGCCGGCCTGGCAGGACGCCCTGAAAAGATATCTGGACATTCTGCTGGAGCGATAAAGCTGGGAGAATTTTGTTCTTTTTCACAAACATGTCCGAAATGCCGAAAAAATCGAAAAATTTTGTTGACAAAGCATCCGAAGGTGGCTATACTAATATAGCATGCGCACGGATGCTTTTTTTGTGAACAACAGGCACTGGATCCTGCGCGCGCGGTACAAATCACATTTTCAGAAAGAGGTGAAACAGAATGCCAACATTTAACCAGTTAGTAAGAAAGGGCCGTCAGACATCGGTGAAGAAGTCCACCGCTCCCGCTTTGCAGAAGGGTTACAACTCCCTGCACAAGAAGGCTACGGACACTTCCTCTCCCCAGAAGAGGGGCGTGTGCACCGCTGTTAAGACAGCAACCCCCAAGAAGCCTAACTCTGCGCTCAGAAAGATCGCCAGGGTACGTCTTTCCAACGGAATCGAAGTTACCAGCTACATTCCCGGCGAGGGCCACAACCTGCAGGAGCACAGCGTGGTGCTGATCAGGGGCGGCAGGGTGAAGGACCTGCCCGGTACCAGATACCACATCATCCGTGGTACCCTGGACACTGCGGGAGTCGCTAACAGAAGGCAGGCTCGTTCCAAGTACGGCGCCAAGAGGCCCAAAGACGCTAAGAAATAAGGCGTTTTTCGGATGCTGATAACAGGCATCTGCCGGACCGGCAGTGCGTAATTGGAAATGGAGGAGATGCATCCTGGGGATGCGATCCTCAGATGCTGCGTATGCAGCGTCTCGGACCACAACAACGAAACTAAGAAAAGTGTTGGAATTCTGGACTACAGATATACCGCACGAACACTTGGGGAAACACATGTGAGTACCGATGAATTAACGAAACTAAATTGTTAAGGAGGGAAGAAACGTGCCACGTAAAGGACATATTCAAAAAAGAGATGTATTGGCAGATCCTTTATACAATAACAAAGTGGTGACCAAGCTTATCAACAACATTATGCTGGATGGTAAGAAGGGTGTAGCACAGAAGATTGTATACGGCGCATTTGCAAAGGTTGAGGCAAAGTCTGGCAAGCCCGCCCTGGAGGTATTTGAAGAGGCCATGAACAACATCATGCCTTCTCTGGAGGTTAAGGCCAGGCGTATCGGTGGCGCCACCTATCAGGTGCCCATCGAGGTAAGAGCTGACAGACGTCAGGCACTGGGTCTGCGCTGGTTGACTATGTACTCCCGTAAGAGAGGCGAGAAGACCATGATCGACAGACTTGCCAACGAGATTCTCGACGCGTCGAACAACACTGGCGCCGCGGTAAAGAGAAAAGAGGATGTACACAAGATGGCAGAGGCAAACAAGGCGTTTGCGCACTACCGTTTCTAGAAGCAGCATAGGGCGGGGAATTTCCCTGTCCGCTGCGGCATTACAAAATAAAAAAGGAGGAAAAAATCTTGGCTGGAAGAGAATATCCCTTAGAGAGAACCAGGAATATAGGCATCATGGCTCATATCGACGCGGGCAAGACCACGTTGACCGAGCGTATCCTGTATTACACTGGCGTCAACTACAAGATCGGTGATACTCATGAAGGCACTGCTACCATGGACTGGATGGAGCAGGAGCAGGAGAGAGGCATCACCATCACTTCGGCTGCCACGACCTGTCACTGGACTCTGGAAAAAGAAACCAAGCCCGCTGAAGGCGCGTTAGAGCACCGTATCAACATCATTGACACTCCTGGCCACGTTGACTTTACTGTTGAAGTAGAGCGTTCCTTGCGTGTACTGGACGGCGCTGTCGGTGTATTCTGTGCGAAGGGTGGTGTGGAGCCTCAGTCCGAGAACGTATGGCGTCAGGCTGACACCTACAACGTACCCCGTATGGCATTTATCAACAAGATGGATATCCTGGGCGCCAATTTCTACGGTGCCGTGGAGCAGATCAAGACCCGTCTGGGCAAGAACGCCATCGTGCTGCAGCTGCCCATCGGCAAGGAGGACGAATTTAAAGGCATCATCGACCTGTTTGAGATGAAGGCCTATATCTACAACGATGACAAGGGTGAGAGCATCACCGTCACCGATGATCTGGGAGAGATGAAGGACGATGCGGAGTTGTACCGCAGCGAACTGATCGAGAAGATCTGTGAACTGGATGATGATTTGATGATGATGTACCTGGAGGGTGAGGAGCCTTCTGTGGAGGATCTGAAGAAAGCCCTGCGCAGGGCCACCTGTGAGTGTACCGCTATACCGGTATGCTGCGGTTCTGCTTACCGCAATAAAGGCGTGCAGAAACTTCTGGATGCCGTTCTGGAATATATGCCCGCTCCTACCGATATCGCCGCCATCAAGGGTACAGACCTGGATGGCAACGAGGTAGAGAGGCATTCTTCCGACGATGAGCCTTTCTCCGCTCTGGCATTCAAGATCATGGCGGATCCCTTCGTGGGCAAGCTGGCGTTCTTCCGTGTATATTCCGGTACCATGAACTCCGGTTCCTATGTGCTGAACGCCACCAAGGACAAGAAGGAGCGCGTGGGACGTATTCTGCAGATGCATGCTAACAAGCGCGCGGAGCTGGATAAGGTATATTCCGGGGATATCGCGGCGGCAGTGGGCTTTAAGTTCACCACCACCGGTGACACCATCTGCGATGAGCAGCATCCGGTGATTCTGGAATCCATGGAGTTCCCCGAGCCCGTTATCGAATTGGCGATCGAGCCCAAGACCAAGGCCGGCCAGGGCAAGATGGGCGAGGCGCTGGCGAAGCTGGCAGAGGAGGATCCTACCTTCCGTGCCCACACCAATCCGGAGACAGGCCAGACCATTATCGCAGGTATGGGCGAATTGCATTTGGAGATCATTGTGGACCGTCTGTTGCGTGAATTCAAGGTGGAGGCCAATGTAGGCGCTCCTCAGGTTGCTTACAAGGAAGCGTTCACCAAGGAAGTGGAAGTGGACTCCAAGTACGCGAAGCAGTCCGGCGGACGTGGACAGTACGGCCATTGTAAAGTTAAGTTCTCGCCTCTGGAGGCCAACTGTGAGAAGTTTGAGTTTGACCCCAAGGCGAATATCCTGATCAACGAGCCTCCCACATTGCTGTTTGAGACCACTGTGGTGGGCGGCGCTATCCCCAAGGAGTATATCCCTGCGGTGGGCGCGGGTATCAAAGAGGCGGCGCAGGCAGGTATTCTGGGCGGATTCCCGGTACTGGGCGTGCACGCTAATGTATATGACGGCTCCTACCATGAGGTTGACTCCTCTGAAATGGCATTCCACATCGCCGGTTCCATGGCGTTCAAGGAGGCCATGCACAAGGCTAACCCCGTACTGTTAGAGCCCATCATGAAGGTGGAAGTGACCATGCCCGAGGAGTATATGGGCGATGTGATCGGTGATCTGAACTCCCGCCGCGGACGTGTGGAAGGCATGGAAGATATCGGCGGCGGTAAGATGGTGCGTGCGTTTGTGCCTCTTGCGGAAATGTTCGGGTATTCCACGGATCTGCGTTCCAAGACCCAGGGCCGCGGAAACTACTCCATGTTCTTTGATAAATATGAGCAGGTACCCAAGAACGTACAGGAAAAGGTTCTGTCAGAAAAAGGAAAATAGTTTGTATTTTCGTGAAAAATGACTTGAAAAACCTCTGGTTATCTAATATAATCAGAGATAGCCAAGTTAAAAGCGCCAGGGTGGCGCAATCCCACTTTGGCGCAACCCAAAACCAGTATATATATTAAGGAGGACTACAATAATGGCTAAAGCTAAATTTGAAAGAAACAAGCCCCATTGTAACATTGGTACCATTGGTCACGTTGACCATGGCAAGACCACTCTGACCGCTGCCATCACCAAGGTTCTGGCCGAGAGAGTATCCGGCAATGAGAAGGTAGATTTCGAGAACATCGACAAGGCTCCCGAAGAGAGAGAGCGTGGTATTACCATTTCCACCGCACACGTTGAGTATCAGACCGAGAAGAGACACTATGCGCATGTGGACTGCCCGGGCCATGCCGACTATGTAAAGAACATGATTACCGGTGCTGCACAGATGGACGGCGCTATCCTGGTGGTAGCTGCTACCGACGGCGTTATGGCTCAGACCAAGGAGCACATTCTGCTGTCCCGTCAGGTGGGCGTGCCTTATATCATCGTATTCATGAACAAGTGCGATATGGTTGACGATCCCGAACTGCTGGAGCTGGTTGAGATGGAGATCACCGAGCAGCTGGAGGAGTATGACTTCACCGACTGCCCGATCATCAAGGGTTCCGCTCTGAAGGCTCTGGAAGATCCCAACGGCGAGTGGGGCGACAAGGTTATGGAGCTGATGTCTACCGTGGACGAGTATATCCCCGATCCCGAGCGTGACACCGACAAGCCTTTCCTGATGCCTGTAGAGGACGTGTTCACCATCACCGGCCGTGGTACTGTTGCAACCGGTAGAGTGGAGCGTGGTACTCTGCACCTGAACGACGAAGTTGAGATCGTTGGTATCAAGGAGGAGACCAAGAAGACCGTTGTTACCGGTATCGAGATGTTCCGTAAGATGCTGGATGAGGCGCAGGCCGGCGACAACATCGGCGCACTGCTGCGTGGCGTTCAGAGAACCGAGATCGAGAGAGGCCAGGTTCTGGCTAAGCCCGGCAGCGTTACCTGCCACAAGAAGTTTACTGCTCAGGTATACGTTCTGACCAAGGATGAGGGCGGCCGTCATACACCTTTCTTCAACAACTATCGTCCTCAGTTCTACTTTAGAACTACCGACGTAACCGGCGTATGCGAACTGCCTGGCGGCACCGAGATGTGCATGCCTGGTGACAACGTTGAGATGACCATCGAGTTGATCCATCCCATCGCTATGGAGCAGGGTCTGACCTTCGCTATCCGTGAGGGTGGTAGAACTGTTGGTTCCGGTCGTGTGGCTACGATTATTGAGTAATCAGTAAAAAGCTGGATTTTATGGGGCTTTCCGAGAAATCGGGGAGCCCTTTTGAAACTTTGCAGCAATAAAAAAGTGGAAAGTGGTGCCTAAACGGTGCCATGAAAAAGAACTCCGATGAAAATGGTGCCAAGTTTCATCGGAGTTTGTCTTTTTACCAACCTTTTATTTGTTTTACCTGTTCTGCCCGCTCTTTGTCTTTGTGATACTGTAACTTGAACTGTATCGTTTCCACTACTTCCTTTCTTGCTTCATTGTCCAACTGATGAGAAACAGAATGACTTAAAAGGGAAAAAAGAGAAAATAGAAAAATCATTGGAACGATAAGAAATGTGGGACGTGGCGGTTTCTGTTGGTTGTTATGCCCCATATGCTTGCTACGAAAGTTCTTCCTACTACCTACAACACGAAAAAAACCTAAAATGACGGACTTTCACAAAAGAAAAACGCTGCAACCTCAAAAAAGATTACAACGCTTCTTAGTCCTTATTCAATTTTTGCCGGACAGCGATTATTTTTCCGCACCCTCAACCTCTGCGATCTCCCGCGCCGTAGCGGTGACTATCCGTATTCCCGTATCGCTCATATCATCAAGGAGCGCGTCAAGCTGTCGCCGCTGGGTATTCTTCCCGGCGGGCTGCTTCAAAAGGAATTGATCTACCGAGATATTGTAACGCTGTATCAGTTCAAAAAATATCTGTAAACTTGGGTGCTGCCCCTTGTTCATAGCATCAAAACAGATATGAACATAAAACTAGATGATTTTGTAGAGGCATATTTTAGGGATAAAGATGGCGAGTTGAAGCAGCGCATGATTCGGAATAAGCGTTACATGATTGAACATCACAGCATTTCCCTGTTAGATAATAAGGCTATGGATGATATAACACCAGTGGATATTATCCAGTAGTAGAACGAGATACGTTCCAAAGGATTTAAGGAAACGTATCAGCGGATGCTCCAAAATCAGATGACGGCGTTATTTTAAGGCGATCCGGGTGACGGAAAGACAATATTTATACTGATTATAGCAGCGAAACTGTTTAAGGGAGATGGTTTAGACAGTGGAATGAATTTTGCACAACCCTTGAATGTTATCTATCAGAGTGCAGAGGACGGTCTTGCCGTTCCGGTAAAGCCCTGGTTAGAACAGGCAAAGGCAGACTGTGAGAAAATCTCTGTCATTGATGAAAAGATAAAATCCCCTTTTCATAATAGATGAATATTTGGAAGAAGCTGTTATCAAGACATGAGCAAAGCTGTTGATTTTAGAACCTGATACAAGCCTATTTGGGCGGTGGTATGGATATGAACCGGGCGAATGAAGCAAGGGAATTTGCACATGGACGGGCAGACAGCACATATCCATATTGATTTTGTCCTATTTATAGGCAACAGCAAGCGTGGGCTTGACACAAGAGTATCCCTCAAAGGCGCATTATCAGAACAGGGATTTAAGGGCGGCAAAATGACATAATGTGGGCATGGCGATTGTCATGTCCTGTATTTATATGATTGTAAATGAGAGAAGAAAATGATATGATAAAAAAGAATTTGAATTTAGTGGAGGTGAAGAAAATGGTAGCATTCTTACGATTAAGAAATTTATAAGTACATAGAACTGTGTTAAATAGTTTTATGTACAAACAGGGCACTAAAAACTATTTAATAAAGGAGAGCTTGCAATGATATTTCAAGACAATGTAATCAAAGAATATTTAAAAAACGTTTATTTTATAACTGGAACACCTTGTGGCGGAAAGACAACAATTTCACGGGAGTTGGCTAAACGGCACAATTTATTAATTTATGATATTGATGAGCAGTTTCCCTATCATCAAAAAATCTCTAATTCTACTTTTCAACCATCAATGAATAAGGTTTTTAAAGATGCAGATGAGTTTTTCGGGCGTACTGTAGAGGAATATAAAAAATGGCTGATTGATAACACAAGAGAGCAATTGGATTTTATACTGTTGGATTTGATTCGTCTTTCGCAAAATGATATTGTATTGTGTGACTGCCATTTGACAGTGGAAGAAGCCGAAAAATATACAGAAGCATCTCGAATAGTGTTTTTGATAAAAGAACCATCAAATTTAATTGAGGATTACTGTGGGCGTTCCGACCATCAAGGGTTTAATGATTTTATTAACAGTGCGTCTGATATTGAAAAAGCAAAGGCGACATGTAATATAACCTTAAAAACTCTCAACATGAAAAGATATAATGATATCAAGAGCAGTAACTATTTGTGGATAGAAAGAACTGAAAATAGTACAATTGGGGATACTGTAAGAAAAGTAGAACAACACTTTGGTTTTGTTAAAAAAGATTTTAACATGGATATATTAGAGATAAGGAAAGTCGATAGAGATACCGATTTGGCAGACAAACTCATTCGTTTTGTTGAAAACTTTTCTTGGGAAGAAGTAAAAGAACATATTTTATGGGTGCTTCGCACATGGCAATTTACAGATTGGGAAACTATGTTTGTTGCAACGGTGGATGGCCAAATTGTTGGAATGACTTCTATCATGAAAGCAGATTATTATCCATTACCTGAAATATATCCATGGATTTCAAGCGTGTTTGTGACAGAAGAATATCGCGGACATAGAATTAGTGAAAAGCTAATTAATTTTGCAAATGTATATGCAAAGGAGGCTGGTTTTATTAGAACATATATCCCATCAGAACATATTGGTTTGTACGAACAATATGGGTATCATTATCTTAAAGATATTGTTAATTTTGGGAATGGAATAGACAGATTGTATGTTAAAGAATTAGGACTATAAAAGGCGGAAAACCTGATGGCAAAGTGTTTGACGGCATATTAACTGGAGGGGCGGCTGCACAGTCGCCCTAAATTACATATAGAAGCAGTAACACATACAAACCCCACCGACCAAAGTTTGGTTCTCTTCCCATCTATCAGCTGGATCCCCGGAAGGAACCCGTCATACCAATGATGCGGCCATTTACTGTTTTTGCATGCGCGGACCTATGCTCCGCGCTGTTTCATGAACGGGCTGAACCCCAACCAGTACCAGACGGCCTATATCAGCCTCTCCACTATCAGCGTGACGGAGTTCTATCGGGAAATCTGCAGCCTCCTTGGGTTGGAGGCATCCGAAAATAAGACTGGGATGTTCCGTGTCATCCAGGAGCGGGTGTATTACCTTTACCGGGAGAAGAAGAAGCTCCTGGTGCTGGTGGGTAAGCCGTACCTGAACCATATCTTGGACAAACAGGTACATGAGTCCCTGCGCCAGCGAATTACAGTACATCATAATTATGAAGGACTTTCAGAGCAGGAGGTGCCAGACTATATCAGCCATAAGCTGGAGCTCGCCGGGAGGAAGCCTTAACGCCGGAGGAAGCGGAACGTCTGGAAGCCCACAGAAGCCGGAAAATGATAACAGGGGAAAAATTGGTACGGCAAGTCGCTGTCTTTTTTTGACTTTTTGTATAAAATCCAACAGAATGATAGCAAGTACTTACATGGAGGTGAGTGAATGGACGATACAAGCCAAAAAATCATTGACGCAATCATGTCACTAATTCGTGATAAAGGGTATGTTGCTACTACCACAAAAGACATTGCACGTTTAGCCGGGGTAAATGAATGTACTCTATTCCGAAAATTTCAAAATAAAAAAGATATTGTATTACATGGAGTATCTCAAGAAAAATGGAGAGTCAATGTCACACCAGAGCTTTTTCAAAATGTACAATGGGAGTTAGAGTCAGATTTACAAATGTTTATGGCTGCAAATATGGATAAAATAATGCCCGATTTTGTAAATCTGTCTATCGGTTTAAGAGCGCCACAGCTTTACGAAGAAACTGCTCCCATGATTATGAAAGTGCCGCAGGCGTCTATTACTTCTTTAACCGAGTATTTCGAGAAAATGGAAGAATTGGGGAAAATTGCACATTATGATTTTGAAAGTTTGGCAATGACTATTTTTTCTTCCACGTTTGGTTACATGTTTTTAAATGCGTCTTTTAATCAAACCCTAACTAAGACGAGCCAAGAAGAATTTATTAAAAACAGCGTAAAAATATTTTTGAACGGAATTTTATAAAGTAAAAATGGTACTGTGCATTCAGTGCCATTTTACAATACATGCATGCAAGTACATGCATACAAGGTGGTTTTGATGATGATTACGGGTGCAGAATTATTTGTGAAAGCTCTCAAAACGGAGCAGGTAGGAACTTTGTTTGCTTATCCGGGGGGGGGGGACAGGCTATTGACTTGTTTAATGCCCTTTACGGTGAAAATGACATAGATGTTATTTTACCGCGGCATGAACAGGGATTAGTCCATGCTGCGGACGGATATGCCCGTTCCACTGGAAAAGTCGGAGTATGTCTGGTTACAAGCGGACCGGGGCTACGAATTTAGTAACCGGAATAGCGATGGCGAATTACGATAGTGTCCCTATGGTATGTTTTACCGGGCAAGTACCTACCGGGCTGATTGGCAATGACGCATTTCAGGAAGTTGATCTTGTAGGTATCACAAGAAGTATCTGCAAATATGCCGTAACTGTCCGCAAACGTGATGAATTGGCGGCGGTGATAAAAAAGCTTTTATTATTGCCCGAACAGGGAAACCGGGTGTTGTTGTGGTAGATTTACCGAAAGACATTCAGAGAGAATATGGCAGTGATGACTACCCGGAAAAAGTTATAAGAGCAATCAACAATACTTTTGACAATGCAATTATCGCTACGGATGTAGGACAAAATCAATTATGGGCTACACAATTTCTTGAATTAAGCGAAAAAAAGCATTGCCTTATTGGAAAAATGCTATGTAAACCGAATTGAAATTGTCCGTGGAGGTAGTGTTGCCATTGAAACATTAAGTATAACAGAGGGATGAAAAAAGTTCTACCCTCTAAGCACATCAGACGAATATGCCTTATACCCCATTTGATAGATATATAGAACGCGTGGTATAATAATCTATCCAGAAAGTAAGGAGGAAGGTTTATGGCACAACGTACAGTATTGAATTCAAGGAAGAGGCATGTAAGAGGGTGCAGGCAGGAGCACCTGTGGCCAGGTTGCAAGGGAACTCGGCGTCAATGTAAACACGCTCTGCTCATGGATGGCTCGAATGGTATGACTTCGATGTCCTGTATGTGGAAACAAGACCGGACTTAAAGTGCGATCTGTTATTCGCATGGCTGACTTGATTTCTAAGAAGGATAATGAAATATAATGGAAAAGCAAAAAATTAATTCCCGGCCAAAAGATCGGGAAACTGTATATTCAAAAAATGCAGTTACTGACCACGGCATTACCGTATATGATTACACCATGTATAATGACTTAACATTTCTTATAAAATATCTTTAAGAACTTATTCGTTGTAATATTTTACGGACATTTGCCTGTTATACTGTCTGCAAAAAGCAAAGGAAGTGAGGATATGAAGCAGATTTTAATTGTCGAGGACGACAGTTTTTTGAATAAGATGTTAGCCTATAACCTGACCGCAGACGGCTACGGCGTGATTTCTGCCCTAAATGCCAGAACCGCAGACGAAGCCATCCGCCAGCGGGAATTTGACCTGGTGCTGCTGGACATCAACCTGCCGGACGGGAACGGCTTTGAGCTGTGCAAGCTGGTAAAGCCCCAGCACCCGGACACCATTGTCATTTTCCTGACTGCCAACGATCAGGAGAGCGACCAGATACGGGGCTATGAAGTGGGCGCGGTGGACTATATCACAAAGCCCTTTATGATCGGGACCTTGCAGCGGAAAATCAAAGCCATGTTCGCCATGCTGGAACACCACAAACCGGACAGGGATATTTACGACGACGGGCGGCTGTTTCTGGACTTCTCGGAGCAGACGGCCTCCTTAAACGGCAGGCCTCTGACCCTATCCTCCATGGAATACAAAATGCTGAACCTGTTCCGTAAAAATCCCCGGCAAGTGCTGACCCGTGGGCAGCTCTTGGAAAAGCTGTGGGATATAGACGAGAAGTTTGTGGACGAACACACCCTGACAACCTCCATCAGCCGGATTCGCAGCAAGATTGAATCCGACGACAGCGCATCCTACATCAAGACCGTTTACGGCATGGGCTATCAATGGACGGGAGGCGAGGCAAAATGAAGTTTAAGAACCTCTCGGTAAAGCGGCTGTTTGGCCAGGTGGCACTGGGGCTTGTCCTTTCCATGTCCGGGATCACCATAGCCCTGTTTCTTGTAACAAAACAGACGGCGGTGCTGCTGACTGGCGGGGCACTGCTGCTGTGCGCCCTTGCGGGGATTTTTGTACTGACGCAGGCAATGGGAAAGCGGCTGTCACAGTTTACCGTTGACCTGTGCCAGGACTTAGACCACATGGTCGCCGGGATTGAAGCGCCAAAACGCCCTGAGGACGGCGAAACCCTGCTTGCCAGAATCGGCCACCGGCTGGCAAGGCTCTACCAGATCATGCAGGAGAACCGCCGCCGGGTGGACCAGGAACGGCAGGAGTTACAGGCCCTTGTATCGGATATTTCCCATCAGGTAAAAATGCCGGTGAGCAATCTGAAAATGGCAACGGACACCCTGCTGGAAAAGCCCATGACCGAGGCGGAGCGCACCGACTTTATCCGAGGAATCCGCAGCCAGACGGATAAGCTGGACTTTCTCTTTCAGGCCCTTGTGAAAACCTCCCGGCTGGAAACGGGCGTGATCCAGTTGGATAAGAAACCGAGCCGCCTCTTTGATACCGTGGCGCAGGCTATGAGTGGGATTGTGTATGCAGCGGAGAAAAAGGAAATCACCGTGTCCGTGGACTGCCCGGAGGATTTGGCCGTTTCCCATGACAGCAAGTGGACATCCGAAGCCCTTTTTAACCTGTTGGACAATGCGGTGAAGTACACCCCGGCAGGCGGGAAAATCGCTGTGTCGGTGGTGCTGTGGGAAATGTATGTGGAGATCAAAGTGACCGACACCGGCAAGGGCATTTCCGAAAGCAATCAGGCCGCCATCTTCCGGCGCTTCTATCGTGAAGAAGAAGTACACGAACAGCAGGGCGTGGGTATTGGTTTGTATCTGGCCCGCGAGATCGTAACGCGGCAGGGCGGCTATATTAAAGTGGTTTCGGAGCCGGGCAAGGGTTCGGAATTCTCCATTATGCTGCCTGCAAGATAGAACGCAGTGGACGGCCACTTTCGGTTGCCCGCCGTAATTTTTTTGATATGTCCAAGCGTTGTAACATTCCCCCCTGATTTTCAATAAAAATTTTTTGCCGCTGTAACATTTCGCGGACATTTGGGTTTTACAATACCCTTAACAAATATGGAGGTGATACAACTATGACATGGCCTTTTGAGAATGATACCAGCGCCATTACAAGGAAGCTGGCAAAACGAAACTTAAAAGCAGATAAAAGTAGAAACATCCTCATTATCATTACGATTGCTTTAGCCGCCTGCTTAATAATGACAACTACCTTGTACTTTTTTGCTTCGCAGCAAAAATCATTAAATGATGCGGCTGGGAGTTATCAGGCAATTATCAACGAAGTCGATAATGATACCATTACAAAACTGGCAAATGACGATAGGGTTCAAATGGGTGTAAGTCATCTATTTGGTTTAGTATCTTATGGGGACTATAAATTGACCGTTCGTTCAATGGATGAAACACTAATGCAATTAGCAAAATATCCTGATTTAGAGGGAGAATTACCTGAATCTACAAATGAAATTGCTATCACAAAAGCATTTCTTGATAGAGCTGGATTATCCAAATCCATAGGCGATACGATATCATTAAATCTGGGAGATGGAGAAAAAGATTATACCTTATGTGGTATTTTGCCTGTCGAGAAATCAAATTATTCTGTATTCGTGTCGCAGTCCTATGTTGAAAAAACCATCAGCGAACCGACATACTCTGCTTATATCCGTTTGAATGAATCCGATGGTTGGTCTAAGGCTGCCATACAAGCTGAACTCTCAACTTTGTGCAGAGAGTTGGAAATAGAACCCAGAGCATTGCAGTTTTCGACATATTATTTTTCCCTCGTTGAGCAAAGAAGCAGTCAATATATCGCTGTAATAACATTTATCAGTCTTATTGTCGCTCTGGCCTGTACTCTTGTTATTTACAGTCTGTTTTATGTGTCCATAGCCAGAAAAACAAATGAATATGGAAAACTGCGGACAATAGGGGCAACCGGAAAACAGATGAAAAGGATAGTCTTTAAAGAGGGAGTTCACCTTTCCGGAATTGGTATTCCGATTGGAATATTAGTCGGTACAATAGCAGGATATATTCTTGTTCCGCAAGGCTGGAACATTCTAATGACATTTGTAATTGCTGCAGTTACAGCTTTATTTGTGTATCTATGCGTTATGATTGCTGTAATTAAACCAGCCAAAATTGCGGCTAAGGTTACGCCTATTGATGCAGTCCGTTATATGACTGGCAATAATGATGTAATGTTCAAACGTACAAAAGTGTTACATCGTTCTCTATCCGCGAAAAACTTAGCTTTTCTTAATTTCGCAAGGAACAGAAAGAAAACAGCTTTAACGATTCTGTCGTTAGGGGTATGTGGAATTTTGCTGATGGCAAGCTCTGCATATTTTAATTCGATTGATCCTTTAGAAATGGCGCGTAGAAGTTTTCCTTACGGAGAAATTCGTCTTGAATTAGGTGATTACGGGCCACAGGCACATAACAGCGAACAATACTCCGAACTCCAAAAATCGAACCTGCTTACGGAAGATTTTGGAGAATCCATTCTGGACATAGAAGGTGTGGAAGAAATAAAAACATACCAAGGCACTGTTTTGAATGTTCGTATCCCAACGGGAGATATTGAACCGATTGTTTCAGACGCTTATGCTCCAAGCTCTCAAAAATTGCTTGAGAAATATTTGATTGATGGTACGGTAGATTTGCAGGAACTTCTTAATAATAATGGCATTATTATTGAAAATGGCCCACAGTGGAAAGAAACTTTCGGATGGGATGCGGCGATTGGGGACGAACTTCTGATTGAAGTTGGCGGCCAAACATTGGAAGTAAAAGTAATGGGAATTGTGGATTCTAATATACCGTATGGTGGATATGATACGCTGTTTATTCCTTTAGAAATGCTGTCAAAGATCGTTCCTGTTGAAAACCTCAATTATCAATTTATTGTAGATACAGATGACAGTAAATGGGAAGCTGTAAAAGATGAAATTCAAAAGATAATTCCACCGACTTCCAGCCTTTATGTTAGTACCTTGAATGATTGGGTGGAAGCGTACAACGAAAAATTATTGAATTATCGTATGCCAGTCTACATTTTTGTTATGTTTATCGGAGTTTTTGGCATTATCAATCTGCTAAACACACTTATAACAAATATCCTGGCACGGAAACGGGAACTGGGCGTTTTGCAGGCGGTTGGTTTGAGCAGTAAACAGCTTTCTAAAATGTTATTGACAGAGGGCTTGTTCTATACATTAGGGGTGCTGCTTCTTTCCATATCATGCGGAACTCTTATAGGGTATCTTCTTTGTATAGTCTTTAGTGCGATGAGTATTTTTGGAAAGGTAAGTTATCATTTTCCGATATTTGAAATGTTCAGTTATTTTATACTGATGCTTGCCGTCCAAATGCTCTTCTCGTATTTGGCGATTCGACAGATAAAAAAACAATCTCTTGTAGACCAAATACGGGAATTGTCATAAGAACTTATGAAACGAGCAGCTAACCATCTTCCGCCGCCGCAAGGAAGGTAGGAGGCCCATCAGACAAAGCAAGACTTCATAGAGCGGGTATCGCTGTTGGAGAAATCCGGCAGTCGGTATCCGCTCTTTTTTTGCATCCGCAGACTGGTATATAGGCGTGTATCCTGTCCCATCGTAGGGGCTGGGTACACGCCTTTTTTCTTTTTCCCATAAACCCACATTGAGAAATCATGCCGCCCAGATTCCGATATATCAAGAACAGCTAATTTCCCATAAATTCACCACCTACTTTCCATATGGCCTATTGTTTTTGAAATCCCCTCATGAGGAAGCATCATTATAACCAAGTATGCCGCTTGCGATGGCCTCCACCAGTAACTCCTGATATTCTGGAGACAACAGCTTTCCACGCTCATCTGTGTTTGTTAAAAAACCAACCTCAATTAGAACGGCGGGAATTGCCGTTTCTCGTAAAACAGCATAGCTTTCTTCCTTCACTTTTCGCGTTGAAATCGAATGATTTTCCGCCGATGATGTAATGGATTCCGCCAAATTTTCACCTTCGGCTGATTGGTAGTAATAGCACTCAAATCCTTTGACAGAAGAATCATCTTCATACGAATTACAATGGATGCTGATAAAATAATTCGCTCCGGCGTTGTTTGCAATCTCTGCACGGTCAAGCAAGCTGACATCGCGATCAGTGCTTCGCGTTAAAACAACGGCAGCACCCTCTGATTCCAATTTTTCCTGGAGCAGCAAAACGATGGACATAGTAATATCCTTTTCGGTTGCCCCCTTTATTACGCACCCAGGCTGATCTCCGCCGTGTCCGGCATCCAGGACGATTTTCACTTCTCCGGGAATGAACGGTGCTGCCGGGATGACGGAGCTTCCTGCAACAGTGGCATTACCTGTTGAATCTCCTATATTTCCATCAGGCAATTCGCTGTCAGGTATATGAGCCAGATGCTCTTTGATATAAAGCACCCCGCATACCATAAGGACAATCATCAGAGCCAGCAGAAAGAAAATCACAGCTCGCAGGGCATAGGCGATCATCAACCTTCTGCCGCGCTTTTTTCGCCTCGCTCTAATGGACGCTTGGCGCTCCCGTACTGTCACGGCTCAAAAATCACCTCCTTCCCGTCTGATTTTAGAATCATGGTAACTTTCTCGCCGTCATAATCAACAGACAGGGCTGGCTCATTTGAAATCTTCAGACTGCCGATGCCATCCCTGCCACATAGATAAACACAGTCGGAATCCATGCGATTGATGAAATACAGACCTTGATCGGTCAAACAAAAGTCAGCGGCAACCATATTCCGAAACGGCCTGGCCTTGTGGGTCTTAGTATCATACGCCGTCAGCAAAGAATTTTCGTTGATGTAAAAGATCGTCCGCCCATCAAACGCTATATTCCCCCTGGTGGGGATGTCCAGCATTTTCGTGAGCTGGATTGTTCTGCCTACTTCCGTAATCCCATCATTCGTAATGAAAAAGAGGCTGTCATCGTTCAAGAAAAAGCCATAGCAGTATTGCAGAAACATCCAGGTATCCCCCAAGGTATAATCAATTCCCAGCAGAGATCGCCCGCTGTCCGTTATTTTCTCAAAAACAACTTGTTCCTCAAAGGTTTCCGTATTGAGCTGGACGATAGACACTTGGGTAAACGTGCTGTTGTAGCTGCCAACCCGGTCAACATACTGTTCTGTGCGGGAGGTCATATAGTAAATATAGGCGGCATCCACATAAACGGCATGGACGGATTCCCCATCCGAAAAGGCCCCGAACAGCGGAGAGAGGGCCAAATCCGTCAAAGCGCCGGTTGCCCGGTTTTCCAGAGAGTATGTCCTCGTCTGGTCATCAAAGATTATGCTGTAAGTTTCCGATGCGCTTTGCGAGGATGAATTGTATATTCCGTTTGCGGACGTTCCGAAAGAGCAGCCGGACAGCGAAATCAGAAGCAGCAGGCTCAATGCGGCAGCTCTGCAGCCTCTGACGGGTTTTCTTTCAGACTGCCAGCAGTTTGTGTTTTGCCGCAGCACCCACCATATCATGAGGGTGAAGAAAGCGGCGGACAGGCCAAGCAGGGCCAGCAGTTCCTGGGGGGAACGCTCTGAAAAAGTCATGACGGCTTCTCCTGTCAGCGAATCCTCCACGGAGGAGGTTCCCTCCAAAAAGCCGGTTGCCAGCAGGAACGGCAGGGGCAGCGGCAAGCGGTAGCAGATCTGTCTGGACAGGCCGATATACGGAATCAAGGTGGATGCCACTCCGATCACCACTGTTAAGGCATATTTTTTCACCAAAACGGAGAGAAAGAGCAGCAGGGCGGCAAGGTACACCGAGCCAAAGCAGCGCAGGACGGTCAAAATCAGATACGCAGCCAGCAGGGAGATGCTTTTTGTACTGCCCCCGAAACTGGCGATACTCTGAACAGGGTACTCCCCATTGGGCAGGCCGTATTTTATTCCGAAGAAAGCAAAGCGAATCAGGGCTAACCCTCCGCAGAGAGCGAACACGGCGCAGAGGGTCATCACGACTTTGCATCCGGCACTCTTACGGCTCTGCGGCGCAGTCCGCAAAAGCGCGTCCATCTGACAGCTGTACTCCGAACAAAAAACCGTGGTCGCCAAAATCAGAACGGCAAAAAGCAGCGGGAAGTCCAGCGTTTGGGAGGAAAACAGCCCCGCCCAGCCGTTGGTGTTCAGAAAGTAACGATTGCCGGTGTTCTCGCAGATATATAAGTATTGCTGATACGCAGCTTCAAAGCCATGCTCATGAGCCAATACAGTGTTGATCTCCGCAATCTGACGCTCATACTGTTCCGCCGTGATCTGATTGCTGTAATAGCTTTCCTGCAGCCGGGTGCGAGTGTTGCGGGTCTCCGTGATGGCCTGGGCCTCCTGTTCCAGCCAAGCGGCCTTTTCCTCTGTGTACGCCCCGTCCAGCCGTTCAAGATACCACTCGTATTCCTCGCGATATTCTTCCATTGCGCTGTTCTGCGGCCTGTCGGCTGCAGCCAGCCAAACCGTACTGACCAGGAGCGCAGCCAGGATATATAACAGGCCCCGCTGCATGACCATCAGTTTTTTCCATTCGTAAGAGAAAACACTCATTTTGCCCTCCCAACACAGCGGTGACAGTTTTCCGCTGACAGAAAATAGAT
>OFGO01000014.1_pt1 | contig 174412 bp, 139 predicted proteins | sample 1521761 | NCBI WGS metagenome assembly OFGO01 (sample SAMEA3504128, study PRJEB24116) | mouse gut metagenome | biome: mouse gut; feature: mouse-associated habitat; material: faeces | place: Denmark | collected 2011
TACTAATAATAAAATTCTCTTTTTTTCTTGACTATTCATCTTTTGTCAGATATAATAAACCTATCAAAAAAACAAAGCAACAAAAAATCTTAAGAAAAGGAGGTACAGTCCACCAAAATAGTTTTGTAATACGTTAAAAAATCCTTTCAAAAAAAGGTACTCTTCCAGAGAACAGGTTCGAGGAATAAATCCAGACAGAGTTTCATTTCACGGATTTGGTAATGGAAAATAAAAACGGAGGTAAGGTCCCATGGACAGCATAGTTTAGAAGCGGCATCGAAAAAGAATTTTTGATGCCGCTTATCTTTGTGCCGAATTTTCTCTCTTATCATTTTCTTGTCAGGTTCCGCACCAGTAAAGTATTTCCTTGTGTTCCTTGCTCCCCACAGCTAAGGGCGTTTCTAATATGGATTTATTTCAGTCATTCAAACCTCTTGCAAATCATTCTGCCACCTGTAAACCATCAGACAACAAAATTATTGTGAATACTGGCGAAAATTCGATTCTTATGACATTCATATACATTATTCTCTAAAATATACCTTATTTTTTGTTTTACCAGTACCTTTAAGGATATCCAGCTTTTCCGCTTTCAACAGCAAACGGCTTGCCGTCTTTATTTCAACCTCCAGCAATTTTGCTGCAACAGAACTATTTATTTCTTTATTGGTTTCCAAATAAATCAAAATAATCTGCATTCTTGCTCTTTCCAATTCAGACATTGATTCGGACATTGATTCAGACATTGATTCGGACATTTTCTCTTTTCTTTCAAAACCGTCCCTTATGCGAATAATCGCATTCAAATAAGTTCTTTCCTCATCCATATCAAACTCAGGCTCTGGTGAACCATTTTGTTTCAGTTCTCTTAATATTTTGGGAATACCCGTTCCCTTTTTTTCAGATAAATCAATCTCCTTAAATAATTCCCCAATTCTTCTGTTACGATATTTCCTTCCTTTCACTTTACCTGATACAAAACGTTCAAGATTAATCCATTTCGCAAGTCCGGGATAATTAAGTATCTGAATGCTATCCACATATATACGGATTTCCACTGGCTCCGGCTCGCGATACGACTTGTGAAATACTGCATTTACCAATGTTTCTTCCAATGCATTATATGGATAGTTAAAATATCGTTCTGCTTCTGCCTGACCTTGAACCTTCACAACTTTTTGCTCAATCACAGTTGTCTTTATATAATTCAAAGCATCCTGAACTTGTCTCCATATTGGTCCTGTAAATATTTTTTCAGTAAAATCATCCGATGCCTCGGCTTCTTCTGAATAAAATCGAATCAGCTCAATATATGCCCCCGGAATCAGCTTTTCCGGATGTTCCGCAAACATCAATACACCAATATTTCTGATATCTAATTCCGTATCTGTCTCATTTGCAACTTCCTGTGCAAGCAGCAGTTCCTCTAATGAACTGCTATTCAGCTCCATCACCAGACTACTATTGCTCTTCCTGATAAAATCTTCAAGATAGCCTCTCATGATATCATCAATTTTTGCCTTTCTATTAACACGGTCATCAAACGGCACAGAATTAAATTTATCAAATAGTTCAGATATTTCGTCCTGTTTCGCATCTGTTGTAAGCGATGCCGGTCTAATCCAATATTTCAAGCTTTTGTCAGCTTTTTCACCATTTTCCACATACACTGATTTCGGTGCCTGATAAGGACCGCTGTCACCTGCTGAACACCATAGATATATCAAATAAATTCCTTCATTCTTATAATCAACCACTTCCATTCTTGGAATGTACCTTGGAATAATCTGATTACAGTACTGAAATATTTCCTGCTGGATGGAATCTAACTTTTCCTTCGGAACACCTTCTAACGGAAATACCGGCATACCATTGCTCTCTTTTACCCCTATGACGATATATCCTCCATTCGTGTTATCATAGTCATTTGCAAACGCACAAATAGAATGAATAATATCATTAGGGTTCCAGCCTGTTTTATACTCTACACGGTCATGTTCAACGACACGCCCCTCCAGCAAAGTCTCTATCTTTAATGGTATCATTCAAACGCCTCTCTTTCTGGTATGAATTATTCATGGTAATCTTATTATTTACTTATTTCATTTTGGAGCAGTTCTTCATTACCTGTATTCAAAATGATATTCGTCATCTGTATTAAACGGATAACGTGAAAAATCCATATTTTTCATTTTTGCATTAGCATTATGGTCTTTATCGATTTTATCATATAATTCTGAAATATAATCATCCAAATACTTGGTCATTTCCTTAAATTGTTTTCGTTGGTCTTTATCGGTTTCAAAACTTATCATACGCTTCTTTACTATATTCCATATCTGCCTAATGTCGTGGCCTCCACAAAATGACTCCTTCATATTAAGCAACATATTTAAAGACCAATTTATAGATTTTAGATACAACTCTATTGCATGGTTTGCCGAAAATAGCATTGGAAAAACCACAATATCTGCCTTTTTATCTCCATTATCCTGCAAACAATCCTGTGCAAGCATTATCGCTGCCTTCATATATCCATCAGCAATAATTATCATATCATGAATCGGTTGATGTTGTCTGGTTCTCCAATTCATATATGCTGTTTTATCTATATCCGAATTATATGAAAAAATCTTTTCCATCTATCCACCTACTTTTCAATACTATAAATATAAATTTCTAAAGTGCTTAAAATCTATAAAATATCAACCAAATACCTTCCATCAATTAGCGAAAATAATACTTTCGCTGGAAACAATCTTTCACCCATATTGGCAAATCCTACAACAGTCATAGTCCAATCGCCGTACTCATCCGGTAGTCTATAACACTTTGGCTGTTCATTCTCCGAAATTGTCACCAACGGGATTCCATTCCTTGAAAATCCCACCGAAAGCACATAAAATTCATTCTGTCCACTATGTAATGGCAACATGGGCTGCCTATTAATATCCTTATAAACCTTTGCACCTCTTTGATTATAAAAACAATCTTTGTCATCATTTGCAATAGGATCAATCGGTAATTTGTTTCTCATAATTTTATAACGCTGGCCCAGTCTTTCGCAAACAAAGGCATTGTAATATTCTGGTTGCATTTCAAACTTACTACTGCAAATTTCTTCCGCATCAGAAAAATGATTCATAAATTGAAGAAGTGCTACAAAAGCCACTAAATCATCTGAATAAATACCAGCATACGATTTGTACCAATAGTCATTATTCCCACAAATTACTTTATACAATTTTTTATACAAATCAAGTTGCTTTTGATTCAATGCAAACCAACCAGAATCCAAAAGAGTCTTCTTTATTTTCCCGTCTTTATAATCTCCATTTAATGATATCTTCAATGACTGCATCAATCGAGATATTAATCCTACAAGCATGTCTGCCATTCTAAGTCCTACATATTCCCTGGAGTCTTCCTCAGTAACATTTTGAAGTCCTTCATTTATTGCAGCATTCAATGTATGCGCTTCTTCTCCTTCTCGATCAATCATCAGACTATAATTAGCAATATTCATCTCTATCAACAGTTTCTTAAATCCAGCAAACGACGCAAAATATGCCCAATCTAATGTCTCTGGTGCTTCTGTGTTGTCAAGTAATACAAGTATTTCTTCAAATGCTCGATTCTCATGTTCTTTCAAAATACTATTAGCCTGATTTTTAATAATCCTATCTTCTAAAAAAAACCGTAGTTCATTAACAAATATTTGTGGCTCTTTATAAATTGCTTCTATCACATTTTGTGGTTGATATATATTTATAGCCTTAATAATTGAATATTTCATGTAATCAACATCAACAAACATAGAATTATGATAATTTACAAACAATTGGCTAATAACATATTCTATTTTGCTGAACACAGAGAAATATATAATTATTTTCTCATCAAACAGTGATACAAGGTCTTCATAAAATTCAATAGTATGGGAATTAAGAGAAGCAAACCCAAAACTAAAATCTTTTGTTTTCATAGTCTGGCTCTTTAATTCTCCATCCTTTTTTCTGTACTCATACTTCGATTCAAAAGCAAGGTATCTGTCAGAAACACAATCATTTTCTTCTGCTTTCCAACCCACAATTCCCATCATGAAATTATCACAGTAATTATTGGCGGTAACAGTCTTATAATTAATCTTTCTGCTATGCCCTGTTTCATCATAGAAAAAAACATACTTCATATTCAGTACCTCTCTACTGATTAATTAACTTATGATTCGCCATAAGGTATTGGGGCTTCAGCAACCATCATCATATTGCTCTCTGTCTCATATTGATAAATCTTTGCCGAAGCAGATGACTCATTTTTTAAATCTTCTGCTCCTGAATACTCCTCAAAGTTTTCTACCTGCTCCATAACCTTATTGAATACTTCCGGGCTATACTGAGGTGGGTATCCATTCTTAACCAAGCATATTTTAATATCCAGCTTTAATTGATTTCTTATATTCTGATTATTAAGCCAGTCTGCAAACGAAGATTTTGTATCAATGATTTCCTTTACTTTTTTGGCTAAGCTTTTGCACTTATCATTGATTACAACACCATCAACTTCTTGATCTGTTCCATATTCAAAGTTATATTGGTCACGCAGAGAAATCAAAATATCATAGAATGCTTTTTCTTCAAATGTTAAACCAATCTTACGAAAACTTTCTCTGTTCTCGTTCATCTGACGAAGAATAGCTAAAGCCTGTTCTGTAGCAATTCTAATAATATCTTCAGATGCCTGTTCCTGTGCTTCCCCGGCTTCTTCAGCAGTAAGATGTTTGCGTCTTTCATGATACTCTGCAATCGTCTTTTCTAACATTTCCTGAAATGACTTTGCAGCCAACTGGTTCACTTTTCCATATTCCTTAATCTGCTTGCGAAGCATTTTCACAAGAAGTTCCAGCTTCGTTGCAGGCATTTTAACATCAGATAATTTTTCAAAATATTCCGGTGAAAAGATATCTTCTTCCTCACCGCTTTCGAGAACACTTTCCACCTGATTATATTTCAACGCTTCCTCAACCATCTTTGAAACTGCGCGATTCATGGTATCTGTATCCACTTCACTCGTTCCACTCATTTTACGAACAAAACCAGCTATAGCCATAAAGCATTGTGCAAGTGCAGATTCTTCTTCACCAAGATAGCCGGAAGGCTGACAAATATCAAAAGCAGCTCTCATTCTTTTTACAGTTTTTAGAAAGTAAGTTTTAAATGAAACCTTTTGAGAACCTTTATTTCCTTCTGTTTTCAATTCCTGTGTTGAAACAAATACATATTCTGCAGCTTTTGCAAGAAGTCTATAACGTGCGACGGGGTCACAATCCAGATTTAAGAAAGGGGCTAAATCATAATCCGTAAACAGAGTTTTTAAGATTTCTAACTCTTCTCTAAACACAGATGTAGCCTGCTCAACATCATCAGACGTAGGCGCAACGGAAGTATCACCACCATAAATCTTCATTGCTTCACGCATATTATCGCGAATTCCAATATAATCAATAACCATACCAAATTCTTTGCCCGGATATTTTCTGTTTACACGACTAATGGTCTGTATCAACATATGCTTTTTCAGAGGTTTGTCGTTATACAAATATGTAAGACACGGAACATCAAAACCCGTAATCCACATATCTACAACAATAACTATATGGAGGTTCGATTTTTCCTGTTTAAAAGCAATATCCAGTTCTTCCGAACGCTTATCATTCTTAACCCCTCCTAAATAATTATACATGCCTTTTTCATCGTTGCTGCCGACACTCGATACCATTGCAATAAATGGCATTGGTTTCAATTCTTTTAATTCTTCTTCCGTTACAGAAACACCATCCTGTGTTTTCTTCTCTTCAAGCCATTCAGGGTATTTATTCTTAAACTTCTGTAGTAATGCATAAGCAATTTTTCTATTAGAACATACCACCATTGCTTTTTGTATTCTATCTGGGTCACCTGCGCATGCTGAAACATAATGGTCATGAATATCTGTTGCCAGACGCTCAAGTCTGGAAGGCTCGCCAAGAATCACTTCCATAGAGCTCATTGCTTTCTTACTTGCTTCGATATCCTCATAGGTTGCACCATCATCAGCACATTTTTTATAATAATTTTCAATTTCTTTCACCTTGTTATTATCAAGCAATACCTTGGCAATACGAGGGTGATACTTGATCGAAACCGTCAAACCGTCTGCAACTGCCTGATCCATTGTATATCGGTCAATTTCATCTCCAAATGTCTGATATGTTTCTGCAATAGGTGTGCCGGTAAATCCAACAAACGTAGCCTGTGGAAATGCTTCTTTCAATACTTTTGCATATGGCTTTGAAACCATCGCTTTCATATTTTCATCAGCATCTTTACTGAACTGAATTTTCTTAGAATGTTCAAGTTGTGTTCTATGAGCCTCATCGGAAAAACATATGATATTCTGACGCTCATTGATAAGACCGATTTTGTCATCTTCTCTGTCACAAAATTTCTGAATTGTACAGATGTAAAAACCCCCACTTTGTCTTGCACCAAGTTCCTGTCTTAACTGTGATCTATTTTTAACAACAGATACTTCTCCCAAATTCAAAAATTCTTTGCTCTTTGTAAAAAGCTTTGCCCCCTGCTTTTGCAATTCATCACGGTCAACAATCAATATAATTGTCGGCGAACCGATTTCCGGTATATCTGTACAACGGAGTGCAAGCTGACGGGCAAGAAAAGCCATTGTATATGTTTTCCCGCATCCTGTTGCACCGAAGTATGTTCCACCTTTGCCGCTTTTGGTGGCAACAGAATTTACTATACTTTGCTTTAGTAATCTTGCGGCAAAGAATTGTGGATAACGACATACAATTTCCACTTCCGAACTATCATAAATGCTATCCTGAAAATAAATGTAATCTCTAAAAATTTCTAAAAATCGCTCAGAAGCATATACGCCCTTTATCATAGTTTCTGTTTCTGCAAAAGGCAGAGTAGATACTTTATCTCCATCATTCACACGTCTCCATGCATAAAAATGCTCATAAGGAGTACGAACTGTCCCAAGTCTTGTTTTCACACCGTCTGAAATGCAAGCCAGGGGACAGTAATGCAAAAGGTGTGGAATATCTCTCCAATAACGAATATTGATTTGCTCCCAAGCATCATAAATGGTCGCATTCGCATCAGCAGGATTTTTCAATTCAATTACACATAAGGGGATACCATTTACAAACAAAAGCACGTCCGGTCTACGATTTTGTTTTTGACCATTATTTGTATATTCTACTGTGAACTGGTTTACCACACGGAATATGTTCTTGTCCCAATTTTCAAAATCAATAAGCGGTATCATTTTCACCAGTCCATATTGCGGCGTAAACTGAACGCCATCAACCATCCAACTATATACTTTATGCAAAGTCGCAAAATCACTTTCACTGCCAACAAGGCGGACATTATCAAAAATCTGAGTAACTTCATCTTCCATTAACTCTGGATTTGTATCGGCTATAAACTTCTTGAAATCAGCTGCAATCAGCACATCCCTCTTGGTTACACGAGAAATATTGTTACCAGAAGAATAAATCCAGCCCTCAGCCTCCAAAAATCCAATAAAAGCATACTCATATTCTGATTCACAATAATGACCATTATATTCTTTTAATCGAGCCATGGATTACGCCTCCTTTGTTTTTTTCGCCTCTTCAATAGAACCTTTTATCAATATCGGACAGATATCTTTAATTTGTGCTTTGAGTTTTTCGTTGATATCTCTTCGCACATTGTAAGCATAATATATTCCAACAATCGATTTCTGAACATCTAAATCCGGAACAGGTATTTCTATTTCATAAAAACGATCCATATCTAAATTTGTTCTTATACTTCCATCACTCATAAACCAACCAAGACGGTCAACTTCTTTACGAGAAAACCACATCATTACATATTCTGCAAGAACGTTATAATCTATTACCTCTAATACAGCATATGCTGGAGAGATGATTATCGGTTCATTCTTATCAAAAAGTGCTATTCGAATACATCCATCTCTACCTGTCTGCATTCCAGAAAAAGCAAATTGACCTTTATTTACCACTTTATACTTTGAAACATCTACACCATTTGTATTTGCAACAGACGGCATAAATAGCTTAGTAATATTTATCCCTTGAATATTTGTTATTGCACCATTAGAATTTCTACAATCCACTTCTTTGAGAACGGAACCTATATTCTTCTTTTTTGCTTTATGTTTATATTCATCAATCAATGCTTCAAATGATAGTTTCAAATCGTCCAATCCACGCTCATAACTTTGTTGATTCTCGAGCATAGCATTAAAGACATCTATGTATTTTTGCTGAATTTTAAGTGCTGGAAATTCTAATTCAATATCACAAAATGCTTCCCAATCAAGATTTGAACGAATGCTACCGTCACTACAAAAAGCACCATATCTATCCTTTTCTTTAGAAAAAAATCTCATAAAGAAATACAACGGAATAACAATGTCTGTCGCAACAACTTCAAATGTTGTATATGCAGGAGACACCAATATCGGATCATCTTTATTGTACATACTTACTCTAATGCATTCATCCCTACCTGTTTGCATCCCACTATAAACAAAACGATTCTTCCTAACCACTTTATACTTATTTTCATCTAAGCCTTCAGTATTTGCAGCAGTCGGCATAAACTCTTTATTTATATTGATGCCATAAAAATTTCTAATGCCTAAATTATTTTTTTCATCAACTATTTTTATCAGTTCACCAACTTTATATTTAGTCAATGCCATAACCAATCCCCCTAAATGCCTCTTCCAGCATCTGCTGGGACTCCTTTTCCTGCTTCATAACCTCTTTCATTTCAGATTGAATACGAGCCATTTCTTTTTCATAGTCAATCTCTAAATCATGGTCAATAAACTTAATGTATTTGCTTGGCGTCAGAGCCCAGCCTTTCTTTTCAATTTCATCAATGTTCGCACTACGATAAAGTTCAGGAATTTCATAGTTTGTTCCATCAGTTCCTTCACTCTGCCATGTATGGTAAATATCTGCTGCTTTTTCAATTTGTTCCATTACCAAACGTACTTTCTTTTTGTTCTCACCTTTTACAAGATTCTCTGTCCACTGGCGGAAATCCATAAACAGGATTTCATGTTCACGATTGCGAAATCTTCTGTTATGATAATTACCACCTTTTTTATTTTGATTCAAAATCCAAAGTGTAACACTAATGTCCGTAGTTATGAACAGCTCTCTTGGAAGAACAATAATAGCCTCAACCTTATCATTCTGGATTAGTTTCTTACGAATCTCCAATGTATCAATATCATTCAATGCACCATTGGCAAGAAGGAATCCCGCAACTCCATCCGTTTTCTTCAAGTGGGAAAGCATATGCAAAATCCATGCATAGTTCGCATTGCTTTCAGGCGGTGTTACATAGTCTGACCAACGTACATCACTCTTTAAATTTTCATCATACCAGCCTTTCAGATTGAAAGGTGGATTTGCCATAATATAGTTAAAATGTAACCCTTTATGTAAATCGTGTGTAAAGGACGAATCATTTGTTTCACCAAGGTTGTGGCTGAGTCCGCGAAGTGCAAGATTCATTTTTGCAAGACGATAAGTAGCTGCGTCCTTTTCCTGTCCATAAATATTGATTTTGTTGATATCACCTTGCTTTGATTTTACAAGATCGGCACTCTGAATAAACATGCCACCTGAACCACAGCAAGGATCATATAACGTACCGTCATAAGGTTCTATCATTGTTGCAATCAATTGTACAACATCATGAGGCGTATAAAATTCCCCCTCTTCCTTTGTAGCATTTACCGCAAATTCTTTAAGGAAATATTCGTAAACTCGACCAATAAGGTCTTTTTCTTCCCCAAATGCCTTATGGCTGATTTTATTTACTTCATCAACAAGTTTTTTAATATCATTTGCGCCGAGATTACGAGTAGTAAACGTACCTTCGATAAAACAGCCTTTTAAATCCTTTGAAGCGGTTGCAATACTGTGAAGTGCTGTATCAAGTGCAACATTTAACCCTGGTGCAGGAGTATTGATGATAGTTGACCACCTTGCTTCCGGAGGCAAATTGTATGTTCCATCTGTAAAAGTAGCATCATCAAAGAATGCCGCTCTAATATTTTCATTTTCCGGATCAAGCCCTTGTTCGATTAAAGTCTGACGAAGCCTTTCAATTCCATCTTCGTATTTCTCACCAATAAAACGTAAAAATACAAGCGTAAGCATCATGTCACGCTTCTCAAAGAAAGAACCCGAGTTACGTGCCGCACGCAAAATATCTCTACAATTAAATAAAATATTATCTATATTCAGTGCTTTTTCAGCAGTTTTCTTTTTCGGCATGCCACTATTCATCCTTTCCCATCTGTGTCCACTGTTCTTCTAAGGTATCAAAATCAAGATTATGGGCATCACAAAAATCCTTAATCTTTTTCATAGCAGACATATTAGGTTTACTTTTTCCACCTTCCCAGCGGTTAATGGATGAAAACGAAACACCAAGTTCTCTGCCAAAGGACTCCTGTGACAAAAAACATTTCTGACGAATCTTCTTTATTTCTTCTGAATAAGCCATACTTTTGTTCTCCTTTATTGTCTATATCAATGATATGACATTATTATAGCATAAAAATGACAAGAGTGTTCTAAAATTCTTCGGAAACCTTCAAACTGATATAAGATAATATTCTTCTGCTTTCTGCTTCTCATAGTAATCTGCCAAAAGCTTTGCAGGACTTTTTTTGAGAAGCCCTCTCTCGATACATTTCCTTTTGCGCCTTACATAGTTCCTCGTCCACCCGTTGTAAGCGAAATTTCAAATGAACCAAATCCAAAAATAATTTCACATCATACTTAACCACCACCAGATACTCTTCCTGCTGCTCATACATTTTCCGTATCTGTTCAATTCATTTTGAAAATACCTGCACCGCAAAACGCATTGCAATATCAGAATTTCTATCGTCCATTCCGCTCGATTTGATAAAATCCCGACAATCCGATATACTGAGAATAAAACTACAACCCAGGCAGGTGAATACTAAAATGAAATCCATTATGATCATTGACGACGATACCAGCATCGGAAATATGTTAGAAGAACTGCTCTCCAAAGAAGGCTATCATGTTTCCCGCGCCTATTCGGGTACGGAGGGGCTTCTGATGCTGTCGATACACAGACCCGACCTGATCCTCCTGGATCTGATGCTCCCGGGGCAAACCGGCGAAGAGATCTTGCCGCAGATTCCGGATATTCCCGTCATTGTACTCAGCGCCAAAACAGATATCGACAATAAAGTCGACCTTCTCTTAAACGGAGCCGCCGACTATGTGACAAAACCGTTTGAGACAAAAGAACTGCTCGCAAGGATTGCCGTACAGCTGCGGAATGCGGCTGCTGTCAGCGCTTCGTCTATCCTGCGCTTTGACGATCTGGAATTGGACACTTCTACCCGTTTGGCCACTCTCTGCGGCCAGACCGTAAAACTGACCCGTACAGAATTTGCCATTTTAAAGCTTTTGATGCAAAATTCTTCTCAGGTAATCGCAAAATCCGTCATATTAGACCGGATCAGCGAAGATACTCCGGATTGTACCGAAAGTTCGCTGAAGGTTCACATCAGCCATTTAAGGAAGAAACTGTTGGACGCCGGGGGAAAAGATTATATCGAATCCGTCTGGGGCATCGGTTTTAAACTAAACGTTACGAATTCTTAACCGTTTCCTTTACCGCTTTCTTAACTTTTATCCGGTATGCTTTTTATAAATCAACCGAAACACGCAAGCATGTGTGAACGAATTTCTCAAATATGAGAAAATATATCTGAAAGAAAACGGAAAGGAGATTTCATTTATGGAATATGTATTAACTGTAAATGCATTAAGCAAACATTACAGGCATTTTAAGGCTTTGCACAATCTATCCATGCACGTTCCCAAAGGTTCTATTTATGGATTTGTCGGAAAAAACGGAGCAGGAAAAACCACTTTGATCCGCCTGATCTGCGGACTGCAGAAACCCACGTCCGGAGATTACACTGTGTACGGAATCCGAAACAATTCTTCGGAAATCGCAGCATCCAGGCGCAGAATGGGGGCAGTGATTGAAACGCCGTCTATTTATCTGGATATGACGGCAGAAGAAAATCTAAAAGAACAGTATCGAATTCTGGGACTCCCCTCCTATTCCGGAATATCGGATGTATTGCAGCTGGTCGGCCTGTCCGATACCGGAAAGAAAAAAGCCAAACATTTTTCTCTCGGCATGCGGCAGAGACTGGGCATTGCCATTGCACTTGCCGGAGACCCGGATTTTCTTGTTCTGGACGAACCGATCAACGGATTGGATCCGCAGGGAATCATTGAAATGCGGGAACTGATCTTAAAACTGAACCGAAAACATCAGATCACCGTGCTGATTTCCAGCCATATTTTAGATGAACTCGCAAGACTGGCAATGCATTACGGTTTTATCGACCAGGGACACATGGTAAAAGAAATCAGCGCCGAAGATTTAGAAGCCGCCTGCCGAAAATGCATCCGCGTAGAAGTCAGCAATATTAAAGTTCTCTCCCGCGTATTAGACGATCTGAACCTGGAATACCAAATCCTCTCGGATGTACAGGCAGATATTTATGCAAAAATCAACATCACACAGCTGACGCTGTCTCTTGCCAAAGAAGGATGTGAAATCTTATCCATGCATGAACATGACGAAACACTGGAAAGCTATTATGTAAATTTGGTGGGAGGTGCAAAGGAATGAGCAGATTACTGGCTGCGGGCTTTACCCGCTTAAAAAAGAGCAAAATTTTCTGGCTCCTTATGGTTATGATGTTTGCATTGGGAATCTTTTTTCCTGTCTCACAATACAATTCCATGCAAAAATACAATACCTCCGGAACGTTAGATTCCCCGTTTTTTTCACACGTTATGTTTATGGGAATTCTGACTGCAGTCTTCTGCAGTCTGTTTATCGGAACAGAATACAGCGACGGCACGATCCGAAACAAATTGATTGTCGGGCATTCCCGGAAATCCATTTATCTTTCCAACCTGATTTTGTGTACTGCAGCAGGCACCGCTATTTCGATTTCCTATATGACGGCATGCCTGATTGCCGGTCTTCCGCTGATCGGCTCGTTTCAGATGGGCACAAAAGCGGCAGTGATCCTGATGTTATGCAGTATAGTCATCACGACAACCTATACCGCTCTTTTTACGCTCGCGTCCATGCTGATCCACAACAAGGCAATTTTGTCCATTGTTACCGTCATATCCGCATTTATGCTGCTGATGACCGCCTCTTACATCTACGCATCCCTGTCGCAGCCTGAAATGTACACGGATTATATTATGAACGAATCCGGGGAAGTAACCCAGTCGGAACCGGTTCCAAACACACATTACGTCAGAGGCGCCAAACGGGAAGTGTATGAATTTTTGATGGAATTTCTTCCCTCCGGGCAGGATCTTATGATCATTTCCGCAGAAGCGCCCATTGAAAGAATGGTAATCTATGACCTATGTATCATCACGGCATCCACCGGTTTGGGCTTATGGGGATTTTTAAAAAAAGACATCAAATAAATAAACAGGCTGGGCGTTATTCTTCCTGTGAAAACGCCCAGCCTGTTTGATTTTTCTGTAAATGCTGCATCGTTAAGATCGATACACGCATATACGAATGGAATCTACAAATTCCCCCTCATTTTTTCATTGTACTGTTTCTTCCGGTTTATGCATCTTACTTTCGCCCGCGGACAATATTTGCCGCAGTGCTGGCAATATTTTTTATGCTCTGCTTCTCTTCCTTTGGTACAAACGCCAAGCGCAACGTAATATTTACAAGGTATTTCTCTGTACTTTGCCATATGGTCTGCTCCTTTTTCTATCTTCTTTTCGTCTGTGATCTCCCTGCCTTAAAATTATAGACCGGGCGGATTCTCTTTTTTATCTCTACGGTATCGCCAATCTGCCCTTCAATTTCATCCAGTGTCCGATAGGCAAACGGCGCTTCATCTAATGTATCTTCACCGATACAGGGACTGTAAATGCCTTTCATCTCAGATCGAAACCTGGATACGGTATAACGTTCTTTGACTTCGTCCCGTTTCAAAATCCGTCCCGCGCCGTGCGGCGCAGAAACATTCCAGTCTTCCGTTCCCTTTCCCACGCCCAGAAGTATTCCGTCGCGCATATTGACGGGAATCATCACAGGCTCGCCTTTTTTTGCAGAAATCGCGCCTTTTCGGAGCATCCGCTTCCCTCCGGTATCTTCAATATAATTATGCACGCAGGAAATCATCTCTTCTGTTTTCCACTTCATCCCTTTGATCAGTTCATCTAAAATGGCAATTCTATTCCATTTTGCATATTCCTGCACAATCCGCACATCATGCAGATATTGTTCCATCAAATTTCCTTCCAGATATGTCATTTCATAAGGAACCGAGAGGTTTTGCTTTTTCAATGCTTTCTGTCCTTCTGCAAGATAGTATTCCGTCACTGTCCTTCCAAGGCTGCGGCTGCCAGAATGAACCGCCGCATAAAGCGTTCCCGCTTCGTCCCGGTCCAACTCGATAAAATGATTGCCTCCGCCAAGCGTTCCAAGGCTTACCTCTGCCTTTTCTATAGAAATATGCTCGATGCAGTTTAATTGCAGTAAGTCAAACTCCCGAACATATCTATGCGGTTTGCTGCGAACGCAGAAACCGGACGGAACACGCTCCCGGATAACTTTGTCCAGTTTTTGAAATTCCGCCTTTTTCTGTTTCAATTTTACGAGCGTTACGCCGCAGCCAAGATCAATGCCAACCACCTGCGGAAGAATCCGGCGGCTCACCGTAGATGTAAATCCGATCGTTCCCACCTTTCCCGGATGCACGTCCGGCATTACCCTGATCCGGCATCCCTCAAACGCCGGATTGTCACAAAGCAGCTGTATCTGCGATAACGCATAGTCTTCTATTGTATCTGTGAATATTTTTGCAAATGCATAGACTCCATGTATTGTTTTCATTGTATTTTGCTCTCCTGTCCGGTGTTTTTCCGCAAAATGAGCGCAAAAAAACACCTCTGTCTCACGCCAGAGATGCCGGACTGCCCAAATCAGTCTTCGAAAACGCAAACTGGATGCAGAATCAATATAACCGAAGTCTTTCGACCTGAAATACCTGTGATACGCTCCGAACCCGAAAATCGGACAATCCGCTCTCCGCGAACATTCCTGTGTGCTGTTGTTGGTTTTGATCTATCTGTTTCATCATTGTCCTCCTTTCGTTCGTGCCAATCGCTTCTTCCATAGTAACCAGGAACCGAAGCAAACCGCTGTAAAACGGCAAAGCTTTGTTCTGTTGCATCATAACAAAAACCATACACTGTGTCAATTCCTGTTTTTAATCTCTGCCTTGACTTTTTCCAAAACCCATGTATAATAAATGTTCGGAAACGTCTGTCAACCCCAGGCATTTCCAAAATACTAACGTCAGTTCGAGACCTTCCTGACGAAAAACAAAACTAAAGGAGAAAACAACATATGAGAGACAAAAAAGTACTGTTTATCACCCAGGCGTCTATGATCGCCGCATTGTACGTCGTGCTGACGCTTCTTGCAAACGCGCTTGGCCTGGCAAATTATGCCATCCAGATCCGTTTTTCCGAAGCGTTGACGATTCTGCCGTTTTTTACTCCGGCAGCCATTCCGGGACTGACCATCGGCTGTCTGCTCAGCAATCTGCTGACAGGCTGTATGCCGCTTGACATCCTGTTCGGAAGCCTTGCAACCCTGCTCGGTGCAATCGGAACCTATGCGCTCCGCAGATTTCTCTGGGCCGCGCCGATTCCGCCGATCCTTGCAAACACATTGATCGTACCTTTTATCCTTGCTTACGTTTATCAGTTTGACGGATCTATTCCTTATTTTATGCTGACCGTAGGCATCGGCGAACTCCTATCCTGCGGCGTATTGGGAATGGTTCTTCTTGGCATTTTAATGAAATACCGCAATGTCATTTTTCAGGCAGGCGTTTCCGATAAAAAAACTCTGCCGGCTAAAAAGACGGACAGGCTCTCCTGAATCCCTCTTTCTGCAAGACCAAACTGCCGGCTAAACAATGGTAAAAACACACACCGGTCATACTCCCCCTCGGAGCATGACCGGTTTATTCTTTTATCTTAATGTAAGTTCATATGTCTGATTTGTATTTCGATTGACAAAGACAACGCCGCAGATCTCATCCGTCGAATATACTTTCCTGCAGCCAAAGCTTGTCACATATGTCGTATCGCTCTCATCCGTATTGAGATATCCTTCCGATCCGATCACTCCGGTTACAATATCTTCCAGAGTCCCGTCTTTCATACGGTACTGCGAAGGAATCACATCCGGTTCTGCCCATTCAAAACGTTCTTCTGTCTCCCCGTCCTCTGTATACGCCTGAATCGGCACTTTTTTCCTCGGCAGGTCATAGGTCACTTCCATTGAAATCGGAGAAATCACAATGTTTTTCACAACCGTATCCGATCCCTGAAGCGGCTGATTTATTTCAAACCTCTGTTCCGTCGATGCATATTCCACCGTCCAGCTCACATCCCAGCTTCCTTCCTGCACAAGCTCCGGTTCCAGCGTTCTATCCTCCTGAAATTGAATCATATTCTGAAAATGCGCCGTCAGTTCTTTTCCGTTCATATAGTCTCTTTCCGAACACTGCACAAAATACTCCCAATAAATGACATGTTCCTCCGGATCTTTTGTCCCCTCCTGTATGCCCCCGGAATAATTCAGCTTCATTCTCTCTCCGTCTACCAGAAGTTCCTGTTCCTCAAAAAATGTCCGTTCCGACAATTTCATGCCTTTGGGCGCAGTAATTTTAAAATACAGATACATATACTTTTCCGTCGCCAGAGACTGTTCCAGGGAAATCGTGACTCCCTGATCCTCCGCATCTGCCTCCACCGGACCTGTCACCTTCTTTTGTACCAATTCCCTCTGCTGCGCTTCGTCTGCGCCAAACATCTCTGCCACATCCTGATTCCAGAGGAAAAAACCTGCCGCCCCCGCTGTTACCGTGCCAAACAGTATAATCACAGCCACTGCCGCCGCGGCATGGCAGCGGAATCCTCTTTTTCTCATGTTCCTGTCCCCGCTGTTTTCTTTGATTTGACGAATCGTCTGATCTATGCGTGCCGTCACTTCTTTCGGCACGTCTGCCTCACCCTTTAAAATCCGCATTATTTTTTTTTCGCTGTACTGCATATGATAAAACCTCCTATCTTTTACATTGAAAGAACTCCTGATTTTTTTCTCTCTATCCCATATTCTTTTGCCAGCGCTTCTCTGCCTCTTGAGAGCCTTGTTTTGACGGTTCCCTCTTTCAAATCCAGAACCTGTGCAATTTCGGAAACCCTAAATCCTTCGGCATAATATAAGATAAAAATCAGCCGGTATTTTTCATCCAACGCCTCCAGCAGCTGACAAAACTCGACCTGTTCCATGGAAGCATTTTCATCTGCAGGCTCCCAAAACTCCTCCATCTGCCTCTCCTTTCCATAACTGCGGATGATCTGGTTGCATTCATTGATTAAAATACGTATCATCCAGGTTTTGAAATAAGCAGGCTGCCGTAACGTTGTTAGTTTTTCAAAACAGATTAAGACGGTATTTTGGATTGCGTCCGCAATATCCTCTTTATTGTTTAATATCCCTCTTGCGACTTTGTACAGATCCATTGTCATCCGTTCGATCAACCGGGCAAATGCGTCCGTATCGCCGCGCTGGGCTTTTATTACAAGTGTTTTCATGTGTCCTCCTTTCTGCGGTACCATGGCTATCTCGCTTTCTGTTCATTAGATGCACGGGATGTCCATATGGTTTCAAAAAAAAATACTTAGCCCTACATACTGTCTGGCTAAGTATTTTTTATTATCTGCTGTTGGCAGGTTCCACATGAATGTCATGTCCTTTGATCCTGGCATTTTTCATCGCCGCAAGCACTTTTTTTCCGTGCTCCTGCGGAACTTCTACAAACGTATATTTATCATACATATCGATCGCTCCGACCACATCGCCCGGTATACCGCTTTCTCCGGCAACCGCTCCTAAGATATCGCCCGGCCTTACTTTCTGTTTCTTGCCGATATTGATAAACAGGCGGACCATGCCGTCTTCCGCGCCCGTATTGCCAAAGTCAAACCCGCCCGCGCTGTAATTGTCCGGTACCGTATCCGCTCCGCTCAGTTCACGCTTCAAAAACGCAGCGGCGATATCCATTGCCGTCAGATCGGACTCATTGACCTGTTTCTCAATAAAATTAATCATCTCCCGCAGATCTTCTTCTTCGACAATCGCTGTGATCTTGTCCATGATCTTTTCCGCTTTCATCTGGGCAACGTCCTCGGAAGAAGGAATGGGCTGCGCATAGATTTTCGTTTTACAGTAACGCATGATGTCTTTTAATTTATAGACTTCTTTTCCTTTGACGAAACTAAACGCCTTGCCCATCCTTCCGGCGCGTCCGGTCCGCCCGATCCGGTGTACATAATATTCGTCGTCCTGCGGAATATCAAAATTAAAAACCGCTTCCACATCGTCGATATCCAGTCCTCTCGCCGCAACATCCGTAGCGATCAAAATATCGGTTTTTCCCTTCCTGAAATTCGACATCACACGGTCTCTCTGCGCCTGCTTCATATCGCCGTGCAGGCCTTCCGCAAAATATCCACGCAGCGTCAGTTCATGGGAAAGCTCGTCTACCATCCGCTTCGTATTGCAGAAAACAATCGATCCTTTCGGATTGTAATAATCGAGCAGGCGGGTCAGCACTTCCACCTTATCTTTCCGCTTGACGTCATAATAATACTGTTCGATATTGGATACCGTCAATTCTTTTTTCACCACTTTGATGGTAACCGCATCCGTCTGGTATTTTCTTGTTATCTCCAAAATGGGTTTGGGCATCGTAGCGGAAAATAAAACCGTCTGGCGTTCTTCGGGAATATATTCCAAAATCGTCTCAATATCTTCCCGAAAACCCATATTTAACATTTCGTCCGCCTCATCGAGAACGATCATATGCACTTCATCGCAGCGGATTGTTTTTCTGCGGAGATGGTCCATCACACGTCCCGGCGTACCCACGATAATCTGAATGCCTCCTTTTAACGAGCGGATCTGCTTTGAAATATCCTGCCCGCCGTACACCGGCAGGATCTTAATGCCGTGCATATATCTGCCCAGATTCCGAAGCTCTTCCGCCACCTGGATCGCAAGTTCCCTGGTAGGAGAAAGAATCAGAACCTGTGTCTTTTTCAACGAAGGATCTACATTCTGCAGCATCGGAATCCCAAATGCCGCCGTCTTTCCCGTTCCTGTCTGTGCCTGCCCGATGACGTCTTTCCCTTCCATTACGACGGGAATTGCCTTCGCCTGAATCGGCGTCGTCTCCTCAAATCCCATCTCTTCTATCCCGCGTAAAATCTGCGGCATAAGCCCCAACTCGTCAAATCTGATTGTTTCCATATAATTCCTTTCTGTTTTTGATTAACTGTTCTTTTTCGCTTTTTCTTAGCTGTTTAATCTGCGCCTCCCGCCGCATCGCCTGTTCTTTTGAATCTGCCTGTTCCAAATATACCAGTTTCACCGGCGTACGGGAACGCGTGTATTTCGCTCCTTTTTTCGCATTATGGGCTAAAATCCGTTTTTTTATATTATTGGTCCACCCGGTATAAAGCGTACCGTCGCTGCATTCCACAATATATGTATAACTGACATTTTCCTTCTGTTCCATAAGTATCCCGCCCTGCCGCCGTCTTCTGGGATATGCCCGAATCTGTACCGGGCACACCGCGCAACAAAAGAGCCGCTCTATGCCGTCATATATCTGCATAGAACGACTCACCTGTAAAACACTACACACATTATACTTGTGCTTCCTTAAAAATTCAAGGAAAAAATCTTTTATTGGAAAAATTCAACCGGATCTACCGGTTCTCCGTCTTTTTCCAATGCAAAATATACATTGCTTCCTTCCAGCGAATAATACTTTGTAGGTTCGCTGACAAAACCGATCGTATTTCCGGCCTCCAAATACGCCCCTGCTTCATACGGAACTTCTTTTAACTGTCCGTAAACAGCCGTATATCCGTCTCCAAGGTCCATCGTTACCGTGCATCCGGTCACTTCATTTGTCGAGATATCGGTGATCTTGCCGTTTGCCGCCGCTTTTACTTTATCGTTGACATTTCCCGAAATGATCACCGCCGGATTATATTTATACTGGTCCAGGGTCGAAAAATATACCGTCTGTTCCATATTGTAGTCTAAAATCACTGCGCCCTCTACCGGCCAGACGAGTCCTGCCTGCGCGTCAAAGTGAAGGTCTGCCGCCGGCTCCAAAACGGCTGCCGTTTCTGCCGTTTCATCTTCCGCAGTCTGTCCCGTTTCGTTATCTTCTGCTTTCGCCGTATCCGCCGCATTTTCCGGCTCTGCAACTGTTTTTGTTCTTGTTGGTATCTCTTTCTTCGGCTTTACCACGGTCGAAGCGATCGCCGTCTTTCTGCTGTCCTGTTCCGTTTCCTGTTTCGGTTCCGTTTCCTTTTTTGCAACCGTCTTTCTCTCTGCCTTTTCCGTCTCTTTTACGGCTACCTGCTGGTTTTCTTCTTCTCCGGTTCCCCTGGCGGTATATACATAAGCTCCTGTCAGTCCTAAAATAGCCGCCGCCAGACAAACAGCCGCTATTTTATATTGGTTGCGCCGAAAAAAATTATTTCCTCTTCTCATATCATCACCATCCATAGTCATATTTGCTGTTTCACGTTACGTTTGATAACGCTGCTGACTATAGTTTGTGCGTATTTTGAAGTTTTATTCAATCATACTGCGTGACAAATTCGATTTCAGAATAAAAATATTTTAAGATATCTTTATAGGAAAACCCTTCTTTTGCCAGTTCATTGGCTCCATACAGACTTAATCCCAGCCCATGTCCCAGCCCTTTTGTCATGACCCGAATCTCTCCGTCTACTTCCTGAAACGAAAATGCAGAAGAATTCCAGTCATACGCCAAACGCACCTCCTCGCCGGAATGCAGATTTCCCTCAACGGAAAGTTCCGTTACATATCCCGCATCCTCCCGCTTAGTAATTTCAATGATAGAAAGCAGCTCCGCCGCCGTTTTTTCCGCCGCCGCCTGTCTCGTTTCCTCCGAAAACAAATCTCCCCCCTGCTCGATAAATTTTTCCGGCGTATAAAACACAACTTTCAAAAAATCTTCCGACGGAAGATCCATCCGGCAGTCCGTACTTTTTAAATACGGATACTCCTCATTTCCGTAAAAATCAGCCGCATTCCTGGTATACCCGGCGCTGCTTCTGTAAAAATCGGCACGGATGTACTCTGCGTCATATACCATGGCAACACCCTTTGTCGCTTCTACGCTGCTCTCTAACCGGCTGTAATATTCGGAAAAACTCTCCTGGCCCCACATACGGATCATTTCTCCCTTTGTCAGGCCTTCCGGCAGCACTTCTCCCCGCTCCATTGCCCTAAGACAGTTTGTCCGCGCAATGACCGCCTGGGCTTTTATCGCTTCCGATTCTGTTTCCATAGAAATTTCATTTGCGATAATTCCGGGCAGAATATCTTCATCAAACAGATCTGCTTCCGTTTCTGCTCCCAAAATCCCGTTCATATCTTCTATCGTCCGTTCTCCACTTCCCTGAATCAAAAGCGTAAAGACAATCGGAATTAGTATAAAAAACGCTCCCGCGCAAAAAATACGATATAAAAAATGCTTCATATAATAAATATATGAAACATTTCTTCAAATATTCCTGCAATTTCGGCGCAGCCGCTCCCGCTGCATTCCGCTGTTTCAAAATACAGCGCGCATACTTTTATGCGCGTGACATCCGATGGATCCGATTGCTCAATTCGGCAAACTGCGCAAGCGTCAACGCCTCCCCCCGTATATTGACCGGCACGCCGACCGCCTCGATACATTCCTGGATCTGTTCTTTGGAAAGCGCGATATCCGGCGCATGGTTTAACCCGTTTGCCAGCGTTTTTCTTCTTTGCTGAAACGATGCGCGGATCACGGAAAATAAAAGCTTTTCGTCGTCCACCGCAACCGGCGGCTGTTTATGGCGTTTCAGGCAGATCACCGCGCTGCCTACGCTAGGTCTCGGCATAAAACAGTTTGGAGGGACATTGGCGGCGATCTTAGGTTCCGCATAATACTGCACTGCCAGAGACAGCGCGCCGTATTCCTTGCCGCCCGGTCCCGACTGCATTCGGTCTGCCACTTCTTTCTGTACCATTACCGTAATTTCCTCTATGGGCACGTTGCTCTCAAACAATCCCATAATGATCGGAGTTGTAATATAATAGGGAAGATTTGCCACAACTTTGATCGGTTTCCCCTCATTTTTTTCCTTTACCAGAGCCGCAAGATCCATTTTTAAGATATCCTGATGAATCACTTCTACATTGTGGTATTCTTTTAACGTTTCTTCTAAAATGGGGATCAGGTTTTTGTCTATTTCCACCGCCGCAACTTCCCTTGCATGTTCGCAGAGATACTGCGTCATCGTCCCGATCCCCGGTCCGATTTCCAGTACAAAGTCATCCTTTTGAATCTGCGCGGCGCTTATGATTTTATCGAGTACATGCGGATCAATTAAGAAATTTTGACCGAACTTTTTTTGAAAACTGAAATTATATTTCTGCAGGACTGCAATCGTATGTTTTGGATTTCCTAAATATGCCATAGGTTCCTCTCTTTGTGTATTCAATATTTTGGTACGTACCCCTATAGTATCGTATCTGTCTGTTTCTGGCAAATTATTTTTTCATTCACACAGCCTTGGCGCACTGGCGAAATTTATTGAAACAGATGGATTTCTGGAAGTGCCGGCAAAAATAGAACGTATATTCGTTTTTTCCTTGCATTCCTCTTTTGGCTGTGCTATACTTTATGAATAAGAACATTTATTCGACAAAAGGAGATGTTAGTATGTCCGTAACTACAGATTCCCATTCCTCTCTTTCCACTGCTGCTTATGCGCCGTCCGCCCGTCTCTCTCCCTCGATCATGGAGAAGCTGACCATTCTTTCCGCCGCCGCCAAATACGACGTCGCCTGCACCTCCAGCGGCGTGGACAGACAGGGAGACGGAACCGGAATCGGAAGCGCCGTCTCCTGCGGTATCTGTCATTCCTTTGCGGCTGACGGCCGCTGCGTTTCCCTTTTGAAAATCCTTTTTACCAACGAATGCATTTTTAACTGCGCTTACTGTCAGAATAACTGCAGTTCCGATATTCCCCGCGCCACCTTTACGCCGGAAGAGATCTGCACGCTCACGATTGAGTTTTACCGCAGGAATTATATCGAAGGCCTCTTTTTAAGTTCGGGAATTATCGTAAGCCCCGATCATACGATGGATCTGATCTATCAGACGTTATACCGCTTAAGAACCGTCTGCCGTTTTCAGGGTTATATCCATGTCAAAGCCATCCCGGGCGCAGATCCTGTTTTAATAGAAAAAGCAGGATTTCTTGCCGACCGCATGAGCATAAACCTGGAACTCCCCACAAGCGCCGCGCTCCGTCAACTCGCCCCCTGCAAATCGCGCCATACCATTTTAAAACCTATGCGCCAGATCCAAAACGGCATCGTGCAGAACAAAAACGAGCTGATGGTCTGCCGCAAAACGCCCCCGTTTGTTCCTGCCGGCCAAAGTACGCAGATGATTATCGGCGCAACGCCCGAAAATGATTTTCAGATTATGAGCGTAGCGGAAGGGCTCTACCAAAACTTTGGCTTAAAACGGGTCTTTTATTCTGCATTTGTCAATGTAAATCACAACTCCAGCCTGCCTTCCCTGCCCGGAGGACCTCCCCTTCTGCGGGAACACCGGCTGTACCAGGCGGACTGGCTGCTGCGCTACTACCACTTTCGCGTAAGCGAACTGCTTTCGGAAGATAAACCCAATTTTAATATTTATCTGGATCCCAAGTGCGACTGGGCGCTTCGCCATCTGGAATATTTCCCGGTAGAAATCCATACCGCGGATTATAAAACGCTGCTGCGTGTTCCCGGTATCGGCGCCAAATCCGCCAAACGTATTGTCAAAGCCAGAAGAGGCAGCCGACTTGATTTTTCCGACCTCAAGAAAATCGGCGTCGTATTAAAACGGGCGCTCTACTTTATCACATGCTCCGGCCGCATGATGTATCCCATAAAATTAAATGAAGATTATATATGCCGGAACCTGCTTTCCGACCGTACGCAGATTCCCCGTGAATTAAGAGAAGAAAGCTATCGGCAGCTTTCCCTTTTTGACGATGTTTCTTTCGGAGGTGACAATCATGTATGTATTCCAATGTGACGACAGTATCGACGGAATTTTCAGCGGCGTCTACGACGCATGGGCCAGCCGCTACGGCCATAAAAATATACGGTTATCCTCTCAATCAAACGAAACCCTGTCTCTTTTCCACACATATCTTGCGGTCCATACGGACTGTGAAAAGAGCCGCAAAGTATCCCGTACGCTGATCCGGCGCCTTGGCGTTGATTTTTACGAAACCATCTGCCGATGCGCCATGGCAGACGGAAGCTTGCGAAAACTTTCCATGGACAAAGCAAACGCCGTCTATCAGGCGATTGTCATGGCGCTCGCCCTTCCGGAAGGAGAACGGGTTCTGGAATATTTGGGAGAACCCTGTATGGCATGTTTGTTTGAGCTCTGCCGCCAGACTTCAAACGAGGGACATCATCTGCTGGAATTTCTTCGTTTCTCCGAATTAAAAAACGGAATCCTGTTTTCTGTGATCCACCCAAAGAACGATGTGCTGCCGATTTTGGCAAATCATTTTACCAACCGGCTTCCACTAGAAAATTTTATGATCTATGACGCAACGCATCGGACTGCCGTTGTGCACAGCGCCGGAAAAGACTACATGATCGTAGACGCTTCTTCGTTAAATATGGATTTAACAAAAGAGCTATCCCCTGATGAAGAACATTTCCGCAGCCTCTGGTGTGCTTTTTTTGAAACGATCGCCGTAGAAGCGCGTGAGAATGCAAAACTGCAGATACAAAATATCCCAAAACGGTTTTGGGCAGATACCATCGAACTCTGCAACAAATTGTAACGGAGAAAATTGTTCTTTTTTACAGGCACCTACTGCATTTTTCGACACAGGGTGATATAATGGAATATGTTTGATCTGATTATTTCAGACAGTTCGTTATCAACAGGAGGTCATATATGCTGAAAGCAAAAAACCCCGTAAATCCGGGGTTGAACATCATCATTGTGGGCTGCGGAAAAGTAGGGACTACCCTGATTGAACAGCTTAGTAAAGAAGGACACGACATCACCATCATCGATAAGGATGCGCAGAAAGTCCAGGAAATCGCAAGCTATTACGATATTATGGGGCTTGTGGGAAATGGCGCCAGTTATAATATACAGATGGAAGCCGGAATCGAAGACACCGATCTGATCATCGCAGTAACCAATTCCGATGAATTAAACCTGCTCTGCTGCATCGTGGCAAAGCAAGTCGGAAACTGCGCCACGATTGCCAGGGTCCGCACACCGGATTACAGCAGCGAAGCCGGTTATATCCGCGAAAAGTTAGGGCTTGCCATGATCATCAACCCGGAACTGGAAGCCTCCAAAGAAGCGTCAAGGATCCTTTATCTGCCGACTGCCTTAGAGGTCAATTCCTTTGCGCACGGCCAGGCTGAAATGGTCAAATTTAAGCTTCCGAAAGACAATATTTTAAGCGGTATGACGATCGCCTATTTAGGCAGAAATATTGCATCCGATATCTTAATCTGCGCGATTGAACGACACGGAACCGTCTATATCCCTTCGGGAGATTTCCAGATGGAAGCCGGAGACATCATTTCGTTTGTCGCTACCCGTAAAATCGTGCGTTCTTTCTTAAAAGAAATCGGATTTAAAACGCATCAGGTCAAAAACACCATGATAATCGGCGGCGGCAAGGCGGCATACTATCTCGCCAAACAATTAATCTCCATGGGCATTTCCGTCAAAATCATTGAAATCAACCGGGAACGCTGCGAAGAATTGAGCATCCTGCTTCCGAAAGCCATTATCATAAACGGGGACGGAACCGACCAGGAGCTTTTGAAAGAAGAAGGGATCGAGCGGACGGAATCTTTCATCGCCCTGACCGGTATTGACGAAGAAAATATTCTCCTTACCCTGCATGCAAGACAGGTTTCCAACGCAAAAGTGATTACAAAGATCAACCGGATCACGTTCAAGGACGTCATCAACCATTTAGACCTCGGCAGCGTCGTCTATCCGCGTTATATTACGTCAGAGGCCATTATCGCATATGTCCGCGCCAAACGAAACTCCATGGACAGCAATATCGAAACGCTTTACCATATGTTCGACCATCAGGTAGAAGCCATTGAATTTCGTGTTTATGAAGATTCCAAAGTGACCGGCACGCCGCTTATGAATCTTCCTCTGAAAAAAAATCTGCTGGTATCTTTCATCAACCGGAACGGATCGATCATCATTCCCAGCGGCCAGGATTCCATTCAGGTCGGCGACAGCGTGATGATCGTTACAACTCATACGGGCTTTAAAGATATTTTGGATATTTTAGAATAGCGGGAGGATACCATGAACGGTTCAATTATTCGATTTATCTTAGGAAATGTATTGAAAATAGAGGGGCTGCTTTTATTTCTGCCCGCCATTGTTTCCGGTATCTATTTCGAACATGAAGGCATCTATTATGTCAGTGTAGCGGCAGTCTGTCTCATTCTGGGCTTTCTTATGACCAGAAAAAAGCCAAAAAGCCAGGTGTTTTACTTAAAAGAAGGTTGTATCACGACTTCTTTGAGCTGGATTTTACTGAGCTTTTTCGGCTGTCTTCCGTTTTATTTGAGCAAGGAGATTCCTTCCTTTACGGACGCCTTATTTGAGACGATCTCAGGCTTTACGACAACCGGCGCAAGCATTTTAAACGATGTGGAAGCGCTCTCTCACTGCGCGCTGTTTTGGAGAAGCTTTACGCACTGGATCGGCGGCATGGGCGTACTTGTATTTTTGCTTGCCGTCATTCCGTTAAGCGGCGGCTCCCATATCAACCTGATGCGTGCGGAAAGCCCGGGACCTTCCGTCGGAAAGCTGGTTCCGAAAATCCGATATACGGCGCGGATCTTATATGTCATCTATTTTGCCATGACAGTCCTTGAAGTGATTCTTCTGCTTTTCGGCGGCATGCCTGTATTTGACGCGCTGACCACAAGTTTTGGAACGGCAGGAACCGGAGGCTTCGGCATCAAAAATGACAGTTTTATGAGTTATTCCCCGTATCTTCAGTGGGTCGTTACCGTTTTTATGATCCTGTTCGGCATAAATTTCAATGCCTACTACCTGATGCTGTTCGGCAAATTAAAAAAAGCCCTGTGCATCGAAGAAGTACGGGCTTACCTTTTTATTATACTGGCCGCAATCGGCATCATCTTTTTCAATATCCTGCATATCTACAACGGGATTTTTGACGCGTTGACCCATGCGGCGTTTCAGGTCGGCTCCATTATTACTACGACCGGCTTTTCTTCCGTAGACTTTAATCTATGGCCAAAAGCCAGCCAGTCCATCCTTGTTCTGCTGATGTTTATCGGTGCCTGCGCCGGCAGCACAGGCGGAGGAATTAAAGTATCCCGTTTTATCGTACTGATCAAAACGATTATAAAAGAACTGAACTCTTACATTCATCCGAAAAGCATAAAGAAAATAAAAATGGACGGCAAACCGGTGGAGCATGAAGTAGTTCGTTCCACAAACGTATATTTTATCACGTTTATGATTATTTTCTCCGCATCCGTCTTTGCCGTCTCTTTTGAAGGAAAAGATTTGGTCAGCAATTTTACTGCTGTTGCCGCCACGATCAACAATATAGGGCCGGGACTGCAGATGGTCGGGCCGACACAAAATTTCCAGCATTTTTCCGTATTTTCCAAATATGTGTTGATGTTTGATATGCTGGCAGGAAGATTAGAACTGTTTCCCCTGCTGATCCTGTTCCATCCGGGAGCATGGAAAGATCTGTTTACCAAACGGCTGACACATAAATAGCCTATCCGCAGATGGCATCCAGTGCTTGCAGCTCATCTGCCGAAAAGTCCGTTCTGCCTGTTATTTTTACATTTTCCAGAATCTGTTCCGGTCTGGATGCTCCGATCAGTACGGACGTTACTTCTCCATCGCGCAGCACCCAGGACAATGCCATCTGTGCCAGGGATTGTCCTCTCGCTGCCGCAATTTCATTCAGCGCACGGATCTGACGCAAACGCTCCTCGGTAATCGCACTTTCTTTCAAAAATCTGCCGTCTTTTTTCATCCGGCTCTCTTCCGGTATCCCGTGCAGATATTTGTCGGTTAAAAGCCCCTGCGCCAGCGGACAAAATGCTATGATGCCCAGGCCGTTTTCCGCTGCAAACCGTTTCAATCCGTTCTTTTCAATCGTCCGTTCAAAAAGAGAATATCTGCTCTGATGAATAATAAACGGCGTTTTCAGCTCTCTTAAAATCTTCATTGCTTCATCCGTCTGCCGCGCATCATACTTGGAAATCCCCACATAAAGAGCTTTTCCGCTCCTTACAATTGCATCTAACGCCAGCATCGTCTCTTCCAGCGGCGTATCCGGATCCGGCCTGTGGTGGTAAAAAATATCCACATACTCCAGTCCCATCCGCTTTAAACTCTGATCCAGACTGGCGACCAGAGATTTCTTAGAACCCCAGTCGCCGTAAGGCCCCGGCCACATCTCATGTCCCGCTTTCGTGGAAATTATCATCTCATCCCGGTACGGGCGCATGCCCCAGTCTAAGATTCTGCCGAAATTTTCTTCCGCTGCACCGTTGACCGGACCATAATTGTTTGCCAGGTCGAAATGCGTAATCCCCGAATCAAACGCCGCCGTACACATCGCTTTCATTGTCTCAAAATTTGAAGTTGTCCCGAAATTATGCCAAAGCCCTAAGGATACTGCCGGAAGTTTCAAGCCGCTCTTTCCGCAGCGGTTGTACTGCATGGATCCGTATCTGTTTTGATCTGCCCGATACATAAATGCCTCCTTTTCTTTTTATTCATTCATTCTTTAGAATTTTAACGAAATTTTCCATTTTTATTCAAATTAAAAACATAATTGCTATGTATACTATAATACATAAATAAAGGAGTTGTAAAGTCCTGCGGGGCTTGGTCGGCTCCGGCAAACAACAATCCCGAAAGGGTTTATATATAGATCTCTTTCTCCTTTCCCTGTACCGCGTTCGTCCGGCTACAGGGACTTTTTTGATTGACCTGCCAAAACCGCAAGAAATTTTTCTCCGTATTTTTTACATTTATGCTCTCCTACTCCGCTGACTTTTAAAAATTCTTCTTTCGTTCTTGGCTTTCGTGCCGAGATCTCCTTTAACGTCTTATCGCTGAATACAATATAAGGAGGCACACGTTCCGCTTTTGCAATTTCCATCCGAAGTCTGCGCAGCGTTTCAAACAGTTCGTAATCCACATCCGTCAAATCAGCCTGCATCTTCCTGTCTTTCGGAACGGTCGAACGAACGGACCGTCTCTCCTGTTCCTTCGCCGCTTTCATAAAAATCGGTCCGCCGGACAACACATCGTCAGATGTTTCGGTCAGTTTCATAACAGGGTATTTCTCATCCGTCACCAGAAGATATCCCAAACAGATCAAATGTTGCAGTACCTGGCGAATACGGTACACGGGCGTTTCTTTTAACGTTCCGAAATACGGGCTCTTTGCCATTCCGTTTTGTTTTAGCTTTGCCGACTGGCTCCCCCGCAGCGTATCTGTGACGACGGTCATGCCGAACCGCTGCCCGCAGCTTTTTACACATCCGACAATTGCCCGTGCCGCCTGCGTGACGTCAATATCTTCAAATTCGGTCAGGCAATTGGAACATTTTCCGCAATAATTTGTCGTATATTCTCCAAAATAGCGAAGAACAAAATCCCGCAGGCATTCATTTGTCGTGCAATAAAATGCCATCTGCTTTAAACGTTCTTTATCCCGCTCCTTTACCATCTCCTGCTCTTCTTTGGTCAGCGCATCGTTCCCGCTTTCCTGATCAATCAGAAACTGATTCATCACAACATCCTGCGGCGCATACAAAAGAATACAGGTTGCTTCTTCGCCGTCTCGTCCCGCTCTGCCGGCTTCCTGATAATAGCTCTCAATATTTTTGGGCATATTATAATGAATGACAAACCGTACATTTGATTTATCGATTCCCATGCCAAACGCATTTGTCGCGACCATCACAGGCGACGTATCATACAGAAATTCATCCTGATTGTTCCTCCGTTCCGCGTCCGATAAGCCCGCATGGTATCTGGTCGCCCGAATGCCGTTTCGTAAAAGCTTCGTACAAACCTCCTCCACGGTTTTTCTTGTCATACAATAAATAATTCCGCTTTCTGCCGGATGCTGCGTCAGATAACTCATGACTTCCGCAAATTTATCCCCGCCCGTATGGACTTTATAAAACAGGTTTTTCCGATCAAATCCCGTTGTCACAAGATACGGATCGTTTAGATCCAGTGCTGCCAGAATATCTTCTCTGACTTCCGCCGTTGCGGTTGCCGTAAACGCCCCGACTACCGGACGGTTCGGAAGAAGGCGGATAAAATCTCTTATTTTCAAATAACTCGGTCGAAAATCCTGTCCCCACTGGGATACGCAGTGCGCCTCATCCACCGTTACCATCGATACCGTCCGATGAACGGCAAAATCCAGAAACTCTTCCAGCAGCAGACGTTCCGGCGCCACATAGATAATCCGATACCTGCCTTCTTTTGCCAGCTGAAGCGCTTTGCGGTATTGCCCGGCGGACAGAGAACTGTTAAAGAAAGCGGCATGGACGCCCGCCTGGTTTAATGTTCCCACCTGATCTTTCATAAGGGAAATCAGCGGGGAAACCACAATCGTAATTCCTTCCATCAAAAGCGCCGGAATCTGATAACAGAGCGATTTCCCTGCTCCCGTAGGCATCACCCCAAAGACATCCCTGCCAGAGAGCATCGTATCGATCAGCTCTTCCTGCCCCTGACGAAAGGTATCGTATCCGAAGTATTTTTTTAAAACCTGATACTTATCCAAAAGTAATCCTCCAAACAATGCATATTTACATAGAAAACAACAAATACTGCTAGTGAATCAAAAATAAACAAAAAAAAGGAGACCATCATGATTCTGACGGAAAAAGAAAATACTATTTTAAAAGATTTGCAAACACAGGAAAAAGTCTGCATGGAACACTATAATCTGTGTGCCAGCACAGCAAAAGACGGCTGCCTAAAAGATTTATTTACACAGATCGCAAAAGACGAACAGGACCACTACCAGTTCCTTGGACAATTGATGGACGGACAGATGCCCTCCTATAAAACGGCGGATTCCGCAGCATCCAAGGCAGACTCTTATCAGCCAAAAGCCGCTTACAGCGCAGGATCCAACCAGACAGATAAACAGCATGACGCGCTCCTTTGTTCTGACAGCATCGGAAATGAAAAAATGGTATCTGCGGATTATAACACAAACCTGTTCCATTTCGGCAACAGCGAAGTGCGCAGGCTCTTAAATCATATCCAGACCGAAGAACAGGAGCATGCAGAGATGATCTACAAATATAAGAAAGCAAATGCAATGGCATAGTTTCCCCTGGCCGGCTGCCGCAGCAATATGCGGCAGCCTTTATTATTTCTCAATCTTACTAAACGGAAATATCTACGGATGCGGATTGTGCACCGACGCTCTCTCCGCTGGGAGAAGGCGCTCCGAGAGGCGCCGATGAGAGCGCCGATGAAACGGAAGCCTCTATTGTTGCATATTCCAGCTCTACTTCAAGTTCCGCTTCCTGCTGGATCTGCTGTTCCATCATCTTAAGATCCGACATCTGAGAAGCCGAATAGCTAAGTTCCAAGGACACGCCGTCATACTGCTGCGCATGTTCGTTTTGGTTTTCTTTCAGCTGATCCTCCAGATATTTCATATGGGCTTCCGTAATTTTGCCCCGTTCCGTATTTCGATGCATCCGGCGCTTCTGCATTAAGATCTGCTTCTGTGTCTTTTCTTTCAGCACACGCTGGTTTTCTTCCAGCGCCATTTTTACTTTCATGTCCTGCTCTTTCTTACGGACGCGCCGCTTCACTTCACTTCTTTTCTTCTGCTCCCCGTTTCTGTGATCTCTGTCGTTCCGGCTCTTTAGCATTTCTTCTTCTCTTAAATTACGAACCTTTATCCTGGAGCATTCCACCATCCGCCTTGCATGGGCAATTGCGGTCCGGACTTCTCTGTCGTTATACTGCCCGGAAGCAAGCGCCTGATGCAATGCGCTTAATTTGCCTTTTGCGCGAACCAGTACGATTCCCGCATTTCTGGATTTGCCGGCACGAATCAGCTGAGAAGAAATTTCCCTCGGATTATAATTCAGCTTTTTTTTCGGTCTTTTATTTTTATTCTCCCTCGCCGCCCGCATCATCGCCGCTACCGTATTGTTTGAGGTCACTGTCCCTACGGCGCTGCCGAATCCGCCGCCGGACATCCCTCCGTTCACCGTCACATTATTCATAACACGTTCCTCCCTGAAACTTTTCCGAATCCATTCTATACGTACTGCTATTATTAATTACATCGGCAAAAACAAGACAACTGATAAGCGGTTTCGGGAAATTTCCCTATAAAAATACAGATCAAATACAGCGTTTCAGATCCCCTTTGAAACGACGAGCCCCGCAATATCTTCCGGTAATTCTGCCAGATACTCCGCCCCCGCCCGTTTCAATTCTTCACGGCTCCCATATCCATATAAAACGCCGATACAGGCAATTCCCGCTTTCTTTGCCCCAAGCACATCATGTTCCCTGTCTCCCACCATAATTACTTTGGAACGATCTGCCGCATGTGCTTTACCAAGGGCATATAAGATCACTTCTTCTTTTTTTGTTCTCGATCTGTCCAGATTGGCTCCCGCAATATGGCTGAAGTAATCCGCCAGACCAAAATGTGCCAAAATCTGATTGGCATATATTTCGGGCTTTGAGGTAGCCACAAGCAGCGTTTTCCCGGCTTGTTTTAATTGGTTCAGTACATCTTCCACGCCCTCGTACACCTTGTTTTCAAAAATCCCCTGTTTCTGATAATATTCCCGGTAATACGCAACCGCCAGTTTTGCTTGTTCCTCCGAAAAACCGCAGTATTTCTCCATCGACTCATACAGCGGCGGACCGATAAACCGATACAGCGTCTCCCGTTCCGGTTCTTCCATCCCAAATTTACGCAGAGCATACCGCACAGAATTGATAATGCCCTCTGCGGAATCCGTCAGCGTTCCGTCTAAATCAAACAAAATCGTTTCGTATTGTTTTTCTGTGTCCACTTATCCATCTCCTTTACGCATCAAACGTATCAAAAACACCTACTGTCCGCCTCTTCTTCTGACAGTATGGTACGTGAAGAAACAAATGTCAACCGAAAACCCGCAGGCAGTTTTTCGGAACCGGAACAACTCCCAATTATTCTCATGAAAACAGTTGCAAAAAACCACGAAATTTATTATCATTAGAGTATATACATCTTGAATCGTATGGATACAATATATTCAGAAAAGAGAGGTTACGAAATGCAAATCGGAAAGAAAAACTCAGATCTTGTAAATGCAGTTGCAGAATTAAAATCGGCTGATTATTCAAGAGAACCGGAATTAAACGCCATTTATCAGCGTCTGGTAAGATCAAGGGAGCAATTCGTGGAGCTTTTGGAAAAAAACGTCAAGGCAGTTATGCAGATCAGCTCTCTGGATTTAACCATGCAGCACGAAACGGATAAAATACTTGCCATTTCCAACAATGTGGAACAGGCGACACAATCCTTATTCGGCTCTTCCGGCAGTTCCAACAACCAACAGGAAGAACTGACAAACACGATTGTCGGCGTATCCGAAGAAGTTGCTGAAGTTTACAAAAAAATAGAAGACTGCCAGCGCGAACTGACAGGCATCCGGGATCTCTCCAGCCAGACAATCCAGATATCCAGTGAAATGCAGACGGATATGGATAATCTTCTTGATGTAATCAACCGCATGAGCGAAGTAATCGCAGGCATCGATTCCATCTCTCTGCAGACGAATCTTCTATCGCTCAATGCATCCATCGAAGCCGCCAGAGCCGGAAGCGCCGGGAGAGGCTTCGCCGTTGTAGCCGCTGAAATCCGCGGACTGGCTGCAAAAACCCAGGAATTAAACGGCAACATGGGCACCTTTGTCGAAGAAATTAAAAGTGCATCCCAAAAGAGCGCCAGCAGCGCAAAGGAAACGGTGAACGCATTGGGTATGATGACAGAAAAAATCGGAACCATCTGGTCCTTAAACGACGAAAGCCAGAATCACGTTTCCAAAGTAAACGATTCCATGGGTTCCATTACGGCAGTCAGCGAAGAAATCAGCAGCTCCATGGCAGAAATGGAACATCAGCTGCGGGACAGCACCGATTTTATGCGTTCTGTCAGCCAGGAATTAAAAACGGCGACCGAGCCGGTTGTCGAAATCGAAAAAACGCTGGACGATTCCGTAAAACAGATGGGCGTTATGTCCGAAGACTCTTTCTTCCGTCTGAAAAATTCGGAATTTGCTAAACATATACATAATGCGATCACTGCACATAAAACCTGGCTGAAAACCCTGGAAAATATTGCAAAAAAACGTTCGATTATGCCTCTGCAGCTGGATTCGACCAAATGCGGTTTCGGTCATTTTTACTATGCCATGACGCCGAATACACCTGAAATACGCCCCATTTGGAATGCCCTCGGCGACAAGCACAAACGCTTCCATAAATATGGGGGAGAAGTCATTCAGGCGTTAAACAATGCCGACTATCCGATGGCAGAACAGCTTTGCGCAGAAGCAAAAGATTTTTCAAGAGAACTGATTTCCGATATGGAACAAATATTAAAAATTGCAGAAAGTTAACTTTCTGCAATTTTTTTATGCGTTTTCCTGTCTTCTGAATCCTTCACATCCTGTATTTACCCGGTTTTCCATTTTACATGGCTGCCGTCCGCATCCTTGCGGACGATTAACTGATCTTCTATTTCCTGCTTTAACTCGGACACATGCGAAATGATACCGATCAGCCTGCTGCCTCCCGCCATTTCCTGTAACACCCTGATCGCCTGATGTCTCGAATGTTCATCCAAAGATCCGAATCCCTCGTCAATAAACATCATATCCAGGTGGACCGCCGATGTGCTGTCCTGGATCTGATCCGCCATACCCAGCGCTAAAGCCAGGGCCGCCATAAAGGACTCTCCCCCGGAGAGCGTCCGGATCTCCCGTTCTTTTCCGGTGACGGCAGAGTAAACCATCAGATCCAGGCCCCGGTTTTTTCCCTCCCCGGCCCGTTCCGGGGATACCATGCGCAGTTCAAACTGCCCGCCGGACATCTCCTGAAAACGTCTGTTGGCAGCATGCAGCACTCTTTCCAGATAATAGCGCTGCACAAAAGTTTCCAGATCCATACGTCCCCCGGTCACATTTCCGGAAACCAGCCTGTACAGTTGATCTACTCTGGTATGTTCCTCAATGACAAGCTTCCGTTCCTTCGCTCTGGGCGCCAGTTCTTCATAGACGCTTCTGTTATCCCGCTCTTTCTCCTGATGATGCGCAAGTTTTTCCTTGACCGCCGTCAGCCTTTCTTCCGCCTGCATTTTTTCCGCTTCCAGCTTTTCCAAAACAGGTTTTTCCTGCTCCCCGATGGCGTCAAACGCTGCTTCCTTCACAGCCGCAGCTTTCTGTTCCCTCAGCTGATGGTCCGCCACCTTCTTCCTTAAAAGATCAGTCTCCTCTTTTTCATATGTTGCGGTTAACGCCTGCCATGCAGCCTCGTCCAGCCCCCTTTCCCGCATGCGAAATTCATAGGCCGTCCTTTTATCTTCCGCCTCCCGCATCCGCTCCGGAAGCTCTTTTCTGTAGTTTTGCAGCAGCGTCTCCGCCTCCTGCCTCTCTCTTTCCGCCTGCTCGGCCTTCTCCTGTATCTCATGAAAATGTCCGGCCGCCTCATCTCTTCTGCTCTTCTCCTCCTGCAGCTTCCGGTCCGCCTCCTCCACAGTCGCATATTCCACTGTGCCGGACAGGCTTTCCAGTTTCCCTTTCTTCTGATGAACCGCATTTTCCGCCGCCTGCAGCAGCCGGGCCACGTGCCTATTTCAGCGTGTCCTGATACACCCGCAGCACGTTCTTGTAGAAAATTTTGTCCAGCTGGCCTTCCGTAAAGCCCGCCTTGTAAAGCCCCTGCCACAAGGCATCCATGGCCTGAGCCCCGGGCAGCTCCTCATGGGTGTCGATGCCGTCGAAATCGCTGCCCAGCCCCAGAACTTCCACACCGCCCACCGCCAGGATATGCTTCGCATGACGGACCACCGCCTCTATGGTTCCCGGATTCTTCACCCCCGGAGGCTTCTCCTCCAGAAAGTCCGCACAGAAGTTCAGGCCCATGACCCCTCCTCGCTCGGAGAGGCTGCGGATCATGTGATCCGACATATTCCGGACATTGGGGCAGACGGCTCTGGCATTGGAATGGCTGGCCACAAAAGGCTTCTTCGTCGTCTCCAACACATCATAGAAGCCTGCGTCGGACAGATGGGATACATCGGGAATCATGCCCAGCGTCTCCATCTCCTCCACAAACTCCCTGCCCCTCTCCGTGAGCCCCCCTGTGAGATTTGGCATATGCAGAAAGGCGTCTCTGGCTTCCCGAAGGGCCCTCTCCCCCTCAGGATTTTCCTGACCCTGCCTTTTCCACGCTTCGGAGACTCTCTTCCATTCCTCCTTCAGCCTGCAGTCAAAATTGGGATGTCCCAGCTCATTGTCGAAATTCCATGTGAGGGTGAGCATCCGCACCCCCATCTCGTACAGCTTCCGAAGCTTTTCCGGCTCTCCCTTACAGACCGCCCCTTCCTCCACCGTCAGCAAAGCGGAAAGCCTGCCGGCAGCATCATTCTCCCCGATATCCGAAAACCGATATACGGGAGCCATGATATCCTTGTTTTTCTCCAGCTCCTCCCGGTAATACCCGTACAGCTCCAAGACCCTCTCCCAAGGATCCTCCTGCTGTCCCAGATTTACAAACAATGCGAAATTCTGCACCATGTAACGGCTTTCCTTCAGCCGCGTCAAGTCCACATGGAACCGATTCCGGCGAAGCTTTGCCCTCTGCCCCCGCTTCTTCTCATCCAAAAGCGTACTGACGGTATCGCAGTGCATATCAATAACCCTCATGAGCCCTTGCCCCCGTTCCCCAGATTGCCTTCTCTATTTCACCGCTCTCATACAGTTTGTCCCCGGCATCTCCGGCGTCAAGGCTTGGAGCGCCCCGGCATGACTCCGGGAGCCCCAAGCCCCAATCAGGCATCGCTGCAAAAGGACTATCACCCCTTCACCGCAAAATCCACGCCTGTATGATCCGGCTTCTCTTCATTGTATTCGTAGTCCTTTCCGGGCAGAACAGCATTCAGAAGGATTCCCACCAGCGCTCCCACCGCCAGTCCCGAAAAGCTTATGGTCAGCTCTCCCACCTCCAGTCCCAAAAAGCCTACGGTCAGCTCTCCCACCGAAAAGCCCACGGAGCCTGCCGCACTGTACTTGATGCCGATGGACAGTACCAGAATCAATGCCGCAATGATAACGTTTCGGCTCTTGGAAAAGTCCGCCCTTGTCTCCACGATATTGCGCACGCCCACTGCGGAGATCATGCCGTAAAGCACTAAAGACACGCCGCCGCAGGTAGCGGTGGGCATACAGCCGATGACAGCGGCAAATTTAGGGCAGAAAGAGACTATGATGGCAAATACCGCCGCCATCCGGATCACCAGCGGGTCAAACACCTTTGTCAGGGACAGCACCCCCGTGTTCTCCCCATAGGTAGTGTTGGCAGGCGCGCCGAACAAAGACGCGAAAACAGTGGCCAGACCGTCCCCCAGCAGAGTGCGGTGAAGTCCCGGATCCTGAATATAATTCCTCCCCACGGTGGAGGAAATGGCCGAAATATCACCGATATGCTCCACGATGGTGGCAAGGGCGATGGGCACGATGGTGACCACGGAGGTAATCAGCAGAGACACGTCTCCCTCCCCCAGCGCCCAAAAGGCCGTCTGCTCCCAATGCACGGGAAAACCGAACCATGCCGCCTCCTTCACCGCGGTGAAATCCACTTTGCCCAAGCACACGGCCAGCAGATAAGAGCCCAGAACGCCGATGATGATGGGCACGATCTTTACCATCCCCTTGCCCCAGATGTTGCAGACCACCACCAGAGCAATTGCTACCACCGCAATGAGCCAGTCGGCAGAACAGTTGTCGATAGCGGACTGGGAAAGTGTAAGACCTATGGCGATTATGATGGGACCTGTTACGATGGGCGGAAAGAATCTCATTACCTTGCCCGTGCCGAAAAGTTTGATCAAAAGAGATAACAGAAGATATACAAGACCCGCGCAGGCGACGCCGAAGCAGGCATAGGGCAGAAGCTTTGCATTGTCCACGGCATTTCCGGCCCCATCGGCCATTGGCGCGATGGCGAAGTACCCGCCGAGGAAAGCAAAGGAGGAACCCAGAAACACCGGTACCTTACCCTTCGTGATCAGATGAAACAGCAGAGTGCCCAGTCCTGCGAACAGCAGCGTGGTGGATACATCCAGCCCCGTCAGCATGGGAACCAGAATCGTCGCGCCGAACATGGCAAACATGTGCTGGATCCCCAGTACTATAACCTTTGGGGCCCCCAGAGTTTTGGCATCGTAGACACAAACATCTCCGATGCCTTTCCCCTCCGGAGAAGTATTCGTTTTCTTGCTCATGAACTCATCCTCCTCTATCTGTCGGACGGTTTCCCGGCCGACGCTGTGAAATTATGTGACTGTAGGGCCCATTGCCCCGTCAACCATCATAAGCTCTCAGCCGCCAATAGTCAAGGAGAGATTGCGTGAGTTTTCAAATAATCCTTCCAGATCTGAATGTCCTTTCCCTTCAGATGCACCCCGTCATAGGTATACTGGGGATCCATTCCTCCCGTCTCGTCACAGATCAGCGGGTTCACGTCCAAATAAAATATGGTTTCGTCATCCGCCAGCGCGGCGATCCCCTCATTGCGGGCGTCTATGCCTTCATTATTGATATAGTCCCCCTGAGCGGAACGTTTAGAAGTGACCTTCATGATCCCCTGCAGATAGATAATGGCATCGGGCTGCAGCTCCTGCAGGCGAGCCACCACCTCCCCGTACTTTTCCAGAAACCCTTCCAATGTTCCGGTTCCCATCTCGTTGATACCGATCATCAGATAGATCTTGGCGAACTGATTCAGCTGCAGCGCCTCCTCCACGGTGATCTTTCCTTCCGGAGACGGCGCCACCGCAGAGTCAAACAGCTTATATATGGTCAGACCCTTGGATGCATAGAAGGTTGACACCTCCTCCAGACCGCCGTATTCAAACATTCCCACCGTTCTGGAGTCCCCTATGAACACTGCGTCAGCAAAATAGTCATCCTCCACGGTCATATATTCCACGGGCTTCGGTTCCCCGGACTCCTGACCGGCGTCCTCTCCGGCTCCTTCTGAGCCGCTCTGGCCATAGCTCTCCGAAACGTCGCCCTCCTCCGTACTGCCTTGGCCGGCCCCCTCCTGAGAGGAGCCCTCCTCCGGATTGCTCTGTTCAGAGTCCCCTTGTCCGCTTTCCTCTCCCGGCCCCGTCATATGGTCTTTGCCTTCAGGGGATTCCGGCCAGAAAGCCCCCTGACCGCTCCCGCTCTCAATAGTCTTCCCCAAAATCCGCGTCCCGCCCAGAGCGGCGTCCGCCACCGCCTTCTGCCCGCCTTCCCCATCGTCTCCGGTTCCCTCATACCAGCCCATGAGATTCTGCAAAAAGCCCTCATATATCTGCCCCTGATCCACACAGACAAAATATACCAGTCCGCTGCACAGAAACAACAGCAGATAAGCCCATTTTCTCAGCCATTTCATCTATAATCACCCCATCATAAACACATCCTAGAACCCCAGATACAGAAAGGGATTCTGCCCCTCCCTCTGCAGCATCCATACACACAGCCAAAAAAGCGCCGCCAGAACGGCCATCCCCGGTATGCCGTCCTTGCATTTTTGAAACAGCTTCCCCAGCCAGGGAGTGCAGGCGAAGGCGCCCGCCGCCAGCAACAGCCCATAATTCTCAAGAGCATTCTTCCAATCCACCGCACTGTTCGCCGCGGCGGGAACCACCCCGAACATCCTGCCCAGATATACCTGCAGCCCCTCTATGTCCGTCGCCGCGAAGCATACCCAGCTGACTGTGATCAGAATCCACACATAGAGATGGGAAAACAGCCTTCCCACTCCCGTCTTCCCGAACTTTGCCAGCCCGGAGGCCTCCGCCAGCCGCTCCAGCACGATGGCGGCGCACAGCAGGCCCCCCCATATCAGAAAGTTTGCGGTGCTCCCGTGCCACACCGCCGTCAGAAACCATACCGCCATCAGGTTCCGCACCGTGCGCAGCATCCCCTTCCGGTTTCCGCCCAGAGGAATGTACACATATTTTCCAAACCACCTGCCCAGCGTTATATGCCACCTGCGGTAGAAGTCCCTGACGCTGGTTGCCATATATGGATCCCGAAAGTTCTCCGGCAGCTGAAAGCCCAGCATCCTCCCCAGCCCTATGGCCATCAGAGAATAACCGTTGAAGTCAAAGTATATCCTCATGGAATAGGCTATGGCGGCCATCCATGCCAGAGGCATGGATACGCTCTCCACCCCCGTCACCTGCACCTCGTTCCAGAGCAGTCCCACCCGGTCAGCCAGAAGCACCTTCTCCGCCAGCCCCAGCGTAAACACCTTCAGTCCTTCCTCTACATTCTCTCTTCCGTATTCCCGGCTGTACAAGGAGCCCCGCTGCTCGTCATAGCCCGTCAAGGGGCCGGAGAGCAGCTGGGGAAACATAGTCACATAGGTAGCCAGATGCAGGAAGGAAATCTCCCGCTCATACTTCCCTCCATATACATCTATCAGATACGAGAGCATCTGGAAGGTATAGAAGCTCATGCCCAAGGGCAGCCCTTCCCCCCATATTCCATACTTAAAGCCCACCAGCACCGCCACATTATATGTCACCGCCGCTATGAGCCATCCCTTTCTCCTCCGATCCTGTCTTCTCCTCTTATCGCCGTACTTGCTATTGTATTTATCGCCCTCTCTCCCCTCTTTCCGCATGGCCCCCCGCCCCAGATGCAGTCCGAAAAAATAATTGACCAGCACGGACAACATAAGGATCAAAAGGCTTTTCGGCTCCCCATACGCATAAAAAACAAGACTTCCCGACAGCAGTATCACATTTTTCATTTTGCGGGGAGCCAGACTATACAGAACCAAAAAAAGCGGAAGAAAGATGAGCAGAAATTCTGTGCTGCTAAATATCAAGAATTATCACATCTTTCATTTTCCAAATATTTTCATTTGTTGCCGGATTCCGACATCTAAATTATATATTACCCTCTCCGCCCCCACATTGCAACTTAAAAAATATTAACTTTCCCCGCCCATTCTTCACAAAAATGTAGCAATTACTTAAAAAATATTGTACACTGTTGAGGGTGAGGGCCGGGCCCGGCCCACAAGGCCCCTTCATCAGAAAGGATCGGTGGACTCCATGAACGAACAATTATACACAATCCCATTGAACGATGCGGTCAACGCAAACGACGAATGCCCTTTCTGCTACATTGAGAGAAGCGTGGAGCAGGATCTGCTGGATTTCGTGCTGGGCAGCGGTTCCTCCTACATGGAGGCCGACATCCGCGAAATGACAGACAAGGCCGGCTTCTGCCGCCAGCATTTTCAGAAGATGTTTGACTACGGCAATACCTTGGGCAATGCCTGGATTCTGAAGACCCATTACAAAAAGGTCATCGGAGAAATGAAAAAAGAATTCGCCGGCTTCAAGCCCGCAAAGACTTCCATCAAGGACAAGCTTAAGAAAACCCCGGGAAGCGGAAACGCCATCGGCATGTGGGTGAGAAAGAAAGAGGAATCCTGCTATATCTGCCGCCACTTCAAGGATACCTATGCCCGATATATGGACACCTTCTTCTATCTGTGGGAGCAGGACGATGAATTCCGCAGAAAAATCAAGGAGGGAAAAGGATTCTGTCTCCACCATTTCGGAGACCTCTGCGAGGCTGCGGACGGGAGGCTGCCCAATAGGGACAAGGAAGATTTCTATTCCGCCATGTTTCCCCTCATGGAACGCAATATGGAGCGGCTATCCGAAGACGTATCCTGGATGGTGGAAAAATTCGACTACCGCAACAAAGATGCCGACTGGAAGAACTCAAAAGACGCCATCCAGAGAGGCATGCAGAAGCTGAAGGGCGGCTATCCCGCCGACGGCCCTTACAAGATGAGCAAATAAGTCAGCCCCCCACAAGGCAGGCCAAAAGACTGCAAGATGAGGAAGAAACAAGTTTTCCCGCAAAGATTCACTGCCGATATACCAGCTGGCCCATCATGTCCAGATAGCCGCATATTTCCTGATACAGCATGTCCGGCTGGAAAGAGGCGTCCTGAAACCGTTCTGTCATAAGTCCCTTGACGGTGAAGTCCAGCATCTTGCGCAGTTTTTCGCCGTCTATTCCGGAGGGCAGAAGCCCGTAGTCTATCTGGCTGTCGATGACGGCGTAGGTCTCCTCCAGAGAATTTTTCTTTTCCTCCACGGAGAGCAGAGCCTCATAGGAGTCCTCCGCCAGAGAACGGTTCAGAAACTGCTGCATATAGGGATATCCCTTCATGGCATGCATTCTGGCGCATTCCACCTGCTTCATCACCCCGAAAAGATCCTTCTCCTTGGGGCTTACCGTGGAACGAAGCTCCAGATTCATATAGCGTACACTGTAATCATATATGAAGCGATAGACTCCCAGCTTGCTCTCAAAATAATGAAACAGCAGCCCCTTGCTGATGCCGGCCTCCCTGACGATATCGTCCGTACTGCCATGGCGGTATCCCTGCAGCGCGAACACCTTCAGGGCCGCATTGATTATTCTATCCTGCTTTTCCTTCTTCAGGTCAAAAAACTTGCTGTTCATAAAAACCGCTCCTTTGGGAACATCATACCACATTCCTGCGTAAACAGGAACCAAATCATTAAATTTTTAGGAAATTTGTGCATATTCCCTTTTCATTTCTGCAAAATAGTATTAATATGGGATACAGAAACATATTGAAAGGAGTTGCTTATGGCTAAGAAATTTGGCAAGGTATTGCTTTTAACCGCCGCAGCAGGCACCGCAGCAGCTGCTGTCTTCTATTTCCTCCGCAAGAAGGAGCATTCTCTGCATGTGGCTGACGAAGATGATTATGATGATTTCAGCGATGCTCTGGAGGATGAGGACACCCGCAGCTATGTTCCTCTGAACACGGAGACGGCAAAGGCCGCCGGAACCGATGATGCCCCTGCACAGGAAGTCCCTGAGGAAGCCGGAGAAAAGGGAGTCTTCACTCCCCTCACGGAGCAAGTCGCACAGACTATGGAAAAGGCTGAGGAGACCGTGGAGGAATTTTTCGACGAGGATGATGATTCCAAACAAGAGACGCCCATAAATGATAACTAAAAAGCTGCCGCATCGCGACTCCGATGCGGCAGTTTTCTCTTCTCCCCTATCCTATGGGCCCCATGCTCTACCCAGAGCCTGCGCCCCTCTGCGAATCTCTTCCTCCGTCAGCCCTCCGAAGCCCAGCAGCACAGTCGCGCTGTCCGCCTCCTCCATCATGCTCTCCGACAGTCCGTATACGCGCACCCCTTCTTCTGCCGCCTCCTGCACCAGACGTCTCTCAGACGCTCCGGTCTTGGATGTCAGCACCAGATGCAGGCCTGCGTTCTCTCCCGACAGCGCAAACCGCCCCTTTAGGGGCTGCAGGCATTCCAGCAGCATATCGTGCTTGGCTTTGTATATCTTTCTCATCTTGTTCAGATGGCGCTCAAAATAGCCGTCTTGTATAAACTCGTTCAGGATGCTCTGGTCGATGCGGGATACCGTGCAGGAATAAAAGGAACACTCCGCAAGGTATTTTTCCAGCAGCATATCCGGCAGAACCATGAAGCTGATGCGGATGGCAGGAGCGATGGCCTTGGAAAAGGTTCCCATATAGATCACCCTTCCCCTCCTGTCCGAGGCCTGCAGGGCAGGAATGGGCTTGCCGTGGTAGCGAAACTCGCTGTCATAGTCATCCTCGATGAGATATCTGCCCTTCTCTTTGTCCGCCCACTTCAGCAGCTCCATGCGCCGGCCGATGGGCATCACCACGCCCGTGGGAAACTGGTGGGACGGCATCACATACGCCACGCTCACATCCTTCTGCACCAGCTTCTCCGCCGACATGCCCCAGCCGTCCATATCCACCGGAACGATGGTATAGGCGAAAGAGCGGAATATCTGATAAGATCTTTTGTATGTAGGATTCTCCATGGCGATCCGCACATGCCTGCCCAGAATCTTTTCCAGCAGCATGAGCAGATAATCGTTTCCGGCCCCCACTATGATCTGCTCCGGCCTGCAGTTCACTCCTCTGGAAGAGTGAAGATATCTGCTGATGGTCCGGCGCAGCTCGTAGTCCCCCTGAGCCTCCCCCCTTGCAAAAAGATCACTGTTTGCGTAGCTCAGGATGTTTTTTGTAATCTTCCTCCATACGTTGAAAGGAAAGCCCGACATATCGATATCATAGGGGGAGAAGTCTATGACTGCCCTTTTCCCATGGACGCTCTCCGAAACAGCCCCACAAAGCGCCCCATGCCCTTGTAGAAACGCCTCTCTGCCGGCATCGTCTGCCCCAAGGGACACGTTCCCCTCAGGAATTCGGCCCCTCCGAGACGACAATGCCCCCTGAGAGGGCACAGCTTCCATACACGACTGGTTCCCACAAGCCGCCGTTTCCTCCAGACGAAACATGCCCTCCACGGGGCACACGAAATATCCTCTGCAGGCTCTGGCCTCTATGTATCCCTCTCCCAGCAGCTGGGCATAGGCATAGTCCACGGTGCTTCTGGACACCTGCAGATATTCCGCCAGAAAACGCGTGGAGGGAAGCTTCTCTCCGGAGAGAAGCTTCCCCTCATTGATCTCTTTTTTGATATGCTCATATATCTGCTCATAGAGACGGCCGCCGCCCTCCGTTTGCAGCTGAAAGTTCATTTCGTTCAAGCTCAGTACCCCTCATCCCTGCAGCGGGCTTTCTACTGCTTCTTCAGCTCCCTCTGAATCTGATCCTTCATATCTCTGGCCCTATCCTTGATGCGGGGGCTGGTGCCGGAGGACGTGATCACCACGCTCAGAAGTTTGATCGCTACATTATAGTCTTTAAACCGCATGGCCAGCACGGCCACCAGATAGTCCACCGTGATCCCGTTCATACCGCATATAGGAAGCATCTCCGACTGTCTGGCCTCCGAAAAGCCCTTATAGGCATTCTCCAGAAACTCCTCCTCCTGCCTCTCCAGCTGGTCCGTGAGATTCCGGTCATAGTCCCCGCTTTCCTGAAGACTTTCCCGATATCCCCGAAGAACCCACGCGCTCTTCAGACAGATATATGCCTTCTCCCCTGCCTTGGCGCGTTTCACCACCGCGTTCACCAGAGCCAGCTTATACCTTTCCATAGCTTGTTCATAGCTGTAAATCTCTTCATCGTACTTGGTCAGAACCACGTTCTGGCTGATTTTCTCCCTGATCAGCTTCGCCTGAGAGGAGGTGACGCTTGGGAAAAAGCGGATGATGGCCGCATAGGCGCATACGGGGCACATGACTACATCATACTTCACCGCGTCGATTCCGTCATATCTGGCCCGCAGATCCTGATCTGTACCCAGAAGTCTGGCCTTATTGGACTTCATGATCTTCGCCGTAAAGGGACTGTCACACACGGGGCAGACAAAGGATCTGTCATAGATCAGATCCTTCTCCTGAATCTTGGGCGCGGCGGCAGCGGCAGGTTTCTGCTTTTCCTGCTCCTTCTTGGGCTCCTCATACAGATCCATCCCCTCCATGTTCCCCAATCCCAGATTTTTCAGTCCCCCGAAAATTCCCATACTCTCCTCCACCTTGCACGGAAACCTCTATGCCCTGCCTGCTTCTCTGCCATGACACAAGAATCCTCTGCCCCCGCCCTAGAGTCCCCGCTGTTTCGGCCGCCCTGCTACTTAGGCAGAACATAGGAGCTCTTCAGCGATACGATACGATTGAACACAAGGCTCTCCGGCCCGGAGTCCTTCGCGTCCACGCAGAAGAACCCCTGCCGAACAAACTGAAAACGGTCAGGACTCACCGCACCTTTGAAGGCAGGCTCCAGCCGGCAATCCTTCAGGACGGTAAGAGAATCAGGGTTCAGGTTCAGACTTCCGTCCTCGTTGTATACCCCCTTCTCCTCATCGATGATGTTTTCATAGAGCCGAACCTGTGCCGGAACGGAAGTCTCCGCCGCGACCCAGTGAATGGTTCCCTTCACCTTCCTCCCGTCCGGGCTGTTGCCTCCCTTAGACGCCGGATCATAGGTGCAGTGTACCTCCACCACATTGCCCTCTTCATCCTTCACGCATCCGGTACACTTCACGAAATAGGCGTTCATGAGCCGTACCTCATTGCCGGGAAACATGCGGAAATACTTCTTGGGCGGCTCTTCCATGAAGTCCTCCCTCTCAATGTACAGCTCTCTGCCAAAGGGAACCTGCCTGCTCCCCAGAGCCTCGTTCTCCGGGTTGTTCCCCACGGTGAGGCTTTCCGTCTCTCCCTCAGGATAATTATCGATGATCAGCTTCACCGGGTCCAGCACCGCCATCAGTCTGGGCGCCTTGGCCTTGAGATCCTCCCGGATACAATACTCCAGCATGGCATAGTCTGCAATGGAATGGGCCTTGGAGACCCCGCAAAGCTCTATGAACATCTGGATGGATTCCGGGGTGAAGCCCCTTCTGCGCAAAGCGGCTATGGACACCAGTCTGGGATCGTCCCAGCCGTCCACGATGCCCTCCTGCACCAGCTTTTTGATATACCGCTTTCCTGTCACAACGTTCTTCAGATACAGCTTCGCAAACTCGATCTGCTTGGGCGGATGGGCATACTCCAGCTCTCTGACCACCCAATCGTACAGAGGCCTATGATCCTCGAATTCCAGCGTACAGATAGAATGGGTGATCCCCTCTATGGCGTCCTCTATGGGATGCGCAAAGTCATACATAGGATAAATGCACCAAGTATCTCCGGTATTATGATGGGTCATGTGCGCCACACGGTAAATTACCGGATCTCTCATATTGATATTGGGAGAAGCCATGTCGATCCGGGCCCGGAGCACCTTCTCTCCGTCACCGTACTTCCCTTCCTTCATCTCCTCAAACAAGCGCAGATTCTCTTCCACGGTCCGGTTCTGGCAAGGGTCTTCCCTGCCCGGCTCCGTCAGGGTTCCCCGATATTCCCTGATCTGCTCCGCTGTCAGATCGGAAACATAGGCCTTTCCTTTTTTGATCAGCTTTACCGCCGCCTCATACATCTGTCCGAAATAATCGGATGCAAAAAACAGCCGGTCCTCCCAGTCGGCCCCCAGCCACTTGATATCTTCCTTGATAGATTCTACAAACTCGATATCTTCTTTTGTGGGATTTGTGTCGTCGAACCTCATGTTGAACGTCCCATGGTACTTCTGCGCCAGCCCATAATTCAGCAGTATGCTTTTGGCATGTCCGATATGCAGATACCCATTGGGTTCCGGGGGAAAACGGGTGCATACTGCATCACATGTCCCCTCCGCCAAATCTTTATCTATGATCTGTTCAATAAAATTTTTGGATTCTGTCTCGCTCATGATCTCATCCTTGCCTTTCCTTATCTCCGTCCTCAAATACTATCAGAAAGCACACATATCATAATAGCATATCCGCACATGCCATTGCAATACCTAATGTGCCTGCGTTTTTTTGCAGATCTCCTCTGCTCCCTCTATGCCAATTTTCATAAATGCAAAACCCTTAATCAAAATGGTATCTGTACCGCTCCCAGTCCACCAGAGAAACGCTCCCGTCTTCATTCCTGATCAGCAAGCCTTCCTCTGTCAGCTCCTGAACCAGCCGCTCCGTCTCTTCACCAAAGGCTAGGCCGTACTGGTAATAGGGCGCCCAAACCTTCAGCGGCTCCTGAAGCCCTTTCTGGTCCGTGGCCATTTGTCCATAAATATAATTCTTGCGCTGTCTGTCCCATTCCGGATAAATAGGCACTTCCACCTGCGTTCGACGGCAGAAATCCAATACCATCTCCCGCTGAGCCCGGGCTTCCACCTGCCCCCAGACTCCTACTACCGTATTATAATCCGGTATGGGCTTTGCGATCTCCCGCAGCCTTTCTGCCAAACTCTCTCCAAAAGCTCCTTGTCTCCATTCCTCCTCTAACTCTCCAAGCCCGATCCTGAACTGCGCGTAGCCCTTGATCTGCTCCAAATGAGGAAGCATCATCCGAAGAACCTCCTCCAGCGCTATGGGCAGCGGAAAGGCACGGCTTTCGATCCCCTTATCTATCATTTCCTGCAAAATCGGAATATAGGTATTGCATCGTTCCAGAATACTTTCCGCAGGATAGACTTCACTCTTCAAAATATAGTCCTCGCTGCTCCACCAGTACTGACTCCAGGTGCTTCCCGATCTGGCATCCTGAATCAACCGGAGCATCTGCACAAAAGCATCCCCATACTCCTGCCCCACCACCGCCTCGGACAGCCGAGCATACAGAATGTCCGTATCCATATCCGGATCCACCAGCAGCTGCCCTGCACAGTAGAGGGAAAATGCATTCAAAACATGGTTGCTGTCCATTTCACTCCAATAAGTCGGCTTACAAATCCCGTCATATTCTCTGGTGGTCTGATAGGTCTCCCTGATGATATCCATGTTGAAATTCATCTGGGCCATCTGGTCTATTTCCATCTCGCAGGTATTCCACGCCCAAGTCCCAAGGCGGGTGCCAAACGCCGCGATCTCTTTCCGGAATTTCTCATTGCCGTTCTCATCCCTGAAAACGCCCTCATAAAGCGTGATATCGTTGCCCAACGCGCGCACAAGGCTCCCCTTGTTGTATGCATCCACCCAGCAGCTGACACCGAAATCTATGTCCGGATTCACTGCCAGAAACTTGTCCCGAAGCATCTTCGCAAAAAAGGCCACATCCTCCGCAAGCGTCAGCTCTCCCGGATCATAATAATGGCTGATCACGCGGTCACAGCAGTCTGCAAGCTCCGCATAAATAGAATAATACTTCTCAAAGGTGGCCAGAGTCTGCGGATTGTCATAGGCGAATCCGCTCTCTCCCGCCTCATAGGAAACGGTGTCATCCGTCCATGCAAAGCCGGAGAACTTTGCCCCCCACACCCATAAGGTGAATTTCATATCCAGAGAATGGGCGGCATCCGCAATCATGCGAAGCTTCTCATGCGTAGTCCTATAGCTGTCCGCCCCGGCCCAGGCGGAACACATGTCCGTCACCTGAACCCCCGTAAAGCCGCAGAATTTCAGCATCTTTACATATTCATAAAGCTGTTCCTCCGTATAGTCCAGAAGATTGTTCTTAAGGCTTACGGCCTCGCTTAAGTTTACCCCTCTGGTATAGTTCACGTTCCAAAGGACGACTATGGCCTCCCGCTCCGGCATCCATGCCTCTTGCTCCTCCACGTCCCACGGCACATGGACGGTTCCGGACACGCTGCTAATGCGCGCGCTCTCCTGTCCCGCCTCCATCCATCCCAGATAAGTGTTTACAAAAAGGCACATCTCCTCATATAGGCCGGCCGCATCCGAACCGGATATACTTATGCGTCCATCTTGTATAGAAGTCCGTCCCTCTCCCTTGGCAAGGTCTTCGTCCAGCAATAAGCGGATGGCAAGTCCCTCCGGCTCCTTTTCCTTTTCTATGGGAAGTTTCCTGCCGCAGGTCTCATGAATATAAAACTGCAGCTCCTCACACGCCGGTATGGCTTCCTTATCCTCATATGAGATCACGTACTCATCAATGAGACGCTCCCCCACATACACTGCCTCCTTCAACCTATTTCCCGTATCCGCATAGCGCTCTCCATCCTTTAGCAGCAACGTGCCTTCCTCCGCGACCAGTCTGTAGAAAAGATACTCGCAAGCACGCCGCAGCCCCTCCTCTGTAGGAGAAAGGAGGAACAGCTGTCCCTCCCTCCTCAAGATCACGAAAGCTTTCGGCTGCAGCTGCTCAAGTGTAAGACCATATTCATTAGCCGATGACTCCGACATAAGCAGACATATTCGGCTGCCTTGGTCATCCGCCGAATTCTTCAAACTCACGCCTGCCTTTTCCTCGGCCAGATCCATGAGAAACTGAGTCAGGGATGCGGAATCATCCCCTTCCACCCGATAGATCTTGTAATTCTTTAACTCATCCCCGCCGCCTTTGCCGCATCCGCCGCAAAACGTCAGTACTGCCGCAAAAACCGCCAGAACAATAAAAATCCTCTCTATCCTCATACATTCGCTTCCTTTCTCCTATTTCACCCATGCTCTCAAAGGTCTTTGCTTTCTTTCGGCTATGATAGCATATTGCATGAAATAAAGAAAGCACTTTTTCAATTCGCCTATGTCAATGATGGAACAGACGAATTCCCGTGAAAGCCATCACCATATCATACTTGTCGCAGCAGGCTATCACCGCATCGTCTCTCACAGAGCCTCCCGGCTGAGCGATATATTTCACGCCGCTCTTGCGGGCCCGCTCGATATTGTCCGAAAACGGGAAAAACGCATCCGATCCCAGCGTCACCTCCTGCATACCGTTGAGCCAAGCCCTCTTTTCCTCTCTCGTAAAGACGGGAGGCTTCACCTTGAAGGTCTTTTCCCAGACACCGTCCGCCAGCACGTCCATGTACTCGTCTCCGATATACACGTCGATGGCGTTATCCCGATCCGCCCTTCCCAGCTTGTCCACAAACTGGAGGTTCATCACCTGAGGGGACTGGCGCAGAAACCAATTGTCCGCCTTTGTTCCCGCAAGTCTGGTGCAATGGATCCGAGACTGCTGTCCCGCCCCGATGCCGATGGCCTGACCGCCCTTCACATAGCAGACGGAGTTGCTCTGGGTATATTTCAGAGTGATCAGAGCGATCTTCATATCCATAAGCGCCGACTGGGGAATCTCCTTATTCTGCGTCACGATATCAGAAAGCAAATCGCCGTTCACATCCAGCTCGTTCCTGCCCTGCTCGAAGGTAATTCCATAGACCTGCTTTCTTTCCAGCGGAGCGGGATCATAGGATGCATCGATCTGAACCACATTGTAATTGCCGTTCTTTTTCTCCTGCAGAAGCGCCAGCGCCTCCTCCGTATAGCCGGGAGCGATGCAGCCGTCGGAAACCTCCCTCTTGATCAATCTGGCCGTGTCAGCATCGCACACATCGGAGAGAGCGATGAAATCTCCGAATGAAGACATCCTATCCGCCCCTCTGGCTCTGGCATAGGCGCAGGCCAAGGGCGACAGCTCCCCAAGGTCGTCCACCCAATAGATCTTCGCCAGCGTCTCGTCCAGCGGAAGACCTACCGCCGCACCGGCAGGGGAAACATGCTTAAATGAAGTCGCCGCCGGAAGTCCCGTAGCCTCCTTCAGCTCCTTCACCAGCTGCCAGCCGTTGAAGGCATCCAGAAAATTGATATAGCCCGGCCTGCCGTTCAACACGGTGACGGGAAGGTCCCTTCCATCCTCCATATAAATTCGGGAAGGTTTCTGATTGGGATTGCAGCCGTATTTCAATTCGATTTCTTTCATAATGGCCTCCTACTTGTTCTCATATTTATTGACTGAAATCTGTTTTTGCCCTTGCAGGTCTTTTGCTTTACTGTTCTTTGCTTTTGTTGCTTTTTACTTTGTTGCTTTTTGTTTTTCTGTTTTTTTGCCTTTGCAGGTCTTTTGCTTTACTGTTCTTTGCTTTTGTTGCTTTTTGCCCTTGCCGCTCTTTTGTCCTTGCTGTTCTTTTGTCTTTACTGCCCTTTTGTCTTTACTGCTCTTTTGTCTTTGCTACCCTTTTGCCGGATCCGCGGTCAAGGGCATTCTACTACGAAATATTCTTATTTAAAATGCGTGTCTCGTATTTCCCCGTAGCAATCTCAATGAACCTGACAAACAGAGAAACCTTGTTGTCCTGATTCAGATTCTCCCACAACATATGGGCAAAGCTGTCCAAGTCTCCCTCTATGGCAACCTTCTTGGGCTCTCCCTCAAAGCTGGGAAGCGGATTTCCGTCATGCATATAAGTGTGAAGAAAGCGTCCCTCCCCGGCGATAGGATTGTCGTAGGCAAAGGTATACCGGTTACAGCAGGAGGGATCTCCGCCGTTGCTTTTCAGGATTGACATGGCAAAGTCATATTTTCCGTCCTCAATATGCATCAGCCCTGATATTCTGGGTGTGTAATTGGGAGCGTCCGGCTCGAACTCCCGGCTCCTGAGCGCCTGCTCAAAAGACAGCCCCTCCGTCAGCCCCTCATAGACCGTGTCCGTCTGGTCGCCGTTAGTAACTATGGTACGGCTTCCCAGCACCCTCACAGGCGCATAAATCACAAGGCTGGGATCCTCCAGCTTGGAAGGATCGAAGGCCTGCGTCCGTATGCCCTCCCCCTCCTCTGCAAAAATACGATTGCGGCTGTTTGTGCTTCTTCCCATAATGAAGTAAGCCATCACGGCATACTTTCCGTCAGGGGAGCGCCCGATGACAATCCCTCTTCCCGGGTACTCATTGTTCTTCAGTTCCTGATCCAGTTTCAGCATAATTTTCCTCCTAATCCCAATTCTGTCCTGCATCTTCAAAACATCACGCTTCAGCGCCCATTTCCGGATAAGCTTTTGAGCTGCGGGACATGCCTTCGCTAACAATAGAAAAACCGCCCATCCGGACACTGCAAAGCTAACGATGCCCAGGCGGTCGGCTTAAATTGCTGCACTCCCCATGGGTTATCCCATTTCCGCCAGTCATGCAGCTTCTGTTTTTCATCATACACGCTTCTGTGATAATTTGCAAGTCAAATTTCCCCGAATGACTGCATTTGCTGTGAATTATAAAGCACGATACCGCGTCACTGTCAATACACATTTTTTCGTATACCTCTGCAGCGATTCCAGTATAGACTACAGAGAGCCGCGGCCCTGATGAAGCCATGAATTTCACCAATCTACCGCCATTTCATAAAATCTAAAGCCATAAAAATCTAAAGCCAAATAATTTAAATTATAAAAATTCTGTGAAAGAATTGAAATATCTTCCAGATCATTATATAATATAGATATCTAAGCGGCAATGCGCTATCCATTTTAAAGGAGGTGCCATTATGATAAACAGTGTATCGTCAAATAATGGAATCTACAAAACATATTCGCAAATATCCAGCGGCAAAAGAATCAATAAGGCGGCGGATGATGCGGCAGGACTGGCCATAGGCCAGAAGATGCAGAAAGAAGAAAACGGACTCCGTGTAGGCGGTCAGAATGCTCAGGAGGGCATCGGTGTCCTCAACGTGGCAGACGGTGCTTTGAACGGCGTGATGGACTACCTGCAGAGAATGCGGGATCTGGCTCTCAGGTCCATGGGAGGTCTTTCCTCCTCTTCTGACAAGGCCTACTATCAGCAGGAAATCGACCAGCTGAAGGAGGGCATTCAGTCCATGGCCAAAACCACTTCCCTGAACGAGCAGAAGCTTCTGGACGGCAGCATGGCAGATATGCACCTCGCCACCAATCCCGACGGAAGCGGCATGAAGATCGGCATGGCAAATGCCACGCTGGAAGCTCTGGGAATCGCGGATTTTGACGTAACCAAGGACTTTAATCTGGACACCATTGACGACGCCATCAATAAGGTCTCCAGACAGAGGGGCAGTCTGGGAGCATCCACCAATCGTCTGGAGCATACCGTCAATTATAATTCGGCCGCCCATCTGGAGCAGGTAAGCTCCCGGAGCCGGATAGAAGATTTGGATATGCCCAAAGCAATTTCCGAGAAAAAGAAAGAAGATCTGCTCAGTGAATATAGAAACCTGATGTTGAAGAAGCAAATGAATCAGGATTCCATCGTGCTGAAGCTGTTCCAGTAGAATATTCTTCAAGGCCGGAACCTCCTGAGGGTTCCGGCTTTTTATGTCTCACATTTCCTGCCCCCAAATATAAAACAAGCCGCAGTCTCTTAAAGACTGCGGCTTTCAGACTGTCAAATCATTTTCTGCAGACCGTCTCTCTTTTCCTCACCTTCCCCACCGCAACAAGATTTCTCATCATTCGTCCACGCTGTAGTTGGGGGCTTCCTTGGTGATATGAATGTCATGAGGATGGCTTTCCTTCAAGGATGCGGCAGAAATCTTCACGAATTTTCCGTTCTTCTTCAGCTCCAGAATATTATGAGCCCCACAGTAGCCCATGCCGGAACGTAGCCCTCCCAGCAGCTGGAACACCGTGTCCTCCACTTCTCCCTTGTAAGCTACACGGCCCTCCACGCCTTCCGGAACCAGCTTTCTGGCGTTTTCCTGAAAATAGCGGTCCTTGCTGCCGTTCTCCATGGCGGCAATAGAACCCATGCCCCTATATACCTTATATTTTCTGCCCTGAAACAGCTCATAGTCTCCAGGGCTCTCCTCGCAGCCTGCGAACATGCTGCCCATCATACATACATTGCCGCCTGCAGCAATCGCCTTGGTGATATCTCCGGAATACTTGATGCCGCCGTCCGCAATGATGGGAATGTCATACTCTCTGGCTACCCCATAGCAGTCCATAATAGCCGTGATCTGAGGCACTCCGATTCCTGCCACCACCCGGGTTGTGCAGATAGATCCGGGCCCAATGCCTACCTTAACTGCGTCTGCGCCGCTCTCAATAAGCGCTCTGGTTCCCTCTCCCGTGGCCACATTGCCTGCGATCACCTGAAGCTCAGGATACTTTTCCTTGATCATCCTCAGACAATTCATCACATTCTGGGAATGGCCGTGAGCGCTGTCCAGTACTATGACATCCACCTTTGCATCCACCAGCGCCGCTACCCGGTCAAGCACATTGGCAGTGATGCCCACCCCCGCGCCGCAAAGAAGCCTGCCCTGCTCGTCCTTGGCTGCCAGCGGATATTTGATGGTCTTCTCGATGTCCTTGATGGTAATAAGCCCCTTCAGGTTGAAGTCCTTGTCCACTATGGGAAGCTTTTCCTTTCTGGCCTTTGCCAGTATCTGCTTCGCCTCCTCCAGAGTGATGCCTTCGGGAGCCGTGATCAGCCCCTCGCTGGTCATGGATTCCTTGATCTTTTTGGTGAAATCCGTCTCGAACTTCAGATCCCTGTTGGTGATGATGCCCACCAGCTTGTGTCCCTCCGTCACGGGAACTCCGGAGATGCGGAATTTTCCCATCAGAGCATCTGCATCTGCCAATGTGTGTTCAGGAGTCAGAGAAAATGGATCGGTGATGACCCCGTTTTCAGAACGCTTGACCTTGTCCACCTCCTCGGCCTGAGCCTCGATGGACATATTCTTGTGGATGATTCCGATGCCGCCTTGTCTGGCCATAGCAATGGCCATACGATGCTCCGTCACTGTGTCCATCCCTGCGCTCATCATAGGAATGTTCAGCTTGATCTTCTTGGTCAGCCAAGTAGTCAAATCCACCTGATTCGGCACTACCTGCGAGTATGCAGGCACCAGCAGCACATCATCAAAGGTAATGCCCTCACCGATAATCTGTCCCATTTTTCATCCTCCTGCGTGTATTCAATTATGTGAAATAGATTAATTCTCATGAGTTTATCAGAGATTTTCCCAAAAGTCAAATAATATTTTCGTCAGGATCCGCTCCATTCGGCCTGCCTAGCGCCTAATCGGAAAAAATCTTTCTGGGAGCGGTATTCTTCATGGCCTTGATCAGCTCTTCCGAAGGGCTGAGTATGATCTTCTCCCCGCCTTCATAAAACATTGCATAACGCTTGTCCGGCTGGAGCACCTCTCCGATGCTATAGTCCTTGACCTTCACATTCCTATTCTTATAATTGTCAAGATGATAGCTTCTGAAAGGAGCCAGAATCTCAATTCTGTCCAGCTGATACGTGGCGATGCGTTTTCTCTTGGATTTTGCCATGACCTTGTCTACCACCAGCTCTCTGTCCAGATAGAGATACTCGTACTCCAGATCTGTGAACATATTCACAAAATAAGCGCCCACCCCAGCGATGACTGCGCCCAGAAACAAAAACATCATAATAGGAGGAAGGAGAAACATCGCCAGCACAAATATGACCGCCAGCATAATCAGAAGGGTCTTGAACAATTTCCCAAAGAAAGATGTCTTTGCCTTTACCAAACATTCCACATAAGTGTCGCTCATCTTACATACCTTTCCTTTATCTTAGATTTATAGAGATACTGTATTCATAATACCTTAATTTCCTCCAACTTTCAAGTTGCTTTCAAAAATCCCCATCTTTTTATCATTTTTTTAGAATCAGATTATACTCGATTCATTGACAGCGTTTTGCCAAACCCGTATGATAATAAGGAAAGGTATCTGCCCTCCAGCAGCCCTCCGGAAAACCAAGGCAAAACTTTGTATCAGGAGAAACTCTGCATGGAAAATATGCATAGAAAATACACATATCAGAAAGGTGGACAATCATGCCGGTAATGGATGAATTCAAAAAAGAACGGGAAGCGCTGAAGCACGGAACCCTGAAAGAAAAATTTTCATATTTTATGGATTACTATAAGTGGCACGCCATTATAGCAGTGGCCGCCATAGCGTTCATCATCTCATTGGCAGTTCAGATCCTGAACCAGAAGGACACCGCACTCTATGCCGCCATGATCAATGGTCTTGAACTAGAGTCCTCTGAGGAATACAAACAGTCCTTTGCAGAATACGCCTCCCTTGATCTGGAGAAAAACGAGATTCTGTTTGACACTACGGTGCGCATCAGCTCCGACGATGCCTACAGTTATGATCGCGAATCCATGGCTTCCAAGGAAAAGCTCATGGTCTATATCGCCTCAGGGGAAGTGGATGTCTTTGTCACAGCCCCGGACGTATTGGAGCTGTATGCCTACAATTCATTCTTTCTGGATCTGAGAACCCTGCTTTCACCGGAACAGATCGCGGCATATGAGCCTTATTTCTATTATATTGACCAGACCATCGCGGATGAGCTGAAGGCTGCTCAGGATGCTTTAGACCTTGATTATGCGCCAGTTTTCCCGGATCCTACTGATCCCGCCTCCATGACGTCCCCCATCCCCATCGGCATCTATCTGAAGGACTCCTCCTCTTTGAGAGAGAGCTATTATTATGCCAGCGAAGAACTGGTTGTGGGTGTGGTTGCCAATTCCAAACGGCCCGAAACCGCCTTAAGCTTCATTGACTTCCTGCTGCAGTAGTTCCTTCAGCAGCCGGCTGGCCCCCACGGGATCCGCTTTCCCCCCGCAGGCAATCATGGTCTGTCCCACCAAGTATCCCAATGCCCTATCCTTTCCACGGATATAATCCTGCACGGACTTGGGGTTTTCCCTAATCACCTTCTCCGCTGTCCTGCGCAGGGTTTCTTCGTCTGCCACCATGGCCAGTCCTTGTTCTTTTACATACATCTCAGGATCCGCATTTTCGGTAAACATGATCTCGAATACTTCCTTGGCCACGGTGGAATTGATGGTTCTGCTCTCGGTCAGCGCAATCAGCTTGGCCAGATTTTCCGGCGTAAACCGGATATCCGACGGATCCAGATTTCTTTCCCTCAGAAGCCGCAGCGTCTCCCCCATCAGCCAATTGGACACCTTTTTGGGCTGACTCCCCAATGCCACCGTGGCTTCAAACAGCTCTGCCATTTGTCTGGAATCCGTTATGATGTCGATATCATATTCCGGGATATCATATTCCGCCTTATACCGCTTCCTCTTCTCCCAGCAAAACTCCGGCTGCGCCGCCCGGATTTTCTCCCAAAACCCATGACTGATACAGATAGGCGCCAGATCCGGATCAGGAAAATAGCGGTAGTCTCTGGCATTTTCCTTGGAGCGCATGGCATAGGATGTCTCCTTTCCCTCATCCCAGCGCCTCGTCTCCTGCACCACTTCGCGCCCGGACTCAAGCAGCGCCTGCTGGCGCTGCCTCTCGCTTTCTATGGCTCTGGAAATGGCATGGAAGGATCCCAGATTCTTCATTTCCGTGCGGATTCCCAGCTCCTTCGTCCCTTCCTTCCGAAGGGACAGATTCACGTCCACCCTCATGGAACCTTCCTGAAGCTTGCAATCGCTGACCCCAAGATATTGAAGAATACGGCGCAGCTTTTCCAGATATGCGATGACCTCCTGAGCCGTTCTCATATCCGGTTCGGACACGATCTCAATCAGAGGGACTCCTGCCCGATTATAATCGATCAGAGTATAATCTCCCCCATCGTCATGGACCAGCTTCCCTGCATCCTCCTCCATATGTATTTCATGGATCCCCACCTTCTTCGTCCTCAGAGAAGGATTCTTCATCGACGGAGAAAGCTTTTCCACCCCCTGAGCCGGATCCTCATTAAACTCAATCTCCACCCAGCCGTCTCGGCATATGGGGAGGTACAGCTGGGATATTTGATAGTTCTGAGGATTGTCGGGATAAAAGTAATTCTTTCTGTCAAACCTGCAAAAACGTGAAATATCGCAGTTCATGGCGATTCCCGCAGCCACCGCATATTCCAGCACCCTGCCGTTTAGCATGGGAAGTGTTCCCGGCATTCCCAGACAAATAGGGCAGGTGTGGGAATTGGGACTGTCCCCAAAGGCCGTGGAACAACCGCAGAATATCTTGGTTTTAGTGGCCAGCTCCACATGCACCTCCAGCCCGATCACCGTCTCATATTTCTCTGCCATGCATCCCGCCTCCTTGTCCTACTCTCAACTTAGCTCCGCCCACACACGAAGGGAGCCATGTCTGTGAACACAGTCCCAATCGGCACATCACCAACTTTGCTCAACTCACATATGAAAGGAGCCTTTCCCCCATATAGTAGAGCCTTTCCTTTGTATGTATGCTGTCTTGTCCGCTATCTTATCCCCAGACTACTTCGGATTCCCTATTGCACTCCGAAGTGCCGATACCCACGCCTATCCCCTGCACTGTTCATAGGTATATGCAATCTGCAGAAGCTTCCTTTCCTGAAAGCAATCTGCGACAAGCTGCATCCCTATGGGAAGGCCCGCCCGGCTCATGCCGCAGGGAAGGCTGATGGCAGGAAGCCCGGCTAAATTCGCCGCCACTGTATAGACGTCTCCCAGATACATTTTCAGAGGATCCGGCAGACTTTCCCCCAACTTAGGCGCAGTACAAGGCGCCACCGGCCCCAGAATACAGTCATAACCAAAAAAAGCCTTGTCAAATGCCCCCTTGATCAGGGCCTTCGCCTTCAGGGCCTTCTGATAATAGGCATCGTAATAACCTGAACTCAGGACGAATCCCCCCAGCATGATACGTCGCTTCACTTCTTTCCCGAAGCCCTCGGAACGAGTCCTTTTATACATACGATGCAGATCATCTTCCGCATTCCCGGCACGATAACCATATTTGATTCCGTCGAAGCGCTCCAGATTTGAGCTCGCCTCTGCCGCCGCAATGGTGTAATAGGCAGGCAGGGCATAGTCCGAAAGCCCCAAATCAAATTCATCTACCTCTGCGCCTTCTTCCTCCAGAAGCCTCGCTGCCTTCAGCAGGGCATTTCGTACCTCTTCGTCCAGCCCCTCTCCAAAATAATCCTTGGGCAGACCAATCCGCAGGCCTCTTACATCCCTTTTCAATGCGCCCTGAAAACTGTCCTTTCTATGGACATAGGTAGAATCGGATTCAGGGACGATTCCGGCGATTGCCTCCAGCACAGCCCCGCAGTCCTCCACATTCCCGCATAGGGGACCGATCTGGTCCATGGAGGAAGCATAGGCCACCAGCCCATATCGGGACACTGTCCCATAGGTAGGTTTCATTCCCACCACACCACAGTGAGCCGCCGGCTGTCGGACAGACCCCCCTGTATCGGATCCAAGAGCGAAGAAGCATTCCCTCGCTGCCACGGCAGCTGCAGAACCTCCGGAAGATCCCCCCGGCACATGATCGGTATTCCATGGATTGCGGGTAGGACCATAAAAGGAGTTTTCCGTGGTAGATCCCATGGCGAACTCGTCCATATTGGTCTTCCCTACCAGAACTGCCCCTGCCCTCTCCAGTCCCATCACTGCATCTGCTGAATACGCAGGCACAAATGTTTCCAGCATTCGGGAACCGCAGGTGGTTCGCATCCCTCTGGTACAAAGATTATCCTTGACTGCCATAGGCACTCCCGCCAAAGGCCCCCGCAGTTCTCCTGCCTCTATTCTTTTCTGTGTCTCCTGCGCTCTCCTTCTGGCTCCCTCTTTATCCAACGTGATATAGCAGTTGAGCCACTCTTCCTTTTCTTCTATGCGGCCAAGGACGGCCTCCATTGCTTCCACAGCCGTGGTCCTGCCTTCTCGGATGGCCCTGCCCAGCTGAACCGCCGAAAGGGACAATAGTTCCATATCTCCTCTTTTCTGCAGACGCCTTTATCTTATCTGCACTCTCTCATTCTGCTCCCCGAAAGCTCATTCTCTTCCCCTGCGCTCCCGAAAGACTGCTGCCCTGCTTCTCCCATCCCCTCAGAAGGCTCTGGGAGCCACAAACATATTGTCTCTCCTGCAGGGAGCATTCCCCAGAAGCTCCCGACTCTGGTCTCCATTTGTAATCACGTCCTCCCGCAACACGTTCTGTATCGGGAGCACATGGCACATGGGTTCCACGCCCTCCGTATCCAGCTCCCCCAGCTTGTCTATATAGGACAGCAGCCTGCCCATATCTTCCCTTGCCTGCTCTTTCTCCTCCTCCGAAAGCTCCAGTTTGGTCAAAATTCCCACATACTCTATCATCTCATCGCTGATACCGTTTTGCACTTTTCTGACGCCCTCCTATAGAGAAAAACATATCGTTCCTCTTGTCTTTCTGACTCCGCTCTCCCAGAGCCTTTCCCCACATCCCTTAGAGAATGTATTTCCCGATAAACGGCAGCCTTCTAAGAAACACTGCCACTATCAGACAGATCAAAAAACACAGCGCCGCGCAAAGAGGAATTCCCGCCGCATTGGGAATCATCATGCTGTGAATTCCCTTCTTCTCCAGTATCTCCATCACGCCTATATGCATCATATAGACTCCCATGGTTCCCAACGAAATTTCCTTGATAAACCCCTCTGCTCTGGCCGAATACCGCACTTTGCTCATGACTTCCGTGAAAAAGACAAAGACTGCGCACACGATGCAGAAGGTAAACAGCCCGAAGCTGTCATAGATCCCTCCCAGAGGCGCCTGAGCCCGAACCGACAGTCCGTACCCCAACGCCACATTCAGAATTGCCGAGGGAAGTACGCCGATGTAGAGTATTTTTCGATATTTGGGCGTAATCCCTATATGGGCGATATAATAACCCAAAATAAAATACCCCACATATCCGCATGCAAGCTCTATCTGCGTCATGTTCAGCACATACGCCAGCATGTTGGACGACCAGATTTCACCCACAGTCTGAACCAGAATCTTCAATATAAAAAAGAGGAGAAGAAAATACTGCAGATTTTTTTTCTGTGCGTTATGCACCCAGACCCGCAAAATGGGCAGAAGCACATATATCCCAATCAGCATGGGCAAAAACCATAGATGATATCTTCCGTACAGCATCTCTCTGAAAATATCTCCCCAGCTCATATGGGAGAAACCGTAAAACCAACAGTCCAGCAGACCGTACATACAAGACCAAAAGGCATACGCCACGGCCAGCCTGAGAACATTGTGAGCATAGAGCTTTCTTATGTCCAGCTTATACTGCTCGGATAAAAGCATAGCGCCGCTGATCATGACAAAGATAGGAACGCCAAAGCGGGACAGCGCGTTATAACCGTCCGCAATCCTCCACTCCAAAGAAGCGATATCCAGCGAATTCCAAAACTGGGCGGCGCTGTGGAGCATCACCACGCTGAATGCCGCAGCAATACGGAGCAAGTCATAATGCACCATCCTTTTCCTTTCCGTCCGATCTTCCACGCCCTTTCTCCTCCCCCTATCTTCGGCATCCCAAGCCTATAAGCAATCTATCATGCCCATGCTCTCTGATCTTTTTGCCCATGCTCCGAAAGTCCCATTCCCACAGCCGGAAGCCCCAGAGCCTCTCACCGCGGCTTAAATCCCCAGCTTCTTCATCCTATCCACGGCTTCCACCGTATTTTCGTAGCTTCCGAATGCCGTCAGCCTGAAATATCCCTCGCCGCTGGGGCCGAAACCGGATCCCGGCGTCCCCACCACGTTTGCATTTTCCAAAAGGCAGTCAAAAAAGTCCCAGCTGCTCATCCCTCTAGGCGTTTTCAGCCATACATAAGGCGAATGCACGCCCCCGAACACGGTATAACCCGCTTCCCCAAGGCCTTGGAGAATATAAGCCGCATTCTTCTTATAAAAATCTATCTGTTCCTTCAGCTGTGCTCTGCCGGCCTGAGAATACACCGCCTCGCCGGCACGCTGTACAATATAGGGCGCACCATTGTACTTGGTGCCGTGCCTTCTGGCCCATAGGGAGTGGAGCGCCGTTCCGTTGCACTTCAGCTCCTTGGGAACCACAGTGAAGCCCAGCCGCAGGCCCGTGAAGCCGGCATTCTTGGAAAAAGATCTCAGTTCAATGGCGCATGTCCTAGCTCCCGGACATTCATAGATGCTGTGAGGCACATCGCCCTCCGAGATATAGGCCTCATATGCGGCATCGTAGAGAATCACCGCTCCCGTCCGGTTGGCAAAGTCCACCCATTCCTGAAGCTGTTCTCTGGTGATGGCAGCTCCGGTAGGATTGTTGGGAAAACAAAGATAGATCAGATCCGGAGTCTTCCGGGGCAGCTCCGGCACAAAATCATTGTACTCCGTGCAGGGCATATACAATATGTTACTCCAGATTCCCTTTTCTGCGTCATAAACGCCGGCCCTTCCCGCCATGACATTGGAGTCCACATACACGGGATACACCGGATCGCATACTGCAATCTTGTTGTCCGCGCTGAATATCTCCTGAATATTCCCTGAATCACATTTCGCGCCGTCGGAAATAAAGATTTCATCGGCATCGATCTGGCAGTGAAAGGGTTCATAATCCCCCTCCACAATGGCTTCACGCAGAAACTCATATCCCAGATCCGGCGCATATCCCCTGAAGGTCTCTGCCCGCCCCATTTCCTCCACTCCACGGTGCAGGGCTTCTATGATGGCCGGGGCCAGCGGCTGGGTCACGTCTCCGATGCCCAGACGGATAATCCTTTTGTCCGGGTGGACGGCGCTGTAGGCACTGACCTTCTTTCCGATGGCAGAGAACAGATAATTTCCCGGCAGCTGCAGATAATGATCATTCACCCTTGCCATTTTCATACCTCCCCTTCAAACACTGTGACAGCAGGCCCTGTCATATAGACCAGATTCTTTTCTCTGTCCCACTCTATAAACAGCTCTCCTCCCAGAAGTCTGACCGTCACCGCATTCTCCGTAAGGCCGTTCAGCACGCATGCCACTGCAACGGCACAGCAGCCCGTTCCGCAGGCAAGCGTCTCTCCCGTCCCCCTCTCCCATACGCGCATGAAACAAGTTCTTCTGTCCAGCACCTCCACAAACTCTACATTGGTTCGTCTGGGAAACCTTTCATGATGTTCAAAGGCAGGCCCTATCTGAGCCAGTTCCATGTCCCCAACATTCTCTCTGAAAATCACCGCATGAGGATTCCCCATAGACACGCAGGTCATATGGTACTGGTTCCCCTCCACTGTGATAGGCTCGTCCACTGCTGTGGCACCCTGCGCCCGAACAGGAATCAGATCAGGCTCCAGAATAGGACTCCCCATATTGACCCGCACTTTGGTTACCTGTCCCCTATCCCCGGACTTTTGAGGATCCTTCTCCACCGTCAGCTCCAGATAATTCATCCTGCCTGCACTGACAATGGATATTCTGTCCGCATCCGTCAGTCCTTTATCATATGCGAACTTCGCCACACAGCGTATGCCATTGCCGCACATTTCCGATCTGCTCCCGTCGGCATTGTACATCTCCATCTCAAAGTCCGCCTCTTTTGAAGGATTGACAAATATCACCCCGTCTCCTCCGATGCCGAAATGCCGGTCACTGAGCCGTCTGACCAGCCCGGGCTTCTCTTCCGCAGGAATCTGTTCCTCAAAACCATTGATATACACATAATCGTTTCCGCAGCCCTGCATCTTGGTAAACCGCATGTTCATACCTCCCGAAATTATTCATACCACCTACAACGATGAAAAACAACCCATGTCATTCAAAAAAGAGAATATTCCCCATCCCCCGCACATATTTATTATTAAGATAAAATGTCAAGACAAGAGCTTAAGGGGAATATGGATGAGTGCTAAAACAAAAATTGTCGTACTTCACATGAAGGAGCTGATTTATACCGGAATCTTCGCCGTTCTCGGAATCTTGTTCCTTGTTCTGCTGATCATGATGTTTCTGCCGGGCAAGGACAAAGAAAACGTGCCTGATCCGGCGCCGCAGCAGGATATGGCGGAAACAGCCTCCCTCTACATACCCGGCATCTATACCACAGAGCTGGTACTGGGCAGCCAATCCATCGATGTGGAAGTGATCGTAGATAAGTCTTCCATCACCTCCATACGCATGGTGAATCTAAACGATGCCGTCACCACTATGTATCCGCTGCTTCAGCCTACCTTCGACTCTATCTGCAAGCAGGTCTATGCACAGCAGTCTCTGGAGAACATCACGTACACCGCAGACAGCAAATATACCTCTCTGGTACTGCTGGAAGCCATCCAGAACTCTCTGGACAAGGCAAAGAGCAAATAGGCCTGAATATGCCGGTTCATGAAAAGAATTTTCCACATACATAGGACTACCCCATGGCAACGGTATCTTTTGCGATCCTGAGGGGCAGTCCTCTTTTCACTGCCAAAGCCTTTATTTTTACAATTTCTCCACCTCTGCCATCCAGAGACTGGCACTGGCGTCGGAAGGCATGCGCAGATCTCCTCTGGGAGACAATGCAACGCTGCCTACCTTGGGTCCGTCGGGCAGGCAGGACCGTTTGAACTGCTGCTGAAAAAACCTTTTATAAAATGTCTTCAGCCATTTCAAAATAACCCTTTCGTCATATTGACCCAAAAAGGCCAGCTTTGCCACCCGAAACACCTTTGCGGGAGGAAATCCGCAGCGCAGCATGTAATAGAGAAAGAAATCATGCAGCTCATAAGGCCCCACCAAGTCCTCAGTCCTCTGAGAGATAACTCCGTCCGTAGGCGGCAGCAGCTCCGGGCTTACCGGGGTATCCAGCACATCCGTAAGCACATCCGTGAGCTTTCTATTTCCGCAGGTATCCGCATAATATTTTACCAAATGCCGCACCAGCGTCTTTGGAACCCCTGCATTCACGCCGTACATGGACATATGATCGCCATTATAGGTGGCCCAGCCCAATGCCAGCTCAGACATATCTCCCGTCCCGATGACCAATCCTCCCTGCTGATTGGCAATATCCATCAGCACCTGAGTCCGCTCTCTGGCCTGACCATTCTCGTAGGTCACATCATGGCAGGAGATATCTTGTCCGATATCCCGAAAATGAATCTGCACCGCTTCTTTGATATCTATCTCCCGAAGCAGAACCCCCAGAGTCCGGGCAAGACTGCAGGCATTGTCATAAGTTCTGTCTGTGGTGCCGAAACAAGGCATGGTCACTGCCACGATTCTCTTTCTGTCCATACCCAGCATATCAAATGTGCGGACTGTCACCAGAAGCGCGAGCGTGGAATCCAGTCCCCCGGAAATACCCAACACAGCCGTGGGCAGTCCGGTGTGTTCAAAGCGTTTTTTTAGGCCGTAGGACTGAATGGACAAAATCTCTTCACAGCGCTTGTTTCTGACGGCCTCATCCTCCGGCACAAAAGGCAGGGCTTTGAAGCTGCGCTCCAGCCTCGTATCTGTCACCTGCAGATAAAACGGCACACGCGCATAGGTTTCCTGAGACTCACTTCCGAAAGTGCCCATGCGTCTCCTCTCGGAAAGAATGCGGTGAACGTCCAAGTCCCCATAGACAGTCTCACATTGAAAACGCTTGGCCTCAGCCAGCACCACGCCGTTCTCCGCAACCAGATTGTGGCCCCCGAACACAAGGTCCTGCGTGGACTCTCCTTCCCCCGCCGAGGCGTAGATATAGCCGCATATCAACCGGGCGCTGGCGGACTTCACAAGAAGCTCCCTATACTCATCCTTTCCTATGGTCTCATTGGATGCGGAAAGATTTACCATGACCGTGGCTCCCATCTGGGCATGTCCGGTTCCCGGCGGACTGGCCACCCATAGATCCTCGCAGATCTCGCATCCCACCGTAAGACCATGCATACTCTCGCACACAAACAGAATATTGGTGCCGAAGGGAACCGATTTCCCTCCTATCTCAAAGGAGACCGGCTCTCTATTGCCTTCCGTGAAATGCCGCCCCTCATAAAATTCCGCATAGGAGGGGATATTGGCCTTGGGAACCAGCCCCAGAACCTCTCCCTGCCACAGCAAGGCCGCAACATTATACAGACAGCCGTCCCGCTCTATAGGAAGTCCTACCGCCACCAGCGCATCCTTGCCACGGGTAGCAGTCTGGATTTCGGATAATCCCGCAAGAGCCCCTTCCAGAAGAAGCTGCTGCAAAAATAGGTCGCCGCAGGTATAGCCCGTAATGCACAGCTCCGGAAATACAATGATTTTAGCTCCCTTTGCATATGCTTCTTCCAGCCTCTCACAGATCACTCCGGCATTATATACCGGATCTGCCACTCTGATTTTGGGAGTCACTGCCGCCACTTTGATAAATCCCTGCTTCATGCATGTTCCTTTTCTGTGCCGCCTTCGGTATGGGCACACTTCACTTTTTGACTTATCCTATATACTCTTCAACCTTTGGACCATGCCGGACGCGTCCAATGTCCGCAGAATTCAGTCCTTCCGGCTCATTTCGTACAGTCTCTTCAATTCCTCCACGCTGAACTGATACCGGGTATTGCAGAAATGACAACTGACCTCTATCTCCTGCTCTGCTTCGATCATATCGGAAATCTCCTTCCTTCCCAGACTGATCAGCACCCTTTCGATCTTTTTCTTGCTGCAGTCACATGCAAAAGCCGCGGACATGGTGCTCACTACCTGACAGTCCAGCCCTTCCAGCAGCGTCTCCAACATCTGTTCGGGAGTTTTCCCTTCATCTAACAGAGATGTTACGGCGCTGATTCCGCTCAGGTTTTGCTCCAGCCTGCTGACCGTAGCATCTTCCGCAAAGGGCATCAGTTGGAGGATAAAACCTCCCGCTTGTCGCACCATATTGTTCCGCTCCATAAGCACACCCAGCCCTACAGAGGAAGGCACCTGCTCCGACGTGGCAAAATAATAGGTCAGATCCTCAGCGATCTCGCCGGTCTGAAGCATAGTCTGCCCTACATAGGGCTCTTTTAAACCCATATCCCTGATCACGCTCAGGCTTCCCTGCCCTACCGCGCCCGCCACATCCAGCTTCCCTGCGGCATTTGCAGGCAGAATCACATCCGGAACCGTCACATACCCCTTTACGTTGCCTTTGGAGTCCGCGGTTACCACCACGTTCTTAAGCGGCCCGTCCCCCTTGATCTGAAGGGTCAGCAGATCCTCCTCCCCCTTCATCATGCATCCCATCATGGCACCGGCGCTCAACAGCCTTCCCAGCGCCGCCGTGGCCACCGGGCTGGTATCGTGGGCTTGTCTGGCAGCCTCCACCAGATTCCTTGTGGTGCAGGCTAATGCCCGGATCTGCGCCTGCGCTCCCGTGGCGCGTACAATATAATCCCTCATATAGCCCCGTCTCCTTCCGCCGTCTTGCCATGCTCTCCTGCTACGATACAGATCCGCCCGCTCTCCTGCGTGACGTCTCCGCCCTCCTCCGCATCCATGATCTCTATCACTTTCATGCCTGCCTGCTCCACCAGCCTCCTCATCTGATCCGCGGTATAGCCCCGCTGAAAATGAGTCTCCTCAAACCTCCGGAAAGACTCCCCCTCCTCCCTGACAAACACGGTCAGATCGCATTCGTTCATCTCTTCCTCGGCATCGTACACATTCTCCCAGATAAAACTGCAGTCTTCACGGTTCTCCGCAATGGTAGTATCCCCTATAAGCTCCCGGTATTTATAATCCGTATTGAAATCAAAAATGAATATCCCTCCGGGAAACAGATAATTGTTCACCAGCCGAAAAACGCCCAGCAGCTCCTGCTCCTCCAAAATATAGTTCAGGGAATCACAGACGCAGAACACTGTCCCCACCGTGCCGTACAGCTCCAGTTCCCGCATATCCTGCTGCAGATAGAGGATTTCCGAACCGCTTTCGTCTTTTTTTTCCATGGCGATGTTCAGCATTGCCTCCGAAGCGTCCACGCCCATCACATCATATCCCCTGCCGTACATGAGCTCCGCCAGCGTTCCCGTTCCGCAGCCCAGATCCAGCAATAGATTTCTTTCGGAATCCAAAGGCCCCTCCACCTCCCGTTCGGGCCTCGATATGCCATACTTCCGAATCAGCCCGTCCAGACGCTCTGCCCACCGGGAATAGGGCACATTATCCATAAACTCGTCATAGACCTCTGCAAACCCCTGATACGCCTCCATGTCCGCTCCCTTCTCTCCGGCTCTTCCCTTCTGCCGTTTTTCTCTTATGCCTGCTCTTTCCTCATGCTGATTTTTTACGTTATTTCACTTCTTCTCTTATACGGCTTTTCCTGATACCGCTTCTCCTACTCGCCAAGCTTCATTGCGATGATGCCGCCTGCAAAGAATGCCACCGCTCCCGTAACCAGACTTATAACCGTAGGTGCCGGATAAGTTCCCATCAGCAGAATGGCTATAGGCGAGGACACAATGAGGCCGATGATTCCCCAATAGGCATAGAGGGGAAATTTTTCAAAGATGATCTCCACCAGCTTGGCGATGCCGAAAATCCCTGCCACCACACCCAGACCAAAGGGTATGAGAATGCCGCAGCCCGCCAGTATGGCATTCATATCCATTGCCGCAAGCGCCTTGAAAAAGTCTTTCACAGCGTTCAGCACAGGATAATAGAATCCCATCAGCATCAGAACCATGGAGCCGCTGACCCCCGGAATCACCATGGTGGCCGACGCAATGATACCCACGCCGAAGAGAATCAGCACATTGCCGAAGCTGAAGCTTATGTCCGCCGCGGCCCCTTCTGTCTCTCCCATGACTGCCAGCCCCACCACCATGACAAAAAAGAAAAGACAGGCGATCATATGGCCGACTTTTATGCCCTTTCCCTTCACCTTCTTCCCAATGGCAGGAAGGCCTCCCAGAATCAGTCCGATAAACAGAAGATTCGTCTGGATGGGAAAATTGTCGAACAGATAGGTGAGTCCAAAGGAGCTGGCTCCAATAGCCGCCACCATGCCCACAGCGATGGGCAGCAAAAACAATAAGCTTTTTTTGAACTCGCTGAATAGGTGGGTGATACAATGGATCAGCTTGTCATAGATCCCCATGGACACCATCATGGTGCCTCCGCTGACCCCCGGAACAATATTTGCGATACCGATTACTACGCCCTTTAGAAAACTTTTGATCATTGCCATATGACTTCTCCATTCATCTTTTATTGATATCACCGTCACGTGATGACAGCTCTTCCTTGTATATTTCTACCTGCTCCTTACAGCCCATCTTCTCATAGCACCGAATCAAACCCTCCAGCCCTTCCCTTCCTCCTGCCTGAATACTCAGGATGGGACGAGTCTCGTAGACTGCATTGTAATACCATACGGCAGCCTCTTCCCAGTCTCCCTCTTCTTCGTAAAAATGCCCCATCTCGCAGCAGATCTCCGAGCAGGCCTCCTCTGCGATAACCTTTGAGGTATGCTTGAAAAATGCGACCGTATCTCCAGCCAGTCTGGCGGCTCTGGCCACAACACAACAAGCCTGCGCCAGCTCCTCCCCGTCTCTATAGGCATCTCCTGCGGAAGCGGTAAAGAATTCCCGTGCCTGCCGAAAATCCTCCTCGTCTCCCACCAGCATGAGCTCTCTGGCATAGAGCTCATGAAGCCTCTTTGACAGCCGTAGCCCCTGCCTGCAATGCTTGTAGAAGCATGCCAGATCCCTTTTTCCGTGGCTTTCCTGAGGCATATGCTCAATTACGATGTCGCTGTCGTAGATCACCGGCATCAGCCGCACCGTCTCATGAACCGGATCCTCCCATACAAAGTCCCGCTTTCGCTTAAAAAGCTTGGGGCGGTACTCCTCATCGAAATTGTACACCGTGCCGAACCGCAGCTGGTTGGAATATTTCATCTGCACAATTTCAATCTCCGGCAAAAGGGTTTCCTTCAGCAGGCGGAACCTCTCCCGATTCTCCTCCGACAGCACCTCATCGGCATCCGCAGAATATATATATTCCATGGTAGCCATGGAAAAGACATAATTTCTCGCTGCACTGAAGTCCTCCGTCCACCGGAAATCAAGGACATGCTCTGTATAGCGCGCTGCGATTTCCTTTGTCCTGTCCCACGATCCCGTATCGACAATGATTATCTCGTCAACCAGATCCGCTATACTGTCCAGACATCTCTCCAGCACCTTCTCTTCGTTTTTCACGATCATGCACAATGAAACTGTAATCATTCGTCCCCCAGCGGCATCGCCGCAAAATTCATACCAAACATACTCAGACAGTGCAAATATCCAAGCAGAACAATCCCTTAGGCAGTACAATCATACCAAAAAGCCATTGGCGACACAACCATTATCAGCAAATTTTAAGAAAAATAGTTTGAAAAAATTACCGTTTCCCCCAGAGCAGCGCTGCCCAGAAGGCTGCGACGATATAGGGTACAAACGGTACTTTCCGCTTAAGATTTCCCCGCTTGTCAATGTTTCGCCCAAGAGCCTGCACGGGAAGCAGAAGGCCATATGCCAGCAGCATATGCATCACCATTCCCCAGCCGTCCATTCCTCTGGCCACCCCCGCCGCCCCACAGACACAGAAGGCATAAGAATCCGCCCTGCCATACATTCTGCCAAAAACCGTAAGCTGCAGAATCACAAAGAACAGCAGAAAGCACAGCCCCTCCCGAAACAGATCCTCTCTCAGTCCATAGAGCCTGCACAGACGCCAGCGCTGCCCCAGAAGAACCAGCGCCGCGCACAAGGCAGGCCACCAGATAAAATTATAGACCTGACACAGCAGCAGATCCGTCACGGAGGCCAAAAGCAGTGAGCCGCCTATGACAGAAAGGAAAAAACGGCTATGCCACGGCTCCCCTTTTGTCAACAGCATCACTGTGATTCCCTCCGCCACCGAGGCCGCCAGTACACATATGTAGCCGCCAATGTTCATGGGAAGCGGCGCGTCCCATCTTTTGATGATCAGCGTTCCGACCCCTGCTATACCCAAGATCACCCCTATCATCTCAGCCTCGTCCTCAGCTCGTCCAGCACGCTGCCATTGACCTCCAGAGTACTTATGGCAGGATGTGTCTCCAGCTTCTTGTCTCCCTTGTATGCCCTCACCGTGATTTCAAAAATGCCCTCGGGGGCTTCCAAAGGTATCATAAATTGTATTTCCTCCGCCTTCCAATGCTGAGGAGACGTCTGGTACAGAAATGTCCGATTATATCCGGATAAAAATTCCGGAAACTCAACCTCCACTTTTTCGGCATAGCCCCATGCCTCAAGGGTTAGAATTCCGCTCTCGCCCCGCTTGAAAAGCGGTTCATGGGGAGACAAAATTCTATACACATCCGCCCCCAGCGCAAACTCCGTGATCTCTCCTCTGGTCACCGTTGTATTTCCCACATTGTCCTCGGCATACGCCTCCACTGTGAAAATACCGCTGAATATGGGCTTATCATCCGTAAGACAGATTTCTATGTTTCCTTCCTCGTCAGGAAAAATCCTTTCCTCCAGCAAATTGTCCTTATTCTTGATTTCCAGATAAAATTCCTTGACGCCGGAAAGCTCATCCATGGCGGACACCTCCAGCATGATGCTGTCATGCCTTCTGTCTATCAACTCCCAATCAGCCATTTTCTCCAGTCCCGTTATCATAGGACCTTCCCCGTCTCCGATCAGCGTCACGGAATGACTCATATCATGGCTCCAATCGGAGAATAAAACATCCTCTCCGTAGGCGGCACCTGCCACGGGAACCACCACCATGGTTTCGCCGCTTAGCGATGAGGGCATGATAAATCCCCTCCAGCAATCCACACTTTCTCCCTTCCGGCTTCTGAACGCCCCCATATAAGAAGCCTCCTCCAAAATTGCCGCGCCCTCCCTCCATAGGCTCAGCGAGGCAGCATCCAAATGCTCTTCCCCCGCCAGACTTCCGGAATGGGGCAGCAGCGTGCCATGCCTCTGGGTTCGCTCCTTTGTCCTCAGATCAAAAATCTGGTGGCTGATCTGATAGTCCGCTCTGGCCGGCCCCTGCATGCGGGAGCGGAAAGAGAGCCGAAAGGGAGTGCTTCCGTCTGCCTTCACATAATAAGCTTCCTGCCCTTGAACCGGATACACACTTCCATACTCTTTTCCGTCAATCACGCCGTCCACCTCTATCCTCTCGGTGGAAATCCCCCATGCTATCTCTATGCTGTCCGGATCCAGTTTCACATGAACGGTATCCGAGATATTTCCTGCCCCGTCCACCGCAGCAATGTGCAGATACTGCACTTTCTCACCGATCTCCACCTTCACCCGCCTATCCTTGGCCGAAACCCGCTGCCATGGATCCCGTGAGACATCCGGCAAAAGCTTTGTATCTCCATATAAGTCTACCAGATACAGATACTCCCTTACCCCGGTCTTCACTACACATTCGGCTATATTGGAATCTTGAAGCTTCTTACCCGTCAAAACGGAATAAGACTCCGCCCGAAACAAATACTTGGTTCCCCGATCCTCTGCCGCAGCAAACTCTATGAGGGCCATATGATCTCCCGAAGGACTCATGACAACGGTGTCCGTATCCACGGTATAGGGCGCTGCCTTATCCTTGGCATCTAAGACATCCATACCTCCTGCTTGTGTCAGACCGATTTTGTCTGCCTTAAGCCATGCGTTCCCATTCCCCCTTTTCACCCCTCCCGATGTCTGCCAAAAAAGGGCATATTTCTTATTCACATAGCTGTATCCTCCCTCTGCAGGGATATCGATGTCCTTGGCCTTACAGTCCAACAATAGGCCGCCGCACAGCCGAAGCCTGTCAAATCGCACCGTACACCACTTCACCGGCTTCTTGATTCTATTTCCCTCATGATATTGGAGAGAATCCATCATTCCCTCCGCATAGACACGGATTCCGGTGGTTCCCTGCGGAATAGGCACTTTATATAGGAAATGAGCCCCTGATGTGCCATACCATTTTGACCTCTCACAAAACACCAAGGGCCTATCCCCATACCCCGACCGGGACAATATCCCTGAACGCCATACGTTGTTCGGAGGATAATATTCCCCGGCATAGTTCCCGGCAAATATGGGATTTCTATAATCTGAGTTCAAATACACCTTTGCCGCTCTTGCAGTCCCATTCCCATAAAATATTGGATAGGAGACCTCATACTCTTCCAGAATATCGTACTCGCCGTTATTGGGATTGCTCTGGCTCCAATTCGTGTGCGTGTAAATATTTGCTATAGGGGGCCATCCGGCGTATACCCCGCCTCCTGCAGGCACCACCACACCGGCCTCGAAGGCATTCCATTCCTGCCGGAGCTTAGCTATGGTAGAAGTAAACAGAGGCGTACCGTTTTGGTTTGTTACTTGTATGTAGGTTTTTCCGTCGATAAAATTAATTCCCTCCCCATATATCCATGTCCCCAGCTCCAAAACGGTATTTTCCTTTACCGGAACCAAAGTCCCGGAACCTCCCACCTGAGAAGAGAAATAGAAGTCGCTTCTGATATAGCTGCCATCCGTCCAGTCCCACTCATCATCCCACCACTCTCCTTCTACGGGGGATGCGACATAACCGGCTGCCACCGCATCATAGGAGCCGTCCCGATAGCATCCGCTCTCCCGGGAGTGGACATGGGGGATTCTGACCCCTGCCTTTCCTCCCACGCTGCCGCCACCTCCCCCTGCCATCCCTTCCCGTCCGCTGTCTATTCCGTCGGCGGCGTGGCTGATTTCCTTTCCTCCCTGCAGTCCGCTGCCAGACGAGGTGGCGCCTCCTCCACCCCCTGCCACCAGCAGAATCCCCTTTTTGTCCGAGCTGATAACGGTACACCCGCCACCGCTGCCGAAATCCGTGGCTCTGCCGCCTCCGCCGAATCCGTTCTGTCCGCCTACCGTAACAAAGAGCTTCTCACCCTTCTCCAGATAGAATGCAGCTTCCGTTCTCCCTCCTAAGCCTCCGGTATATGCACCCCAATTTCCTCCCTGCGCCCCCTGAGCAGCCAGAGAATAGAATCCTGACATGGGAATCACGGAACTTGCGGACTGCCCCTCATACTCCCAGACAAGCCCCTTAAAGATTTCCGTCTCTTTATCCGACCCGAAAAAAATCTGCCTAAACTCCTTCTGACCCTCCTCCTTTTGGTAGATTCCGTAGGCTTTTGCCTCGCCGTCTGACTGCTCCCAGTCAAGCCTTACCGCTCCCTTCCCATCATTTGCAAAATCATCGTAGACAGCCGTAAGAACCAGCTCCATCTTGGAAAGTGCCTGAGCCATGATCCCTGACAGCTCATTGCCTAAGGCCTTCGCCTGCCCCATTCCCGTCTCCCCAAACGTTCCGGCCTGACACAAAGACCCTGACACGGCCATTACGGCTGCCGCCGCCATTATAGTGAACTTCCATTTCCTCAAATTCAGCCCTCCTCATCCACATACCAACCCTTGCCCCCTTACGGAACCTCCTTTGAAGCCAGAGGCTCAAACCCTGTCTGCTGTCTATTCTTTTCCTCCCCGCAGCGGCTGCACTGATCGCATCTATAGAAGATCACCACATTATATTCAAGCTCTACGCAGGAACCGCTGTAGGGCTGATAGTCATGGGAAAACCGTGCCCGCTCTCCATAATCCACTGTATTGCTCTTTTTTGCCCCGCATTCTCTGCACACATGGGAAACCACCTTGGGATCCATACAGTTCCCCTCTGTCAGCACCAGATCCTCCCAGACATGGTCATGAAAAGCAACATCTTGTATGTCTCCAAAAAAACCAAAAAGGATCAACGTCTCCTGAGCCCTATTCAGCTCCGTCCGAATCCTCTCCTTCCCACAGCCTCCCATCCCCAATATCATAACAAGAGCCATACAGCACAAACCCACCTTCATGTCAAACCCCTCCCTTTTCAAAGCTATACTCCCAGAATCTCCAAACCTTATTTTGTGCGGCTTCTAAGACCCCATTATTATAAATTCCTAAAAATCCAACAAGCGAATACCCTCAAGTCACCTTTGCCGGAAGTTTTTCAACGGCACGCCCCATAGGGGTAAAAGTCAAAAACAGAATACAGTACAGAGACTTCTGCGGAACGCTGCAACAAGCGTGAGAATGAAAAATATAAATCAAAATACAATATGTGAATGTAGTTTATCAGATATGATTTCCAAATCAGATATGCTGTGCCAATGACACATCTCTATAAGACATGTTCATTTAAGTTCTGCTGACAGCTCCCTAGTCCTAGAAATGGAGGAATGTCTTCTCTACCACGGACTTCAGGATAGACTCTTATTTTCTCTCATCCAGATATAGCTGCACACGCTTATTGATCACAGCAACTACATCTTGTTCATTCTTATACCCGTCAAAATACGCCTTTGCCTCTTCGAGTATAATGTCGAGGATGGGCACAGTCCTAATAGGCAGAGGCCTTGCTGCCTCTATCTTTTCCTTGAACTCGACCTGCATTTCATCCGTGATGGCTCTGCCGTTATACATCGGCACGCTGACCCCGTTCTCCTGCCCGACTACCGCGTATTTATCAATGCATTTCTGCATCCATGCGTCAAAGGCCTCCTTATGCAAAGGCATACTCAAAGAAGTACTGTCTTCAAGTTGCGCTTCCTCGCTGATCAAAAAGCAGATAAATTCCCATGCCGCCTCCTTGTGGAGGGAATTTGCATTGATTGATAAGGCGTATACCCACTCAGAAACAGGATAACAGCCATCGTCACCATACCGTTTTGCAGCCTCCAGCAACTTGCCAAACAGCGGCGAATCGAAATCACAGCTGCCGTTTTCCCAGTCTATCATTCCCCAGAGGCTTTCCGTCCCCTGAAGAAACGATTCCAGCACCTCCGCAGAATTATATCCCTTGCGATAAATCCCCTTCTCGTTTCGAGCCAGCAGAATATCCGCCAATGCTTCTATATTCGGCACCTCCCGGCTCCCCAACACATCCTCTGATATCTCGGTGTCCCATACGACTATACCGGGATTCACACCGTAGATATGTTCTCCCTGCCGCAGGGAGGCAAATGTCAAGGGAAAATAATCCTCCTCCCGGATGCCGGATGCCTCCATATAAGGATTCAATTCCTCCAGAGTGCCTTTTTCCAGCATCCCCTCTATATAATCCTTCATGAGGATACTGTTTACGATGTCGGGCCCCCCGCCTGCGCTCATCTGGATGCTGTCAGTCTGGCAAAATCTTCTTCATCGTTGCCGCTTCCGCAGTCTTCAACTATAACATGACATGTACTGTTCTCCATGTTGAACTGGGCGACTTTGTTTCCGAACCATGTATCGCTGCTCAGAAAGCGTCCCCTGATAATAATAGGAATCTTTTCCACCTTCTCCATCTTCAGCTTCTCCAAAAGTCCCCCTGCCCCCTTGGATTCGCTCCAGAGGAGCTCAATCGTGCCATCCTCCGCCACCTGAAAATCCTGCAGTTCCAAATCTTCATGCCATCCATAGGAAATTCCGCTAAAAAACAAGATGGGGGATAAGCTTCCCTCAACCATATCCACTTTGGAAATCCTGCGGTCGGTGCTAACAGAATAGCCCGCCACTGCCGGGAAACTTCCCGTTTTTCCAAGGCATATTCACCCCGAAAAATCATATAGTAACCATGTTTAAGAACCGCGATCCTGCTGAATTTGTCCCTGACACTTTGCCGGCTTTTGTCTATTCCCAGATCTTCACCACCCGCAGGCCGCCTTTGGCCAGCTCCTGATAGAACGCCCCCACATCCTTCTTATCCAAATACACATTGATCCGCTGTGCAGTCATGGTTCTGTCTCCGTTGGGAATATTTCCTCCCGCTGCGTCGAACACCTGCTGTACGTACACCTCCTCCCACGCCAGTACGGCATCTCCGTCCTGAACGGAATATATATGCACCCGATCTCCCGCCCGCAGGGTTCCCCCTACCACCTGATACATATCCTCCGCCCTGAAGCCGGCTACCACCGGTTCCTCCATATCCTTCAGAACATCCTCCAGCCGCCGGAACATCCCCTGCGTCAGCAGCACGCCCTCTTCCACATCGAACACCGCCGCCAGCCCCTGTACCTGCTCCGGCCTCTTCAGCGCCGTGAGGGGAATGCACCTCACATCCAGCTCCTGCTCCGTAAAATACAGAGCAAAATTCTCCTCCGTTATCATCTGCCCCTTTGGTATGGGTGCTCCGGCCACATAGACGATTTCCTTCTCATACTGCTCCAGAACACTCTTCTCCACCTGCAGCAGTATCACAAACATAGCTACTGCCGCCGCCAGAGCCGTTATGCTCACTCCCGCTTTGATTCTTGCCGCGGATCTCTTTTTGCCCTCCACATCTCTTTTTCCTCTCATCCCTCACAATCCTTTCCGCCTATGGGCCCCTGCCCTTAGGCAAAAACCACTACCTAACTACATCCGCCAGATTACCCTTATATGCCTCCACGTCTGTTCCCAGAAACCCTCTCACCCGGAAACGGATCTCGCTGTACACCGATGTAGCCACCACCTCTTTTCCGTTGGGCGCCACCACATTTCCCAAGGATTCCTGCCAATTTGTTGCCACCCCGTTTTTATCATAGCTATAGATCATCACCTTCCCCTCCGCCACATTATAGACCGTATAATTTTCGATCCGAACCGGGCCTTGCACAATACTGCCCTCCCTCCCTCTCCAGCCATAATCCAGATTCAGGTTCTCTCTCACTGCCCACCTATAGGTCTCATAAGCCTGATCCGGATCCGCTATCAGGATATTGTGGGAGATGCCGTACTCCTCCACATCTACCACGGCGGATGCCAGATTGGATGCCGCCAATGCATCCTCCAGATAAAGGGAAGTAGTCCTATAGATCTCCAGCTGTATAAGCCCACGCAGGAGCACTGCCAGAAACAGCAGAAAGAACAGCCCTATGCTCCACCCTGCCTGCCCCCCGGCAGCCCTTGGTCTAATGCTTTGCGGTGGATACCCTTTTCTCCGTAAATTCATATACATTCTCCAGTTTCCCCCTTATCTGCAGCGAGATAGGCTCCCCATAGTTCACCTGCCAGAGAGTGGTTCCCTCCAGCTGGATCTGTGTGGCCCCCGCCTCCTCCAGCTCCCTATAAAGGGCTTCTCTGTCCTCGTCCGCAAGCATCCCTCTCGTCTCCATCCGCAAAATGTATTTTCGGGCAATCTGGCTTATTTCCGTCTTTTTCTGAATCAGGCCGGCACTGCCGAGATATGCCACCATCACCGCCGTCATGGCCAACAGACAAAGCCCCGTGGACAAGAACTCCCCGATATTTCCCGCCGTCTTTTTCATGGCATCACTCCCGTCAGGATTCTCTGGGCCTCATCGGTCATTGAATCTACAATGGTCTCGATAAAGGTCTTCAAGCTGTCCTTCATAACCACACACAGAAGCAATGCGATGATGCAGAGGCCTACCGTCACTATAATGCCGTCGATGCCAGACTCCTTTTTCATTCCCGATGTCTTCACCTTGTACAGCATTCCCTTCACTGCATTTTCCCATCTGTTCAGCTCTTTTTTCAGTTTCATACTCACACCTCTCTATCTGCAATTTTTTCTCAAATTCCCGCTGCCGCCCCAAACATGTAGGTTACGCAGGTATATAGGGCGATGGCCAATACCACAGCCAATATCCCCAGCTGATAAAACGTGATGCTTCTATCCAGAGCGCTTTTCCTGCGCTTAAGCACCGTCTCTTCCATGTCCTTGATCTGCTCCCCGATGTCGCCCAGAAGCTCCACCGCCTGCCCGGACTCCAGCGCCTGCAGCAGAATAATGCAGAGAGAGTCCACATAGCGATTGTCGAACTTGCGCTGAAACCTATCCAGCGCATCATAGGCGTCCGCCTTGATCACCACATCCCCCGCCAGCTCCAGCAGAGCCTTTCTCAGACGCTTTTCCTGCACACTCCCGTAGCATTCCGCCAATGCGTCTATCACATAGACCCCTGCCAGAATCTGTATCTCAAGCCCGTGGAAGACCAGTTTCAGCTCCGGAAGCATCCTCTCGTTGTCCCTGCCGTTGAGATAAACCAAGAGTCCGGAGGGAAGAAAGTACAGAATCCCGCATGCAATGACCCCGTACTCCCAAGAAAGGGAACCTGCCGCCGCCATCCCCCCTGCAGCCAGAAGAAGCCTCACCGCAAGATACTTCGTCGGCGTCATGGCGCTGCCGTAATGAAAGGTTCCTCCGTTCTGCGTCAGCCATTTCTGTTTCTTCCGATACCAACCGGTCTGTCGCCCCCTTTCCCGCAGCAGTCCTGACAGCTCCTGATACGTGGACAGAACCTTCCAATCCGGCCTTCCCTCCTTGTAGAGCGCCCGCACCAATGCGAACATCAGTCCCCCTGCACAGACAGGCAGCAATCTCACCCCATAATCCACAATCATTCTCGTCTCCATACCTCTTCCGCCAAAGCCTCCTTCCCTCCGGGAGGATCATGTCATTTTCTGCAGCTGTCCGATATACAGCAGTATTATGATCCCGATGACCCCAAGCCCTATTCTCCCCGGCACCGTGCCCGTCAATATCTGCAGCCCGGACAGCTGCACCATCCGGCCTACCGCGGCCAGCACCACCATGGACAGCCCCAGCAGCAAAACCATGTTTACCAGAGCCTCCCGCAGCATCCCCTTTCTTTCCTGCGACAGCCGAAGGTACTCCCGCAGACTCCTCCTGCTGCCCGCCACCAGAGCCGTGAAATCCGCACAATACCGCAGGCTCACCTCCATATTCCGGGCAAGCTCCTTGAACTTTGGATGCTCTATCTTCTCCGCCATGGAACGCAGAGCCAGAGCCGTGTCCCCCGTGATCTGAGCCTCATAATAGCAGGAATCCAACGCGCTTTTTATAGGCTCTTCCATGTATCTGCTCACCTGATGAAATATGCCTGCTACATCTCCCGCCGTGATGCTGTAATTCCCAAGGAAGTCCAGAAGCTTCATCAAATGTTCATTGACAGCCCGCAGATTAGCAGTGCGCAGACACCGAAGAATCAGGAATTCCCCTGCCAAAAGCGCTCCATTGCCTATCACGGCGGCCCAAAGCCCCAAGGACATTGAAAGGAACAGAAATAGACAAGCCGCTGCCGCCAGACTTCCCAATATCCAAAGTTCCGAGGTCAGCCCGGGAAATCTCAGTCTCAGGCCGCTATAATCAAGCTCTCTTTCCAGACCATAGAGCAGTGTATGTTCCTGCTGCAGCACCAGCAAGTTCCTCCTGCTCTCCAATGCTCTCTGCCTTGCGGCTGCATCCATGTCCCACCGGGTCTTTCTCATCAGCTCCGCCATATGATCCACCAGTCTGATCTCTGAGAACAGAAACCAAAACCCCAAGAACAAAGTCAAAAATAACACTCCCTTCAAGCCTCATCCCTCCCATATATTTTCTGATACTTCAGGTCCCTGCGCTCCCCGCTCCAACCGCAGCATTCAAAGATTTCCCTGACATGATACCGCTCCATGAACACCAATGTCCGAAAGCAGTCCATCATCTTCATCAGCTCGTCTCTGGAGTAGCGGCTCCCGTACATGGCATAATCCACCAGCTTGTCCGGCGCCTTGTCCGCCGAGGGAGCATGAATGGTCGCCGCGCAAAGCTGCCCCGTATAGGCTGCGTTGAGAAGGTACAGCGCCTCCGCTCCCTTGACCTCTCCGATGATAAAGAAATCCACATCCATGGTCAGCCCGGCCAGACTGATCTCCTCCAGCCCATAGCTGACCTGCCGTTCTCCCGCTCCCACCAGAGAATGGAGGAACATCATGTCCGGGTGAAGTCTGGTGGTAAGCTCGTCGGCCTGCTGCGCCACCAGCACCGCCATATCATTAGGCAGAGTCTCCTTCAGGGCATTCAGCAGCGTGGTCTTGCCGGAGGAATTTCCTCCGCAGATCAGTGTGGAGCCCTCCCGAAAACGTTGAACCAAAAGCTCCGCCGTGTCCCTATCCAGCATCCCCTGCCCGATAAGCTCCTTCATCTGCGGAAATGTCTTTGGAACCTTTCTGATGCAGAGATACGGCTCGTTGTATGTGTTTACCAATGGCATGGAAAGCGTGAATCTCAGAATAAAATCCGGATGGCTCTCGTTGTCCGTGAACCTTTGAATGGCATTTAGATTAGAGATATTGACCTGATTTCTCGTGGCGATATAATCGATGAACTGCCGGTACTCCTCCGGCGAGGAAAAGGCAACGCCCGCTTCCATCCTGCGCCCTTTTCTCTTGACCCGTATATTGTTATGGGCCACTACCCTGATGTCCGATACAGACTTGTCATCTATCAGCACCGACAGCCGGGAATAACCGAAAATGTACCTCTCGAAGGCCTCCAGCAGTTTCCTTGCCTGCTCCGGCGGCAACACATAGTACATATCTATATGCCTCTTTGTCTCCTCCAGAAAACCTTCTTTCGTAAGCTGTCCTTTTTTCATCTGCATCAGAGACTGCTGCTTTCCGGTGGTATAGTCCTCCACCAGCTCCTGCAGCAGATCCTCCCTCACAGCACAGCCCTCTGTCTTGATGTCCGCACCTCCTTGCCTGCTTCTTTTAAGTTTTCCCAAATCCGAAAGGACTTGTCTCTTCCCATAGGCCCGGCATGGCAATGTGTATGGCCTTTGCCGAGCTTCGCCAAACAAGACATCCCTTTCACGGGGTCCCCCTTTTCTTTCAGATACTTTGCTTCCAACAGATCCTCTGCTCCCAGAAACGATTTGCTTCCAAGAAACACTCCGTCCCCAACAAATACTCTGTTTCCCAAAAAACACTTTGCTTCCAAGAGATACTGCAGCGATGATAAATGGCCTGACCCGGCCTCTTTGATAATACATTACCTAGAAAAAACATTACTCAGAAAAAGATTCTTAGCCGTCGACGTGTCACTAAGTACCTATAAAGGTACACCCTCTACCTCAAATTGTCAATACCCCAAAATAGGATTCGTGAATTTTACTTAAAATAATTTAATATTACTAAATTCTGCTGATATCTTCTCAATGACTTCTCAATACTTTCCTGATGTATTCCCGATCTTTTGCCATGCCCTCCTGATGCTTTCCTGCTACCCTCCTGATCCTTACTTGCCAATGCTATGATCTTTCAAAAATGCTTTCCCATGCCCTCCCGATACTTTGCCATGCCTTCCTGACGCTTTCCTGCTGTCTTCCTGATCCTTCCTTGCCAATGCTATGATCTTTCAAAAATGCTTTCCCATGCCCTCCCGATACTTTCCCATGCCCTCCTGATGCTTTCCTGCTACCCTCCCGATCCTTCCTTGCCAATGCTGTCTGATCTTTCCCCAACGCTTTCCCGCTGCCTCCTTTGTCCCTTTTCCCCTATTCCTTCTCCCTTCAAGCCCGGAAGCGAATCAACGCCTCCGGGCCGAAACCATCAGTTCATGATAGGCTTTACGGGTTTCCTCCAAGGTCAGCTCACGGTCAAAGATGACCGTTTCATCCATCTCATGCACCACACACTGAAAGAACCTTGCATCATACCACTCCGCCGGAACATCGGACTCCAGCGCCCTTAGAAGCTTTTCCGGATCGGGATGGAGGACGCAGCTCTCCGGCAGCGCCTTGTGGCCCTTTTCATATTCATAGTACCGCACCGCATTGAGATTCAGATTCTCCTTTGCAAAAGGCGTCTCCGATGAACCTGCCATTATGAACCCCCTCTGGATCATATCCAGATATCTGGACGCAATATCCCGCATGGAGGCCACAGAGTCTGCAGATCCCTGAGCGCGCATCTGCCCGGCCACCTGCCGCATCCTGTCCGCCATCTCTTCCGCCGGCGGACAGCCTCCCCTGCCCTCCCCATAGTCACAGAACAGTTCCTTGACATGGGCCTCAATGTCGGCTCCGGTGAGAAACCGAGGCCGCTCCTTTGTGCCGATGCAGGCGTCAAACACCTCTCTGGCATAACCTGCGGACACCGACTCTTTGGGCCCCAGCCACCCCAGAGAACGCATATAGGGCGCAAGCTTCCCCTGCATGATCCTGCAGCAGCCGCTGTATTCCGGCATCATCACGCAGAATGCCTGATCAAACCGTCCGTTCCGGAAAAATTCCGGGGGAAGCTGGCTGATATCGTTGGCCGTGGTGACGGAAAAGACGATTCTATCGTTCTCCTGCATGAACGTCAGCAGCATGCCGAAAAGCCTCTCCATCACTCCGGAGCCTTCCCCCCTTTTCCCGTTTGCACCGCTCATGGCCTTCTCCACCTCGTCGATCCATAGGACGCAGGGCGCGGCGAACTTCAGATCCTCCAGCATCTCTCTCATGCCTTTTTCCGAGTCCCCCACGTAGCCGCCCAAAATCCGGGACATGTCCAGCTTCACCAGCGGCAGGTGCATAACCTGCGCCGCCATCTTGGCCGTGGCCGATTTTCCTGTGCCGGGAATTCCCACCAAGAGTATGCCCCCGGGGGCAAGTCCCGGCTTTCTGATGATTCTCTCATGCTTCCTCAGCCAGCTTTCAACCGTGTCCAGTCCATAGATTCCTTTTCCTTCCACGCTCCCCGCCGACAGAACCTCCAGACGCCCGTGCTGCTGGAGAACTTTGTTTTTATAATTGACGATGATCCGTTCTATTTCATCCGTTCTGGCAAAATCCACATAATCCTGAGAAAGCATTTCCATAAACAGCCTGCGGACATTGGCCTCCGATATACCTGCCATATTGTCGGCATACCATTCCAGTGTCTTAGAATCGAAGACGGGACACTCTCCCGCAGGTCCCAGCAGAACCTCCGCCAGCTCCCTGCCCCCGTACCTGCGCTGTCTGCACTCCTCCTGCCGATGCCAGTACTCCCCCAGCAGATCGGAAAAATCCTCCGGGGCCAAAGGGGCATACGAGATAGTGCGCAGAGATTCCCGCAGAAGCTCCGGCAGCGGACAAGAGGGCCCGTAAGAGATAAAAATCACTTTTTTTGAAATATCTTCTCCCCCGTCCCATGCTCTGCCATGTTCCCCTGCCCAAAGCCCCTCGGCCCGCTGATTCTCGCAATAGCGCAAAAATTCCAGCATCAGCTGACTGTACTTGGGATCTCTGGCCTGACCGGACTCGTTCTTCATAAATGCCTGCCACACAAAGATCAGGTGGCCTTCCCGCAGCCCCTCCTGCAGCTCTTCCGCCCCTTGGAAATCATAATCATCCTCTTTTCTTTTCTTTCCGGCCCCGCCGGAAACCCAGCCGCAGAACTCCCCCGCAGATACAAAAAGAGGCTGTCCCGGCATCCCCTTTTGTTCGCAGGCCAGTCTTACAGTTCGTTCCACGGTGCAATAGTCGTTGGTCTGAAAGTGAAAAAACTGCCACATTTCCCCTTCCGGAAGCTCCGGGCGGGGCAGAAGCCCGGCAAGCTGTTTCGCCGCGCTCCTAACGGGCGAAAGATCCTTATTTTTCATAGCGATACCTCCCTGCGCTCCGGCCCCTGCCGGTCCGGCTATCATAGCAAACCTATCAGTTCAGATATAGGGCCCTCATGACATCCTGCTTCAGCCCTCTGATGATCTGATCGGGAATATTGAAAATATCGGTCTTCTTGAACTCATAGTCCAGCCTCAGGGATATCTCCTTTTCCAGCAGCCACTCCACGGAATCCCGCTCACTGCCTTTATAGGCCTCATACACCGCGGCGCGGTATGACGCGCTCCTCAAAATATCGTCACGCTCCACCCCCATCCCGAACCAGTTCAATATGGTATTGCCCAGATCCTGCAGCAGCCCTCCTATAGACTTCCAGAATTCAAGGTGAAGAGTATCCGGATCCACCTCTCTGACCGCCCGGGAAACCCTTTCCACCGGCAGACGGATCTTCACCGCATCCGTATCCACCGTTCCTGTAAATTTCGCCCCTGCAAGGGTATCCAGCAGATTCATAATCACCCTCATGGTATCGGGCAGGCTCACTTTCGGCACAATATTTTTAGTTGCCCGCTCCATAGCCTCATTAAGCTTCGCCGTCTCCTGAAAGATTCTTGTGCAGTCGCTTTTCAGCTTCTCGTTCAGCCGGTATGTGGAACAGTCCTCATTCTGAGTGCCGTCCGCCTTTTTCAAGGGCTGGTTCTTCCACCATTCCAGAGTCTCCAGCGTGATGCCGCGGACCAGAGCATTCAATTCTCTGGTGATCTCTCTTGCGGCCGCTCCCTTCAGTTCCTGAAAAAGCACCTTGTACAGTCTCTGGGGAAATTCCTGCAGCACATTCAGACGGCCCAGCAGTCCGCCCACATAGTATCCGCCTCCAAAGGGAACCGAGTTTTCATAGTCATTCTCCTTATCCATGTACAGAATCTGATCCTCCCTGCACAGAAACGCTCCCATCTCGGAATTGCGGATGGCATTCCAGATATGAGGCCGGATCCCCGCCAGCCGGCAAGATCCCCCTGTGACGATGACCTGAGCCGCTCTGCGCTCATTCTGCCCGAGATCATCCATTACATAGCGGATCAGATTTTCCAGATGACCGTACCATGTGTCCTCCACCACCTGCACCGCAAAGCCCCACGGCTCTGCCTCCCCTGCCCCCGCCCTCATGTCATGGACATAGGCAGCCATCTCCAGCGGATAGCTGACAGCAAAGCTGCGGCCGCCGAACATTGCGCCGGTCAGCGGGTCGTTGGTCTCGTCGCCCAAAAGCCCGCACAGCACATCGGCGCTCATCACGATCTCCTTATCCCTGAGCGTGTATGAAAAGCTGCTGCCCCGCTGCGCGGAATCATACTCCATGTTGGAAATGTCCTCCTTACTGGATCTCATGTTCCACTTCAGAAGAGCGCTTGTGCAGGAACAGAATTCCCCAAAGAACTTCTCCTCCGGCAGGCTCCGGGGATCGGGATATTCCTGCATGGTGGAAGGAAAGACCTTTTCCAGAACATAGTGCAGCAGCAGCAAGTCCACGTCTCTGCCTGCCATCGTCAGGGAATACTCGTAAGGTTCCGCCAAATCTCTCGCCAGATATTCCACATCTATGGTGCTGGCTCCGATGTCGATGATCACCACCCCAGTATGGAAATCCAAGGCCTTGTCATATTTCCTGCGCACATACTGCATGGCCGCCTTTGCCTCCGAGATGGTAAGGATGTTTTCCTTCGGCAGTCCCGTGCCTCTGGAAATCATATCCCGGTAGCTTTTCAGCACGGACTGTCTGGACCATTCGGCGCCTGCAGGGTGGGCCACCATCATCAAAGTATTCTGCCTCATGGTCAGCCTGTCTCCTTGGCCGATCCGCTTCTCTTGGATCCAGCGGCAGATCTGGTCCATAAGGCAGCCGAAATAATCCGGCCACACATCCGCCAGCCTTCTGGAGAGCAGCTTGCGGTCCCATGTGGCAATCTGCAGCACCACCTTGTTCAGATTCTGATCACTGGGGCAAGCCTTGAAGTTCTCGCACACATTTCCCGTGTTCAGAGCCTCCGGCCCGATGAGGGGTTTTAAGTCGCTGTATCCGATCAGCGTGGGTATGGAAACCTGCTTGTTCGCCATCTCCAGCGTTCCATTGCCTCTTGCGGAGGGCGTCTTGTAATTCCAGAGGATAGGATATAGGTACTCCTGCAGTTTCACAGCCCCGTTGCGGACGAACTCCTTCAAATCCAGAATCGCCGCGCTGGTGCTTCCGCATCCCATGTCCAATATGATCAGATATTCGCAGCTCTGAATTCTGTCCAGCCACTCCACAGGCAGCTCGTCCATCTCAAGAATTGCCTTCAGAAGCGCTTCTATCTCTCCGTTCATCTTTTCAACCTTCCTCCTTTTTTCATTTCCCGCCGGAACCGACGTTTCTCATTGGCTATACCTGCGCAGACACCAGCATCTTATAGCGGTGAAGGTCTTCTTCCGGGACGAACCGGGCCTTCTCCTCCTCAGGCAGATTGGCAGCCCGCGCAAGGACAAGCCCGTACTCCTCCACATATCCCCGCAGCTTCTTCTGTTTACTCCTATAGCTGTCCCGATACCGCTCCACATCTCCTCCTGCAGGACAGTTTCGGATCATGTCCAGCAGCACGAACATCCCCGTCTGTCCTCCCGCTATAGCCGCCATCTGTTGTTCCAGCGCAAATTTACGTGCCAGCAGCTCCCGGCCCGATGTCTTAGAACCGGACGGCACAGTTGGATTTTGGGGAGCCTGCCTCCTTCGTCTGGCCTCGCCCGCCCCCAGCACTATACAGACCGCCGCCACGGCCAACGCAGCCGCAGCCCCCAGCAGCAATATTATGAAATTCATGCTCACACCCCCGTACCCGCTTCAGCGGGCAAACAGCCAAAATATTTCAGGCATTGAATCCCCATGCCCATCCCTGCAATACTTCCACCGGGTCTTCACCCTTTCTCCCGGTCACCGTAGAGATCCATGCGCCGCAGCACCATTTTCCTCCATGTGTCCAGCTCCTGATGGGACAGTCCTTCCGAAGGGATTGTCCGCATCTTCTTCTCCAGATTATTCCCTATTTTTAAAAGAACCTGATAGGGCGCCGCCTCCGAACTTTGGGGCTCGTACATCTTATAGCGGGCAAAGAGCGGTTTCAGCTTCTCCGTTCTTCTGAGATACCCCTCGGCATGGCATGAAAATCCGGCAAGATCCTTTTCCTCCGCATCTTGCAGCAGCATATCCAGAAACATCAAAAGCCCTGTCTGCCCGTTGACCAGCTTGGCTATAGACTGTTCCAGCAGCAGCCTCTCCGCCAGCCCATATCCCGGCTCCTGACTCTTGTTTTTTTGCTGTTCGGCTTTTTGCTTCTTGCCTTTTTGCTTCTCGGCTTCCCGCTTTTCGGTTTTCTGGCTATTGCTCTTCAATTTTCCGGCGCTTTCATCACATTTCCGTTCTCCGTCAGGCCCTCCGCCTTGTCCGCCGCTGCCTTTTCCGCCCTTCTCACCATTCCTCTTCACTGCCTTACCTCCCCGGAATCCAGAATTGCCCACCTCATGAACTGGGTGGACAAAGCCTCGCACTCGTCCTGCCCCGCCTGCAGGAAACGGCCCAGCATGGCCTGCACGAATTCCCCTTCGGTTATCTGCCTTTCCACATTGCTGCGATAGTCCAGAAATTGCCCCTGACGGCAGATCAGCAGCCCCCGTCCCGCCTCCTCGGCCACGGCGGTCACGCCCTCCATATCCCTGCCGCCGGACAGATTGCTCACAAATACACCGTCATCGTACAGCCAGCCCCACTGGCTGCCCGAACGGTAACAGCGGATAGGCAGCGGCGCTTTGTCGCCCTCGGAGATCTTCCGTCCGGGATCTACGGTGGAATACAGCTCCCCGGCGGTCAGAACCACGGCTCCCGTAACCCCGCTTCTCTCGTCTGCAGCGGCGTCCCAGAAGGGGCCGATCAGGGGCATTCCCACCAGTCTGGAAGCGCCTCCGCTGCGGTGGGCGTAAAACAGCCTGCTTCCTTGATCATCCCCCTTCTGGAGGATTGCGCTTCCGGCGTCACAGCAGGAGATAGCGCCCTTGAGGCTCACCAAGCGGACACAGCTGCCCTCCGAAAATACAGCCCTCAGGAATCCGTAGGGAGGAATCTTTACAAGATGCTCTATGCCCTTATACCGAATGATAACACTGCATACTTTATTGTATTTATTCCGAAGTGTTCTGGGGGCCAGCTTCATTCCCGGCCCCGAGACGGCGCCGGGTTCAAGCTCAAATAACAGACCCTCCCGCACATCTATGACGCCGGACTCATACTTTGCTGCAATCGTCGGCCCCAGCAGCGCCCCGGGCCACTTCAGCCCTTCGGAAAAAATAACTTCCGGAGGGCTGTTGGTCAACAGACACACCGCCGTCACCCGCATACGCAGCCAAATAGGCGCCCCCGCCATCTTTCCATGAATTTCGCTGCAGATTTTTTCTGCGGCGGCGCTGCTGCCCACATTCGGATACTGCGGTCTTGTCAGCATCTCTCGATACCGGTTCAGGAATTCATGGCAGCGGGACTCTTCCGCCCCCTCCAGAAACAGCTTCGCCATGCGGACCTGCTCCTCCTGCGGCGCCTCTTTTTCGGGATCTCCATGCTCCATGAACCACATATAATCCACACACGCCATAATCCAGGCCCTATAGATATCGGCCCAGGCAAATTTGTCTGTGAGCTGTGCCGCGGATATCCGATACTGCTTCCTGCTGATCAGCATGGACAAGGAATTCAGCCCTCTCCTTGTAATTTTCGTGATCTCCGGACCATTCTGGTAATAAACGGACATTTATTGTCTACCTCTCTATCATGGGTATATGACATCGGCCTATAGGCCGATAGGGCTGCTCCACACATGGAACAGCCCCGAAACCTTACTTTTCTCAGGCAAAAGAACCTTCAAAATCGCCCTCGTCCTCGGCCTCATCATCCTCATCGTCCTCTTCCATGGACATTTCTTCCTCCATGGACGTTTCCTCTTCCATGGACATTTCCTCTTCCATGGACATCTCTTCTTCCATGGACATTTCCTCTTCCATGGACATCTCTTCCTCAGCGGAGTTTTCTGCGGTATCCTCGCCAATCGCCTTATGCCACAAGGATACGATCTTGCCCCACAGCGACCTGAGAAGCTCCCACGCCTTCTGTATCAGCTCCTCGCAATCCTCCACCGTGGCGATGCTCCCCAGTATGCCGGCGGCCAGCAGCGCCGATCCCACCACGACCCAGAACAAGGAGAAGTACAGAAACGCCCCCAGTGATATGAAAACGTGAAAGAACACTTCCGCCAGAGCCACCACAGCCACCACATATATGCCCAATGCCAGAAGCCTCAGCAGGCTCTTTCCCACGAAGGTGACCACTGCCGTAAAGATATTGCTCAGTCCGTCTGTCAGATCCTCCTTTGTGAGCTTGCCTACGTTGTACAGCTCCACCAGCCTGCTGCTCTCCACACTTGCCGCCGCGGCAGCGCCCACTGCGAAGGCCGGCGTATTCTTGTCGATCTGCCCCTCCGCCTTCACCGACCTGCCCCTCTTCTGCATGATATAACAGGAAGCCGCATATGCCGTGACTGTCACCTTGTCGGAATCCATCACTGCCGCCACCTTGTCGTGATCCAGCTTGCCCATGCGACCCAGCATGGCCTTCACGCAGCTGCGCTGAAGCAGCTCTCCTATCTGGGGCAGAACGGTTCCAGCTATGTCCAGAAGGGCGCTTACATCCTCCTCCGTATACTCACAAGCCTCCTCCAGCCTTTCCAGAGTCTCTGCAGTCCCCTCATTTTGCAGGCTGTCGGGATAAGCCGCCCCCACACCCTTGATCAGATTCTGGAGATACACCGCCCGCCGCTGGGTTTCCATCTCGCACAAGGCATCCGCCAGCTGCTCTTTGACCCACCCGGAATTCACGGTCTGCCTTGCGGCGTCCTGCATGCTCTGAATCCCCATACGCAGCTGATCCATATCGCTGTAGACCGTCGCCGCGTCCAGAACGGGAACGTAGCGCAGCACGATATCCTCCAGATCGGCTCCGCCGTCCAGCTCATCCTTGATCTTTTTTGCCAGCCAAACGCCCTTCATGCCTTCGCGAAGCTCCGCCGCCGCGCCTGTCATATCATTGAGATTTTTCTTGATATTCATATCCTGCTCCTCCTATTTTTCATGATGATCGGTTCCTTCCGTCCCGTCCGGCGAACCGGATCCTTTCGCCTTGACTGTCTCTATCTTACATCCGGCCTTCCCCATTGTCATCACAAAAAATTGTTACATGCCCCGGCAGCCCTCAGCAAAGCTCCCCTTCCTGCTCCCATATCTTTGCCTCGGAGACGGGCTCCGCCTCCCCTTCCCCGGTTTCCGCCTGCCATGAACGGATATCCGCCGCCGGGGGCTGCTCCGCTTCCGGCACAAAGTCTCTGACAGCGGCAGCGGCCTCCTCCAGCAGGCCTATGGCCTCGGCGCCCATAGCCAATTTCAGGCCTATGGAAAAAAGACCCATGAAAGGCCGAAAAAAAGCCTCCGCCCGTTCTCGGGATATCCGGGCCCCCATTCCGGTCTCCTCGTCCTCTATTTCGGACAGGGGCGCCTCCGCCAGATCCACCAAGGATGCGGCAGCGGTCAGCAGAGCCATGTAACCCGCAGCGGTCAAAGCCTCCTTGGGCTTCGCATAGGCTATATGGGCGGCGGCGGCGGAAATATCTGCCAACAACTCCGGCGCACAGCGCAGATCGGAATATTCCGCATAAGCGGCCAGCGCAAGCGCCGCTGCCGCAGCATGACAGCCTGACCGGACAATAGGCTTTTGGGGCTCATCCGCAGCTTTTTTGTCCTCCTGCCCATAGGCCGCCCACAGCCCGCCCGCATGGCGCTGCGCCTCATAGGCCGCCAGAGATATCAGCTCGTCCTCGGGCAGGCGGGCGGCCACAGCCCTGTCCCGTTCCGTCCAGAGATTCTTCCCTTTTGGCAAAAGCCCTTCCAGACTGTATATCAGGTTCAAAAGCGCACCCCTTTTTGCCGGCCCCCGATACCGCTCCAGACGCCTGCCCACACATTCGCAGACGGTTTGATGCAGCAATCGGGAAAATTCCGGCCCGCCGACGGCACATGCCATGACCTGATCTCCCTTCCGGCTAAAGAACCACTCCTGCTCCAGCTGCATCTTCAGCATGGACACCGAGAGAGCAACGGCGCAGTCCCCACAGCCTGCCCTGACTATGTCCCTGCCAAGCTCGCTTCCGTAGATGTCCTCTCCCCTATCCGAAATCCGAACCAAATCCTTATAATTGATCTCAAAACTCCTATCGTCCGCCTTCATTGTCCTCTGCTCCCTGTCTTTGCCCCTTAAATGCCCTGCGCCCGTCCTTCCTTATCCACAATGGCTGCCTTTTTGCCCGATTTCGGCCTATGTGTCTGCCTACCATTTTCCGGTATGGATGCCTTCCTTCAAATAGCGCGCCAGCTCTTCCCGAGAGCCGACGGAAGATCTCAAATACCCCAGAACCGCATCGTCCGGTTCCCCGGACACATAGCGGTATCCTGACAGCGCCAGAAAATATACGCTCTGGGGATAATCCAGCCCGAACAGGATCCCCAGCAGAATCATATGAACCCGCTTCAGCCGATTCTTGGGTATCCCTTTTTGAAAGCCGCCCCGTTCGGCCTCCTCCCAGACCTTTTTCCATGCATACCATGTATTGGAGCTGATGCCGATCTCCTCCGCCGCCACATCCGCTATCAGCATACCCTGCCGGGCCGAAAGCCATGCAAGCACGGGATACAGCCTGTCAGGTTCTCCGCCGAAAGCCTGAGGATCAGGCTTCTCCACCGTAGGTCCCGTGATCCGGCTCAGGATTTCCCTCTCCCGGCCATCCAAAAGATTTGCCGCCATCCGACGGCTATCCTCCTCAAGAAGCTCCAAAAGCAGCTCCAGAGCGGCCTGTGCCGATCCGGCCTCCCTGCCCCTGTCCGCCATATCCGGATACCGTTCCAAAAACAGATTCTCCCAGAACTGCCTCTGCACCGGATCCCGAAACCCGCCGCAGAGGTTCCTGACCTGTTCCAGAGAAAGCACTGCAGTCCCCTTCTCCAGCCGGCTCCTCTGCATTCTGTTCACACCCAGCACGGCTCCGTACTCCTGCTTCTTCAATGCTTCCCGGTTGGTCTGCCGCCGCAGGGCTGCCATGGAAAGCGCCTCCAGACTGTCATAGCGGGCCGGATCACTCCTCAGCTCGCTGCTCAGTCCAAGGCAGAGCTCCAACTGTCTCACCACATCCGGCAAAACGCTGTCTGCACGGCCCGACAGCCCGTTCAGCACGTCTCTGGCGGCAGACTCCGGCAGCACCGTCAGGATACGGACTGTCAGCTGCTGGGCTTCCACCGGGCTTATTTGATTGATCCATTTTGTTTCATCTCCCATGGTCAGGCATCTTCCTTATAATAATCATACCGGGGGCCGAATTTTCCGGGGACAAAATATCGGAAAATGATCCGCAGCTGCGATTGTGTCTTGTGATTTCCACAAAAAGGTGCTATAATGCATCTAAGCGCCGTTGGTGCGCTTCACGAGAAACGAAGAGAGGTACGATATCATGTTTATTGTTCTGGCAGGCGGCTTATTGATCATCTTGTTTGCGGTAGTGGTTTCCGTTGTTTCCAGCGTGGTTTCCGCCGTGGCGGCAGACGCGGACGAAAGCACTGACTGAAAAAAAGAACTTAAAAAACAGAGGGAAGGAAGCATTCCCACCGCATACATAAGATTGCCCTGACTCCCCTGCAGGAGTCAGGGCAATTCTTTCCGCCGTAAAGCATCTTTTGCAGGAACGGCTCTTTTTCTTTGAAAAATCTCTCTATCTGGCCGCGTCCGGCTCCCTGCTCAACAGCACCGTCAGGTTTGCGGGCTGATTGTAAGCAACATTCTGCCAGGCCACCCCTTCCCGATAAGCCCTATCCTCCAGAAGACAAGGAAACACGTACTCCGTCTCAAAGGCAGTGGAATATATGCGGATCCTGCTGCTGTCATCCCTATCCCTGACGATGAACTCCTCCCTCCAGTCGCCATAGATATCTGCCACCAGCCCTGCGTTGCCCTTTGTCCCGTTGTTCAAGGCTGCGCCCTGAGCCTCAAGAAGCACTTCCGTCTTTAGATTCTCATAATCCCATTTCTGTACCTGAGGCACATTTCCTTCTACGGAATCATAGTCGAACAGCTCCATCAGCAGATCCCCGTCCCAGAAGATGGAAAAATTCTGGCTGGGCTTGGCATCCTCATAGATGATACTGCCCTGACAGTCATAGGTCACGTTGGTGACGGCGCACCACATCTCCGCTCCGGGATAGCGGGGATCTATATCCGCCGCCACGCCCCGGCCAGTGTCCTTGCCGTTGTAATAGCCCCACAGAATCTCCCCTGTCTTTGCGTCATGCAGCTCCACATGGTACTGGGCCCCGGCCTCCTCATGCACCTGAAACACCTCAAGCCTCCCGTCCCCGTTCCAGTCGCTGACATGCATGGCGTCCCCATGCCCAAGTCCGGTGACGTAAAGGGGCGTCCCGTCATCATCCATGGTCAGAGAGCCATATATGATCTCGTCCAGACCGTCCCCGTCCACATCGTTCACAGACAGGCCGTGGTTCCCCTGAGCCGCGTATTTTGATTCATTGGGGGCGTCAAAGGCCCATTTCATCTCAAGCTTCCCGTCTATAAGCTTCCATGCTGTGATGGCCGTCCTGCCATAGTAGCCTCTGGCAAAGACAGCGCAGGCAGATCCTTCGTCCAGATAAGCGGTGGCTGAAAGGAACCGGTCCGCCCGATTGGCATATCCGTCGTTCTTCTCCGCAGGCACCCCGTTCTTCAGGCCCCAGTTGCTGGTATCCCAGGTTCCGGACGCTTCATCATAGGGCCCTCTGGCAGGAATATATTCCACCGTGTCCACGATACTGCCCGTCTCGCCGTCGAAGGCGGTCAGATATTCCTGCCCCTTCACGATGCGGCCCAGCCTGCCGCTGTGCAGGCGGAAGTCATATCCCGTGGGATTGCTCCTATCGGTCACATTCAACTCCGCCATGCTGACAGCCCCCACATGTCCCGTCTCCTGCAGATTTCCGTCATAGGTGGTTGTGCCGTCGGCAGTCTTGCAGATCAGCTCCGCCCTGCCGTCACCGTCATAGTCCCATACCTGAAACTGGGTGTAGTGGGCCCCGGAGCGGATGTTCAGTCCAAGGTCTATGCGCCACATCAGCCGGGCATCCCCGGAGGCAATGTCGATGTCGTAGGCATCCAGAAAGGTGGTTCCCGTATACCCGTCCTTGGAGTTGTCCTGTGCATTGTCGGGATACCATTTCACCACCAGCTCCAGCTCTCCGTCCCCGTCCAGATCCCCTACGGACATATCATTGGCCGTATAATGGGTGACACTGGCATCCGGCATCATCTGCGGCTCCGGCACTTTCAGCACAAACTCCTGATACTCGGCCTCCCAGGCCAGAGTTTCCTCCCCTTGTGAGGAGATTCCCTCGCTTGCAGTGAGTCTATAAGCATCCCCCGGACGGCCCTCCGTATCCAGATAGTTGGTCAGCGGGCCGGAATAGACCAAAGCCCCGTTGCGCTCCAGCGTAAAGCTGACGGCATCCGAGTCCGCCCCAAAGCTCCTCCAGCTGACGAAAACGCCGTTCTCGGCCTTCACCGCCACCAGTCCCCGGCGGGAATAAGTCTCCGCAGGGGCATATTGGCCCACACTGCTCAGCTCCCCGTAGACCGTCACCGCAGGATCCGTTTCCGGCTCAGGGGTCTGCTCAGGAGTCTGGGTCTCCTTGGGCTCCTCTGATGCCTGCCCGGAGGCGTCCCCAGACTCTGACGCCTCCGCGGACATGTCCGCCGCAGAACTCAGCCCTTCCTCCGGGGGGCGGTTTTCCTCTCCGCAGGCTGTCAGCGCTGCCGTCATGCACAATGCCAGCGCCCCTATCCCCAGCCTGCCCTTTCCCCGCCTTTTGCCGTCCCCTATGCCCGGACAAGCTTCCTGCTGCCTTTTCCCGTTAAGCGGACCTGAATATACATCTTGTCCCGTTTCTTTCCTGCTTCCCCTTCTCAACATGCCTTCCCTCGCCATTCCTTCATTCCGCATCATATGTTCAGGCAGGCCCTTCCATTGTACAAAGGCACATGAATCGTTTCTGCTCCTGCCTGCACGTCAGGCAGACGCCCCATAGTTCCTGCAGCGTCTGCCCAACCATCAGTCTTTGTGAAATATATCGTTCCGGATCATAGGCCCCTCTGATTCCCCGAAGGCTTCCTCGTTCCGGATCATAATACCTCAGCCCAATTTCCTCAAATCTCCAGCTCCAGATGCAGCACGCTACAGGGCGGAAGGGTAAAGCTCACCCGATCCCCGTCCACGGTAAAGGCCGTAAAGTCTTCCTCATGTACCTGATCCGGCATTTCAAAGGTATTGTGAGCTCCCATAGCGCCGGTGAGAATCGTGCCCTTTCCGGAGTTTATCTTGGTCTGCGCAAAGATGCACTCCATCTCCTCCGCCTCATCCACCGACAGATTCGTCAGCGTCAAATGGAGCCGTCCGTCCTTGGAGCAGGACACGGACTCCGTAAGGTTCGGTACCCTGACATGCTCCTCCGCGCCGATCTCTCTGGTCTCCGCAAAAGATTCCACCAGCTCCCCATCCTGATGGTGACTGTACATATGGAACACATGCCATGTAGGAGTCTTTACCATCTGAGCGCCTTCCGTGAGAATCACGGCCTGAAGCACATTCACCATCTGGGCGATATTGGCCATCTTCACTCTATCGCAATGCTTGTTGAACAGATTCAGATTGATGCCTGCCACCAGCGCGTCCCTCATGGTGTTCTGCTGATACAAGAAGCCGGGATTGGTGCCGGGCTCCACATCGTACCAGGTGCCCCATTCGTCCACGATCATTCCGATTCTCTTCTGGGGATCATACTGATCCATGATAGCCCCATGTCTGGTGATCAGCTCCTCCATCTTCAGAGTTGCCTTCAGGGTGCGATACCATTCCTTTTCATCGAATTCCAGCGCAGAACCCTTCTTATTCCAATTTCCGGTGGGAAGGGTGTAGTAATGCAAAGACAATCCGTTCATAAAGCCGTACCCATGGTCGAAGGTTGTCTCCAGCACCTTGTCCGTCCAATGATAGTCCTCCGCATTGGCGCCGCAGGCCACCTTCTGTATAGGCTTCTTGGAATCATAATTGCGCACATAAGTCTGATATCTGCGGTAGAGATCACCGTAATACTCCGGCCTCATATTTCCGCCGCAGCCCCAGTTCTCGTTGCCCACTCCAAAATAATCTACAGTCCACGGCTCCTCATGACCATTGGCCCTGCGCAGATCCGCCAGCGGAGAGACGCCCTCAAAGGTCATGTACTCCACCCACTCGCTCATCTCCTGCACGGTGCCGCTCCCCACATTGCCGTTTATGTAGGTCTTGCAGCCTAACTGCCTGCACAGCTCCATAAACTCATGGGTGCCGAAGCTGTTGTCCTCCACCACGCCGCCCCAATGGGTGTTGATCATTTTCTTCCGCCCCGCCTTGGGCCCGATTCCGTCCCTCCAATGATACTCGTCCGCAAAGCAGCCTCCCGGCCATCTCAGCACGGGCACATGGATCTCCTTGAGAGCCTCCACCACATCGGTGCGCATGCCGTTCACATTGGGAATCTCGGAATTTTCTCCCACATAAATTCCCTCATAGATGCATCTGCCCAGATGTTCCGAGAAATGTCCCTGCAGCTCAGGGTTCAGATGTCCCTTTTTTACGTTTGGATTCACATACATCTTAGCCATGGTCTGTTCTTTCCTCCTGCCCCATAGGGCGCGTTTTTTCATGTCATATTTTCAGTCTATGACCATATCGGTAAAAAGTCAAATAAAATATGAACCGGCCCCGCACTAAACTCCCACGCACTTTTTCCACGCCTGAGCTATCAGCCTATGCCCTGCCGCGGTGGGATGAATCCCGTCCACAGTCCAGTGACCCGCAGGCAGATCCTTCTGCGCCTCGTCAAATACCTTCTGCAGATCCACGTACTCCAGCCGGAATTCTTCCGCCAGCTTTCGGGTGATTTCCCTGCGTATCCCGACCTCTCCCTCAAAGACATCCCATTCCGGATTCGTAGCCGTCCCTTCTGTGACAAAGGTTCCCATCAGAATGATGCGGATGCCGGGCAGCGCCTTTTGGGCCTCCCTGAGCAAAAGCCGGTACACATCCTCAAACAGCTCAGGACTCACCCCGTTGCACCTTCCTCCCAGCTCATGCCATACATCATTGACCCCTATGAAAATGGTCAGCACGTCGGGCTTCAGGTTCAGGCAGTCCTTCTTCCATCTTGCCAAAAGATCCACCACCCGGCTGCCGGAGATGCCGCAGTTCATGACTTCACAGTTCTGGCCAAAGGTCAGATCAGCTTCCAGCAGACGCGGATAGCCGCTGCCCATGCTATGGGGATCCTCATAATTCGCCCGCCCTGCGTCCGTGATGGAATCTCCCTGAAACAAATATCTCATCTTATGTGTCCTCCTTGCCCTGATTTTGCCCAATCGAAACCACACCGATTCGGCCTCTGCGCTCCCTTAATTATACACCATCTCCTTTTTCTATGCCACCTATTTTTAGGCCATGGCACATAACTCACACATAGCATCTCCGTGGAGGAATGCTCATGGATCAAGGGTATTTACAAACACCCTTCAGAAACAGACTGCGGCCGGGGCATCTGCCTCCGGCCGCAAAATGAATCAGGATGAAAAAATACAACTTCTAATAATCTGTTTCTAAAGATCCGAAACAAAATCCGTCTCACAGCAAATTATCACACGCAGCGCCCCTGCAGACAAGGCCATCACCCCCGGAAACGGTCAATGCAGGCATAGAGTTCTTGTATTCTGGGCCGTGCCAGACCGCAGGGAACAAAGGAGCCGCAGAAGGGCTTCCACCCCTCCTTGTCCCATGCGCCCCAAATGGCCTGCACTGCCTGACGGACGGTTTTTCTGCCGTCCATCACCTCCTCAAGACCATAGCGCAGGAAATGGGCCAGAGCAGTCACCTGCTCGGAATCAATGAGCTGCTCCAGATATCTCACGTTGACCTCTTCCCTATCCAGAGAAAAGGACTCCAGACCAAAGGACTTTGTCTTCATATGCTCGTGACGGCTGTCTCCCTCCCCTCTTCCGCCCCGGCCTCCCGAACGCCTTCCCGGACGGAAGGCAGGCAGCGTTCTGGCAAACTCCGGAACGGCAAAGCCCGGAGCCTGAGTTCTGGGCTCCGGATGTCCGCCGCAAAGCTCCTTCACCCTCTTTGTGATATCCACGGGCTTATAGCAGTCCATCATCAAAATATGGTCTGCGATATAGAAGAATGCGCCCGAGCTGCCCGCCACCAGAATGGTGGAAATCCCGGCCTTTCCGTAGAGATCCACCGCCCTCTCCAGAAACGGTGTAATGGGCTCCTTGTCCCGGCTGATGACCTGCTGCATGAACTCGTCCCGAACCATGAAATTGGTGGCGGAGGTGTCCTCGTCTATGAGGAACAGTCTGGCACCCGCCTCGATTCCCTCTATGACCCCCGCCGCCTGAGAAGTGCTGCCGCTGGCATCCTCGGTGGAGAAGGTCTTCGTGTCCTTCTTGTTGGGCAGATCATTGATAAACAAGGAAATATCCACATTGCGGATGGATCTCCCGTCCTCCGCCCGGAGCTTCAGCGCCGTGTCGTCGGTTATGACAAATTCCCGTCCGTCGCCCTGAATATGATTGTATACTCCCGTCTGTATGGCCTCCAGCAAAGTGGACTTTCCGTGATAGCCGCCTCCCACAATCAGAGTGATGCCCTCGGGAATGGCCATGCCGCTGATCTCCCCCCTATGGGGCAGCCGGAAGGTCCTCTCCATGGTCTCAGGGGAGTTGAAAAGGACGCTGTCCGCAAGGGGCAGATCGGATATGCCGCTCTTTCTGGGCAGCACGGAACCGTTGGCCACGAAGGCCACCAGCTTCTCCTCTTTCAGAATCCGGCGCAGGGCCTCCTGATCCTCCGCCAAAAAGAAGGTGCTCTCCACCTTTTTTGCATCCAGCCTTGCGTAGAATAGGCTGTTTTCCACACAGCGGGGCAGGAAGTCAAAGAGTATCTTGTCCAGCTCTCCCGCATTGATGGTGCGTCCGAAGGCCGGAAAGCCCACATGAAAGCGCACCTCCACCCCATCCCTGCCGATGTGGCAGGCGCTGCGCTCCAAAACCGCCTGACCGCAGCGGCTGATGGAGAGCAGCCCGCTCTTTCCTGATCCCTTGGCCTTGAAATTATACTGCTCAAACTGCTTCGCCACCTGCCTTACAAGGAAGTCCTCAAGTGCGATTCTGGCGTGCGCCTCCTTGTAATATGCAGCGGGAAATTTCGCCAGAGAATGGGGAATCTCCACATGCAGGCTGGAGGGGGAGGCAAAGGGATCCCCCTGCACATGGTCTATGACCAGCGTGTAGCGGTCGAACTTCCATGCCCCGGCCAAAGATTTGTAGGCCGGATAGCCCTTATGGTCAATGGAACGCAGCAGCGTCCTCAATTCATTTTGCGTTTTCATCTTATATCAGCCCTTTCCAAGATTCATTTCTTTATCGTCTCTTTCTTTTCGGCAAAACATTTCTCATAGCTCTGCGGCCTAGGCACCTATGACTCAGCATCTTCCCATATCTCTCCTGTCTTGACAAAGATACTTATCCTGTCAGATCCGCACCCAGACGCTCATCTCGCCCTCTCCCCGGTTGCTCCAGGCATAATAGGGAATAAATGTCAATGTAGTCTCCTTCTCATTTGCGGGCTTGTATTCCTCATAAAGCTCTGCCTCGGAATCCGGCTCCTGCCGAAGGCCGGGAACCTTCAGAATGCACATCTCATGTCCCAGCTGAGTGCTGGTCTCCACCATAGCCGGCCGGTCAGAAAGTCTATCCTTGTCCACCCTAAGCAGCCACAGTCTCTTGCCGTTGTCGGCCTCCTCCATGCAGTAGCACACCGGCCCTCTTACAAAGGCCACCTTGTCCATGTTCTCCCGCACCTTCCCGCCGGAGCCGACACAGCGCACCTCCATGGGAAAGTCCAGATAAATCCTATCGCCGTCCTGCCAGTCCCCGGCAAGATACAAATAGCCTTTTTCCAGCCGCAGTTTCAGAGGGGCCAAACTGCCGCAGCCCATCTCCCCTTCCGGGCTGAGGCCCTCCTCTCTGGGCCCTGCAGCCACCGCATGTCCGGCAGCCTTCTCTCCATGTCTGCGCTCCCGGACTTCTCCCTGCCTTTCGCCTGCAGATACTATCTCCATCTCCTTATGCACCCTTGTCATGGTGCAGCTCACGAGAGTATCTGTCTGCGCGGTCCCGTCTTCCCGGGTTCCGGAGGAAGAACGCTCATGGCTCTCAAGCCCCTTATGATCCTCAAGGCTCCTGCACACCCAAACTCTGGCAGTCCTGCACCATCCGGGGATGCGAAAGGCCAGACTTCCATGGCAGACACCGCTCTCTATATGGAGCGCAGCCCTTGCGCCTCCCTCCCAGGGAAATCCGCTCTCCAGACTCATGTCCACAGCCCTCCCGTTTAGGCTGAAGCTGATCCTGCTCCCTACATATAGGTGGGTATACAAGGTATCGGGGCTTTGGGTATAGGCATAAGCTCCCACGGAGCTGGCGATTCTGGCGATGTTGGGCGGACAGCAGGCGCAGCCGAACCATTTCTGCCGCACCGGCTGCACATGGCGCTTGCGTTCGTCCTTCCTGCAGGCCTCCGGATCCACCTCCAGCGGATTCACATAGAAAAAGCTCTTGCCGTCCAGCGCCATGCCCGCAAGCACCGTATTGTACAGCGCCTGCTCCATCACGTCGCCGTACTCGCTCCGGGCCTCGATCTGCAGCATTCTCCTTGCAAAAAAGGCCAGACCGATGGCGGCGCAGGTCTCCGAGTAGGCCGTGTCGCTTGGCAGATCATAGGGAAAGGAGAATGCCTCTCCCACATGGGTGCCGCCGATGCCCCCCGTCACATAGAGCTTTTCTTTTACGATGCTGTCCCAGATCCTCCTGCAGGCGGCAAGCATCTGGGAATCCCCTGTCAGTCTGGCCGCGTCCGCCATGCCGCTGTAGAGATACACTGCCCTCACCGCGTGGCCCACCGCCTCCGACTGCTGCCGCACCGGCATATGGGCCTGATGATAATGGAAGCGCTGTTCCTCCCCGGGTTCCCTATAGGGTCTGTTTTCATATGCCGCCCTTTCCTTCTCCTCCAGATCGAAATAATAGGGCCTGCCGCCCCGCATATCCAGAAAGAAACATGCAAGCTCCAGATATTTTTTCTCTCCCGTCAGCTCATAGAGTCTGGTCAGGGCCATCTCCGCGATCTCATGACCGGGATACCCCTTTTTCTTCCCCTCCTCCGGCCCGAACTGGCTGCAGATAAAATCCGCATACCGCTCTACGGCCTTCAGCAGCTTGTCTTTCCCCGTGGCCTGATAATAAGAGACCGCGCCCTCCGCCAAATGTCCGAAGCAGTACAGCTCATGGTGATCCCGCAGATTGGTGAAGATCCGATCCATGCCGTTGATGATATAATAGGTGTCCAAATAGCCGTTGTCCGCCTGAGCGGCGCATACGATATCGATGGCTCCGTCTGCGATCTTCTCCAGCTCAGGATCCGGATGATTGATCAGGGAATACCCCACCGCCTCGATCCACTTGGCAAAATCGCTGTCCTGAAATACGAAGCCGTAGAACTTGTCCGGATCGGGATTTTTCGGATCCTCCGGCAGCGCCTGAAAGCCCCGGAAGGTGTAGGACGGCGCCTCAAAGGCGGCTCCCTCCTCCCGCTTCTTGCTCATCATGCGGCCTGCCACCCGGAAATTCCGCATACAATAGCTGGGCGCCGCATCCGGCACCTCATCGTTTAAGGCATCCCACTGATAGGGAATCACCTCCCGCCGCACCAGTTCTTGTTCCCGCCCCCAAAAGCCGTCCGTAATATTGACATTTTTCAGATCCAAAGGGACACTGTACTTTTCGTTTTCCATTCCGCCTCCCGTCCGCCTGCCTATGTGGGCAGGTCCTTCGTCTGCATCCTGCAGCCATGGCTTTCTTTTCCGCCTATCTATGCAGGCAGGCCAGTTTACGTCACTGCCTAACATTATAGCCTTCCGGCCCTTCTTAGTCAACTTAAAAACTTCCGGAAATTGCCACTGACTCTCTTGTCATTTCCTACATATAGTGCTATAATTCCAATATCTTCTACAAAATGTTGTAGCTACCGGTTGTCCGCCCAAGCGGACGAAAGAGGCATACGAATGAATCGATCCGACTTAAAGCGAAATTCTTATATACCGCGGGGCTTTCTGGCAAAAAAAGGATATGTGCGCTGGTGGCATTCTTTTTCCGGCACACAGACCCAGACCGGTGAGACCCGTACTTTTTTTGTGGAGTTTTTTCTTGTCAATCCCGGACTGGGCGCAAATCAGCCCATTCTGGGCCAGCACCCCTATTTCCGGAAACGGGGCATGCGCCCTTCCTATCTGATGGTGAAGGCGGGAGTTTTTCCGGACAAGGACGGAAACGGCGGCAGACAGCTCCATGCCTTCTACCCCGTCTCGGCCCTGCGGGCCACCGGCAGCCCTCTGGTAATGCAGGTAAAAGACGGGGGGCAGATCGCTTGTCTCTACAGCGAAGACAAGATTTCCGGCATGGTGGATGTGACGTTTCAGGAAGCCAGACACCGCTCCTTCATGACTCAGGCGGGCCGGATGGAGTGGGATGTGGAGGTGCGCAAGGCCGTATCCTGCCACACGGGGATATTCGGAGGCAGGCTCCTTCAGGCTCTGAACGCACTGGACAGCTACTGGCATGGGGAGGGCGTCCGCAGCTTCTTTCAGGGAAGCGTCACCTTAGACGGCGTCACCTATGAGGTCTCGCCGGAATCCAGCTTCGGCTATGCAGACAAGCATTGGGGACGTTCCTTCAACAAGCCATGGTTCCAGCTGTCTTGCGGAAAACTGACCAGTCAGCGAACGGGAAACCAGCTCCGCCATTCCGTTCTGGCCCTCAACGGCTTCTGCCCCAGATTCCTCTGGCTGCCCCTGCGGCACAAGCTGATGCTTCAGGTGACCTACATGGGAGAGGACTTCCAGTTCACCCGCTGCAAATGCGAGGTAAAGGAGAGCGGCAGACGCTACATATGGCATATCCTTGCCCAGAACAAGAACGCGGTGGCAAAGATTTCCGCCAGCTGTACCAAGGAGGAGATGCTTTCCCTCCAGTACGAGGATCCCGAAGGCAAAAAGCCAAAGCTCCCCCTCCGGGCCGGAGCCGGCGGTCTGGGCACCCTGCAGCTCTACCATAGGGTGGCCGGGGGCAGACAGCTGCTGGACACCTTAAAGCTGGAGGACGCCCTATGCATTTACCAGCATGAGCAGGAATCTCCCAAGTCATGTGATTAGTACCGTTTTGCGCTAAATTCAACAGTAACATTGCTTTCGGCCATACTCCCATGTTATAATGAAGCCACATTCACAGCACTGGCACCAAATGTAGCTGCTTGCATCATGCGGCGCAATGAACCGGGAGGTGTCTCATGGGAGTTTATCTCAATCCAAGGAACGATGGCTTTTGGGAAGCTGTCCGTTCAGACATTTACGTTGATAAAACAGAACTCATTAAATACACCAACAGCTGTTTAAGCACAGAGCAGAAATTCCTATGCGTCAGCAGGCCCAGACGTTTCGGCAAATCCATTGCTCTCAGGATGCTTTCCGCCTACTACAGCCGCGGATGTGATTCCAGAGAACTGTTCGCAGGAAAAAAGATAGAATCAGATCCCTCTTTTGCAGAGCATCTAAACCAATATGATGTGATTTTCCTGAACATGCAGCATTTTCTCATCGGCGCCGCATCCGGAACCGTAACCGAATGTCTGGAGCAGAAAGTGCTGAAAGAGCTTCTGGAAGAGTATGGCACCAATATCAGTAGTCATCATACGGCACTGGCTGACGCATTGAATGAAGTCTATGCCAGAATAGGAAAGAAGTTCATTTTCTTATTCGATGAGTGGGACTGTATCATGAGAGAGCGGCAAGAATCCGAGAGTCTTCAGAAACAGTATCTGGATTTCCTGCGCGGCCTTCTGAAAGACCAGCCATATGTAGCCTTATCTTATATGACGGGGATCCTTCCCATTAAAAAATATGGACAGCATTCTGCCCTGAACATGTTCTGGGAATATTCCATGACAGACCAGAATGTCTTTGAGGAATATACCGGCTTCACGGAAACAGAAGTGAAGGATCTCTGCGAGCTGTACGGCATGGATTATGCAGAAACCAGCAGTTGGTACGACGGATATCAGCTGCGCCGTCTCAAACATGTATTTAACCCACGCTCCGTAGTGGCTGCTATGAAGTGCCGTTACTTTTCAAATTATTGGACTTCAACTGAGACTTACGAAGCCCTGAAAATCTATATAGACATGGATTTTGACGGTTTGAGAGCTGACATTGTGCAGATGATGAGCGGGGACCGTATAAAATTGAACACACGCAGCTTTCAGAATGATATGCACACTTTCCATACAAAGGATGATGTGCTGACGCTCCTGATTCATCTTGGCTACTTGGGATACGATGCGGAAATGAAGGAAGCTTTCATTCCAAATAGGGAAATCATAGAAGAGTTTGAAAATGCAATGAGTGTAGGCGGGTGGGCAGAGGTCACGAAAATACTGAAGGCATCCGAAAAGCTTTTGGAGGATACGCTCCGATGCGATGCGGAAAGCGTTGCCAGAGGTCTGGATCAGGCACATACGGAGGTGGCTTCTATCCTGACATATAATGACGAGAGTTCCATGGGGGCGGCAATAGGCCTCGCATATTACAGCGCCAGAAAGGACTACCGGATCATAAGGGAGATGCCAGCAGGCCATGGTTTTGCAGACGTTGTTTTCCTGCCGCTGCCCTTTTCCAGCAAGCCTGCCCTTGTGGTTGAACTGAAATATGACAAATCTGCTGATTCCGCCATCCGGCAAATCAAGGATAGGGATTATGTCCGGGGGCTGAAAGACTATTCAGGAGAAGTGCTGCTGGTTGGCGTATCTTATGATAGCCATGACAGGAATAAGCAGCACAGCTGCGTGATAGAAAAACTGGATTACAGTGCAGGCTATGGTTCTGATCAGGATCATGGTTGATACTTCATACTGAGGGAGAGGCTTATTATGGTCACAGAAAAGTCCACAGAAAATATTTATACCGTTCCCTGCCTATACAATCCTGCTCAGGAGAGTCCTTTTTCTGCCGTCTGCCCCCTTACGGTAAGCGTCCCCGGCTCCAAGAGCATCACCAACAGAGCCCTTCTGCTGGCCACCTTGGCCAAGGGCGTCTCCACCCTCCGGGGCGTGCTCTTCTCCGATGATTCCAGACATTTTCTTAACTGCATCCAAAAGCTGGGCTTTGAAACCCATGTGGAGGAGGAACGCCGCACCATATCCGTGAAAGGTCTGGGGGGCGTTCTGCCCCGTAAGGAGGCGGATATCTACGTAGGCAGCGCCGGAACCGCCGCCCGGTTCCTGACGGCCTATCTGGGACTTTCTCAGGGACGATTCCGGCTGGACGCCTCGGCCCAGATGCGCAGGCGGCCCATGGCTCCCCTGCTGGATTCCCTGAAAGAGCTGGGCTGCGAAATTCTCTATGACAAGGATATCTCCGACGGCATGGAAGGGCATTTCCCCTTTATCCTTCAGGGACATGGTTTCCAAAAAGATGAAATCGCCGTCAATATCGACAGCAGCAGCCAGTTTCTCAGCGCCCTGCTCATCTCCTCCTGCCTATGCGGCAGGGATTTCATCACACGGATTCAGGGCAGCCACGGTATGTCCTATATTGAGATGACACTGCGGATGATGGAACAGTTCGGCGTCCGGGTTCAGCGGACAGCCCCCGGCGCCTTCCGCACCGGGGCCGGACAATCCTATCAGGCCCGAGACTACCTGATAGAGCCCGATGTTTCGGCCGCCTGCTACTTTTATGCCATGAGTCCCCTTCTGCACGTACCGGTTCTGGTGAACCATGTGCATTTCGACTCCCTTCAGGGGGATGTGGCCTTCCTGCATCTTCTGGAACAGATGGGCTGCACCGCCAAAGATACGCCGGAGGGCGTCCTTGTAATGCCGCCCGCTGACCGCCGCATCCATGGAATCCGGGCCGACATGTCCGCCTGCTCCGATCAGGCCATCACCCTTGCTGCCGTAGCCCCCTTCGCGGATTCCCCCACTACCATCTCCCATATAGGCCATATCCGCCTTCAGGAGAGCGACCGCATAGCCGCCATGGCCGCAGAACTGACCCGAATGGGCATCCGCTGTGAAGAAGAGAAGGACGCTATCACCATATACCCCGGTATGCCACGGCCTGCCACGGTGGAGACTTATGACGATCACCGCATGGCTATGGGATTCTCCCTCATAGGATTAAGGTGCCCCGGTGTCCTCATTGACAATCCCAACTGCTGCCGCAAGACCTTTGAGGGCTATTTCGACCTTGTGGATCAGATTGCCCAGTCTTTCCAGAAGGGCTGAGTCAGGCTCTATTGTATATCCAAAGAATAAACTTGCTCAACTTTGTATATTATTTCTCCTATTAACTTGTGTAATTGTGTTTTTAACTGTTCAAGATGATTACTCATGTCTTTTACACTTTCATCCTTATCGACTATAAGCTTGTTCTCATGAAGTATTTCATATTTAAGCAATTTGTTCCGCTGCAATATGCAAATTTTTTGAATCCTATCACACTCTAAATTTAAATCAATGTTCCTAAAAGCACTGTTTATTTGATTCAGATATAAAAGTCTGTATTTTATCAATTCTATATTGTCTGCAATAAATTGATAAAATCTTCTTGTTGTAGACGGCCTCCAATAACCCACACCATTGACATGAGTTTCTTTTATCGCATCAAATATTCCAAGGCCAAAAGACGGAGTGCAAAAGTCATATTTATAATACATCATATTGTATAGTCGGTTCAAAAAAACCCTATGCTGAAATTGATAAACGTACCTCTCCTTTCTTTTAAGTGCAACCAGCCCTGTCTCTTGTCCATTCCACTGCTCATTGTATGTATCTTTATAGTTACAGACTGCATCCAAAATTTCATATTTAGAAATAACCATAGCTTTATAAACTCCACCAAAAAAATCCTTACATAAAAAAGCCTGATTATTATCTTCAATGCTTACAATATTTAATTCATGCGATTTATGGTGTCCATGACAGTTGTATGCATCAATATAACATACATCAACAGGAACTAGTATCTGAAATCCAAGCTGAAGGAAATTGTTTACCATCTTTTCCATTGTAGTATGCGAGGATATTAAATCAAGATAGTTTTGTGCTAGGTAAATAGTATTCAGTCCTTTAAATGAACTCCAATTTGAAGCATCTTCAAATGTAAAATCTATAAAATTTCCCCAAGCTTTGTAGGAATATTTTATTTCAAAAAAATGTTCCATTATTGCCTCAAAAAAACTATCATTATTTATACCTAACACCGAAAAAAGGAAGTTGTCTGAAGGTATATGATTTATAATTGATGTATTTTTTCCTTTCATGTTTATCTTGTATGAAGTTTGTAGAAACTTCACTTCTTCTCCATCCCCCAGATTTTCCACCATCCCGCGACATACAAGTCCTGCTTTAAAAGACCAAAGCCTTTATTGAAATCTCTTAAACTTTCTTTTCCTGCTGCCGATAATATCTGGCCTGCGTCTCAAACATATTCCTATAGATCCCTTCTTCCATCTCCATCAGCTCCTCATGACTCCCATTCTCTGCAATGCGCCCATCCTGTAGTACAAGAATCCGATCACAGAAGCGAGTCGCTGAAAGTCTGTGAGAAATCATCACCGCTGTCTTTCCACAGCTGATTTCCTGAAAACATCGAAATATCTCCTCCTCCGACATCGGATCCAGCGCGGCCGTTGGCTCGTCCAGCAACAGTATTGGCGCATCCCTATACAGAGCTCTAGCGATGGCCAAACGCTGCTCATTACCACCGGACAGTTCTATTCCGTCCGGTTCAAAGAGCTTATAGAGATAGCTCTGTTCCCCCTTCGGAAGATTCTCCACCGTTTCCTTCAAGCCTACACGCTCTAAAAGCGGTGCTAACTGCGCGTTTTCACTCCGCCCCATTACCACATTGTCATAAAGAGTATAAGCAAAAATTCGGAAATCCTGAAATACAGCCGCACTGCGCCCCTCCATACTTCTGACCTCCTCTCCATTGAATAGAATACTCCCACTGGCAGGATGATAGAGACCACAGAGCAACTTCACCAGAGTAGTTTTTCCTGCGCCATTGCGCCCGACAATGGCTAAGCGCTCCCCTTTACGAATGGTCAAGGAAACATCCTTCAGCACGGGTTCACTGCCTCCCGGATAAGAGAAGGTGACATTTTGGACATCCACTCTTGGAGCTCCCTCAGAAAGCCTCCGCTCCTCGCCGTTCTGAACAGAAAGACTCTCAAACTCTCGAAAGGCAGAGAAAAACTTTCCGGTATAAAAAAGATCCGACATCTTATCGCTGATACGAAAAAGAGCTGTCCCCAGATTTAAGAATATACCCGTATAAAAAGCGTACTCTGCGATTCCAAGCCTCCCCTGCATAGCCCAAACCGCCAATAGCCCATAAACCACAAATAACTGTAACTGCGCAAGCAGCGATGACAAACCTGCACTGTAGCCAATTCGGCCGAACTGCTCGGACACAGCCTTTAAATCAACTCTGTTCAGATGCCGGATCTTGCTCATGAGAATGCCGTCCATATCATATATGCGAACATCCTTCCCAATAGAGAAATCTGCCGTTATGTTGTTGTATGCGCCTATCTTTCGCTCCACTGGCAGGATGAACTGGTATGTCTCGTTTTTTGTCTTTCTTGTTCTATTTACAAAGTACAGATTCACCCCTGCCATCACAAACAGAACCAGCAACAATATGGGGTATCCCGCCGCTGCGATAGCTGCCGTTCCAGCAAGAAGAAATAGGCCGCCGAGAATACTGGGGATCGTATCCCGAAGCATCGTATCCAGCACGCCAAAATCAATAATAGGGCGGAGGGCCCGCTCCTTTAGATCCATAACCCGCGGATCTTCCAGCAGCGAATAGTTCATGCACATAATCCTTTGCCCCACATAGCATTTAAAGTCATCCCTAAACCGTTCGGAAAAGACTCCCTGCTTCACCGTCAAGTAACGGCTGATGCCCGTATTGAGGAAATTGGCCGCAATCAGGCATACCACCCAGAGAAACAACAGCCGAGGGTTCTCACCTGACAGTAGTCCCGACAAAATTTGCTGTATAAGCCATGTGCTCAGAACCGGCCCTATGGCAGCAACCACCGCTATCCCGACTGTTGTCGCTAAATAGGCCGGCGACACCCTGACGGTAAGCTTCGTGATATAAAAGGGCAATGCAAACTTTTGCCCAATCTTCCTAAATCGCTTCTCCATTTTTGGCCTCCCCTTCCTGACGCCCTTGCTCCCTATAATACTGAGCCTGAGTACTGAACATATCTTTGTAGTCCCCACCCTTCTGGTACAACTCCTCGTGACTGCCTCGCTCTGTAATCCTCCCCTGGTCCAGTAGCCAGATCTCATCACAGAAGCGAGTGGAATTAAGGCGATGGGAAATGAAAAGGGTTGTGCGTCCCTGAGAGATTTCATGAAAATGAGTATACACCTCATGCTCTGCCAAAGCGTCCAAAGCAGCTGTAGGCTCATCAAGCAGCAAGATGCCCCCTCCCCGATAGAGAGCCCTGCAAATCACAAGATTCTGACGCTCTCCTCCAGAAAGCTCCACCCCATCCGGATCAATAGCCTTACCCACTGGAGTCTCCAGCTTTTTCGGCAAGCTTTCCACCTTATCATACAGTCCAATCAAACGCAGTGCTTCTTGTGCCCGGCGGACTTCCTCAAGAGAATTCTCCTCTTTCAACGTGATATTTTCCAGCACCGTAGCAGGAATTGTTCTGGACTCTTGAAAGACCGCTGCGATACGATCCTGATATTTTCTTAGATCCAGAGTCCGCAGGTCAATGCCCCCTACCCGGATAATACCCTCATAATTAGTATAAAGACCACAGAGAAGTTTCACGATGGTAGATTTCCCAGCCCCGTTCCTCCCCACCAGTGCCACATGAGTACCTGCCTCCACCTTACAGCAGAAGTCCTTCAAGATATACTTCTCGCTTCCGGGATAGCGAAAGGAAACATGATCAAATTCAAACCCATAGGAATCTGCCAAGGGAAGCTCGGCAATGCCACATTTCTGCTCCCGCTCTTTCTCCGCAAAGTCCCGATAGATATGTACTTGTCTAGACGTGTCAATTAATTCCGCCCCCATCTGAACAAGATTCAATCCTACCGCCGCAAAGGAAGCAAACACACCCGTGTATAGGACAAAGGAGTCAACCGTAAGTCCCCCTTTCAAATACCTGCCCACCAGATAAAAGTAAACCGCTCCCTCCCGAAAAAACGTAAAGAGGAGATCTACGGCAACTACGCTCTTCCTCTTTCCTGCAACCCGTGTCAGAAACATCTCGTACTGGTGCTGGTACTGGCGATAAATATTAATGACCCAATCCTTTATGCCAAAAAGCCGAATCTCCTTGCCGTAACCATAATCATACATCAAGGAAAAGGTATAGTCACGCTTCCGAGCGATGTCTGCCCTCTCGTTTCTTCTTTCATATTCATATTTCTTTACCCTATCCTCGAAAAAGAGAGACATAGCAATGTTCATGAACGGCAATAAGAGAAGAAGGGGCTGCAACTCTATCGCCAGAACCAGATAAAAAACCAGAATAATACTGTTAGAGAAAAACCCTGTTCCTGCCTTATGGAGCGCCGTCACAAAGCAATTCACACTAGACATAGCACTGCTTAAGCTGTTCAACACAGCCGGATCCTCGGTGTCAGCAAAAGCCATTTGCATCGCCTTCCTCTGCAGTGTCTCCTTCAGCTTAAAACCCAGCCGCAAGAAAAGAGCATCGTTCTTCAGACTATAGTAAGAAATCAAAAAAGATGACGACATGGATATGGCAGCCAAAACTCCGATATCCAATACGAGTCTTGTCTGATCCAGAGCCAAAATATCCCGGATAACAATCTTAGGAAGCAGAATCCCTGCTATCGGTCCTGCTGCCATCGCCATCGTCAGAACGGCAAAAACCACAAAGTATCTTTTTTCACTCTGCCAAACAATTTGAACATAATAACGGATGTTCTGAACAAAGTCCTTCATAGATGCATCTCCTTAAAGCAATATGTTATTTTGCTTCCCTTGTAGGGGTATATATGCATATCGTAGTTGCTGGGAAAAGTAAGCGAAGTATATCCTTCACTTGACTGAACAGAAATAGGCGGATAGGTATCTGATGCATAGGTAAAATATAAGAACTCTCTTTTTTTTAATATATTATATCTTTCAAAAAAAGAAATAAAGCTTTCAATAGAATGCGTCTTAACACATATGCCTGTCACATATTTTGTTCTGGCAAAGTCTCTTTTTAATCCGGTTTCTTTGGGAATATCAGAAACATATTTGTTCATTTGAACATATGGATCCATAAAATATAGAAAACCATCACGCTCTATATAATTCACTGTATGTCCCACTCCCGAATTGGCATACATACATAAAATCCCCATACTATTGTAATATTCATGCAAAACATAATAGAATGCACCGGAAATAGACGTACATGTGCCATAATTCCGTTGCAATGCTTTTAATCCAGATGAAAGAACTGCCCAGCGAATTCCATCATAATCTATAAATTCTATATCCATTCGCTCAGTGAAATCAACTGACTGAAGATATTGTATAAACTCATATGGATTATGTATAGTTCCTTTAAACTGGGTTTTCTTTAAACTTTTTATTTTATCTTCTGTAAATATAATTTCCGACTTTCCTAGAGTTGAATATGGCACCCAAAAAACATCAGGAAATATTTCTGTTTCAAAAAAAACATCATTTACTAAATTGGCTGTATCATACATACTCATTTTGATATAACTCTCCTCAAAAAATGGTACAACTTCCAAATCAGACATCTGAAAAAATAATCAACAAGTAACTAATTCATCCCTTCCGCATAATAATCCACAATCAAATCAACAAGAGCATTGCCATCTTCTTCATCTCCAATTATATAAGCTGAAATATTCAAGTCATCATAATATCGGGATTTTAATGCGGCCACTTCTTCCACATTCAATTTCGTGTAGTTGCCAACTACATAATTCCACCCATTTTTACATACAAAAGGAAATAAAGCTATTGCCAATACCTTCGCTTCAACAATGCCTTCAATCGTTTGTATCGTCCGCTTAACATACCGTATATCATCCATTGGATTTGCGCACAATATCACAGTATCTGGATTTGTCCCCATTAAAAAATCAAGGCTCTTTATAGGAATCTGCCCCATATGAAAATATCCTTCTGGCACCGTTCCTGATTGAGCACCAACAATAATGATATCAGGCTCACTAATATCAAGCTGCATCATTAATCCATTCAAATAAGAAATAAACTCATATTCACTCATTTTTACAGTATTGCTATAGCCAAAAGGAACACACGCTTCTATACCAAACAAAGGTGCATTCGGCTCTGATGCCATCTGAGCCAGATTATATCCTCTCTCTTTAAATATCTTGCGCAATTGCAATTGTAATGTAAATTTTCCTTGTTTGCTCGAAGTCCCAAACACTCCAAGAACCGGAGCTTCAATTTGAAACAATTTTCCTTTCCTAAGCGAACCCATTTTTTCAATCTGATCCGAGGCATATAGAAAAAGTCCTCTCTTTTGGAATAAATCAGGAAAATCGCCAACTCCGTAAGAATCAAACAAAAATACATTAACTCCTTCTTCCAGACAATCCGACAAAAGTTTTTCCTTATAGTTAATTCCTGAAAGCCTTTCTAATTCATTAACATGACCAATAACTAAAGTATCTATCAATGACAAATTTATATTTGCTATATTTTTTAATTCATAGATTTTCCCTCCATATATTCCTTGTACTTTCTTTTTCATGTTTCCCAGAATAGCACATGTATATATATCAACGATATGAAAGTCTAACATGGAGGCATAATTAACTAGACTCATCATTTCCTTGTTATATGGAAAGATACCCACTCTCTTCATTTGGATATCCTTTATATTTTGATTCCTAATCAGCCCAACTGTAGGAGGAGTCGAATAAACACAGCTTGAAACTTTTTTCAAAATATGCAATGCCTTAGATTTATCCAGATTATACTCAAAATTCTTGCAGAGAACGCCAGTCACATATGCGGCCGACATACTGTTTCCTTGTTGAATCGTATATTGAGGCATGGTCCATGCCACTCGATGAATACCCCCCTTTGCGTAAACATCTACTATATCGTCATCAAAAAAAAGAAAATCCGAAGATCTACTGCAATCTGAACTAGCCTCCACCCCTATTACACAATCAAACGCCGCAGGATACGATACAGAGCCGTTATTATCAAATGCTGCAACAATAATTGTTCCACGCCTATAAATAGCATTGCACAAATCATATAATTCTCTACTATAATATCCAATACCCAAACTGAGGTGGAGAATATTACAATCAACCTTTTCAAGTATATATTCCAATGCAGATAATAATACCTGCAGTTCTGTTTGTAATTCTTGCTGATAAATTTTTATAGCTGATATACTTACGTTATCTGCAATGGACATAATAATGCTTGTTATCGCTGTTCCATGTCCTATATTATCCATTATGTCATCTGTCCCATCAATAACGTTATACTTATTATAAAGACTGATGTTGGCCATTTGAGGATGAAAAAGACTGATGCCACTATCAACAATCGCCACATTAACACTCATAAATATTTCATTCCTTTATGTGTACATATCAATCCGACACCCACATCGTTACCTTTTAATCTAAAAATATGGACAAGCATATTCAAAAATATTTTTCAGTTCAACTACTTTATATCCTTACTTTAAAACAGCATTAAAACTTCAAACTGCCTGGAAGACTATTGGGCCAGTACTCAGTGAACGCCACCACCTTATTAATAGTTACCTTCTTATTTTTATCCTTCTTATGTTTTACTAATTTCTTTTTCATTATTTCACCTCTTTCGATATTAGAATATTTTATCTATACTTGCCCACATTTTCTTAAAACAAAAACATACCTACTTTCCTGCTACTAACTCATCAAGTACACCACATACATCCTCTATAGTCTGAAAATATGAAATCATAAGATAATCATCTGGTATTGTAACCGCGAATTCCTTTTCCAGCTCCACAATAAATGTTATAAACATGATGGAATTCTCCAAAACTTCTAACAAAGTTTCTTCTTGTGACACATCATATTCACAACCAATATTTTGCATACATTTTAAAACTCGCTTCTTCATAATCATATTATCCCTTTAAATATCCCGCCAACATCCATATGCCGTTATTTGCGGCCAGATATTTTTATTCAATCTTGTCTTGATTACATATTACCACTTTGCTAAACAAAAAACAATATAATTCCCTATTTTTTGTTAATTTATAATCTTTAACAGTTTTAAGCATCCGCTCCATAACGGGATCAAGGGCCGAAGAGGGTTCATCCATCACCAGTATGGGCTTCCTGCCGTAAAAGCAATGGGCAAACATCGGCTTCTGGCATTCCCCGCCGGATGGGATAATCCCTGCCGGATCAAATTTTACGCCTCAGCAGCTTCTGCATGCTGTTCCGGCGCTGCGCTTGCGAGCCCTGAAGGTTAGTAGACAAAGACAAAAAAGCAGACTTCCTATTGATTTTAAAGGGGGAAAAAGGTATACTGAAGCTCTAGACCCCATGGAAACATAGGATTTCGTTTCATAGATTTCATAGGATAGAGAGGTATCTATATGAGCAAGAAGAGAGCAGTCGTATCCCTTGGACACGATGCCTTAGGCTACACCACCAACGCCCAACGGGACGCGGTGAAAATCACGGCCTCCGCTCTGGCCGATCTGGTGGAAGAGGACTACCAGCTTACCATTACCCACAGCAATGGCCCTCAGGTCAGCATGATCCATAAGGCCATGACGGAGCTGCGGCGAATCTATATCGACTATACGCCGGCCCCCATGTGCGTCTGTTCCGCCATGAGTCAGGGCTATGTGGGCTATGATATCCAGAATGCTCTCCGCAGCGAGCTTCTGAAACGGGGAATCTACAAGTCCGTCTGCACCATTCTGACACAAGTCACCGTGGATCCCTACGACGAGGCCTTCTATAACCCCACCAAGGTCATAGGACGCCATATGTCCCCGGAGGATGCGGAGACGGAGCTGAAAAAAGGAAATTATGTAATAGAAGATCCGGGCAAGGGCTTCCGGCGGGCAGTGGCAGCACCCAAACCCATAGACATTGTGGAGCTTCAGGCCATCCGCACCCTTGCGGAGGCAGATCAGGTGGTCATCGCCTGCGGCGGAGGCGGAATACCCGTCATCGAACAGCAGCACATCTTGAAAGGCGCATCCGCCGTCATCGAGAAGGACGCCATCGCCGGAAAGCTCGCTGCAGAGCTAAATTGCGATGAGCTGATCATCCTCACCGGCGTAGACTGCGTCTATCAAAACTTCGGCATGCCCGATCAGACTCCCATTGCCTCCCTGACTGCGGCGGAGGCTAGAGAAGCCCTCTTGCAGAACCAGTTCGAGGCCGGAACCATGCTGCCCAAGATCGAGGCCGCTCTGGCCTATCTGGAGAAGGTGCCTGCGGGCAAAGCCCTGATCACTTCCATGGCCAAGGTCCGGGAGGCCGTAAAGGGCACCGCCGGAACCGTAATCACCGCATAAATGTATCTTCTGTATCAGATGGGCCGCTGCGGCAAGCCGACAGACTTGCTGCAGCGGCCCATTGTCTATATCGCCGCCTAACCCCAAAGGCCAAATCAAATTTTACCCTTGGGCCTTGTTTTTATGTGGTCCAAAATCCCACAGATCAGAGCAGGCAAAAACAAGCTCAGGTTCCTATGGCTACCAGCATGGCGCCTATCAAAATACAAAAATCCGAAATATTAAACACCACCCTGCGCAGAGGCTCCCATTTCAGATTTAATGAAAAGTAGTCCACCACATATCCCCTTTTCAGCCTATCGTAGGCATTGCTGAAAGCGCCCCCCAGCAATAGAGACAAACCCGCTTTCAGCAAACTGCCGCCCTTATGCCCCAGACTGAGGACAAAAAACACGGTCATAATACCGGTCATCCCCAGTGCTGCTGCCGTCACCGCCAGTCTCCGGCTCTCACCGAAATTCAGCATGGCTCCTTTATTATGATATCTGCGAACCACTATGAGACTGGGCTTTCGTTCTCGCCCTTCACGGCATGGTCGATTTTCATGGCTGCCGCTCCGCATTTTTTGGATTTCCGCTTCCGTCATACCCTCTATTCTGTTTTTTATCCATAGATCTCCGGAGAAAATCCCCAGAACGACCAGCACATATTTCACCGCCATGCCATCCTTTTCCCTTTCAATGCTCCGCTTCATTGCAAGCGCCGCTTTTCAGGCCTTTCCAGCCTTTTTAAGCTTTCCCTATTTCTTGTCCAGTCTTGCCACCAAAATCGATTTTATAATCATCCACAGCATCACAAAGAGCAAGGCCGCTACCGGCCATATAATCGCCGTGGCTCTCCACTCGTCTCTCTTCAGGCCCACGGCAAGGAACACCGCCACCATTGCACACCAGTAGGCTCCCGGAAAAAAGGCCATCCTCTTTCTGGCCCGCTTTTCCGCCTCTGTATAATCCCCCTCCTGAAGCAGCATGTTGAAACTGCCCTTGATACCTCCGGCCCATACAAACAGAAAAGTTGCCGCGGCCACCAGCCCCAACAGCACTGCCACACATATGACATACACCATGTCCGGCGCAGAAAAAGCTGCCGCCACCATCAGCGGAACCACTCCCAGAATGCAGAGCACCGTGCCCGCCGTCATGGCAAGTCCCGCCGTTCTGGCAAAGCCGTCTCTGTTTCTCTCCACAATTCCTCTGACACCGTATTGCAGCGTCAAGTTTTCCTTTTCTATATATTCATATTTCAACAGCCTCATCTCACCGTGTACCAAAATTCCCACGCCTATTGCCAAAATAATCAAAAGGATGGTGACTCCAAAGCCTCCTGCCATATCCTCCGTGACCCCGAAGCTTCCATATTCCGTCAGCCCCCCCAGCAACAGCAACGGTATGGGAGACAGAATGCACAGCGCCGTCCCCAGAGCCGTGGGAACCGCAAGCTTTCTTTTCAGCCTCATAAAGCTGTCCGCCTCTTCTACGGATACGCATTTTGCGTCGGATTCCTCGCATTGAATCTCTTTTTCGGAGATCTCTTCCGTCTCCATCTCATCCTTCAGCAGATAATCCGTGCTGACCCCAAACAGACCGCTGATCAATATAATTTTATCGATATCCGGAATGGATGCTCCCGATTCCCACTTCGACACGGACTGTCTGGAGATATTCAGTTTCTCCGCCAGTTCCTCTTGTGACCAGCCTTTCTTCTTCCTTAACGTCATAACCTTTTCTGCCAAAATCATTTCTTTACCTCCTTGCCTGCTTCAGCGGGCATCCCGCCCGCCTCATTCTACGGTTTTCCTTTCTGCGCCTGAACACTCTTTCTGATCCTCTTTGGAGCCTTGAAAAAGAACCCCTCTGAAAACAGCTTCAGCCGCATCTACGAGGAAATCATAGCAAAATCGCCGGTTGACAACCAGCAAGTGCGCTTGGAAATCTGTCAACCGGCGGTTGCAGGTGCAGAAATTTCCGAGAAGGAATCATGATTTATTAAAGATTTGGCATTAGCTATAATCTACGCTTATGAGGCACAATCCTTGAGCCGGAGCAGTAGGTCCCGCCTTCTGGCGTTCCGGATTGACCATCGCCTCTTTCAGCTGCTCCATGGTCATCCTTCCGCAGCCGATCTCCAGAAGCGTTCCCACCATGATGCGTACCATATTCTGAAGGAAACCCGTACCGTGAACGGTAAAATACAGATAGCCTCCCTGCCTCTCAATCTCTATTTTATCCACCACGCGGACGGTAGACTTCTTCATCCGGGGATTTGTACAGAAATTCTTGAAATCATGCTCCCCCTTCAGAATCTCCGCCGCCTGCCGCATCAGCTCCACATCCGGCTTTCCCTCTAAGGCCGTATAATACTTCCTATCAAAAACCGGCTTCACGTCGCCGTCATAACAGGTATAGCAGTATGTCTTTCCCTTGGCATTGTAGCGGGCGTGGAATCTGGGTCCTGCCTCCCTCACTTCTCTGACAGCTATGTCATCAGGAAGATAGCGGTTCATATAATCCCGGATCTCCTCGCAGGAGCTCTCTGTCTCCAGAAACGCATTGGCCACCATAGCTTTGGCATGTACGCCTCCGTCAGTCCTTCCCGCTCCAATGACCTCCACATCCTTTCCGCACATTATGCCCAGCACGTTCTCCAGCTTGCCCTGAATGGTATTCTTATCGGGCTGATGCTGCCAGCCAAAATAACGGCTGCCGTCATACTCAATGATGAACCTATAGTTTTTCACTGTTTTTTGTCCCTCTCCTCCCATTGCCCTCTGTTCCGCTCCCTTCTTTACCGTACTGCTCCCTTCCATTCCATCTTCCTCCCTATTGTTGAACTCCAAGCATTTATTCTTTTAGTCTGCCTTGCGATCCCTCTTTTTTAAACTTCCCTCGGCCCCTTTTTAACTACATCCACATCGCATCTCCTCCAGCCATGCTAAAGCGGAGCCGCAACGCCGCCTGCTATCTCCCTGAGCGCAGGCAGGCAGGCGCCGAAAAACATCTTATAGGATTTGCAGAACCGATTCCTCCCCCGTTCCTCCGAAGCCTCCCACTCCGTCTCCCGATGCCTTCGGCAGCCTCCCCGGCATACAAAAAAATAGGAACAATTTCGGCATTCCTCATCATGATTGACGGAATCTTGTATGAATCGGCTCTCTCTGAGACGGTCTATGATGGTTCCCATATCGTCATCGTTGAGATTTCCCAGACAATATTCATCCAGACAGTAGAAATCACAAGGATACACGCTGCCGTCCGCCTCCACGATGCTCTGCAGGCTGCATAGGCCTCTCTGCTCACAGGATTCCGGCTGCCTGCCCAACAAAATGCCCACATAGTTCTCAAACTGCCTGATATAGGGCTGCTCACCCTTTTGCAGATCCAGATACCACAGCTCAAACAGATCGATGAGGAATTCCCCGTAAGCCTCCGGCGTCAAGGAATATTCCCCCCTCTGCCTCTCTCCCAGAGGATCCAGACAGGCTATATACTGCTGCCATCGAAAGCCCAGCTTGCGGTATTGCTCATAAATCCTTCTGATCTTGGGGGCGGTCTTCCCGTTCACCACGGTCAGCACGTTGAAGTCTGCACCTGCTCTATCCAGCATCTTAGCCGCCTCCAGCGTATGAAAGTAGGTGTCCGCCCCTGCCGCATCCTTCCGGTATGCGTCGTGGGTGGCCTTGATGCCGTCCACAGACAGCCCGATCAAAAAACGCTCCTTTGCAAAAAAAGCGCACCATTCCTGATCCAGAGCATAGCCGTTGGTCTGCAGCGCGTGGGAAACGGATACTTTTCTCACATTATACTCCTTCTCCAGCCTAAGCAGCTCCCTATAGAAGTCCAGCCCTGCCAGCGTGGGCTCTCCCCCCTGAAAGGCGATGGTGCAGGACCCTTCCGCAAACTCCAGCACCCTTCGCACCACATTTTCCAGAGTCCCCAGACTCATGAACCCATAATCCTTCCGGCTCCTTTTCTCCATCTCATCCGCATAGAAGCAATAGGAGCATCTCATATTGCATAGGCCGGAAGCCGGCTTCAGCATCACATGAATGGGCGGCATATTCTCCCCTTTCTCAGGCCGGCGGGCAGCCACCGGAAATTTCCAAGACTGATACGTCTCTATTTCCCGCTCTTTTGTCTGCTTTGTTGACGCTTTCTAAGTACCTAGATCCTAAAATTGAATCTAAAACATGATTCTATTATAAGTACTTCCCCAATAATGCGCAAGCTTTAAAATAACTTGATTTCTTGTAACGAATTTCTTACAAATCGGATTCAGTTATAAATAACGCCGCCAAAACACCATCCCCTATGAGGAACAGCGGCAAAAGGAGGAATGTCTATGAAAAAGAATGCTAAACGTCTTCTGCTGATCGCCGTTATGTTATTTTTGCTGACTGCCTGCGGCAACAAGGAGGATCCCACTGCCCCGGAGCCAAAAGAATGGGTCTATGTACCGGAATTCATCACCATGGAAGGTGATTACATTGATTACAGCGGTATGGCGCTGGCCAAAGATAATCTTCTCTACCTTTCCATGGAATGGGAGGAAGGGCTCCAGCGCTACACCCAGCATATGGGTACCTACTCCCTCTCCCAGCGAAAAGCCTCCACGGTCCCTCTTGCATGGCCAGAAGAATCTTCCGGCATGAGTCTGAGCAAATATGTCTTCGGAGCGGACGGCAGCCTTTTTGCCATGGCCAAGGCCTATCCCACAGAGCCTCCCGCTTCCGGCGCCTCTCCGGAGATCCGGATATTTCTGTGCAAATTCGATTCTCGGGGGGAATGTCTCTTCACCCGGAATATCACGGAAGACCTGCAGGATACCTCCGGCCAGCAGCCCTACATAAGCCTGATGAAGACAGACGGCAGCGGAAGGATCTATCTTCTTGGCGATGCGTGTCTCTGGCTCTATGATCAGGAGGGAACATTCTCCGGACGTATCTCCCCCGATGCAGCCGAGGTCTGGATGAATGAACTGTACCATGCCGGCAATGACAAAATGTATCTCAGCATGCAGACTCCGGGGGTGGAAGGAAGAAGCTTTTCCCTCTACGAGGTAGATTTTGAAAACAAAAAGCTGGCAGAAGTCTGGACAGATTTTCCCGGCGACAATGTCTTTGTTTCCGGGATACAAAATGATCTCCTCATGCAGGATCGCGTCTATGCATATACCTTCGACTTGGCAGAAAAAAAGGCTCAGGAACTTTTCCGCTGGATGGACTGTGACATCAACGGAAACGATGTGCTGTACTTCGGAGAAATGGATGATTCCACAATTGTTGCCGTCACGGAAAATTCCAACCGGCAGGGAGAGATCGCCCTATTGACCAAGACGGACCCGGATGAAGCTGCACAGAAAGAATCCCTCGTCCTTGCCGTACTGACCGATGCATATAACTATGAACCGGCGGTGGTGAAATTCAACAGAGCCAGCAGTCAATATCATATTACCATCCGAGAATATAGAAACCTTGAAGACGGCAGCACAAATTCCTTGGCAGACGCTCTGGCAAGACTGTATGCCGACCTTGCCTCCGACAATTGTCCGGATCTCATAGAACTGACGGGGCTGGACGCACAACGTCTGGCGGCAAAGGGCCTATGTGAAGATCTCCGTCCTTTTTTTGAAAAAAGCTCCCTCCTCAACACGGAAGATTTTGTGAATGAAATAGTGGAGGCCTACACCTTCGACGGAACTCTCGCCAGCGTCCCCATCCTCTTTTTTCTGGAAACGGTAATGGGGCATTCCGCCCAGCTGGGCACAGAACCCGGCTGGACCTTCGATGAACTCACCGCCCTTGCGAAAGCCTATCCCGGAGCAGAGCTTTTCGACGGGGCCACAAAAAGCGATATTCTTAGATATGTTTTAACATATAATTACAATGCCTTCATTGACTGGTCCGCCGGCACCTGCAGCTTTGATTCTCCGGAATTCCAGAGCATCCTGCAGTTTGCGTCCAGCTTCCCGGACCAGACAGTGCCGGATCCGGATAGGCCCGACACACCTGCAAGAATTCAAAGCGGAGAGGTTCTCCTGAAAAATACCTTCCTCTACGATTTCGACTCCATCCAAATGGATATGGCCATGTACGGCGAGGACGCTGTCTGTATCGGCTTTCCCACCACCGACGGCACCCCCAGACACGGCCTTACCACAGCTTACGCCTACGCAATCCCCTCCAAATCACACAACCAAGAGGGTGCATGGAGCTTTATCGAGAATGTGCTGGCAGAAGAAGAAAATGCCAGAAACCAAATGGGATTCCCGTCCATGAAGCGCCGGCTGGAAGCCATGATGGCAGACGCCCTGCAGGAGGAATATGTACTGGATGAAAACGGGGACCCCTATCTGGATGAAAACGGCAACCCTATTGTCACCGGAACCCAAACCACCTCCGGCAACGGCTGGAGCTACACCTACCATACCGCCACGAAGCAGGAGGCCGATACGATTCTGTCGCTGCTGAAAGGATCTTGTCTGGCGTCCGGATACGAAAGCCGGGAAATCATGGGAATCATCAGCGAGGAGGCGGAAGCCTTCTTTGCAGGGCAAAAATCCCTCAGCGAGACTATATCCGTGATCCAAAGCCGCATGAACCTTTATGTAAACGAAAATCGGTAAACACAAGTGACAAAAACAAGTCCCACCTCAGGGCGAAGAAAGCTCCTTTACAGCTTCGCCCTGCAGATTGTGCTCTCCGCAGGCCCCCTCAGTCCTCCTTGCTCTATCAGCAACAGCTACAACCTGAGATCCTTTCAGAGATCCTCCATTCCGACGGATCCTCCCGGCCCAACACCGCAGTCGGAGAAACGATCACCATGCCCTCATAAACCGCAGCGCTCTCTGAACTGCCCCATGCTCCCCGCCTTGGCTGCCGCACCAAGCCAGCCGCTTAAAATGTCCGGGTTCTTCTCGTTTTTTATTCTTGCTTCCACATCCTGCGGAATATGACCCAGTTCTCCCAGAAGCAGCAAAACATCTTCCGCTTTTCCCTCGACTTTTCCCTCTGCTTTTCCCTCTTCCCTTCCGCAATGCCTTATATAGTCATCCTCCGCCTTGCGGTCTCGGCGCAGTTTCAGATTCACCTCGCGGCGATAGCGCATGGCCTTGCTCAGGCTCATCTCCCTCAGCGCCTCTATAGCCTCCATCATTCCCACATTTTTCACTCTGATCATCTCCAGATCCCCCTCCCTCTGCGCATTGAACAGACGAATCCAGTCCTCCGCCGCTCCCGAACCCTGCAGCTCCTTCCCCAGCTCCACAATATGTATCTCCCACACATCAGAAAATTCCCTGCCGTCTCTGTTCCTCATGCGGTACACGCTGTGGCACCCCTCATCCCCAGTCAAATCGAAATCCAAAATTGCAATACTTAAAAACAACTCCTTAAAGGCGTAATCGCTTTTCAGAGAGACAAGCTTCATGTCTCCTCCCCCATTGGCAGGAGAAAACACCCACACACCCCTTGCGGAAATCTCCTGCTTCTATATTAATAATCGATTGAATCATGGATTTAATGAATATAAAGCATAGATTTTCCCTACATGAGGCAAAGACCAAATACGACCTCTCAATGCCTCTTTTTGAACGGATACTCAGATAGTTGAATTGTGAATAGAAAGAATTATGCTTTGATTTCAGTTTACCAGATTTCCGCCCATTGTCAAGCCCCATGAACACACTTTCAACCACTTTGGACAAGCAGGCAAAATGCGGGCAGCCCTCTCTTTTACGCCTCCGCCACCGAAATCAGTGCCGCGAAAAACCGCCCTTCCATGCCACAAAAGGCAGAGAAAGGCGGCTCTTTTCAGAATCTTACATGATCAGCATCCTGCATCGGTATAATACTGCGCCTGAGCCATCCAGAGCCTATGATAGACTCCGGCCTCGTTGGCCAGAAGCTCTGCATGGCTGCCGGTCTGCACGATTCTTCCCCGTTCAAACACCGCTATCTTGTGGCAGAAACGGCAGGAGGCCAGACGGTGGCTGATATAGATAGCCGTCTTGTCCCCGGCGATCTCATTGAACCGGCTGTAGATCTCGTACTCGGAGACGGGATCCAGAGCGGCGGTGGGCTCGTCCAGAATCAGGAAAGGCGCGTCCTTGTACAAGGCTCTGGCAAGGGCGATCTTCTGGCCCTCCCCGCCGGATATTTCGATCCCGCTGCCGTCGAAATCCTTTTTCAGGAAGCTGTCCAGTCCCTCCGGCATGGAGGAAAGACGCTCTCCGAAGCCTGCTTCCTCAAGGCAGCGGACCACTCTTTCCCTATCATAATAGGGACTTGCGGACACGGTTTCTCCCAGCCGGAAGGCGAAGAGGCGAAAATCCTGAAAGACCACGGAAAAAATGCTCATGTATTCATCATAATCGTATTTCTTGATGTTGACGCCGTTCAAAAGGATCTCCCCCTCAGTGGGATCGTAGAGACGGCACATCAGCTTGATGAAGGTGGTCTTGCCGCTGCCGTTCTGTCCCACCACCGCCAGCTTTTCCCCCACTCGAAACTTCAGGTTCACATGGCGCAGGGCATATTCCTGAGTGTTGGGATAGCGGAAGGAAACATCTCTAAATTCCACAAAATACTCGTTGTCGTCCCGTTTCTCCACAGTCAGGGAGCCCTGATACATGGGGTTGGGAATATCAAAATAGGAAAAATACCGCTTCAGATAGTGATTATTGATCATCAGGTGCTGGACGGTGGTGACCAGATTGCAGGAAGCGCCCAAAAGCAGCATGACGCAGGAGACATATCGGGCCACGGAGCCTACCGTGATCCCCCCTGAAAGGGCGGCATAGATCAGGAGCAGATAGACCCCGAACCGCAGGACATAGTTCATCAAAAGCTCCGCCGCCTCCAGCACCGCGATCTTCTTCGTCAGTATCAGGGCCTTAGCGTTATATGCGTCATCGTTGTGCTTGTTCATCTTCACCAGACCCTCCGCCATATCATAAATGCGGATGTCCTTACCGCTGCTGTAATGATCCTTATAACTCTCATATTTGTCCGCCAAAAGATTCAGGTACACGGAAGAGTCAAAAAAGCGGGATTCCAGCTGCGCGCCCTTTTTGGTGGCAATGCTCCTGCATAAAATCACCAGCCCAATGCCTCCCACGAAGGTAAACTTCAATAGGAGGGGCACCGCATCCATAAAGAAGAAGGACAATGTCAGCGTCAAAGACAGCACGATTCTGGTAATGCTGGAAATCAATTCCCCTGTTCTGTTCACAAGATTCCACAGATTATATCCCGTCTGATCTTCCTTTGCGATCCTGATTCGCAGAAGCGCAACCTCCGGATCCTCCACAGAAGCATAGGACATCTCTATGGCCTTCTCCGAAAAGCGCCAGTGTTGATTTCGGTAAAAAACAACCTGAGACGCTGCATATCCGGAGACCAGATAGGCCTTCAGCAGCCCCAGCAGAAACACAACACCCACCGCAAGAGACGCATGCAGCACAAGCTCCCGGACCGGCCGCCCTTCATACAGTCCATCGATCAGCAGCGCAGAGAAGTAAATCGGCACATAGGGTCCCACGTTTGCCACAATATTATAAATGATCAGATACAGCATATTTGCCCGGCTGAGAGAGAAAAGATACCGGATAGCCCTCTTATAAATATCCAAATGTTCTTTCAGTTTCATGACATGATCACCGCCCTTCCTCGTTTTGATACCAGCAGCTCTGCTTTTCATAGAGCCCGGCATATTCACCCCCCAGAGCCACCAGCTCCCGGTGGGTTCCCTCCTCAACGATTTGTCCCTCTTTCATGTACAGAATACGATCGCAGAATTGGGTGGAGGCCAGCCTATGGGAGACAAAAAGAGAGGTCTTCCCCTGAGTCAGGGATAAATATTCCTGATAAATCATGCTCTCGGCTATTGGATCCAGAGCGGCGGTGGGCTCGTCCAATATGAGAATGGGCGCATCCTTGTAAAGGGCTCGGGCCAGCATCAGCTTCTGCATTTCTCCTCCGGAGAGATCAATGCCGTCCTGATGAAGCTGCTTGTCCAGCTTGGCATGGATGCCCTCAGGCAGGGTTTTCACCTTTTCCTCCAGCCCTGCAAGCCGCAGACATTCCCAGATTCTGGCCTCATCCCCCTGTCCCGTCACTTGTCCGGAAACCGTCTCTGCAAGGGAGAAAAAACCTCCCTGCACATCCTGAAACACAGTGGAGAAAAGCCTATAGTAATCCTTCCTGAAAAAGAAAGAACCAGGGCAGCCGTTTATTTTGATCACGCCCTCCGTAGGAAGGTAAAGACCGCAGATCAGCTTTATAAGAGTGGTCTTGCCCGCCCCGTTCAGACCCACCAGAGCGATTTTCTCTCCGGGCTTTATGGTCAGATTCAGGTCGGACAAAGCATCCTTCTCGGCATCCTCATAGCGGAAGGAAACATGCTCAAAGGCAATCTCCGGCGCTGCCTTCAAATGTTCCTCCACATGGGCCCTGCCGTCCCCGTCCTCGTCGGGCAGCTCCACATATTTCCGAAAATCGCAGACATCCAGACTTGTGGACCGGATGCCGTTCCACTCCTCCATAATATTGCCCACAAAGGAGGCGAACATGGAAATGGCGGAGAAATACAAGAGAAAACGATCCACCGTAATGCTGCCCTCCAGAGTCATCTTGATCAGCAGCCCATAGGCGGCGCCGTCCCGGAGCAATATGACAAAAAGATCTGCAATCTGGTAGAGAAAGCTCTTGCGAAGCCTCTTTTTCTCCCAATAAATACACTGGGCGGACAGATCCGCATACAACCGCCTAAACCACCCTGCCATGCCGTAGATGCGAATGTCCTTTGCGGAGGCAAAATTGGCGGTCTCCCCCTGCACATACCACGCTTTTCGCTCAATATCGGTCCATTTATCCCTATGGGCATATTTCCAGTTGGTGTAGGCTCTGGCACAGATCCAGTTGACCGCGGGCCCCACTGTCAGAAACGGCACCAGCAGGGGACTGACGAAGGTGATCACCGTACCGAACAGAATATAATTCAGAACATTCTCCACCAGCTTCATGCTGCGTCTGGGCACGTCCGATATAGGCTGTACGCCGTCCCATAATTCGGTGGAACGGGCAGCTCTATGGCCCAGATCCCGGATCTCCTTTTTTTCATAGGTCTGATAAAACAAAGTCAGGGATTTCCGGTTCACCTCAACAGCCTTCAGAGAGCGGTATCTGGACAAATATACCCCGGACATCTTCTCCGCAAAGGTTTTCAGCGCGCCGGCCAAAACCATCAGCGCAACCACAACTCCCACCCGGAAAGCTGCATGGAGAAAGGGCGCTTTGGCGGTGAGCTGTGCCACGACCAGCGCAGGCAGATAAATGTCCATGTAGGACAGCGCCACCTGCAGGGGCACTGCCAGCGCCATCAGAAAAAATGCTGCAGGCTCCTGCCGGAGCAGCTCCCGGAAGCTCCAGACCGCGTTGCTGAAGGCGGAACGGTAAGGCTTGATTTTTGTTTCTTTTGTTTTACTCATAACACATCGGCTCCTTGGGAAATCTTTTCTTCATTTTATCCCCATTTGCCGAAAATAGGCCATCCGGACACGAATTGTCTCCGCCGGGGCACCAATTGCTTTTTATCTCAGGGCCGGCACCAGAAATTCGGAGGTGAACGCCCCCTCCTCGCTGTTGTACTTGCACCACCCGCCATGCTCCTCCAGAATGGCCTCCGCCCGGCGCAGGCCAAAGCCATGGAGCCCCTCCTTGCGGGAAGGGAATAAGCTTCCCTTTTTGGAAAGCTTCCCGCCGGAGGCGTTCAGCATGGAAAAATACAGCATCTTCCCCTTCATTCCCATAAAGATTCTCAGGAACCGTTCCCCTGCAGCCCCCATGCAGGCTTCTATGGCATTGTCCAGCAAATTGCCCACCACGATGCTAAGTTCCAGATCCGAAAGCAGCAGCCCTTCCGGCACATTGGCCTTGACAGCGACAAGAATGCCTGCGGATTTCGCCTGTGCGACCTTGGCCGAGAGAATGGCATCCAAGGCAATGTTGCCGGTCTTCAGCAGCGTGTCCACCTCCATGAGCTGTCTGTCAAGCTGCTCCAGATAGGCAAGCGCCCGCTGCGTCTGGCCGTTCTCCAGCTGTCCCTTCAGAGTCTGCAGATGATTATGGAAGTCATGTTTATAGCCTCTCATTTCCCTATAGATGCCCTGCACCTCTCCTAAATGCCGTCTGGACTGCTCCGTCTGGTATTCCACAAGCTTCAAGTAGGTTTTCTTTCTCATGGTTTGCGTCTTCCCTCAAATCAATATCGCTTCATGGGATCCTGCCTCTCAAAATCCCGTTAATTTTCTTGAATAAACGCTCTGTTGACCTGATCGTACCTGCCCCTTGCCAGAGGCAGCTCTTCTCCGCCCTCCACGGTCACAGCTGTACGGCAGATCCGTATGACGTATTTCAGATTCACCAGATAGGAGCGGTGGATGCGAAAAAAGCCGCCCCTCAGCCTTTCCTCAAAAGCGGAAATGTTTTCCTTGATCTTATATTCACGGTCTTTTGTATGAATAGAGATATAATGCCGAAAGGATTCCACATAGAGAATGTCCCTCTCATACAGCTTTACGGTCTCCCCCTCGCAGGTGATGACCTGAGAGGGCGGCTCGGCAGCAAGCCGCTCCCCTGCCTTGTCCAGCACCTCCATCAGCTTGTCCTCCGGAACCGGCTTGGTCAGATAATGCAGGGCGTCCACCTCATAGCCCTCACTGACAAACTCAAAATGGGAGGTGACAAAAATGATCTCGGCCCGAAGATTGTCCTGACGGACGCGGCGGGCCAAGCCCATCCCCGACATCCCCTCCATCTCCACGTCCAGCAGAAGAATGTCCCAATGCTTGTCCTCCTCATAAGCGAAGAGAAAGGCCTCCGCGGAGGGAAAGACGGATACCTCACAGGGCGAGCCGGAAATGCGGCCCCACTTCTCAATCACAGATTGTAAAGAATTCAGCTGATTTTTATCGTCATCGCATATTGCCACACGGCAGGGCATGAAAGTCACCGCCTTTCGGAATTAGCGTTTCTTTTAGAATGTCTATACGGCCCCGCCTATCATATCACAGTTTTTTCCCTGCCACAATGGCAAATCCACTTTCCCCCTCCACTCCATCCCTCAAAGCAGGGAACGAATGTACAGAACCACCGCGTCCAGCGCTCTTGGGGAGGGCTTGGAACCGTTGAGGATGAAGTCGGCCTGCCATTTGCTGGATTCCACATATTCATCATGACGATACCGGACAAGATCCAGATATACATCCGCAATCTCATCAAAGGACAGCCCCCATCCCATATTCCGGCGCAGCCGCCGGACGATGCGCTCGTCCGGACGGCATTCCACGTACAGACGCAGATTTAGTCTGTCGCGGATCTCTTTATCCCATAGGGTCAGCAGACCCTCCACAATAATGACCTCATATTCCCCGCTCTGTCTGGCCTGCTGCAGATCCCCCTTCAGCTTCTCCAGATCCACAGTATCAGGATGATTGTCGTCCCGATAGCTCCTTCCCGTCACAGGCGCTTCCGCCACGGGGCGTTCCCCCGGCGCCCTGAAATAGGTATCCATATGCAGCTGGCAGACCCTCAGCCCCTTAAGGGCCTCCGCCAGTTCCTTTGTGAAGGTGGATTTCCCGCTGGCGCTGCCGCCTGCGATGCCTACAATGATTGTCTTTGCCATTTTGCCTTCCCCTTTCACATCTCTATGCTTCCGGTTTTCTACCGCATCAACGGCCTTGGATATGTCTCATGGTCATGTCTGCCAGATCCTTCACCGCCGCTTTGTCCATGCCGAAGATGGTGGTCTCCAGCGTTTCGTGGATCGGTCTCGTCCATTCCTCCGGAATCGACGACGCTCCGCCCCTTATCCCCAGAACGGAACCTACCGTGGCGCCGTTGCAGTCTGTGTCGAAGCCCGTCTGCACCGCAAGGCAGATACTCTTTCCATAGTCGCCCCTGCCATAGAGCAGGGAAGCCGCCACGATCATGGCATTGGAGATGGTATGGCACCAGCCATAGAGCGTGTGCTCGTCCCATTCCTCATGAATCCGGTCAAAGCATTCCTTTTCACTGATTCCGCTGTTGTACCATCCTATCACCTTCTCCAGATGCTCATACAGCCGAGAGGTTTGGGGAATCTGCGCCATACCGCCCCGGATGATCTCCTCCAGATCCTCCTTCACGGCAGCCTCCGCCAGCATGGCGGCAACGAACATCTCTCCGTAAATGCCGTTCTTTACATGAGATATGGAAGCGTCCCTCCAGGCAAGCTCTGCGGCGGCCTGCGGATTCCCCGGATTGATGTATCCAAAATAATCGCCGCGGATCTGGGCCCCTATCCATTCCCTGAAGGGATTCTGGTATACGGCGCTGTCCGGGGGCTGTATGCCCAAAGAAAAATTGCGGTAGGCCACGGCCTCCGCCGTGAAATAGGAGGTCATGGGCTGCAGCCGCAGCCATTCCTGCGACATGTCGTAGGGCGTGAAGCTCCTGCCGTATTTCTCTATCAGCTTCTGCGCCATAACCACATAGTTCATGTCATCGTCAAAGGGCATAAACGAGACCTGATCCGCAAAAAAGACCTGCTGCCTCTCTTTGAAATAACGATAATTCTCCCTCATATAAGGGGACACGTCCCCAGACTCGATATACCGGTGCATGGGATAGTTGCCTGACTTTTCCAGCAGAGGTATCAGCTCATCGGTGCGTATCCCTTCCACCGTTTTTCCCAATAGACATCCGCAGATCCTGCCCATCCATGCTCCATGAATCTTATCCCGAAGCGCCTCTTCATCCCATTTCCCCGCTCCCTTACCACTACTTTCCGAAACACCCTCTGCCGCATTCCGGGACGCCTCCTCTAAGCCCGGCGTTTCCTCCAATGCCTTATTTCCACAGCCACAGGCCGCATCCTTTCCGGGCCGCAGCCTCCGGATCCCCTCCAGATCAGAGGGCTCCTCATAGGCATATCCCTCTTTCATGGGCGCATTCAGCACGATTTCGGAAAGCACATCCGCCATGGCCGCCTTATGCTCGTCCAAGGGCATCCGATCCACCGCGCAAAAAAGCGCCTGATACTCTTCTATGTCCTTGCCCTCCGCCACGGACTGCCGATACTCATCCTGCAGATGAACGGCGTACAGCGCATCCATTCTTGTTTTTGTGTAATCTGCCTGTATTTTCATTCCAAACACCCTATTCTACCCTTTCCGGCCTTTTGGCCCTATGCGTCTGCCCCGAGACTCCTCTTTACTCATTTCAGGAACCCCTCCCAGACAATTTTTCTAAAAAAATCCCATGCAAAATATCCGGCACCAAATCATGTTCCATGGCCTTTTGCTCGCGCAAGCACGGCGCTCGGCTCATTCCGCATGGAAACAAAAATCGCTTTCTTATCCTGCATGGGACTGTCACTTTTCATACTGCAAAGCCCTATTCTGTTATATCCAATCCTTTTATATCAGATTCCTCAGGAATGTGACGGCCTTGCCGATATCCTGCACGGGATTTTCCCCCACCTCCCGCTCGATGGTCAGGTATCCGCCGAATCCGATTTCCTTCAGCGCGCCCAGATAGGCCGGGAAGTCTACCTTGCCCTCCCCTAAAGGCACCTCAAGGAAATAATCCTCCAGACGCAGATCCCCGATGCCGCCTTCCGCAAAGAAATCATAGACGATCTGGGGATCCGTCTTCTTCAGCATGACCCCGTCCTTGGCATGGGTGTGAACGATATACTTGCTAAGATTGTGAACCGCCTTCACCGGATCGTCCCCTGCCACCATGACCAGATTGGCAGGATCCAGATTCACGCTCATGCCCTTGCTGCCTCCCAGACTGTCCAGAAATCTGCACAGACGCTCCGAGGGCTCCGGCCCCGTCTCAATGGCAAAGAAGGCTCCCACCCCGGCCGCATACTCTGCCAGCTCCCCGCAGGCTTCCTGCATGGTGCGATACACATCGCTCCGGGTATCCTCCGGAATCACCCCGATATGGGTTGTGACGATATTGCATCCCATAGCCAGCGCCATATCGATGATATGTTTGGAGGTCTGTACCTTTTTCACATTCTCGTCCCGTCTGGCAAAGCCATGTCCGCCCAAATCGCCGCAGAGGGCGGAAATCTGCAGGCCATTGTCCTGAATGATCTTTTTCCTCCTCTTCAGCTCCTCCTCGGAGGCCGACAGCATCTCCTCCGAAACCGCGTAAATCTGTACGCCGTCAGCTCCCATACGGGCACACTGTTCCATACTCTCCGCAAAGGGCATCCGCAGCATATCCGCAATGATCCCAATTTTAAACTGACCCATACTCCAACTCCTCCTACTATACTAATAATCTCGGCCATAATGACCCCTATTGATTCATTTACTCCCCACCGGAAGACTTCCCTTTGATTCCTTTCCCTTGTCCCGCCCTCCGGATCCAGACATGAGAACCTATCTCCCATCATCCATAGATTCAGGCACGAGAACCAGCAGTTCCTCCTATCTCCCATCATCCACGGGTTCAGGCACGAGAACCGGCAATCCCCCCCACACACCCATGGGTTCAGGCACGAGAGCTGGCAGTTCTTCTTATCTCCCATCATCCACGGATTCAGGCATGAGAGCCGGCAGTTCTTCTTATCTCCCATCATCCACGGGTTCAGGCACGAGGGCCGGGGGGCTTGTTAAGGAAACTCACGGAATGTGGAGGGGAGACTTCGGCGGGTCGCATCCAATGATGCGGCCCACCGATGCCAAGGCTCCCCGGAACGCCATGGAGTGACCGAGGCAAGTCCCCGGGCCCCATGGCCGTCCCGCCGTCCGTTCCCCTCATCCAAAGGAACTCCTTCAAAAGGCATCATCCGAACATCATCCCACCAATCCGGAATTCTCCATATTCTCCACCAGCTTCCTCTGCCCGATCAGATACACGATCAACAGCGGAATCAGGAAGATCAGCACCGCGGCTTGTTTCACCGCGTCGAAGGCCAGATCCGTGGCCACCGGCACCTCATACCATGTGGTCAGCGCCCTCAGAATATACTCTTTGTTGGCCGTGACGAAGGTGGAGGAAAGCAGCGTGCTCAGATAGCTTCCGTCAGGGTTAAAATAATTCGTATAATAGGTGTCCCCGTAATTCCACACAAAGGACAGAATTCCCACCGTGGAGATGATGGGCACCGCATTGGGCAGCATGATCCTGAAATACGTCCGGTAGAATCCGCAGCCGTCTATCAGCGAAGCCTCCTCCAGCTCCTTGGGAATGTTCTTGAAAAACTGGCTGAACAAGAAGATGAACAAGCTCTGGTTCACCCCGAACCCGAATACCGCCAGCATCACCAGAACCACCGGATTGTTGATCAGGTTCACCTCCCCTGCCGCCGTGAACAGCTTCATGATCCCCAGAGGATTGAAATGCACGAAATCAATGTACTGGGCCAGCAGCAGAGACTGTCTGGGAATCAGGAACACCAGAATGACCATGCCGAACACAATCCCCCGCCCCCAGAATTTCACTCTGGCCAGCGAATAACCCACCATGGCCGAGAAGAACACCTGCAGTATCATGATGCCCACCGCGTACACCACGGACCAGACCATGGTCATGACCCCCTGAGGCATCACCAGACGAACGGCAGCCTTGAAGCTCACCGTGGAAAACTCCTCCGGTATCCAGATCACATTAGGGTTACCCAGATCCTCAATGGAGGAAAAGATCACCGGCACCAGACTCAAAATAGGATACACGATGGTGAAGCACAGCCCCAGAATCAGAACCAGCGAAAAAAAGTTCAGCATGGTCCTCTTGGACTTCTTCTGGAAAAGATATATGGCCAGACTTGCGTCCACCTCCGAATACTTCTGCTTATTTTTCATTCTTCTTCACCACCTTCCTCAAAAGCAGCGCCGCTATGGCCAGCACCAAGATAACATTCAGCATATACACTACAGACAGTGCGGAACCGGTTCCGATCTTGCCCTGCTTAAAGGCGAAGGAATAGGCTTCCGTGGCAATGGAGGACTTCAGGAACAGATCCACTATGGTATAGATCACCACGAAAAAGGTGATGTTCATAATGGAAGGAATCGTCACCTTCCAGAAGGTCTCGTAGGCCGTTGCCCCCTCCATCTTGGCCACCTCATAGAGACTGGGGCTGATGGACTGCAGCGCCGTCAGGTACACCAGCGTCTGAACACCCGCCTGAGAGATCAGATCGAAAATATTCTCCACATAGGACATGATAGGATACAGAATCCGCATGGGCACGTTCAGCGTCCTCACCAGAAAGATGGTCACATAGCTGCCCGCCAGCAGATTGCTGCCCGTGTCCAGACCTCCTGAGGCGCCCACGGTAATGGTCAGCATGTTGATGACCACGTCGATGCCCAAAATGATGGGCAGGAAGAACAGAAGCCTTACAACAGCCCGCCCCTTGAACTTCCGGTTGGCCAGAAGCGCCATGAATAAGCTGAACACCACGATCAGAGGCAGGCTGATGAGCATGGTGGTATTCTCCTCCGTGAAAAGCCTGATCATAGTGGTGTTGGAGGTGGTGACTTCCGTCCGGAACAGATCAAGGTAATTCTGGATTCCGTTCCATTCAAAGGTCATACCGCCCTGATCTCCCACCCCCACGGTGTTCAGCGAATAAAAGATCGTGTTAGCCAAAGGCACCAGAAAAAAGGCTATGAACCCGATCAGGAAAGGGCTGACAAAGATAATCCCATGGATTTTCCACATGGTTCTGAACGACAATTTTTTCCTGCTCTTCTTCATCTATTTCCCCTCCTTTATCAGATAACTCTCTCCGGGCAGCTCTGTGCCGTCCTCCAGCGTCACCCCATAGAGATTGTAGTTCACCCACACCACCGCGCCGTTGGCATATGCGGTCTCATAGACCCCTGAGGAAAGAACCCTATGCCCCGCGATCTCTCCGGTGCCGATCTGACTGCGGATGGCCGCGCATTCCTCGTAGACCGCTTTTATGTTTTCCTTCAGAAGGTCGAACTGTGCAGAGAAAAGGTAACTGAAATCCGAATCCTTCAGCACGTCCACATTCTCCCAAGTCAGCACGAACTTCGGATACGCTCCCAGCTCCGCCGCCTGAAGCACGAAATACGCCCGGTTTTTGCTGGAGAGATTCACATCCTCCGTGGTATAATCGATCAGCCCGTTCATCACCAGCTGCCTGAAGGGAATGGTAGCTCCGAAAGTGGCATAATCGCTGCTCTCTCTGGACACGTCCGTAGCCACGCCCCCGTAGCCGATCTTATCCATATGGGGATTGGCCAGAGCCAGCTGCCTGCCCTCGGAAAGCTTCTCCAGATTTTCTTCGATCACACGGTTTCCCGTCTCTCCGCTGACATAATTCTCATATCGATAATCCGCGTAATACATTCCCGCCAGATCCGATACGGCCAGATTTCCATACTCCTTTGCCCCGTCCAGAAACGCGTCTGTCACCGCTCCCAGATAGTGGGGGGAAAGCAGGCTGTAACTATCGTGCTGCATGCCGTCGTTGAGCGCCGAGTTCAGAATGCCCAGCACAGGCTGATATCTGGAAAGCGTAACCACGTCGTCGGCATAATCCCGCACCGCATGTCTGGAGGCCCTGAAGCCGTTGCCCTTCTGCCACACCTGAGAGGGTGCAACCTGCATGTACAAGGGAATCCCCTGAGATTCCGCATAGGAAAGCACGTCTCTAAGCTCCGATCTTTTACCGTTTGCTCCTTCCAGCTTTGCGCCCTTGTTCATCTCGCCGTTCCAGCCGCCGTTGAAAGCGCCGTCATACTGCAGGGAATAGGATACTCCCTCCAGCTCCTCCATCATCGAAAGCAGCTGGGAATAGGTGGTCATGGACTGGGACTTCCGATAGGGAATTCCCACGAATCTGTCCGGAATGTTCACGCCGCCCACCACCTCCAGATACATCCGGGCCGCGCCGTCGCCGTACTGTGCCGAAAGCCCCTCCTGTCCGGCCAAGTAGGCCTGATAGCCCTTGGCCATGTCATAATAGGTGACTCCCTTGCCGTAGAACTGGTAGCGAAGAGTGAGATCCAGATCCTGCATACCCGTATTCACCAAGTAGGTGCCGCCCTCCGAGCTGTACTCTCCGTTGATCTTGACCCTCTTGTACTGGGCCAAGTCGAAGGAATTGTAGGCCTTGTTGTACTTTGCGCTGTCCTGACCTATGCTGGCCAGCTTCACGTTCAGAACGGCATTCCGGGCGCCCTCCTCCGCAATGGCCAGAAAGCCCTTCTGCTCCTTTCCCTCAGCCCCATAGACCATGCCGTAGACGGGCATGTAAAGCTCCTCGCCATACTCCGGCATATAGTAATAATCACTGAAAAAGTCGCTGTCATAGTAGGGCCGCTTGTACTCCGCCACATTGGCGATGTAGGAATTGAACTTCACCAGCGCACCGCTGCCGTCCGGCACCATGATATATCCCTCGGGATACTCCTCCGCCGTCACCGCCCCGAAATTGGGCAGCACGGAAAGATTCTGAGCCGTGTAATAATCATTGTGGGAGACGATGCTGCCCGTGGGCACATGCACCTTCAGATCCCCGTTTTCATCCAGCGTGATCTCCACCACCAAGTCGAACTCCGCAGGCTCCGTAAAGGTCACCATGAAGCCGAACTCATCGGCGTCCGCCAGCAGATTGTCTGTGGTATAGCCAACCAGCTTTGTCACCTCAACCAGCTGGTTGGTGGCGCTGGTGGGGGGATTCCCCGTATAAGTCACCGCATAGCACTCCTCCGTGAGGCTCCTGCGGTAGACCAAGGACAAGGTGTTCAAATACCTGTTCCCGGTCTTCTCATCCAGCTGTCCCTCCTCCATCAGTCGGTTCAGCGTTCCCACGAAAACCTCCTCGTAGGTGGCAACTCCCATCTTTTTGGGCAGGTACTCATAGAAACGGTTGGCCTCCCCCTCGTTCAGATTGATATCGATCCGCACGCCGTTCTCGATCTGATACAGCGCGTAAGAAGACAATGCCGCACTATAATCGTAGGAATTCCACTCATACAGATTGTTGTCTTCCCCCAGATAGGCCAGCGAGACCAACGCCAGCTCGCTGGACGCCGTTCCCTTGGCCGCGCTGCTGAAGGTGTAGCCCGATTCCACGTCCTTCACCTCGATGGTCATGGAGGCCGCGTCTATGGTCAGCCGTCTGCCTCCCTTTTCCGCCACCACCACCTTGCCGGCGTCCAGCCCGATAGGGGTTCCCTCCAGCGGCTGTCTGGATCCGGTCTCTTCCAGCTTCTGGCTCTTCAGCGCCCAGACGGGGATGCTCGCTATCACATACACCAGCAAAACCGCCGCCAGAATGGTCAGGGCGATCCGCCGGATGGTGTTTTTATTGTAGAACTTTTTCAGAACGCCTTTGGCCTTTCCGGCCATTTGTCCCATTGTCGCCATCTTCTCATTCTCCTTTCTACAGACGTCTCATGAATTCCTGGCCCACCGAGATGATGAAGACTACCATCTGCTCTATCAAAGTGAAGAACAGGATTCCAAGGAACATGATGATGGCCGCCGCCACGAACGTCAGCAAAATGGCGATCAGCGTCTTGCCGAATCCGTACTCGTGAATCACGCACAAGCCTGCCAGCAGCATGAAGAGGGACCAAACCGTTCCCACCCCGGTGATCACATACACGATCATGGCCTCCTCGGCAATGATGAAGTTGCTGGCAAACACCTGAAACACCAGCGTACAGATCATGGGGGTCAGAGAATAAGCCGTTACCTTCAGGATATCCCCCAGATTTCCCTTGCCGTTCAGCAGCGTGGTCACGGACCAGTTGCTGACGATGAACAGAACGAAGCCAAGCACCCATGTGAGGAAAATGGAGACACTGTTCATGGCGGCCAGATCATTCAAATTAATTACAAATCCGGTATACTGATAGCTGACACACTGCAGAATGCCGAACAGCACCAAGATCACCGCCGCCAGCGGCACGCTGCCCCTTCCCCGGAAACGTATCTCATAAAAGGCGTCAAAAGGATGAAACACCGCAGCTTTCAGATAATACAGCTTTTCTTTTAGATATGCCTTCATTCTTCCGCCCTCCCCTTTCGACTGTTGCGCAGCTTCATGGCTGCCTTGGCCTTTCGCTTGCTCTGCTTATGATAGCGGATCTCGGATCCCACCACCGCCGCAACCAATAGGACGAACAGAATCATGATGATGATAAAATGCCCCTCCAGCCATTCTCCCCGGTAGCCGTTGTACGCCTTGGAATAGAACACTCTGTTGTTGCCCATCTTAAAATAATACATTGCTGTCTCATAATCGTCCTTCATCAGGTAATTCTTTCCGATGCCGCTGTACGCCGCCTCGTAATTGGCGTTCAGCGCCAGCGCCTGTTCAAAGGAGACCAGCGCTTCGTCCCAGTCACCGAAATAATACTTCTCGTTTCCTTCCAGAACGGCCTGACCGAATGCGGTAGGAGTCAGGATATAGATGTATTTCAAAACCGAGTCCGAAACCACCAGCTTGTTGCCCATCCACGCAATGGAGGAGGGCGTCTTGAACTCGCCCTTTAAGTTGCCCAGACTTCCGAAGGCGTTCAGCATCTCGCCGTCGAAATTGTATAAGAAGATGCGCCCCTTGGTGCGGTCCAGCAAAGCATAGGTGCCGTAATCCGTCACCGCGATGTCCACGAACTGGCTTCCGGTGCTGCTTGAGCCCATGCTCCAGATATCGCCCACCACAAAGGTATTGCCCTCCTCACGCAGTACATTCTCACCCTTGGAATTCAGGCGGAACACCATGTCCGAGGCGGAGCTGTCATATGTCACCGCCATGATGAAGCCCTCTCCGTCCAGAGTGATGTTGTTGAAGGCCGGCGCGTAAGTCTTTGCCATCTTCTGCTTCTGCTCGTCGCTGGCTATGGACTTCCAGAAATAATCCACCAGACTCACCATAGGCGTGTTCACACCGTAGTACCCGGCGAATTCCCCCTCTCTGGTGAGCTCCAGAATGCCCTCGTAGCTGGACTGCACCACCACATAGATCCTGTCCGCCAGATCCACCGCCAGCTTTGACGGCACGAAATCTGTCACTCCGATGAGCTCCTCCGGCGCGTTGATGATGCGCAGCAGCCCGTAATTTTCCATGTCCAGCACCACGATTCTTTTGTTGCCCGTATCCGCTATGTAGATCTCCTGCTGCTTTTCATGGATGAAGACGCCCTCAGGGGCGCTTAACATGATCTGATTCCCGTTCTCGTCCAATGCGATCTTGTTGTCCGCTGTACGGATCAGCTTGGTGGAATATACATACTCTCCGTTGCTGTCAAACACGTTCATCCGGCTCTCTATGGTGTCGATCATAAAAATACGTCCGTCTTCGCTGGTGCACACGTCGTTTACGCCGGACAGAGGGATTCCGTTCAGGTTCTCTGCGGAGATGGTGCGCTCCAGCTGGAACATGGCAGGACCCTCCTTGGCATTGCCATAGAAATCATAGGTGTAGCCGTTGTATACATAGCTGCTCCCGTCGGAGGCCTGCGCCTGCGCCGGGGCCAGCGCAAGTCCCGCCGCCAGAAAAGCGGCGCACCACTTAATTCTCTTACTTCCGTTCTTTTTCCTCATATCACCCCTCCTCGCCTATCCCTTGATGCCGGATGTAGCCATGGTCTCAATGACGTTGCTCTGGGAGAACACGAACACGCCGATGGGAACGATCAGCATCAGCAGGGATACCGCGGACGCAACGCCCGTTCTGGAGATTCCCCCGCTGACCAGCTGCGACAGCACATAGCTCAAGGGCTTAAGCTCCTCCGAATAGATGAACACGCCCCCCGTGGTGCCCCACATCTGCTGGAAGGAAAGAATGATCAGCGTAATCCATGCGGGCTTGCACAGAGGCATCACCACCTTGAAGAAGATCCCGATTTCCGAGGAGCCGTCGATCTTAGCCGCCTCAATCATGTCGTCCGGCACCTGCACCATGAAGTTCTTCATCAGATAAAGGCCCAGAGTCCCTCCCACCGCAGGCAGAATCACCGCCCAATAGGTGTCCACGATATGCAGAGAGCTCATAATCAAATAGTTTGGAATAGCCGTCACCGAGGTGCTGAACATCAGAGCGTACACAATGATATTGCTCATGACCTTGGAGCCCGGAAACTCAAACTTTGCCAGCGGATACGCCGCCAGAGACCCCAGCAGCACCGTGCCGAAGGTTCCCAGCCCGGTGATGACCAAGGTATTGAACATATACCGGGACATGGGCACCGTGAAATCCTCTATGATAGTGCCCAGATCCAGAAAATTGTCCAGCGTGGGGTTCTCCACGGTGAGCTTCGGCGGATACATGAAGATCTCCGAGAAGGGCTTGAAGGCGCTGGTCAGCGTGTACAGCAGCGGAAAAAGGCTGAAGATTCCGAAAAATCCCAGAACCACGATCAGTATGGCGTCCCCTCCGATGCTGCGGTTGCGGCGCCGGAACTTCCTGCGATTGTATTTGTTTTTGATAAATGCGAATATTTTCATGTTCATACCCCGCTAACCTAATTTTCTCAACAGCTTCTGTACCAGTATGTTGCAGAACAGCATGACGAAGAACAGAATCACCGCTATGGTACAGGCATATCCCAGCTCATACCGCACATTTCCGAAGTCGTGCAGATGGGTCAGAATGGTATGTCCCGCATAGTTGACCGAGGGAAATCCCACCAAGTCCATGGACAGCTGGGACACGGAAAGGGAGCTGGTAATCTGCATCACCGCGCCGAACATCAGCTGGGGCTTCATGGAAGGCAGAATGATGTACCACAGCTCCTGCCAGCGGTTCTTGATCCCCTCCACGCTTCCCGCTTCCAGAAGGGATTTGTCCAGACTCTGGAAGCCCGCGATGAAGGTCAGGAAGCTTACGCCCAGACTCAGCCACAGCTGGACGATGATCAGAATAGGCATGATATACTCCTTGGTCACCAGCCATGTCACCGCCTCCCGGATCACCCCGAACTTCAGAAGCCACGCGTTGACCCAGCCGTAGGAATCCGAGGAGAGCAGAAGCTTCCACACCAAGTAGGCGTTTCCGGAGATGGAAGGCGCATAGAACACCAGCGTCATGATTGCTCTGGGAATTCTAGGCAGATCGTTGACCATCCACGCAAAGAGAAAACACATCATATAACTCACGGGGCCCGTGACGATGGCGAAGAACAAGGTGTTCTTGGTGGCCGTCAGGAATACCGGATCATAGACAATGAGCTTAATGTAATTGTCCAGTCCCACTGCCTCCGGGGGCTCCACCATATTGAAGGTGGTAAAGCTCAGTGCGATGGCCACCAGCACCGGCAGCAGAGTGAACACGATAAAGATGATCCCAAAGGGCGCGATCATCAGATACTTATATTTATGTTTCCGCCAGATAACGGCGAAAGACTCCTTGTAGGCTTTTTCTGCAGCCATCTTACTGCCTCCCTTCCGATGAATCCAAGGTTGTCAGATGCAGCTCCCGGCGCTTGCGCATGAGCTCTTCATTGATGTCCTTGATGTTGAGGTACAAGGTCTCTCTGGGATTCGCATGCTCCGCCACCACGTCGTTAAAGGCGTACTGCACCATACGGGTGGTCATGTAGTTGCCGGGCACCGCCGGAATGCCGGTGGTATTCTCAAACTGTCCCAAGAGGCTCTCCAGCTCCGTGTTGCTCCAGGGAAGCTGCTTTAGCACCTCCGGGTCCGCCGCCGCGTATCTGGCGCTGGTTCCCATCAGGGCCTCTAAAGAGTTCGCGAATTCCAGCTGCGTCTCCGTGCTGCTCCACCACTTTAAGAACTCCCAGGATTCCTCCACTTTGGATGTGGCGCTCATGATCACGGACTGGGTGGTGTCCACCACGAAGGTATTGTCTATGGTTCCGTCCTCCTGCAGGGATCCGGGCATGGGATGGAAGCTCCACAATCCCTTGATCTCCGGCGCGAAGATTTCCAGAGCGTTGAACATGGTGTAATTGATCACGCCCACGGGCACTTCCCCCGTCCGGAATCTGTTTGCGAAATCCAGCTGCACGTTCAGGCCGTAGCTGGTAAAGAAATCCGTGTAATCCTTAAATGCCAGCATGGCCTCGTCCGAAGCCAGACCGCTCTCAATGCCGTAATCATTGCCCTCTCCCAGATACACATCCCCGCCGTTCTGAATGACAAGGGACTGGTAGAGATGCATATTATAGTCGATGGAAGTTCCGATCAGGGAATTCTCCGTCTGCTGCACATTCGGAATGTAAATATTGTAATTGTTCTTCTGCAGCTCCGGCAGCATCTCCAGCAGCTGTGTCCATGTCTTGGGCACCTCCAGACCCAGCTGGTCAAGGATGTCGTCCCTGACGAACATCATCATGAAGGTTGCCTGCTCCGGCAGACCGTAGAAGCCCCCTTGGAAGGAGGAAGAATCCAGCGTGCTCTGGTAGAACCGCTCCGTCACGTCCCCAAAACCATCCAGCTCGGAAAGCTCCACCACGGCGTTTCTCATGGCGAAGTCCTGCAGCGTGCCCTGTCCCAGACCGATAACAACGTCAGGGCCGTTTCCCGCCAGCGCGGCCCGCAGAACCACGTCCACGGGAATCAGCTGCAGGTTCACGGAAATGCCCGCATTGGGGGCAAAGTCCTCGTCAATCATGTTCTGTATGATCTGGGCCTGCTCCTTGCCGTAGGAGGCCAGCCACACCTTGATCCCCTCGGATCCCCCGGTCTCCTCCGAAATCTGGCTTTCCTTTACCACAAAGGTGGCGAAGAACCGTACCGTTCCGTTCCACATTCCATCAAAAAATCCGTCCGTGGCAGAGGGCAGATCTCCCTCCGGCGCAGACAAGGCCAGATAGTCCACCTCCAGCGGCATGTCGGCCACATTCACCAGCCATGTACCCAGCGCGGACACATTGCTCTTGAGCTGGTTGAGTTCCTCCGTCACGCCCTCCGGATCCGCTGCCAGCCGTTTCGCCTGAGTGGCCATCTTCTCCAGAAGGGTGGTGTTCTCCCCCTTCTCTCCGGTGATCTCCACGATCTCCTCCACGATCAGGCTCAGGGCTTCATACTGCTCCTCCATCTTGGAGACGAATTCGGGTATGTTCTTGACGATCTCATAGTCTATGAATCTGCTGGGAGCCTGCCCGGTGAGCTGCACCACCTTCAGGTACAGACTGTTCAGCTCCCCAAGGCTCTCCTCCACTCGGGTGATGATGCCGCCCATAGGGCCCATGACGTTCTCCAGAGTGATGGTGTTCCTGCCTGCCTTCAGATGGAAGAGGTAGGGAGAACCCGAAGCGTCGGCTACGGTATAATTGTTCATCCCGTTCTGGTAGCCGAAGCCCACCGACAGCATCTCCTCATAGGGGACGACTCCGTTGACATAGAGACGGCGGCAGCTTGTCACGCCCCGGTTCCTGTTCTGCCTGCCCTTGAAGGTCAGCTCGTACAGCCCCTCCTTCTCCACCTCCACAACCCATGTGACAGAGTCTCCGGGTTTGGACCAGTTGGCCGCGCCGATGGTATTGTACAAAATATGGTAAGGATGATAGGGCTCCAGCGCGCTGTCGGAATAGTTCTTCTGTATGTTGATGGCTGAAGAGCTCTTGATGATGTCGGCAGTGACGCCTTCTCTGCGCTCTGCCTGCCCTATGAGGGCCTCTCCCTCATATACCCCATACTTGGCTCTAAGCTCCCCGATTGCATCCTCGTAAGCAGGAATCGCATCTCTGGCCCTGAAGGTCAAAGAAGTGAATTCCATGGGCTCCTTGATCACCTCGAAAGTGATGGAATGGGAACCCTCCTCCAGATAAAAAATCAAAGGCTCGTTGTTGCGTCTCTGGTAATCCTCCAAGAACCATGTGTTCCTCTCGTATACCTCATAGCTCTTGGGACGAATCTCGTTTCCGTTCTTCTCCTTGATGGCCTCGTCTGTCCAGTACCTGCTGATGACCACCTGAGACAGTGCATCGTAAGGAATCTCGTCATCTATGTAAACTTTCCTCTGAATGTCTGAAGTCGTTCCCGGCAGAGGAATATACCCCAATTCAAGGTTATAAAAACCTGAAGTTTTTACCTTGAAGCTCCACGTGACCTTTCCGCTGTCCTCGGTGATCACGCCCTCCTCGCCCATATATGCCTCCATGCCGTCGGAGGCCTTAAAGCCGGCAAGGTCAACCTCCACGATCTCTTCCGACATGGTGCCGTCATAGCCGTTTCCCGTCAAATACTGCTGATAGCTCTCCTCATATGAGATATCGCCCTGCTGGGGAACCGCATTCCCCTCCTGCCTGCCGCTGTTTCCCAGCATGAGCCCCAGAATCAGAAGCAGCACGGCCGCCACGGCGATAACCCCAATTATTTTTCCTTTATTGACCGATTTCATATAAGCCTGCCTCTCTCCCCTCTTCGCATCCTGACTTCACATCGAAAACCCTTGTGCATCCCACGAATCGCTTTATGGGAAGCATTCCGCAAAAACATCCAACATTCTGCCGAAAGCATCCCCTGGAATATCCTAAAATCATTCTATAGGAACCTTTTAATGGGAACATTTGGGGAAAATCGTTAAAAATAGGGCAGGAAACATCCTGCTTCCTGCCCTTAAATTTACTATCAACCCCCATGCAGGTCCGGCACTATTCGGATACTACCGTAACCTTCACAGTGATTTCCGCCGTGTTGCCCACATAGTCCGTCACGGTCAGAGTCACGTCGTACTCGCCCGGGGTGGTGGTGTCAAGAGTGGAGAGATCCGCAGTCACATTGTCCTTTACGTCCACTCCGTCTGCATCCTCAGCCGACTCAAGGAAATCACTCCAATTGATGCCGGATGTCTCCGTGTTCAGGGCAACCGTGGGAAGCTCTTCCTTCGCTGCAGCGGTGGGAGCATCGGTGTTGTCCGCATCATAGACGATTACCGTCAGATCGCTGCTGGCCTCGTTGCCGGTTTTGTCGGATGCCTTGGCCGTAACCGCCTTCTCATACTTGCCGGGGGTGTTCAGATCCAGCCCCTCGTTCACGGTGATGCTGTCCGCGGTAATCTCAATCACGCCGTCCACTGCATCCTCTGCGCTGAAGTACTGGGTCCAGTCCACATCGGCGGTGCCTGCCGTCAGAATAGCCTTCTCCTTGGTGATGTTAGGCTTCTGGTTGTCATGGACGCCTTCCGTCTTCAGAACTGCCGCAATGCTGTCCGTCTTGTTTGTCAGATTGGTAAGATTTGCCTTGATGGCCACATCGTAGGAGCTCATTCCCGGAGCCTTGAAGAGGGACTGTCCCAAAATCTCCGTCCACTGGTCATGAGTGTTGTAATCCTCCCAGAGACCCATCATGTTGGCATAGTTGGTGCTCATATGGCTCATAATATAGGTGTAGCAGTCAATCAGATCATCGCCGTAGGTCTCGTTGTACAGATCCACGCCGTATCCGGCCAGCTTATCCAGAGCAGCAGCCGCATGGTAGTCGGCAATGGTGTCAACGCCGGCTATGGTCTTGTGGTAGGTCTGCCAGTAGAGAATGAATGCCTTCAGAGCCAGCTCGGTCTTCTCAGGGCTTACTCCCTTCAGAACGCCGACGCTGTTTCCGCCGTTGGTGCTCTGCCTATAGGTCTCGCTGTCAACGGTAGCATCGTCAGGCATGGGCCAAGGAATGATACCGATGCTCTCGCCTCTGGCCGCGCACTCCGTGGAGTGTCCGCCGATCATCCAGCCGCCGCAGTCGGTGAACACGGTAGCTCCCTTTCCGAAGTCATTGCCGCCCCTGAGCCATTCCGGGGTATAATCGTCCTGCAGATGGCAGGCCGTCAGAAGCTCCTCGTCCACCAGCTCCTGAATGTAAGCCACGGCCTCGATAGTCTCTGCAGAGTCTGCAGTCACGCCGCCGTCATAGATGGCGCCGCCGTTGGCATGAACCGCGCCCAGAGCCGCATAACGGAAATCCGTCTCATAGGCCTGAACATAATCATAGTAAGCGCCGTCGGGAGCTGCCACATTGGAATAATATGCCTTGATTTTTGCAAGATAATCCTTGAAGGTACTCCAGGTCCACTTGCCCTCCTTGAAGAGATCCGTGGGGTAGATGGTCTTGCCGTTCTCGTCCTTGAGAGAGTCAACCGCCTCCAGCATGGTCATGTTTACGATCAGAGGGAAGCTTGTCTCACCGAACTCATAGCCCAGCAGATAGTAGCCGTCAAATACAGAACCCTTCAGCAGCCAGGAAGCCTCATCATCCTCAAACAGACCCGTGTATGCACTCAGATCCTGAAGCACGTTCTGGGCCAGAATGGTAGGCTCAACACCGCCCCACATCAGAGCCAGATCGCAGATAGGATCCTGCGCCAGCACGCTGGTCATCAGATCCGAAGCCACGTCCACAGGATACTGCAGAAACTCAAACTCTACGTTGTAGGCTTTCTTGATAGCTTCCAGACCCGCCAGAGCGGCCTGACGCTCACGCTCGCCCATGGTATACTCGCCTGTCACTTCATCCGTATAATAAGGATCCAGCTCGGGCACCCAATGCGTACCAAAGCGAATCACGGTAGGCTCACCGGAAGCCGCCCCCCCTACATCGCTTGCGTCGCTTGCATCGCCCTCGTCGGACGGCTCACCTGCCGAAGAGCTCTCCGGTTCCGAAGACAAAGATGTACTATCCTGAGGCGTGGACCCGTTGGCAGGCTCATCTTCATTTCCGCAGGCCGCCATTGAAAGCACCAATGCCGCACTCAGCACCAGACTCAACAACTTTCTTTTCATACTTTTTCCTCCTTTATATTGCCGATTCTGCAATCAGCTCATAATTTAGCTTATTTCATTTCACTATTTTTGTCAATGGTTTTTCTGAAATCGATTTCACAAAAAGCGCACTTTGTAAGAAATATATAAATATCTGTATGATTTTTATGCATTTTCTACAACGCTCTTCTGCTTCTTTCATAGTACTTCCAATTGGGAATGGTACAATGTATGATGGCACAATATATGCCCCTCCCCGGCCAGACCTCAGCCGAACAGCTGGCGCTTTTATACCACCACGCCCTTCTGCAGCAGGATATTGGCATACAGCGCGCTCTCCCCCGTGGCAATGAAGGCGTAAGCGCCTCTGGCCTCCTCGTAAAAAGCTGATTTCGTCAGCTGACCCACGGCGCCTTCCCCCCGCTGATCCGCCCCTGCCACCAGTTCCTTGTAAGAGTCCCAGATGGGCGTCTCCACCGGGTCACCCGGCAGCACCTCCATCAGACATACGGGATGCTCCACATAAGTGTCCAGCGGAAAAAGCTGCAGCACCGCCTCCAGCACCTCGCAGGCCCCATGCCCGTCCATGCGGATCACGATGCCGTTCTTTCCCACAGACTCCGCCGGAAAATTGCCGTCCCCAATGACGAGCTTGTCTCCATGCCCCATTTCGCACAGCACCTTCAGCAGCTCCGGAGACAAAATTTTCGGAATTCCCTTCAGCATAATCAATCTCCTATTCCAGTACCGTCTCTTTTATTCCAGTACCGTCTCTTCTCTTCAAGCGCCCCTGAATGGGAAGGATTTCCGGCCGCAAGTGCATGCGTCCGTAAATCCTTCCGGGCGCTTTTCGTTCCGAGACTGTTTATATTTTCGTTCCGAGACTGTTTATAAATATTCAAGCGCCTCTAAACTCTCTATTTTACGATGACGCCATCGGGATCCCAGAGATCCTCCCAGCCCTTAGCGCCCTCCCAGAGGAAGACCTGACCTTTGATCAGGCGGCAGTTTCTGTCCTCCCTGCGGATGGCCTCCATCTCCTCCTCCGTGAGAGGATCCTCCGTGACGCACTTCAGGTTGGAAATGTACTGGGGCTCCTTCACGGAGAAGGGAATGGGCACTTGTCCCCTCTGTGCCGCCCATTTCAGGCAGATCACAGCCGGATGTACCCCATGGGCCAAAGCCGCCGCCGCCACAGCCGGCAGGGCGGTGTCCGCCACATCCTCCTCGGTTCTGTCCCGCTCAGGTCTGGAGGGGGAGCCTATGGGGCAATAGCCTATGGGCAGGATGCCGCGGCTCACGGCATAGTCAAACAGCTCCTGCTGCTGAAAAGAAGGGTGCAGCTCCATCTCCAGCGCCGCGGGCCGTATCCTGCAGAGAGGCAGCACCGCCTCCAGCTTGGGGATAGTCATGTTGCTCATGCCGATATGCCGCACCAGCCCCTGATCCACCAGCTCCTCGCACTGTCTCCACGCAACCATGAATTCCTCCGTAGAAAAGGGCCTTGAATCGGGATTGCGGGAATCGCCGCTGCAGCCCGGCGCATGGTAATTGGGAAAAGGCCAGTGGACAAAATATAAATCAATATAGTCCAGCTTTAAGTCCGCAAGACTTTTTTTGCAGGACTCCGTCACCTTCCCCTCTCCGTGCATGTCGTTCCATACCTTGGAGGTAACGAACAGCTCCCTGCGGTCTGCCACCTTTTCCTCCATGATGCGCTGCAGAACTTCCCCGATACGGTCTTCGTTCTGGTAGACGGAAGCGCAGTCAATGAGACGGTATCCGTACTTTACCGCGCCGTACACCGCTTCCGACACCTGCTCCGGGCCGTATTTGTCCGAACCGAAGGTTCCCAGACCCACGCAGGGTATTTTGTCGCCATTGTACAATGTCCTAAAAGGAATCTTGTCCTGATCGATTCTGTTTTCCATATTCATACCTCTTTTCGCCCGCCTCGGCAGACATTTAAGTTTACAAAGATCAATCCCCGAAAGTAACGGCAACCTTTCCGCACTCCCCGCCCGCCATGAGCCGGTATGCCTCCGCCGCCTGCTCAATGGAAAATTCGTGGGTGATCAGATCCTCAGGATGAATGTTCCAGCGCACCAACCGCTCCACCAGCTCCTCCATCTTCCACAGAGACGTGACCCAGGAACCGTAGATGGTCTTCTGACCGTGAATAATGTCCGGGCTGGGGTTGAAGGTACAGGTTCCGCCCTCTCCCACAAATGCGATCTTTCCCCATTCTCTGGTGGCCCGTATAGCCAGCTGCCTTCCCCCGTCGTTGGCGGAAGCATCGATAGCCCTCTCCACGCCTCTCCCGCCGGTGACGGCAAGAATATTCTCCAGCGCGTCGTCCCCCGGCTTGAACACATGATCCGCCAGCCCCAGCTTCTTGGCCAGATCGATACGATAATCGTTCATCTCCACCCCGATCAGCTGATTGGCCCCCATAGCCTTGGCCAGCATCAGCGCGGCAAGCCCCACCGGGCCCAGCCCCGTCACCAGCACTGCGTCATTGCCGCAGATACCGATTTTTTCGATGGCCTCATACACCGTACCGAAGCCGCAGGCCACCTGCGCGCCGTCCTTATAGGTCAGCTCCTCAGGCAATGCCACCAGATCCTTTTCCTCCGCCAGAATATAGGGCGCCATGCCGCCGTTGCGCTGCCAGCCGTAGGCCTGACGGAATTTGCTCTTGCAGGATATGTAATATCCTCTCCGGCAGTCGTTGCACACGCCGCAGCCGGAAATATGGTACACGATTACCCTATCGCCCTTTTTGAACCGCTTAAGCCCTTCTCCCTCCTGAACGATCACGCCGCAGGGCTCGTGGCCCGCCACCATGCCGGGAATGTAGCCCTCCGGGCCCTTTCCGGTGTGCTCCTTGTAAATGCAGCGGATATCGCTGCCGCAGATAGTGGTAGCCTTGGTCTGCACAAGCACTTGTCCATGCCCCGGCACCGGCACCTCGAAATCCTTCAGCTCCACCGTGCTGTTTCCGGGCAGCACTGCTCCCTTCATCAACATTTTCACTGCCATAAACCCAATCCCTCTCTTTCCGCACGCCTTTGTGCGCTTTTATAAATATCGCCGCGGGAAACCTCCCGCGATAAAATGTCATACTTTTATTATAACAGCGGCATATCTCCGTACAAGTTTATTTCCTGCCTATTTGTGAATAAAAATGTCGTGTTTTTATAGATTTTATGATAATATAGATTCGGAGGAACAAAACCTGCCGATACCGGATTTCCAAAAAAGAAGGAGGCGCTATGAGAACTCTTTATACCGATATGAATATCCGCTTCACCATGGACGGCATTCCCGTCCACGGGCTGAACATCGCCTTCGAGCGCTTTACCCGCGCCATTCCCGCCCACAGCCACGGAAGCGGCTGCTACGAGATTCACTACATCCCCTTCGGATACGGGAAACTGGAAGCTCAGGGGCGGTATTACGACATTGTGCCCAACACGCTGTTCATCACCGGTCCCCATGTGGAGCACGCCCAGACTCCCCAGCCTGAGGATCCCATGCAGGAGTACTGCGTCTATCTGAAGACACTCGGAAGTCCCCGGAGCAAAAAGCCCTCCCCCGTGATGGAGGCTTTTACATCCACCCCCTTTTGGATCGGGAAGGACACTCAGGGGATCCTTTCACTGATGAGACAGCTTTTCGACGAACTGGCCCACCGATACATCGGCTACCAGAATCAGGTGGAGCTGCTCCTGTCCCAGCTTCTGATCCATACGGTGCGGAATTACCGGCAGCACCGGGTTTCCCAGACCTCCTTCGCCCGCAGCAATCTGGCCCATTCCCAGTCGGTGATCATCGAAGAGTATTTCCTTTATGAATACCCTTCCCTCTCTCTGGACGCTCTGGCCCGGAGGCTGCAGCTGAGTCCGAGGCAGACTCAAAGGCTGTTGATGGAATATTATGGAAAGACCTTCCAACAGAAAAAAGCGGAGGCCCGCATGTCGGCCGCCGCCATTTTGCTCTCCGATAAGAGCAGAAGCATCGCCTCCATTGCGGAGGCTCTGGGATATTCTTCCGGTGAGCATTTTTCTTCCGCCTTCCGAAAGTACTACAATACAAATCCCCGGGAATACAGAAAACTGCTCCAAAGCCCTTCCGAGGATTCGTCTCTCACGAAGCCCTGACTATGGAAGTGCTGCTGCGGACCACCAGCGAGGGCTCCACCAGCTGGCGGGCAGGAGGCTCCTGCCCCTCTATGGCGCGGATGGCAGTTCCTATGAGCATTTCCCCGAAGTGCTGATAATGGTACTCTACGCTGGTCAGCATGGGCGTCACCAGCTCCGCCATATAGCTGTTGTCATGACTGATGACGGAAATATCCTCCGGTATCCGGAAGCCTGCCTCCCGTATGCTCTTCATGGCGCCCACCGCCGTGAAGTCATTGACCGCGATCACCGCCGTAGGCACATGGCCCTGAGCCAGCATGGCCCCCATGGTGGCGTAGCCGCTCTCCGGGTCATAGCCGCCGTTCTTTCCCACCAGCTCCGGCAGGAAAGGAATATCGTACTGCTTCAGCAGCTGGGTATAGCGCTGAAATTTGTCATGGGTGGAGGCAATGTCCATCCAGCCGCCCACGAAGGCGATCCTGCGGTGCCCCAGCCCCAGCAGATGTTCCATGATCAGCTCAATCCCTCTCCCGTCGTCAATACGGACCTGATAGCAGCGCTGCCCCTCCAGATTACCCGTGGTAACCATGGGAATACGGCCCGTGACCTGCTTCACCTTTTCCAGATAATCAGGATTGAGGATCATATCGTCTGCCCGCCCGCCGATCTGGATCACCGCGTCCACCCTCTGCTCCTGAAATTTCTCCAGCTGGAGCTTCTCCCGAACAGTGTCCCCCAGTGAATTGCCCAGCACTACCATATACCCATACTCACTGGCCGCCAGCTCGCAGGCCACGAACATTTCCGAATAAAAAGGATTGCGCACGTCTGCGGCCACGATGCCGATCACCTTGCTTCTGGTGTCGGTCAGCCCTCTGGCCAACGCATTGGGCGTAAAATCGTACTTCTCCATCAGCTTCAGAACCTTGTCCTTCTTGTCCTGACGCACGTTGGCATTGCTGGTCAAAACTCTTGACACCGTAGCCGCCGACACCCCCGCCTCTTTCGCTATGTCGTAGATCGTGACCGCTTTTCCCTCGTTTCTTCTTGCCTTATCCATTCCTATCGTTCAAAAACCCCTTTATCGCCCTTTTATTTACACCAAAAAACAATTCCGTCATCTGGTGGACAGAAACTCATATTCCCGCTTTGCCTGCTCATCGTCCGGATAATTCTTCAGATATGTCCCCATGAGCTCATACGCCTGCTTGAACTCCCCGAGATGTTCATACGCCACAATCTCGTTAAAGGACAAGGTCTGCAGCATGGTGGCGTTTTCCATCCGCTTTCCCGTCTGGAAGGCCTCCAGAGCCTTTTGATACTCCCCCTTGGCCATCTCGCACAGCCCCAGCTGATTGTATACCTCCGCCGTGCCGCCGTTCTTGCTGATATAGCTGTTGTAGACATTGGCGGCATAATTATAGTCTCCCGTGGCCTCATAGGCCTTGCCCAGATACAGATAACTCTCCGCTCCGCCCTTTTCTCTGGCCTCCTCCAGAGCAAGGCACGCGTTCTGGTATTCCCCCAGATAATAATAGATCCTTCCCACGGCATATTTATCCATTGGCTTATCCTTGTTCTCAAGAGCCGCCCGCAGATAGACCTTTCCGTCCTCACCAAAGCCGAAATACTCCAGTACCTCGTGAATCTCTATGACTCTGTCGTAATTATAAGGATCCATGGAGATCACCTTGTCGAAATCCTCCTTGGCCCCCTTATGATTTCCAAGCTGCAGACGCACATTCCCCCGGAGGAAATAGGCGTCCTTCTCATCAGGGCGCAGAGCCAGCACCGCATCATAGATAGGCTCCGCCTCGCTGTATCTGCCGCTTTTCGTATAGGCGGCGGCAAGATAAAAGTTCAGGTCGAAGTCCACATCCTCCACCAGACCGTCGCTGCCCGCCAGAGCTTCCTCGAAGCAGGCGGCCGCCTGCGCGTAATCCGTCAGCCCCATATAGGCGATGCCCCGGGCCCTGTTTACCATACGGAGGTTTTCCCCTTCTTCCTGCGCCGCGTCCAGCATCTCCAGCGCCTCCGTGTAGTTCAGCTCTTGTATCATGCCCATTGCGCTCTGGGTCTTCTCCCCCTCGCCGCCGCAGCCCCCCAGCGCCAGAATCACTCCGGCGCAGACCGCCGCACATATGAGCCGCCGATTTTTCGTCCTAAATGTCATCTCCTCACTGCTCCCACTCTACATCACCTTATGCCCCTTTGCCCTGCCCGGTCTCCTTTTAGCCCTCATCCAGAGAAGAGGTGCAATGAGGACACCTGACCGCCTCAATGTGAATTTCACTGAAGCAATAAGGACATTTCTTGGTAGTGGGGGCAGGCGCCGCCTCCTCCTTCTTCCTCATCTTGCCGCCGATGGCGTTGATCCCCTTGATCAGGCAGAAAATAACCAGCGCCGTGATCAGAAAATTAATGACGGCAGTGATGAAATTGCCGTAATTGAGCACCGGAGCATTCTCTCCGCTCCCCAGCGTCACGGTGAGATAGCTAAAATCCGTCCCACCGAAGATCCCCAAAACAGGAGTCAATATATCCTTATTCAAAGAGGTCACGATGGAAGTGAACGCGCCGCCCACGATGACGCCTACCGCCATGTCCAATACATTGCCTCTGGTGATGAATTTCTTAAATTCCGCTATAAAGCCCTTTTTCTTATCGCTTTTACCGGCCATATGTCCCTCCTTGGTTTTATTCCTTATAAACATCACTGTTGTGACGGATTCTGATCCATGCTTTTCCACATCTTGAATTATAGTAGCATAAAAATTCCATATCCACAACCCATTTACTGCTTTTCCACACCCCAAAACGCCTAATGCTTATTTGAAATCCCAAAGATCCGCTCCGTGTTCCTCCTTGCGTTCTCCGCCAGAACATCCTCTTCCACCTTCATATGCCTTGCCAGCTCCCCCGCCACGTACTTCACATTCCGGGGCACGTTTGTTCTGCTTAGGCCAGGCACATTCTTGGGCGTCAGATAGGGAGCGTCGGTCTCCACCAAAATCCTGTCCAGCGGTATCAGGGACACGGCCTCCCGCAGTTCCCTTCCCCGGAAGTCGTCACAAATCCATCCCGTGATGCCGATAGAAAAACCCATGTTCAGATACTTGTCCAGCGTGGCCTTATTCCCCGTAAAGCAATGCACCACCGACTTGGCGCAGATTTCAGGATGTCTTTTGAACCTCTTCACGAAATCCTCCGCCGCGCTGCGCTCATGGAGAAACAGCGGCATGTCCAGCTTTTCCCCAAGGGCGATGTGCTTTTCCAGACATCTGATCTGATTCTCTCTGGAAGAAAACATTCTGTCGTAATCAAGCCCGCACTCCCCCACCGCCACCACTTTTTCGTTTTCCGACAGAATCCGCTCCATGAGCCGGAAATCCTCCTGTCCGGCCCTGTCCGCATTGTGGGGATGAATCCCCGCCGTGCCGTAGACATCTCTGGTTTTTACGAAGTCGTGAATCTTTTGATTCTCTTTCATACTCGTTCCCGTAAGGATGCAGCAGACGCCTGCATCTGCGGCCTCCAGAACAATCTTCTCCGGATCCAAAAACTGTCTGCAGAAAAGATTTACGCCTATATCATAATACTTTATTTCCACCCCGTTCACCTCCGCAGCCGTGTATTCATATTGTTTCGCACCGGACATCCGCCCCGCTTAGGGCCGGACCCGTTTCAAAAAAGTTTCAAAAAAGCTTCAAAAACCCAGCAAGACAAGTATACCACACAAAAAACAAATCTGCCACTGTTCCTCAGAATATTTACAAGAAGGCATCAGGATACTTATAGGGGTCCATCAAAATTTTACAAGAGAACACCAGAACACTTATAGAAGCGCATCAGGATTTTATAGGGGAGCATTTGGCTCAAGAGAACTTGCCCTTGCTGCGGATTTGGTGTATACTGAATTTCACTGCGAGGAGGTATATTATGACAAAACAGGAAATTTCCGAGATCAAGAAGCTGCTCACCCCCAGAAACTGCTCCATCACCCGTATCTGCGGCTGCTATGTGGACGGTGAAAAGAATAAGAAGACCCAGCTGAAGCAGGCTTTTCTGGCCCTGCCTGAAGAAGAAATGTTCAAATATTTCGAGATTCTCCGAAAGGTTCTGTCCGGAACCTTGGGCAAGAATCTGCTGAATCTGGAATTCCCTTTGGCCAGCGAGCTGATTCTTTCCGGAGCCGGCTCTTCTGGGGACATGCCAAAGGACATGGCCCACCCGGAAGCGGCCTCGGCCCAAGACGACGCCCAAGCCCCGGAGGAGCTTACCGGCGGCCCTTACGGCCTGCCAAAGGATTCAGCCCCTCAGGAGGGCACTCAGGCCTTTCTGCTGCGGCTGCGGGACAGCAGGCTCAAGGACGAACAGCTGCTGGAGGAATATTATGACAGAATCATAGAAAACTATGAGTACGTGGGGAATTACTTGATCCTTATAATCCATGACGCCTATGATGTGCCGGGCAGGGCCACCGACGGTCTGGACATGGAGGATGCCTCCGAGGAGGTATACGAATACATATTGTCCTGCATCTGCCCCGTAGAGCTGTCCAAGCCGGGCCTGAGCTATGACGCGGAGGAAAACACCTTCCGCAACCGCACCAGAGACTGGGTGGTGGCTCTTCCCGACGCAGGCTTTCTGTTCCCCGCCTTCAACGACAGAAGTTCGGATATCCACAGCACCCTCTACTACTCCAAGAATCCCGAGGAGCTGAAGGAAAACTTCGTGGAGCAGCTGCTGGGATGCCCCCTGCCCTTGTCTGCAGAGACCCAGAAGGAGACCTTTCAGGCCTTGATCGAGGACACTCTGGGGGAGGACTGCGGCATCGAGATGGTAAAGAATATCCACGATAGGTTAAGCGAACTGGCAGAGGAGCACAAGGAATCCCCGGAGCCTCTGGTGCTGGACAAAAATGAAGTCAAGACCATTTTGGCCGACAGCGGAGTAGCCAATGAGAGGCTGGCGGACTTTGATAAATATTATCAGGAGACTGCCGGTGAAGACACTCCCCTATTTATGAGCAATGTGATAAATACCCGTTCCTTTGAGGTGAAAACTCCTGATGTGGTGGTAAAGGTAAAGCCCGAACGCACGGACTTAATCGAAACCCGCACCATAGACGGCAGAGAATGTCTGGTGATCGCCTTGGACGGCGGCGTAGAGGTAAACGGCATCTGTGTGCGGAGCAATCCGGCCTCCTCTTCCGAGGAGGCCTAAGGGCTCTCCGCAAAAACCGGCCTGCTTTCTTGACTCAGCGCCCTGCCAGCACGTCGAACACCGGCCTGCAGGCGGGGTAGATTTCCTTGAACTGCTTATATCTGGCATCATATTTGGCGGACAGCTCCGGATCCGGCTCCACCGTGTCCACCACCTTCACTACCTTGGCGGCGATCTCTTCCACGCTGCCATACTCTCCGCAGGCCACCGCCGCCAGCATGGCACCGCCCAGAGCGGGGCCTTCCTCGCTCTCAATCACATCCACCTTCAGATTCAATATATTGGCAATAATCTTTCTCCACAAGGGGCTCTTGGCTCCGCCTCCGCAGATCTTGGTGCGCTCCAGCCGTATGCCCAGCGACTTGGCCACTTCCAGAGAATCCCTCAGAGCAAAACCCACTCCCTCCAAAACCGCCTGAGTCATATCCCCTCTGGATGTATCCATGGTCATACCGATAAAGACGCCTCTTGCGTCAGGATTATTGTGGGGAGAGCGCTCTCCCATGAGGTAGGGCAGGAAATATACATGATTCTCCCCCAGCTCACCCACTGCCGCCTGCTCTGCGGCATAATCCCCCGTGCCCACGATTCCGTCCATCCACCACTTATTGCAGGAGGCCGCCGAGAGCATACATCCCATCAGATGATACCTTCCGTCCGCATGGGCAAAGGAGTGAAGGGCGTTGAACCTATCCACGCCGAAATTCCGGGAGGAAATAAATATGGTGCCGCTGGTTCCCAGAGAGATATTGCACATATTGTCCCCCACGGTACCGGTTCCCACCGCCGCCGCCGCGTTGTCCCCGGCTCCCGCCGCCACAACCACGTTCTCGGAAATCCCAAGCTCCCCGGCCACCTCAGGCAGTACCCTGCCTACGGCTTCATAGCTCTCGTAACATTTGGCAAGCTGCTCTTCTCTGACGCCGCAGATATCGCACATCTCTTTTGACCAACAACGATTCTTTACATCAAAGAGCAGCATGCCCGATGCATCGGAGACATCCGTGCAGTGTACTCCCGTCAGCTTATAGGCGATATAGTCCTTGGGCAGCATGATCTTTGCGATTCTGGCAAAATTCTCCGGCTCATGCTTTTTCATCCAGAGTATCTTCGGGGCCGTAAAGCCGGCGAAGGCGATATTTGCCGTATACTCCGACAGCTTCTCCCTGCCGATGCAGTCATTGAGATAGGCAGTCTCCTCTCCCGTTCTGCCGTCGTTCCAAAGAATGGCAGGCCGTATGACCCTATCCTCTTGGTCCAGCACCACCAGCCCGTGCATCTGGCCCCCGAAGCTGATACCGGCCACCTGCCCCTTATCCGCGTCCTTCAGCAGCTCCTTCACGCCTTCTATGGTCTGCTCATACCAGTCCTCCGGATTCTGCTCCGACCAGCCCGGATGGGGAAACTGCAGAGGGTACTCTCTTGATACTGTATTCAGTATCCTTCCCTCCCTGTCCATCAAAAGCAGCTTCACCGCCGATGTGCCCAAATCGATCCCTATATACAACATATCAATCCTCCTATTCCGGTTCCGTATGTAATCTCACCCCAATATACTGCCCAGCGTACCGAACAGATTATCCACGTCAATGGGCTTTGCTATATGTCCGTTCATGCCGCTCTGGAGAGCCGCCTGTCTGTCCTCCTCAAAAGCGTTGGCAGTCATGGCCACGATGGGAATGGAGGCAAGCTCCTTGTTCTCCAGACTCCTGATGGCTCTGGCGGCATCATAGCCGTTCATCACCGGCATCTGCACATCCATAAGCACCACCTGATAATATCCCGGCGTAGATTTGGTCAGCATATCCAAGGCGATCCTTCCGTTCTCCGCCACCTCCGTGGTAAAGCCTGCATCGCCCAGAATCGCCACCGCAATCTCCTGATTCAGCTCCACGTCCTCTGCAAGCAGAATTCTCCCCGGCTGGAACTTCACCGGCTTCTTCTCGACGTTTTTCTCCTTCTCCTCCTCATATCCAACCACCGAATGCAGGCAGTTGCGCAGCTCCGACAGGAACAGAGGCTTGCCGCAGAACGCCGTGACTCCGGCCTCCTTGGCCTCCTCTTCGATATCCGACCAATCGTAGGCCGTCAGGATAATGATGGGCACATCCTCCCCCGTCTCCTTCCGGATCCTTCTGACCACCTCGATACCGTTCATATCCGGCAGCAGCCAGTCAATAATATATACACAATAATCATCACCCCGCATCACTGCCTGACGGGTACGCAGAACGGCCTCCTTTCCTGACAGAGTCCACTCTGCCCGCATGCCGAACTGCTGGAGCATATAGGATACACTGTCGCAGGTATTGAAGTCATCGTCCACCACCAGCGCCCTGCAGTTCTTCAGGGCGGGAATCTCCATAGCCTCCTTGGGTCCGGAATGCAGCCGGAACATAAGGGATACGATGAATTCCGTTCCCACTCCCTGCTGGCTCTTCACCTCTATGGTGCCGTTCATCATGTCCACGATATTCTTGGTGATGGCCATTCCCAGCCCTGTGCCCTGAATCCTGCTGATGGTGCTGGTTGCCTCCCTCTCAAAGGGCTCGAAAATATGCTCAAGGAACTCCGGGCTCATGCCGATGCCGTTATCCCTGACTCGGAACTCATATTTTGCATATCCCGCAGGGGCTCCGCCCTTTTCCGAGATTCTCATGCTCACGATGCCGCCTGCTCCGGTATACTTGATGGAATTGCTCAGCAGGTTCAGAAGCACCTGATTCAGCCTGAGCCTGTCACAGTATACCTGCTCGTTTATCACGTCCACAGCGTCTATATGAAGCTCCAGCTGCTTTGCATGGATATCCGCCTGCACAATATTGCATAGGCTGTGGAGGACTTCCGGCAGACTGCAGGACTTCTCCTCCAGATTGATCTTGCCGCTTTCGATCCGGCTCATGTCCAGAACGTCATTGATCAGACTCAGCAGATGGTTGCCCGAGGTCATGATCTTTTTCAGATACTCCTCCACCTGATCCTTTCGGTCGATATGGGTGATGGCCAGAGCCGTGAAGCCGATAATGGCATTCATGGGCGTGCGGATATCATGAGACATGTTGGAGAGGAACACCGTCTTTGCCTTGCTGGCCTTGTTGGCCTGAGACAAGGCATCCTCCAGAAGGCTTTTCTTCTCCATCTCGCTTCTGGTCTCCTCGTCCACGCTGTGAAAGCCCAGCACCACGCCATGGCTTTCGTCCCAAGAGCCTGCCCGCACGATCTTCACCTGAAAATATTTCATTCCCTTGGCCGTAAGCGTGCGGTAGTTCACACTGTAGAGCTTCTTCTGGGAGAGTTCCTGCCTGATCCTGTTCCCGGAGCAGAGCATGGAAAACATCTCCTTATCCTCCTCGTGGACGAACCTATGTACATACATCTCCATGCTCTCGTCCAGAGAACTTGCCTCGGTGAATACGCCTCCGAACAAAGCATCGTCTTCGTCATCGTCCCGCAGACGCATTCCCTTTCCCGTGTCCAGATTATAAAAGCAGACCAGATTATAATCCATACTCAGCGCCTGAATCAGCTCCTTCTGACGCCTTTCCTTCTGCCTCTCCTCATTCTTCTGCTCCGTGCAGTCCAGCAGAAAACGCTGGTAAAACAGCTCGCCGTTCTCCTCAATGAGCTTGATGTTTCCCATAATGTGCAGCAGCTCGCCGCTCTTATGGCGCACCCTATATTCCACCCCTACACTGTCGCCGTCCTTCTTCAGCCGCCGAATATGCTCCCTGACCATATCTCCGTCTTCTTCCAGAACAGTGGGGGCTACCATGTGGAAGCCTTCCGCTATCATCTCCTCCGAGGATTCATAGCCCAGCAGCCGAAGGGCAGCCTTGTTGATGCTGAGGATCCGGGCGCCGTCCAAGCTATGACAGATCACCCCGCAGTCCATGGCTGTGAACATGGTCTCCAGAGCGCGGTTCTTGTTGGTGATCTCCTTTTCATAGCTCCGCTCCTGCGTCACGTCCATGGCTACCCCCACGGTTCCCATAACGCTTCCGTCAACGTCATACAGAGGTGATTTATACGTTGTCAATATTTTTTTCTCGTCTCCGCTCTGGACGATCTCGTCCGAGATGCAGGTAGACTTTCTGAGCATCACCATACGTTCCGATTCTATACAAGCAGGATCGTCATGCTCCACGTTCCAGATATAGGCATGGCCCCGCCCTTCTACCTGAGCCTTTTCCTTGTTCACCGTCCGGCAGAATGCATCATTCACCTTCTCATGGATACCGTTTTTATCCTTGTACCAGACAAGGTTCGGTACATTGTTGATGGTGGCGTCCAGAAAGTGGCTGGTCTCCCAGAAGTCTTTCCCAGTCTTGTAAGTCTGCTGCCACCTCAGGAATCGGAACCTAAGCTCTCTGTCAGAAGCCGGAAGCACCCATATGTCTTTAGCGTCCCAGCAGCTGTCCTCCAGAAGCCCCAGCCTCTCCCTGTCAACAAGCAGAATAAGCTCTGCATCCGCCGACTTGTTCTTTATCAGCGAATCCAGAGCTTCCTTTATTTCCATCTCCTGCAAATTCACGAAAATCGCCCCGGCCTCAGCTGCCAACGCCCCGTCGGGCCTGCTGCTTTCTGAGAATTCATGGGTAAAATGCTCCAATGGAGTCATTTCCTTCATAATTTCAAACGCTCTGCACGGACGGCCCGCTAAATACAGCCGAAGATGACAATGATACATATCAGTTTTCCTCACTTTTCGCATGGTAAGCTGCTAACAAAGCAATCAATAATATTTTAACAAACATACCAATCCATGTCAATCTTTATTCTTATACTGACCTTCAACTGACCTTCAACGAAAATGCCGGAATCCGTCTGTTTTTACGCCTCACTCCCTGCTGATCATATACAGAGAATAGAAATACTGTCTCTGCTCCATAAGCTCACAAAAACCGCCCTGCTCCGCCACCTTCCCGTTTCGCATGACAATGATTTCATCAAACCGTCTCAGCGTCTTCTCGTCCAGTTTGTGGGTCACCACCAGTCTGGTCAGCCCCTGAATGTCCAGAATGGCGTTGGTAACGCCCGCCGCCGTCTCCGCGTCCAGCGCCGAAGTGGCCTCGTCCACCAGCATCACCGAGGATTTCCGCAGCAGGCTTCTGGCTATGGCGATGCGCTGCTTCTCCCCGCCGGAAAGATGGGAACCACCCTCCCCGCAGGCGTAATCCGCTCCCCTCTCCTCCATGAGGCGGGCCAGACCTGCCTTCTGGATGGCCTGCTCCACCAGCTCTTCCTCAAACTCCTTAAACATACATATGTTTTTGCCGATCGTATCGTCAAAGATAAACACATTCTGCTGAATGACGGATATGACGTCGAATATACTGTCCGGATCCACCGCGCTGACTTCCTTACCGTCCATGGTGATGTTTCCTTTGTAATTGGAGTAGCTTCCCATGATCAGGCTCAGAAGAGTGGACTTTCCGCATCCGGATCCCCCCACGATGGCATAGCTCTTGCCCGCTTCAAACCGAAGCGTCACATCCCTTAAGGCCTCCCCGCTTCCGTCATAAGAAAAGTTCACATGGTCAAAACGGATTTCCCTGCGGATGTCCCCAAGGGCCTCCAGCTCCTTTTCGGAATTTTCCTCTTTCCCATAGCCCGCCATCTTCCAAATCAGCTCCATAGCCGCCTTGCGGTTGGCCCACAGCCCCGGAAATCGCTGAATGGGATTGATAATATAATTCATCAGCTGCACAAAGGCGATCACCACGCTGGGAGCAACCTGCCCCTGAATGCTCAGATAGGCACCATAGAGAAACACCACCATCTGTACTCCGAAGGCTCCCAGAAAGGACACCATATTCACCAGCTCCCCCGTCCTCCTTCTGCGGCACTTGCTCTTCTCCAGCTGCAGATTCTTCTCATAGTAGAGGGCGGATGCCTCGCTCTGGGCCTGAAAGCTCTTGATGACGCTCTGACCGCTGAGCAGATCCTTCACCAGAGAAACAAAGCTGGCATTTTTCTGACTGACCTCTTTCTCCTGTTCGGCCATGGTTTTCCCGAAGGGCAGAGAAAGCAGAATCAGCACCACGGCAAGCAGCAGCACCGCTACAGTCAGACGCCAGTCATAATACACCATCATAGTCAGCGCAGCCGCGGCCTGCAGCAAAAGAGAGGGGATCTCAAAATTGGCCAGCAGGTAGCTCCCCTCGATGGAGCCCACGTCATTGGTCAGCGCCGAGATATAATTTCCTGTATTTTCTTTCCCGAAGGAAGAGATGCTCTTTTTTGTTATAGTTTCAAAGGCCTTGTTTCGATACCCCAGAACCGCCTTTCTCATGAAGCGGTATTTGAAATGTCGATCCAGCATCCATATCCCGGCTATGATCCCCAAGAATATGACGGACTCAACCGTCTTGCCCAGCAGCGCTTCCATATCGCCTCCCATGGAAAGCTCCAGAAGCTCCTTCAGCAGGTACGCGATCATTACCTGCATCCCTCCGTTGGCCAGCGTGGTCAGCATTGCCATACAAAAATCAAATTTGTTTTTGTAATAGAATTTCCGTGTGTACTCTTTTATGCTGCGCTTTTCTGCCTTTGGGCCTGCCGTGCCTTGTGCTGCCCCCCTGCGCGCTGCCAAAGCTTCTCCTGCCGCAGGTGACTTAGCCGTCCTATGGTTCTGATTGCCGTGCCTTCGCTCTTCCCGGCCCTTGTTTTCTCTGCTCACCCTTTGTTCCTCCTTGTCTCTGAATGCTTCAGGGCAGCCGAAAACGGATTTCCTGCCAAAACCGCCCCTTTTCCCTGCCTCTGATCTTACATTACACAAGAGCCCTCCGGATGTAAATAGCTCCTGCACAAGAGGTAAATCGCCATGTATAAGAGGTCCAAAACGGGGCATGAACCTATTCTCAGATTCATGCCCCGTGCTCTTTTTAGAAAACCCTTCCCTTCATAATGTCATCCGGCTCCGCAGCCCTGACACATGTCATAATAATACTGGATTCCTCTATCCGTCTCCAGTCTCCCCACCCTCACGCCGTAAAGTCTCTCCACCACCCCGGCCTCCAATATCTCCTCCGGCCTCCCCCAGACTGCGATTTTCCCCTCCTGCAGGGCCGCAATCCGATCTGAGAGCTTCAGGGCAAGGAGTATATCGTGCAGAACCAGAAGAACGGTCTTTCCCTCCTCCGACAGTTTCCTGACCATTTCCCCGAAGCGAAGCTGCTGCCCGATGTCCAGATAGGTGGTAGGCTCATCCATGATGATCACCGGAGCCTGCTGGGCCAGCGCCATGGCGATATACACCTTCTGGCGCATACCTCCGGACAGCTGGGCCATAGGGCGTGCCGCCAGCTCCTCTATGCCCAGCTGACCCATGGCCTCCCCGGCGATTGCATAATCCCTTGGACCGTATCTTCTGGGGTACTCCAGATAAGGAAAACGCCCATGAAGCACCATACGGCCCGCGGATATATCGGGAACATTCTTTCCCTGCGGCAGATAGGCGGCTCCTCTGGCCAGCTCCGCCCGGGACATTGCCTTCACGGAAACGCCGCCCAGCCTGATATCCCCCCCGCTTAAGGGCACAAAGCCCAGCACCGCCCGAAGCAGCGTGCTTTTTCCGCTGCCGTTGCTGCCTATCAGCGTGGTGATTTTCCCTGCCGGAATCTCCAGATTCACGCCGTGCAGGATTTCACTCTTCCCGTACCCGGCGTACACATTCTCCAATTCAATCGCGCTCATTTCCCTTCCCCCTGCATCCGATGGCCGGCCCGATTCCATACACGGCCCTTCCTCCGTCCCTTGCCGCCGGCAAAAAACCCCTCCCTCCGTTTTGTCCTCCCATGATCAATCTCTTCTATGTCCTCCCTTGTGCCGCATCAGCAGATACAGAAACACCGGGCCTCCGATCACGGACATGAGGATACCCACCGGCAGCTCATAGGGAGCAAAAATCAGCCGGGAAGCCGTATCGCAGAGGGTCACGAAACCCGCCCCGAAAATGGCGCACAAGGGCAGGAGCCTGCCGCTTTCGCTGCCGGAGAGCCTGCGGACAAAATGAGGCACGATCAGCCCCACAAAGCCCAGCAGCCCTGCAAAGCTCACCGCAGCCCCCGCAAGCAGCGCAGCCAGCGCCAGAAAGATCATGCGGTATTTCCCCACGGACAGCCCCACTCCTCTGGCTGTCTCGTCCCCCAGCCCCGCCACGTCCAGCTCGTTGCATAGGGTAAGCAGCGCAGCCAGCGCCAAAAGGATGATCCCCGCCGCCGGAGCCAGTCTGAGATAGGAGACAGAGGAAAAGCCCCCCACCCGGAAATCTATGCTGAGCATAGCCACCTCCGTGTCCAGAACCGTTATGGACTCGCATATGGCATTCAAAATGCTGTTCAGGGCCACCCCGCCCAGAATCACGGTAGTCTTGGACGCTCCCGTCCGTCTGGAAAAGAAAAAGATCACCAGAACCGTGGCAAGGCTTCCCCCGAAGGCCGCCAGCGAGACCCTAGGGCCCGATATGACCCCGAAGGCGCAGCAGACCGTGACCCCCAGCCCGGCCCCCGCATTGACCCCTATGATCCCCGGCGAGGCCAGCTTGTTGGCCAGAATGCTCTGCAGCACCGCCCCGGACACTGCCAGCGCGGCTCCCGCCAAAAGCGCCCCAAAAGTCCGGGGAAGCCTTGCATAGAGCAGAATGCTGCGTCCCATGCCCTCGCTGCCTCCTACAAGGATGTCAAACAGCTCCCTTGGGGTGAACACAATATTGCCAAGGCATAAGCTCAGAACCGTTATGGCCGCGCAGACGCCCACCCCGCCCCACAGCAGACAGAGAAAGCGCCGCCGTCCCGCCGCAAACTCCTTTTCCATATCCGCTCCCCCTCTCCTTTTGCGGCGCCATGCCGTCCTTATACACGCCCGGCGCTGCTTTGCCGACATACTCTTTTCTCCGTCCAGAGGCATCCCAACGCCTTTTTCCGCCGCGGGGCAATACCTTCTATATGCCCTTACTCCCCTATGGCACAGCTTTGTACCGTCCTGATTGCGCCGGCTCTCACTCTCCGTACAGCATATCCTCCAACAGCTCATAGGCCTCCGCCCAGCGGGCGTTGGGCTTCAGATTATATAGATGCTTGTCCAGAAAATACAGCTTCTCGTTTTTCACGGCGTCCAGCTCCCCCCACAGAGGATTCTCCCGGAACATATTCTCCACATTCTTCTTTGTCCCTTCGGTATCGTCGCCGGACTGCACGATCAAAATCCGGTCCGGGTTCTGCAGCAATATGCTCTCGATACTCAGATTCTCTAAAAGACTATCCTCAGAATCCGCGATATTCACGCAGCCCAGACTCTCCACCATCTCCCCCAGCACGTTGCCCTTGCTGTTCTTGGCCCGGATGCTGGTGGCGGAGGCCCGCATCACCAGAACCGTCAGAGGCTCCCTCCCCTCATTGCGCTCCAGCACCTCGGTGATCTTTTCCTCCACCAAAGCTCCGTACTGCTCGTACCTCTCCGGGCGGCCTGTGATTTCCGTGCAGATCTTCAGCATTCTCAGATAATCTTCAAAGCAGGCCACATCGAAGTAGGCCACCGTGATTCCCGCCCCCTCCAGCGCCTGCTGCCATTCCAGATGCTGGGACGTATTGGTGCTGGCCAGCACGAAATCCGGCTCCGCCGAAAGCAGCAGCTCCAGATTCAGCCTCTTAGTCTCCCCCAGATTCACGGTGCCCTCCGGCAGGGAAAGGTCAAAATCGTCAAAGGCGTCTTCCGGCGCCGCGCAGACCTGCTCCCCCGCCAGACTCCACATATCCGCATAGCTCCCCAGCAAGGCCGCCGTGCGCTCATAGGAGGTCACCGTCACCTCCCTGCCCAGATCGTCCGTGAAGGTATAGCTTTCTATCCCTACGGCCTCTTCCGTCCCCGGCTCTTTTGAAGATTCCCCATCCCCCGTCCCTGCCTTCTCCCCGCAGGCGCTCAGCGCCAGACAGCATATGGCCGCCGCAAAAAACAGTCCTCTTTTCATCTCAGTCCTCCCTCCCGCTATAAAACCGCCCCTCCCCATACAGCTTTCCTTAAAACAATAAAGCAAAGTCCGAGCCTTGCTAGGCTTTCATTCTCATAAGCCGAATACCCCGCAGCTTTTGCTGCAGGGTATTCAAATTCGTCAAATAGCCATGCTTGGGGAAACGAAACTTTAAGCCCGGCATAAATACCAGATATAAGTCAGAACTCGCCCCAATCCCCATGGAAAAAATCAACAAGTGGCCCCGCCCTTGACCTTCTTTTCCAGTATGGCCGACTTGTCTATGGTTCCGTGCAGAAGCTTATCCTGCACATAATCGAAGCCCAGACGGTTCACCGTGTCCGCAAAACGCTCCCCCGTAATGCCCTCGTCACGAAACAGCAGGATGGCCCTCTCTACCGTGTCCAGAACCTCCTCCTCGCTGACAAAGAGCTTATCCAGAGGACGGCCGTTGGCAACCTTTTTGCCCCATCTTCCGCCGATGTAGATTTTGCAGCCCTCCATATATTCTTCCGTGACGCCGAAGGGACATTTCCCCTTGCAGCGCCCGCAGCCGTTGCAGGCGTCCGTATCCACTCTCAGCACGCCGTCCTTCACCTCGGCCACTTTGACAGGGCAGCCCGTCTCCACCTGACACCTTGCACAGCCCCTGCATTTAGAGAAATCAAACAAGGGCACCCGCTGGCCGATGATTCCCAGATCGTTCAGATCCGGCTTCACGCAGTTGTTGGGACAGCCTCCCACCGCTATCTTGAACTTGTGGGGCAAAGTCACATCATGATACCCCTTGTAGAACCGCTGGTGGATCTTCTCGCTCAGGCCGAAGGTATCCACAAGACCGTACTGGCAGGTAGTCCCCTTGCAGGAGACCACGGGACGCACCAGAGAGCCCGTTCCTCCGGTCTCCAAATTGTTCTCCGCCAAAAACGCGATGACCGGATCGATATTTTCATAGGGAACACCCTGAATTTCCATGGTCAGCCGGGTAGTCATGGTGATCTCCCCGCTGCCGAAGCGCTCCGCCGCCTCCGCGATGGCACAATGCTCCTTGGCTGTAATCTTTCCGTTCTTGGTGATCACCCGGACATTGAACACATCCCCGTAGCGTTTATCCTGCAGACAGCCCAGCCCTTTCACCCGCCTGATCTCCTCCGGAGGCAGTTTTCCACCTGCGGGAAGCGTCTTTTTGATCACATTGAACGTAGCGCCGCCCTCTAATACACGGGTATTCGTAAATTCCAGGGCGCGGAGTTTGTTCTGGGTGAGGTACCCTCTCTTTCCCTTGGCGCAGACAAGCAGCAGTTTTTCATCCCGGGCATGTTTCTCCGCAAAGCCCTGGGGCTTTGTCAGGTCAATCCACTCTGCCCCGGGCAGCGCAGGCGCGGGATGTGCATCCACCACTCTGTAGTCCGCCCCGGCCCCGGCCAGATATTCCGCGGGGGTAAAGGATTCCAGCCTGCCGCTCATCTTGTTCACCAGAATGCCGCAGGCTGCCGCAAAGGGATGAATGGCCGTGGAAAAAGGCGGCGCGTAGGCAAAGTCCATGGTGATAAAGTCTTCCGCCCTGCATCCCATGGAAATTCCCACAACCGCAATATCTGCCATTTTGTCCACCGCTCCGCTTCCGATGACCTGCATACCCAGCAGTCTGTGGCTGTCCCCATCGGCGATGAGTCTGGTGGCAAAAAAACCTGCGTCCGGATAATAATGGGCCTTGTCATCCGTGATGCAGAGAACGGAAACCACGGAAAATCCAGCCGCCTTTGCCTGTTCCTCCGTCAGTCCCGTCCTGGCGCCGTTCAGGTCGCCGGCCAGTTTCACCACGCCTGTGCCCAGGCAGCCCTGGTAGGAAGTCTCCTCCCCGCTCAAATTCAGGGCCAGGGCCCTGCCCGCGATATTGGCAGTGGAACCCATGGCAGACCACTGTCTCTTTCCGGTGATGCGGTTCTTTACCAGACAGCAGTCTCCCGCAGCATAGATATCCGGCAGATTCGTCCTCTGGTATTCATCCGTGATAATGCAGCCCCGCTCCATGGCCAGGCCTGTGTTTTCCAGAAACTTCGTGGCAGGCCGGATGCCGGCTGCCAGAATCACCATGTCCGCCGGAAGGACCCCTGCGCCGGTCTGCACATTCTGCACCGCATCCTGCCCGCCAATGGCGGAAAGTCCCGTGCCCGTAAGAATGCGCATTCCCTTTGCCTGGAGCCTGCGCCGCACAAAATCAGCCATGTCCGCGTCAAAAATATTGGGCATCAGCTGGGGCGCCATATCCACCACGGTCACGGAAATGCCCCTTGCCATAAGGTTTTCGGCCACTTCCAGGCCAATGAACCCGCCGCCTACCACCACGGCCCGCTTACAGTTTTTCTCCCCGGCATATTTTCTGGCGCTTATGGCATCCTGGGGACTGCGCACCGTGAAGACGCCGGGAAGGGACGTGCCTTCCACCGGAGGCACCAGGCTCTCTGCCCCCACCGCGATCACAAGCTTGTCGTAGCTCACCGTCTCCACTGCGTCTCTTTGTACCTGAATGGTTTTTGCCGCCGGATCCACCGCCACAACTTCGCTTTCCGTATGTACCACGGTTCCCGTCAGTCCCATAAACTTCTGCGGGGTGTTGACAATCAGCTCCCCTTCCGTCTCAATGGCGCCCCCGATATAATAGGGAAGGCCGCATCCCGCATAGGAAATATCTTTTCCTTTGGTGTAAATGACGATCTCATCCCCCGGATTTTCACGCTTCAGCTTGGCGGCTACCTTCGTGCCCGCCGCCACACCGCCGATAATGACTATTTTCATGCTTTGTTTCCTCCATCCTAGTTCCGTCTCTTCGCTTCAGCACCCCGCTCCAAGACTGTTTCCATTGCTTTATTTCATCCTGGTTCTGTCTGCATTACATCTTCTCGGGAGCGGAAAATCCCAGAAGGTCAATGCAGGTCTCCAGCACATCCCTGGTAAGCATAAGCAGTGCGATAAGGCTTTGGCGCTTTTCCTGGTTTTCCTCTGCCAGAATCTTCGTCTCATGGTAGAAGTGGTTGAATGCATTGGCCAGGTCGTAAATATAGGCGCAAACCCTGTGGGGCGCCTTCTCCTGCGCCGCGCTCTCTATCATGGCGCCGAACTGCACCAGGGCCATTTCCAGCTCTTTTTCCGAAAGGTTGCCTGCCTCCAGGAATGCCTGTTCCTCCAGCTTTCCTCCCTGCTCCTGATATTTGTTCAGAATGGACTTGATTCTCACAATGGTGTAGAGAATATAAGGTCCCGTATCTCCCTCAAAAGAGGTGAACCGGTCAATGTCGAACACATAATCCTTGGCAATCTGGTTGGAAAGATCCCCGTATTTCAGCGCGGAGAGCGCCACCACTTCCGCCACCTTCGCGGCCTCTTCCTCCGGCATCTGGCGTCCCTCCCGGATTTTGCGGTACATCTCCTTTTTGGTCTCCTGCACCAGGCCCTCCAGCCGCATCACGCCGCCGTCCCTGGTCTTAAACGGTTTGCCGTCACTGCCGTTCATGGTGCCGTGGCCCAGAAACTTCAGTTCCGTCTCCGGCTTCACCAGCCTGGTTTTGCGGGCACAGCGGAATATCTGTTCAAAATACAATTCCTGACGTTTATCCGTTATATAAATAATCTCGTCCGGATCGTACAGCCGCATCCGTTCCATGATAGTGGCAAGATCCGTGGTATTGTAGAGGGCCGCGCCATCGGATTTTAAAATCATGCAGGGCGGAACTTCCTTGGTGTCCGTGTCCTCCTTCACATCCACCACCAGCGCGCCGTCGCTGATATAGGCATAGCCATTGTCCTTCATGCCGGCCACCATCTCCGGGATCAGGTCATTGACATCGCTTTCTCCCTTCCACAAGTCAAACTCCACATTCAGGCTGTCATAATTTTTCTTCAGATCCACCTTCGACACATCCACAATATGCTTCCAGAGGGCACGGTACCCCCGCACACCGCGCTGGAACTTCAGCGTGGCCTCCAGTGCCCTGGCCTTATATTCCGGTTCTTCCTTGGACCTGGCGCTGGCAAAGGGATAAATCTCCGCAAACTCTTCCTCCGTAAAAGGCAGCTCCCGGGGATATTCCCCCTGGTAATTTTCATCAAAATAGACCAGATCCGGTTTCCGCTCCTGCAGTTCCGTGATCACAAGTCCTATGGGTGTTCCCCAGTCCCCCAGATGCACATCGCCTATGCACTCATCTCCCGCATAACGGCAGATTCTCTTGATGCTCTCTCCGATGATGGCCGGACGCAGATGTCCCACATGGAGCGGTTTCGCCACATTTGCCCCGCCGTAGTCAATCATAATTTTCTTCGGTTTATCGGGCGCTTCCAGCCCGAACTTCGCCTCTTCCCGCATCTTTTTTACCTGTTCCAGGAGAAAGGCTCCGGAGATTTTCAGGTTCAGGAAACCGGGAGCCACCGCGGCGGCCTCCTGAAATACCCCGCTCTCCGACAGGCGCGCCGCCACATCCCCTGCGATCATCATGGGCGCTTTCCTATATTTCTTCGCCCCTGCCATGGCGCCGTTGCACTGATATTCACACAGATCGGGGCGGTTGGACAGCGTAACCCTCCCCAGGGAGGCATCATACCCCGCCGCCTCAAAGGCTTTTCCCATTTCCTCAGACAATAAATCCAGTATCTTTTTCATTCTGTCCCTTCATTCCTCTCGTTATCGTTATTTTGTCTTATATTGATTTACTATACCCTAATTTCCCGGATTCTGCAATATTTTCTTTCCCGGATTCCCGCGGCTTACAAGGGGCTGTCTGAACCGTTACCGCCTTTTCCCCGGCATACCGCCAGTGCGTGTCTGATAATTGCTTTCTGGCAGCGGCTCTTTGCAAACACCCTCTGGTCATCTTCCCTCCGTCCGGGTATAATAAGGACACAAAGATCTGTGAACAACACGTTTTATTTGAGCCGCCGGGGCGGCATGGGGGTTTTATATGAAATATGATTGTCTGATTATCGATGATGAAAAAATGCTCACGGACAGTACGGCCGAGTATTTTAACCTGTTCGGGGTCAAAACGGCAGTGGCCTACGACGCTTCCCAGTGCATGGAATTTTTCCGGGAAAACACGGCCTGCCTTCTGCTTCTGGACATCAATCTGGGGGACAGCAGCGGTTTTGCCCTATGCAAACAACTGCGGGAACAGACCGATATTCCCATTCTCTTTATCTCTGCCCGCACCAGTGATGATGACAAGATCATAGCGCTGAATATCGGCGGGGATGATTATATCCAGAAGCCATGCTCCCTGAGCGTTCTTCTGGCAAAAGTAAAGGTCGTGCTGAAGCGTTACGGTCAGGACGACAGTGCTCCCCTGTATTCCGATGCCAGGCTCACGGTGGACTTTGACGCAAGGCTGGTGACCGTGGATGAAAAACCCGTCAGACTTACCGCCCTGGAATTCCGGCTGCTGTGTTATCTGATCCGGAACCGGAACCGTGTGGTTCCAAAGCAGGAACTTTTTGAACAGGTCTGGGAAGACCGTTTCACCGGCGACGGCACCCTGAACGTACACATCCGCAAAATCCGGGAAGCCATCGAACCACAGCCCGGCAATCCCCGCTACATTATCACTGTCTGGGGAGATGGATATCAGTTCGTGACACCCTGACCGGATATTTTTTGGAAATGAGGCACAGTTTAAATGAAATTACGTCTTTTTACATTTATAATATTGTTTGTTCTTGCTGCGGAATTTGCCGTTCTTGTCTATTTCGCCGCCGGGGATACGGACTATCCCCAGGATACGGTTATGGTCAACGAAGTGCTGCACACGGTGCAGGCCCAATGGGACAATCTGGAAAATCACCAGAACCGGACCGGCCTGGACTATGTGGTGCTGGATGAACACCGGAATATACTGTTCCGGACAAGGGAGGGACTGAGCGAAAGCATTCATGCCGCCATTGCCCACCGGGACACCCTGCTGGAGATCCGCAAAGACCAGGCGTCGGGCCTGCTGATTATTTACAATGACAGTTCCCGGGCCTTCCGGTCCCGGAGGCAGACGGCCCTTGTGGTCCTGCTTGCCTCCATGGCAGTCCAGTGCGCTGCCCTTGCGGCGTATGCCGCTTACCTGAACCATGCCGTCATCCGGCCTTTTCACCGGCTGAAAAGCTTTGCCCAGCGCATTGCAGGCGGAAATCTGGACATTCCCCTTACCATGGACAGACAGAACCTTTTCGGTCCCTTTACGGAAGCCTTTGACCTGATGCGGACGGAGCTGAAACATGCCAGACAGGCAGAGGCGGAAGCCAACGCGGGAAAAAAGGAACTGGTGGCCAGGCTGTCCCATGATATCAAGACGCCCGTGGCCAGCATCAAGGCTGCGTCGGAAGTGGGGTTTCATCTCACCGACAACGAAAAAATCAAAAACAATTACACCCAGATCATCCGCAAGGCCGACCAGATCAATACCCTGGTCACAAATCTTTTTACGGCTACCCTGGAAGAACTCAGCCAGCTTACCGTGACCCCCGCGGACATGTCTTCCCGGGAACTGGCCGCCATCCTGGAGGATTCGGATTATCTGGGCCGGGCAGTAATTCCCCCCGTGCCGGACTGCCTGATCCGCGCGGACCGTCTCCGTCTGCAGCAGGTATTTGACAATCTTTTCTCCAATTCCTACAAATACGCAGATACGGAAATCAAACTGGAGATACGCAGGGAAGGCCCTTTCCTTGCCGTCACCGTGGAAGATTCGGGGGGCGGCGTTCCCCCGGCGGAACTGCCCCTGCTGAAGGAAAAATTCAAACGTGGCAGCAACAGCCGCAACACCGAAGGCGCAGGCCTGGGTCTTTTCATCTCCGATTACTTTATGGGCCGGATGCAGGGAGAACTGCTCATCTCCAACGGTTCCGCAGGACTGCAGGTCACCGTGCGCCTGCTGCTGTCAGGCACAGAAGACCGGTAACTCCTGTTATCCGGGCGCCTGTTCCCATTTAAGGAATATTTAAGGATTGCGTAAAGACACTTAAGGATTCGGACATTAGTATAAAAGATATCACAGTAACCCCCCATGCAGCACTGCCCCAACTTGCTTGAAAGGCCGGGGGTTTACTGTGAAGATGCGCACTAACCCGCCTGGAACGCGGGTTGGCGCACCGCTCTCTTGCCGAATAAGCAAGAATGCTTATTCGGACTGCGCGTTTTCCTCAGGCAAGATTCCATACTTTCACATGTAAACCCCCATGTAGCAGGCTGCCCCAACTTGCTTGAAAGGCCGGGGGTTTACTGTGAAGATGCGCACTAACCC